>WNFK01158495.1_pt1 | contig 11884 bp, 9 predicted proteins | sample 5400281 | NCBI WGS metagenome assembly WNFK01 (sample SAMN13153350, study PRJNA577476) | soil metagenome | isolation source: 20 cm soil on Douglas fir-dominated hillslope | place: USA:California | collected 2013-09-17
GCGATCCAAGTGCAGCAAAGCATGGCTGAGCGCTGCAAGGATGAGGCGAATGATCATCGCATCATTTTCCGCATTGGCCTGAGCTGCGGCAGGATCATCGCCGACCCCGAAGACATTTATGGTCACGAAGTCAACGTGGCGGCGCGTCTGCAAACAATCGCGCCTCCGGGCGGGATCGCAATGTCTGCTCAGGTTGCAGAAACGATTCGAAGCACCTTTCACTTGCCGCTTGAGGATTTAGGCATGCAACAATTTCGGAATATGTTCCGGTCCGTCCACGTCTTTCAGTGCCGGTTTCTGGGCAACGCGGCCTGTTAAAATCCAACAAATTCATTGATTTACAGGGTTTTGACGCTGATTTGACGCCATCGTGAAATTATCGGGCATTCACTAGGGGACGCCAGCCATGCACGGATCAAATCTTTCGGTAATCCACAAACTCGAAAACGCCGAGCCGTTGCTGACCGCCGAGCGCAATCTCGGGGGGATGCGAAATCTGCTCAAGCTGCCCGACTCGTCAAAGTTCGGGGCGGGCAAGAACCCACTGCAATTGCGCCATCTCATGCGGAAGCTGACAGCCCGCATCAGCCGCGAACCGAACTGGCCGAATGAAGAGAATCCGAATCTCCCTTCCGGCTATACCTATCTCCTGCAGTTTATCGCCCACGACATGGTGAACACTTCGATCTCGCTCGCCGCGACCGACGGCCGCCGCTTTGGATTCGAAAATGCCCGGCGGCAGCCGCTAACCCTCGACACCATCTATGGCGGCGGCCCGGACGTCAGTCCGCAGGCTTATGAATTCAGCCAAATCTGCAAGGAGTCTCGCGGGCTCATGCCGCGGACGCGATTACGTCGCGGCCGCGTGCAAAATCGATCGGGATCGACCGCCGGAATGCCGTTCGCGGACATCGGCCGCGCTGCGCCGATCGATGTTGCAGACGACGGAATCAGTAGTCATACAAGCGCCGCTGGGTGTCCACTTACCGAGGCGCTTGTGGCCGACGCACGCAATGAAGATCAAGCTCTCATTGTCCAGATAACGGTGCTGTTCCATCGGCTGCATAATTTTATTCTTGATCAGATAGATTCCAGCCGTGGATCCAAAACTGCTGACGATGCCTATCGGAATTTTATCTCCACGCGGTTCCTTCTGACGCTTATCTATCGACGAATCATATTCAACGACGTGCTCTATCGTCTGCTCGACCCGTCAGTGATCCGATATTATCTCGTTGAGAAGAGGCCGCTTGTCGCTGATGGCGATAGTGGTCGCATTCCCGTCGAGTTTTCTCACGGCGCCTTTCGTTGCGGCCACGCGATGGTCCGGAACAGTTACAAGGTGAGGAGCGAGGACGCCCTTGAGACAGCTCGCGCGATGCAATTCAGTTCTCGGCGCTCGCCTGGCTTTGTCCCGCTGACCGAAGACTGGATCATAAAATGGGAACGGTTTTTCGAGATCAGCAAGCAAACGCCGCCGAACTACAGCCGTCGTCTCGGCCCTAATTTCTCTCCGATCATAAGAAGCGAATTCTTCTTCCCACCGTTGAACTCGAACATGGACGGCGATGGCGATGCCGCCGGGTTGCCGAACCGCGACCTTGTAAGTGCCGTTTATGCCAAGATTTGGTCAGTACCAAAACTCATCGACGCGCTTCGCGCCACGAGTCCCGAACTTTCTCATTTTCTTCCAGGGTACGGCGAATACATCTCACCCCTGAAGAATTGGCTTGAAGCGACAGCAAATCCAACCAGCCTGTCCGAACAATTCGAGCCTGACGACGTATCAGCGCTCGCCGCGGATCCGCCGCTCCCGTTCTTCGTCCTGTTCGAGGCTGCGGCGAAGCATGGCGGCCAGCGTCTGGGCCCGCTCGGTTCGATCATCGTCGCAGAAACGATGATAGCAGCGATGGAGTCCTACCCGTTGCGGGTGGAGAAGTTGGTGTTTGATCCTCGACTCCCATTCAAGGAGCAAGACGAATTGTTCAGGCAGCTTGGGATCACCGACCCGCTTTCAAAAATGCCTGAGATCGAAAATATGGACGATCTTCTGACGTTTATGCAATCCGAAGGACTCCTTGAAGACAAGCAATGAATTCCGCTGCACGGCATGCAGCTCCTGGCAACTACGGAGGATAAGATGGGTGCTACTCTCGAGATTGGCGATGATGTCCTTTGGGGCAAGCTTGTGAAATCGTGGGCCACTGGAAGGAATTATGTCGTTCCAGACGGCGCCCCGTTCCCTATACCGCGGACCCTTGACGATTTGCTGGCGATAGCGAAGAGCATCGATCTGGCGATCACGTTCCCCGATGGAATGGTCGGATTGGCGGTGATTCAGTACAGTCCACAGACCGCTGTGATCAAGCTGCCGCCGAAAGCCATGGTGGAAGACACCGAGGCCCGGCTGCGCGAGCCGAACGCGGTCTATCCGATGCCGAAATTTTACGATGCATTCTTTGGTGTGCCGCTTCCGCGGCTCTCCGTCGACAAACTGTTCGACCTTCACGCCGCTCGCATCGGTGACTATTCGATTCGAAATTGTGGCTGACGGCGGACTCCCCGGCCAGGTCGACATTGATGGCGTTTTATCGGAACCGAAGGTTCGCCAGTTGAGTCTTTTGAAAATGCGGAGGTGATGATGGGCAACAAGTTGGAGATCAGCGATGATATCCTTTGGGGCAAGCTGGTGAAGTCATGGGCGACTGGCAATAACTATATCGCGCCCAATCGGCCCGCACCGGCGATACCCCGGTCGCAGGAGGAACTGCTCGCGCAGGCTGCGGATATCGGATTAACGATCACGTTTCCCGATGGCATGGTTGGGCTGGAAATTATTCAATACAGCTCCCAGACTGCCGTGATCAAACTGCCGCCGAAGTCCATGGTTGAAGCTGCCGAGGCAGAATTCGAAAAGTCAGGCGCACTTTATCCGATGCCACGATTTTACGACGACTTCTTCGGGGCACGGTTGCCGCAAATGGTCAAAAAGCAGCTATTAGACCTGCATGCCGCTCGTATCGGCGACTATTCCATTCGAAATTGCGGGTGAGTGCAGTGTCGCGGCGACGATTCACCACTGATGATAGAACAGGCCGTCGACCGGGGCGCCGGCGCCCGCGATTCCGTCGCGCAGGCGTGCCCAGCTCTCAGGTTTTGCAATCGGGAAGAGTTGAAGAAACCAGCGGCTCATCGCAGCCGGAGTCGCCGGCTCCTGTACGCACCAGCGATCCCGGACGACGGTAAAAAAGCGATCTAGCTCAGCCGCGGCCTGCTCTTCGCGGCCAAGATGCCAGAGTGCGGCGGCCTTGAAGCCCGGAACGTTCGGGTTGAGATCCCCGGCGAAATCAGCCGCGGCGACGCAGCCTTCGTAGTCTCCGATCATGAAGCGGACCGCGGTGTGGTACGCCCACTGCAGCGCGCTCGGCGCGATTGTCGCATTTTCTCGCAGCATTGAATCGATAATCTCCGCGGCCTCCTTGTCTTGCCCGCAAAACGCATAACAATTTGCCGCCGACACCAGCGTCCAGGGATCATTGTCATTGAGGCGGTGAGCCAGCGGAATATAGATCATCGCCTGCTCGTAGTGCTTCGCCATCGCGTGCGACCATCCAAGACATAACTGGCTGCGGGAATCGAGCGGGTCGAGTCGGACAGCTTCATGTGCATAAGCGAGAGCCTGCATCGTACGGTCGGCGTCCCGAGCCGTGCCGGGCTTTACGATGTGATAGGAATTATTCAACTGCGCGAGGCTGGAATAAGCCGGCGCAAAATCGGGCATCTGCTGCACGACTTGGCGAAACATATCCGCCGCATTGTCCCATCGCTGCGGATCGAAGCCGAGCAGCGTGGCCTGACCGAACAGCCAAATATCGTACGCTTTCAGATCGGCGACTTGCCGGCTCGTGATCCTGTTCATGCGCTCGGCCGACACATGAACATTAAGCGCAGAGGCGATGCGGCGCACGAGGTTCTGTTGTGACTGGTGCCAATTTTCAAGCGTTAGCGTCAGGCTTTCGCTCCAGAGGTAGGTACCTGTTGTGCCGTCGCGCAGCGTCAGCACCAAATGGATGGCCCGGCGGGTTTCATGGCCGCTTGCATCCAGGATGAATTCTTCCTTTGGACTCTCCGACGCGGCATCGGTTGGAGGACTCATCCAGTCACGGACATGCCATTCGCGGAATCGAACGAAGCATGCGATCAACTCACGGCGGAAGCCCTGAGCGAGATAATCTCTTTTCGATTCGCCTCCGGCGAGCACAAACGATCCGACGGAAAGAACGAGCTTGGCCTCCCGCGAACGCGCCAGCGCCTGATCGACACTCAGGCCAGATGGTTTGGAAGGCTGCGACAGGCCGATTGCAGGCTTGGCGGCGGCAGTTACATCCCGTATCGAGATCGGCGCCTGGACCGCGCTCGACGGCCCGCTGAACGGGAGTGCAGCCTTGACCTCGGCAATCAAATCCTGCGTCTGCTGGGTGGGCTCGACATCATAGTCGGCGTCAAGAATATCCCACAAGGTTTTGTAGATCTTGAGGGCGCTGCCGATTGCGCCGTCAGCGACGTGCCCGCGTATCAAATATCGACAGGCTTCCTCGTGAGTCTGGTCGAGATTGATGATCGCTGCAGCAATATCTCGTCCCGTGTCGGTTATTTCCGTCTGACCGCGTAATGAGATTTCCAATTGCCGGATCAACTGATCGCGAATGGTTTGCCGCTTGGCCATCAGCCACGCCTGGAGCGCGGGATCGCTGGTTTCAACGTCGCTCAGGATATCATCTACAAGGTTGCGTTGCTCCAGTAGTCGCGGATGCGGCGAACCGCTCGCCGCATCTTTGAGCACATCGATCAGATCCACACGGATCTGCTTGCGATCAAGCCCGACAACGAGCTTGTCCGTGCGAAATCCACCGAATCCGCTGGGCATAAATGCGTTGCGAATCTCATGAAGCGCTTGTCGTAAGGACGCCCGCGCCCTTTCTTCAGACGACTCGCTCCAAAACAGACCGACCAGCCTTTCGCGACTCTCTTCCTGCGTTTCGGTGAGCGCCAAATATCCGAGTAAAGCGCGAGTCTTGCGGCTCAACAAATCGACTTCGCTATCGTTTACCTGCAGCGAAAATTTGCCGAGCAAATAGATGCATAGGGTGGCGCTCTCCGCACCACCACCAGGCTTGCTTGTAATTTCGGGCGTCAAGGTCTTGCAGCCCCATGTGTTTCGCCACGATTTTTGGCCAATTGCCGCTGCATATCACACCGCGACCGATTGTTCCATTCAACCTCGGTCATATTATCAACGCCACGCCACAGGTATGGCGAGCGCCGCCGCCAAAATCCCTAATTGCACGTTGCAACCGATCCGTCACAATGTCCGACGGCATCGGCTGCAATGTTGGAGACGCCGCGCGCACAACCGGAATATCGAATTCCGGTCGAGTAAGATCGATCAAAGCCGCCTCTATCCCGGCGCGGGACATCGCGCTCGCAATTGCAGAGAGGTCCGACACCGCAACGCTCTCACACTGCATCGACTGAATGCCGAGCGGATGCAGCAGCTCGCATCGGTTCGCATTAATCATCGCATCACGCTCAAGATGGGCGCGATCCGATGGCAGGAGCCCTTCCTCACCGTTTTCCAACCGCTTGATTTTTGCGAGCAGGATCGCGAGCTCCGTCTGGCAAAGTTCAAGAATTGCCGCGCGCGCGGCTTCCGCAATCGACAGACGTGCGGCTAGTCCGTAGGCAAGCTGCCGGCCGTCGCGGTCGCAAGACAGCGCCACGATGACTGGGACTGCGATATCGGTGGTAATATCGAGCAGCCAGGAGACGCGGTCATTGCTCTGCTGTCGCAGATGCTCGACGAGCCGCGCAATTTCCACCATCGCCGGTTCATCGAGCGGCACAGTTTTCCCGCGACGTCCGCCGGTCCACCAAAGGCTTGCGGCATCACGTTCGATCAACTCCAAAAGTGCGCGCGAGGCCGCCCACTCGAAATTCGGACCCGCTGCAACGCCAACGCTAAGCGCGGTGCGCGGCTTCAGGCACACCTCGCCTGCCGTGCGTCGCAGGCACCAATCGGCGGGAAGCAACACGCTGCGGTCGTCATCAAGGTCGGGCCCGGCGTCGAGCAGCTTGCCGCTCACCCATGCGAGCGGTGTGGCTTCGGTCAGTGCCTGACTGACCATACCTTGCTCGATCGCGGCGATAGCAGAAGGCATGACACGATCAGCTATCTCCGGCAGACTGGCGATGACCGTCACGTCGTCAGGACATTCGATCTGGGCAAGCCGGTCAATACCTTCCCCCACGCAGGAAACAAATGCCTCTTCGAGCGCCTCTCCCGATCCGCTCAGGCTGAACGAAGCCTGGGCGGATCCATCTTTATTCAATACCCGCGATTTCGTCTCAGCGCCGATAAAGCGCAGCCCGGGTGCCCACGGCGAACGGAGCAGAAACATTCTGCTCGCGAGGCCCGCCGCCCGCACAATTTTCGGTCCATATCGATCCGAGACCGAACGCTGAAGTGCTATGCCTTGCTCGGAAGTCAAATCGATTTCCAGGAACGCCGGACGTGCTTGCGCTTCGACCATAACCAGCGCCCGATTCAACAAATGGTGAATGCCATAACAGAATTCTCGTTGGGGCTGCGCCCCGCAATTACTTGGCTTGTCGAGTGCAATTCTCGATCAGTCGCATCGTCCGATCTTCTCGATATATGCGACGCATCCAACGAAACCAATAGATCGATGACACGTTTTGGATGCTTATTTCCCAAGGCCGGTTCTTGCGCATGAAATTCTTGTGGGAACGCCGCGGCCAATTCTGTCGGTCCCGCCCAGAGCTCTTCGCGTCGGCGTATTTGCACGGCGTTCGATTGCTTGCGCCTGCTCTGCCTCAAAGCGAACAAAGCGATAATGCCTGAGATGGAAACCGACGTGCCGCAGTGTTTGCGGCCCTACACCGCCGGCAAAATTTTTCCCGGATTGAAGATGTTCTGCGGATCGAGCGCTTGTTTCAGCGCGCGCATGGCGTCGATCGCCTCAATTCCAAGTTCGGCCTTGAGATATTTCTGTTTGCCCTGCCCGATGCCGTGCTCGCCGGTGCAGGTGCCGCCCATCGCCTGCGCGCGCTCCACGAGGCGATGCATGGCAGCGAGCAGTGGAAATTGCCGTCGCCGACATGACCGACAATCGGCGACTGCAGGTTGAGGCGCTCCAGGTCCGCTTCGGTTTCGGTCACGCAATCGGCGAGCCGGGAAATCGGCACGCAGACATCGGTCGCCACTACCCCGGCGCCAACGCGCAACGCTTTGACCGCCCAATAGGCGTCGTGACGCGCCTGCCAGAGCTTGGTGCGGTCCTCTGGCCTGGTGGTCCAGGTGAAATCGCCGCCGCCACACTCTTTCGCAATTTCGCTGAAATTCCTCGATTGCTCGGCGACGTCATTGGCGCTGCCGTGAAATTCAAGCAGCAGCAGCGGGGTCTCCGGCAGCGACAGTTTCGAATAGGAATTGCAGGCCCGCACCTGCGCCGCGTTAAGCAGTTCAATGCGCGCGACGGGAATGCCGGTCTGGATCGCCAGTATCGTCGCCTGGCAGGCGCCGCGCACGCTCTCGAACGAACATGCCGCCGCAGCGAGATGATCCCGAGCGTGCCTTCGGCGCCGACGAACAGATGCGTCAGGTCGTAACCGGCCGCGGATTTTTTCGCCCGCGTGCCGGTCGTGATGATCTCACCGTCGCCGCGCACCACTTTGAGCGCCAGCACGTTATCGCGCATGGTGCCGTAGCGCACCGCATTGGTGCCGGACGCCCGGGTCGATGCCATGCCACCCAATGAGGCATCGGCACCGGGATCGATCGGAAAGAACAATCCCTGGTCGCGCAGATGCTCGTTCAGCGCCTTGCGGGTGACGCCGGGTTGGATCACGCAGTCGAGATCCTCGGCGTGGACTTCAAGTACCCGGTTCATGTCGCGCAGGTCGATGCAGACACCCCCTGCGGGCGCGTTGACCTGTCCCTCCAGCGAGGTGCCGGTGCCGAACGCGATCACGGGAACGCCATTTTTGGCGCAAATCCGCACCACGTCCTGAATATCCGACGTCTCCTGCGCCATGACAACCGCGTCGGGCGGCTGCGACGCCAGCCACGTCGTGGTATGCGCATGCTGGTCGCGCACCGCCTGTGAGGTGATCAGCCGGTTGCCGAACCGCGCGGCGAGCGCTTCGATGGTATTCGCCAGCACCTGTGGCTCCGGCCGCGTCAAATTGTTGGTTATGGTTGTGCCCAAGCGATTTCCTCCCGGCGGAAGACCGTGGCAAAGGATATATAACGGGTCAAGGGATCATGGACCGAACCGACAGGGATAGACGATGACGACGATTACCGCCGGCGATGATTTGCTGCTCCGGTCCGCACCGTTTCTGGCGTCGGTGATGCAGATCGAGCCGCAATGGATCGACTACAATGGCCATCTCAACATGGCCTATTACAATGTGATGTTCGATCGCGCCTTCACCGCCGAATGCCACGTGCGATATTTGCGGGAAATTCACCTTGGCGATCCCGTGCAGGTTTCGGTGCTGCTGGTCGCCGCGGATGAAAAGCGGCTGCATACCTTTCAGGAATTGCGCCACGTCACCGAAGGCTGGCTGTCCGCCACTTCGGAGAACATGTCTGTTCATATCGACATGGCCGCGCGAAAAACCGCGCCGTTCCCATCCGACATTCGCGCCCGCATCGAGGCCTTGGCGAACGCCCACAAATCAGTCGCCCGCCCCGAGGGCATCGGCAGAAAAGTCGCGATGCCCTCGAAATAGCGATTGCTTTAGGTCAGATGCGGGTACGTCCGCGCGCCAGACCAACCACGGCCGAAATCAGGAACAGCACGACCGCGATGAAAAAGATGATCTTGGCGATTTCGACGGAGGCACCGGCAATGCCGCCAAAACCCAGAATGCCTGCGATCAGCGCGACGACCAAAAACGTAACGACCCAGCTCAGCATGATCAGAACCTTTGCTTTCCACTTTCTGTTTCGACGATCAGCGCGACAATGAGCATCGCGCATCGGCTGCGGAAATAATCCAGCTTTGGAACAAATGTTCCGCGCAGGTCGAAGCGCCAAGCCGGCGAAAAATGTTGATTCCTTGGGAACAAAATGCAGGCTGGATGTCGAAATTCGCCCTCGCGCCGCGACGGGATAACTCCTGTCAAATCCGCCGCCGAGCCCCTATATGCCCTTTAATCCTGCTATGAAGGCTCCCCTTCACGGCCCCGCGGTGCCATCGTGGGCGGAAGACGATTCGCATGACTGAGCCTAACAAGCTGACCTCTCAAGGCGTCCCCGACCACCAGCCTGCCGCTGGCGGCATTGCTGCGCGCGCGCGGGCGGCTGCGACCCCGCAATATCTCGCAGGCCTCAATCCCGAGCAGCGCGAGGCGGTGGAAACGCTGGACGGACCGGTCCTGGTGCTGGCGGGGGCCGGCACCGGCAAGACGCGCGTGCTGACCTGTCGCATCGCCCATATTCTCAGCATGGGCCGCGCCCGCCCCGGCGAAATCCTGTCGGTCACCTTCACCAACAAGGCGGCGCGCGAGATGAAGCTGCGGCTCGGCCAGATGCTCGGCCAGGCCATCGAAGGCATGCCGTGGCTCGGCACGTTTCACTCGATCGGCGGGCGTATTCTGCGCAGCCACGCCGAACTCGTGCAGCTAAAATCCAATTTCACCGTGCTCGATGTCGACGATCAGATCCGCCTGCTGAAACAGCTTTTGCAGGCTGACAACATCGACGACAAACGCTGGCCGGCGCGGATGCTCGCTGGATTGATCGACGGCTGGAAGAATCGCGGGCTGACGCCGTCGCAGGTGCCGCCGGGCGAAGCCGCGGTGTTTGGCAACGGCAGGGGCGGCAAGCTCTACGCGCTCTATCAGGAACGGCTGAAGATTCTCAACGCCGCCGATTTCGGCGATCTGCTGTTGGAAAACATCCGGCTGTTTCGCGAACATCCCGACGTGCTCAGGCAATACCAGAACCGCTTCAAATTCATTCTGGTGGATGAATATCAGGATACCAACGTGGCGCAGTATCTGTGGCTGCGCCTGCTGTCGCAGGCGCCCTCGAAGCCAGGCGCGCCCCTCGCTGCCATCATTCCGGGGCACGCCTCCTTCCCCTCTCCCCTTGTGGGAGAGGGTGCCGAACCGCGAAGCGGTGAGGCGGGTGAGGAGCCGCGCGAAGCGCCTCTTCATGAAGAGGCCCCCTCACCCGGCGTCTCGTTTCACTCGTCGCCACCCTCTCCCACAAGGGGAGAGGGGAAAGAGGTAACGCCTCCTTCCCCTCCCAAAAACATCTGCTGCGTCGGTGACGACGACCAATCGATCTATGGCTGGCGCGGTGCCGAGGTCGACAACATCCTGCGCTTCGACCACGACTTTCCCGGCGCCAAGGTCATTCGGCTGGAGCGCAACTACCGCTCCACCGGCCACATCCTTGCCGCAGCATCCCACCTGATCGCGCACAATGAAGGCCGGCTCGGCAAGACGCTGCGCACCGAAGACGTCGACGGCGAGAAGGTCACCGTCACCGGCTCCTGGGACTCCGAGGAAGAAGCCCGCGCCATCGGCGAAGAAATCGAAGAACTGCAGCGCGCCGGCCACAAGCTCAACGATATCGCGATCCTGGTGCGCGCCTCATTCCAGATGCGCGAATTCGAAGACCGTTTTGTCACGCTCGGCCTGCCCTATCGCGTGATCGGCGGCCCCAGGTTCTATGAGCGCGCGGAAATCCGCGACGCGCTGGCTTACCTGCGCGTGATCAACTCGCCGGCCGACGATCTTGCCTTCGAACGCATCGTCAATGTGCCGAAGCGCGGTCTCGGCGACGCCACCGTGCAGATGCTGCACGACCACGCCCGCAAGCGCCGCATTCCGCTCTCCGAGGCGGCCCGTGCCGTGGTCGAAACCGATGAACTGAAACCGAAGGCACGCGGCTCCCTGCGCGACCTGATCATCAGTTTCGATCGCTGGCGCGCGCAGCGCGAAGTGATCTCGCATACCGATTTGGCCGAAATCGTGCTCGATGAGAGCGGCTACACCGAAATGTGGCAGAAGGATCGTTCCGCCGACGCCGCCGGCCGGCTCGAAAACCTCAAGGAGCTGGTGCGCTCGATGGAGGAATTCGAGAACCTGCAAGGATTTCTCGAACACATCTCGCTGGTCATGGACCGCGACGGCGGCGCCGAGGACGACGCGGTGTCGCTGATGACGCTGCATTCGGCCAAGGGGTTGGAATTCGACAACGTATTCCTGCCCGGCTGGGAGGAAGGCCTGTTTCCGAGCCAGCGCACGCTCGACGAACAGGGCCGCGCCGGACTCGAGGAAGAGCGCCGCCTCGCCCATGTCGGACTGACCCGCGCGCGCCGCCGCGCCAAACTCTACTTCGCCACCAACCGGCGCATTCACGGCACCTGGTCGACCACGATCCCGTCGCGGTTTCTCGACGAACTGCCGGCGCCGAATGTCGAGATCACGGAATCCAAGGGCGGCTCGGGCTGGGGCGGCAGCAGCGGCTACGGCCCGTCGCGGTTCGACAATGTGGAATCGTTCGGCTCGAGCTATTCGACGCCGGGCTGGCAGCGCGCGCAGGCCAATCGCGCGCGCAATCAGAATGGCGGTCGTGGCGGCGGACAGGCCGGCGGCGGCTTCAACGAAAGCCAGTCGCCATTTTCAGGCTCGCGCGGCGATGCCTCAGGCTCGCGCAGCGATGCCTCAGGCTCGCGCGGCGATGCGCACGGCAGCGGCTTCCCCCGCAACAAGCGCGGCCCGATGACCATCGAAGGCGAGCTGATCGCAAAATCCACCGGCACCACGTCCGAATTCTCGCTCT
>WNFK01160289.1_pt1 | contig 11882 bp, 10 predicted proteins | sample 5400281 | NCBI WGS metagenome assembly WNFK01 (sample SAMN13153350, study PRJNA577476) | soil metagenome | isolation source: 20 cm soil on Douglas fir-dominated hillslope | place: USA:California | collected 2013-09-17
GCGTCCTCCGAGCGTCGGCGATTGCCCAACCGTTCGGATGTATCGCCTTGAGCGCTACCTGAATACGCGTTGTCTCGCACGCCGAGCGAGGATTGCCGTCAATGGCGTGGTTTCCTTGCGAGGGTACGACGACTAGACGCTTGCCGGCGCTTCGCGGCCGACGCCCTCGAGGCCGAGGATCGGGCCGTCATCTCTTTTGCCTGTCGTACGTCTTCTTGTTTGAGGTGCTCGATGAACCAACGTCCCGCGGGGCCCGGCGGACTGTCAGTCCGATAAATCGCCGACATGGTGATCATGTGGCCTCCCGGTGGCGCATCCTCCGTAGCGATCTGAACGAGCTCACCGCTGGCGAGGTCCGCCTCGACCAAATGCAGCGGCATAGTGCCAAACCCGAGCCCGGCACGCAGGAAGGCAAGCTTCGCCCCGAGATGGGATAGCCGCCACACTCTCGGCGACAACACGCCGAATGCGCCTCGCAAAAAAATCGCTAGGTCGGCGTGAACCAGCTGGATGTGATCGGCGAAGACGGTTGTCGGAACCGTCGCGCCATATCGTGCCAGCGGATGCTGCGGCGACGCAACCATGGACGTCCGGACGGTCAGCAGCCGTTCGTGGGTGAGCTGCGGGGGCACGATCGACCAAGGGCCTATACCCCAAACACCGATGGCGCAGCGACCGTCGAGTACGGGCTCGACCACGGCGCTCGACTCAATGTCGAATTTCAGCAGAGTTGCCGGGAATTCCCTTTGGAAAGCAGCCACAGCCGAGGTGAACGGCGCAAGCGGAAACATCACGTCGACCGCCACGCTCAATTCCGGTTCGAGCCCGCCGGCCAATCGTTTCGCCCGGGCCTTGAAGAGGTCGACATCGCCCGCAACTGCACGTGCATTGGCTAGAAGTGCGCGGCCTTGATTCGTCAGCACTGGGACACGAGCGCTGCGATCGAAGAGCTTCACGCCAAGTTGCCCTTCCAGATTCGCCAGAACCTGGCTCACCACAGACTGAGCACGCCGCAAGCGACGGCCGGCCGCCGAGAAGCTGCCTTCGTCCGCGGCCGCTATGAAAGTGCGCAGTTGATCCAGTGAAACGCCGTCCAGCATGTATCTGCTCCAATCGACAGTGCGCGCCGGGTTCGATTAAATCTCGCACATTCCCAGCATCAATCGCATTCTATACCCACATTGGTGATTATATCACTTGATATCATTAGTCGACAAGCCAACGCGGACATGAGCCGTTCTTCGTGAATTAGGGGAATGGACGACGGAGAGCTCGAATCAACAATCGCAATGCTCTTCGTCAAACGGCGCATGGTCGTGACGCGGCACCAATATAGATTGCATCTGCTCGAGTAGTTCCGTCAGGTGCGCGAGTTTTGCCAATTCCATGCCGGCCAGCAATTCTCGACGAACGGCTGCGGCTTCGTCCTTCAATACCGCGTAGAGACGATGGCCGGCGTCGGTGATCACAATACGATTGACCCTCCTGTCGGATATGGATGGCTCGCGCATGGCAAGACCATCCTTGACCAAACGATCGACCATGTGCACCATGGACGCGCCCGACACCGAGAGCATGTCGGCAAGCTCGGACTGAGACAACGGCGAGCGAACTTGCGATGCCGCTGAAATCGCCATCCAACCGGCCATGCTAATGCCCAAATATTTGAGGCGGCGATCCACCGCCTGCCGCCAACTTCTCGCGATGTTGTACAACGCGTTTTCAAATCGCTCGGCAAGGTCGGTCGCATTGCCCGGACCCTCGATCAGGGCAACTGTCCGAGGGTCGCAAGACGGTTGCGAGCGCGTGCCCACGGCTATGGGGCGTCCGGTCGACTCGACGCGACCGCCGCAGGCGCGCTCGGGCTCGTGCCGCCCAGTGCCAGGAAGAGTTGCACGGTATCCACATAGCGCTGCACCACCGCCCTGACATATCCGAGGCGTGCCTGCTGGTACGAGCGCTCGGCGTCCAAGACCAGGAGGACCCCTGCGTTGCCTTCGCTGTAGCTCGCCCGCGCAAGGTCGAGACTGCTCTGCGCGGCCTGTTGTGCCTGAGCTTGTGCGTCGAGTTGCTGAGCGTCGTGATCCAGCGCCTCGAGCAGGTCGGCCACTTGCGCAAACGCTTCGAGCACTGTCTGCTCATAGCTGGCGGCGCTTGCGTGCATGGCATCCACCGCCGCGCGCTTCTCGGCGCGCAGCGTGCCGCCGTCGAAGATCGGTGCCGTCAATCCCGAGATGATGCTCCATGCATTGCTCGCCCGGTCGAACAACTGGTCCGCCTTGAGTGATTGTTGGCCCGCCGTCGCGCTCAGTTGAATCTTCGGATAGAGGTTGGATTGCGCGACCCCCACGGCGCTGGTCGCCGCATGCAGTCGCGCCTCCGCGGCGAGAATGTCGGGCCGGCGATGGGCAAGCTCTGAGGGCAAACTCACCGGCACCTCGAGCGGCAGCGTGATTTGGGCCAAATCGACATCGGGAGGAAGCTCACTGGCCGGTACTCGGCCGAGCACCACCGACAGCGCATGGCGCGCCCTTGCAAGGTCCTGGCGCAGTGACGGCAGCAAGGTCATGTCGTTGGCAATCTGGCTCTGCGCGCTCACGACATCTTCGCGCGCCACCGATCCATTGTCGAACGCGGTCTGCACGAGCCGCAGGTTATCCCGGTCCTGGACTAGGATGGTTTCGACGGTCGCGATCTGTGCGCGGGCTGAGGCGATCGCGAGCGTTTGCAAGACCGCCTGGCCGGTGACCGTCAGATACGCCGCATCGAGCTGGTGCCGCTCCACCTCGGCCAGCGCGTACTGCTGCTCCACGCTGCGCGCGACACCCCCGGTATAGTCGAGCGTGTAGCTCACGGTGCCGTACTGCTGACGGCCCACACCGGCGGTGAGGTCCACTTGCGGGTACCGTGAGCCCGCCTGCGCCAGCGCAAGTTCTTGGGCCTGTGCGAGCGTCGCCTTTGACGCCGCTAGGCTGCGGTTGTGTTCCACCGCCTGTTTGACGAGCTGGTCGATGGCATCGGAACGGAATAGAGCCCACCAATTGCCCTCAATCTCTCGGCCGAGGGCGATGTGTTGAGCAGTGTCGCTCGCGCTAGCGTCTTCGCCGCGCGGCATATCGCCCGTATATCGGGCCGCCGGCGGAGCCGTGGGTCGCGTGAAGTTCGGGCCCACGGCGCAGCCGCCTAAACCCAAGATACAGGCCAGCACGATTGCCCGCGCCATCGGTGCACAAGCCCTGCGGAAGCACCCTGAATCAGCGGCAACACCCTGCATCATCATCACTCGATGTGGACCGGCTCAGCACTGCCCCTGGCCTTGCGCAGCAGGAAGACCAAAGGGATCGCAGCCAGACTCAACACCATCATCAATTTGAAATCGTTGTTGTAGGCGATCATGGACGCCTGCTCCGTGACGGTTGCGTTCAAGCCCGCCAGGGTGTGCAAGCTCGGTGGACCGTCCCCCAACTGCGCGCGCAGAGCGGGGCTGTAGCGGGTCACATGCTCGCCGAGCGTCGCGTGCATGATCTGCGTGTTGCGCGTCAACAGGGTGTTCACCACCGAAATGCCGATGCTGCTGCCGAGGTTGCGGGTGAGGCTGAAGATCGCCGTGCCTTCGTTACGCAGTGCCGGCGTCAGCGTCGCGAAAGCGGCAGCCGCGAGCGGCACGTAGACGAAACCGGTCCCCAATCCCTGCGAAAGACCGGACCACACGACCATGGCCGAGTCCATCTGTAGATCGAATCCGGTCATCTGCCACGAGGAAACAGCGGTCAACGCAAAGCCGGTGCCGATGATCAAGCGGGTGTCGACCTTGCCCATCATCCGTCCGACGATGAACATCGCGACCAGGGTGCCAACCCCGCGCGGTGCCGTCACCAGACCCGTGGTCACGACGGGATAATTGAGCAGATCCTGCAACAATGGGGGCAGTAGCGCCAGCGTCGCGAACAGAACGGCACCGACGATGAAAATGAACACGTTGCCGGTGAGGAAGTTCCGGTCCTTGAAAAGCGCCGGACTCACGAAGCGCTGCTGGGTCGTCGTCAGCATGTGAATGACGAATAAGTAGAAGGCCGCCGCCGAGACGGTGGCCTCGATCCAGATTTCCGTTGAGCTAAACCAGTCTTTCAATTGGCCGCGATCAAGCATGATCTGAAAGGCGGCTACGCCTACACTTAGCGCAGTAAAGCCGAAGAAGTCGAAACGCGACTTGCGGATCGTCGCCTCGGCAAGAAAACTCAAAATGCCGAGGAATGCGAGGATCCCGAAGGGCACGTTGATGTAGAACACCCAGCGCCAATTGTAGTTCTCGGTCAACCAGCCCCCGAGGGCGGGACCAATGATGGGACCCAAGGTCACGCCCATCACCCACACGGCCATCGCGCGCGCGTGACGCGCCGGCGGGTTGATGTCGAGCAGCACCGCCTGCGACAGCGGGACCAACGCGGCTCCGCACAGCCCTTGCACCAGCCGCGCCAAGACGATCTGGGGCAGGGATTGCGCGACGCCGCAGAGCATGGACGCCACCGTGAATCCGACGACGGAATACAGAAACACCCGCTTGCGGCCGATCTGACCGGCAAGCCAGCCGCTCAACGGCGTCATGATCGCGGCGGCGACGATGTACGAGGTCAGGACCCACGCCATCTGATCCTGGGTTGCAGAGACCGAGCCTTGAATGCGCGGCAGAGCGACGTTGGCGATCGTGGTGTCGAGCGACGACATGATCGATGCCAGCATGACCGAGACCGTGATGAGCGCCCGGCGCCGTCCATCGATCTCGGCAGTCTGCGAAGCGGCGCTGCTCAACGCGACACCGCGACTGCGGAGGTGGGGCCGGTCGCAGCGGCAAGCTTGGGGTCGCGCGAGTGCGTGTCGACGGTCACACGGTGGCGTTCTCCGGAGGCAGCATGGAAAATTGCGAACCGGTGCTCGGGCTCACGCTCGTGACTTCTGCCGAGAATCGCCTGTCCGGGTATCGATCGATCTCGACGGTCGCTGTCTGGCCCGGGCGCATGCGGGCGAGCTGAACCTCCTTGAAGTTTGCCTCGATCCAGACATCGCGAGTCGACACCAAGGCGAACACCGGTGCGGATGCTGCAATGGTGTCCCCGACTTGCAGCTGCTCTACTTTGGCCACGACGCCATCCGTCGGGGCGCTGATCACCGTATAGGATAAGTTGAGCTGTGCACGATCAAGTGCGGCCTGCGCCTGTGCGACCAGAGGATGCCGTTCGGGTGCAATGTTTGGGTCACCTCCTAAGTTGGCGAGCGCCACGCCGATCTGCTGCTGAACGTTGGCGACTTGTTGCCGCGCCGCATCGAGCCCATGGGCAGCCTGATCGAACTGTGCCTGCGACGCGATGCCGGACGCGAGGAGCCGGGTCTGCCGATCGAATTGCTGCTGCGCGTACCTCTGGGTATCCCGCGCAGCGCGTAGCTCGACCAGCCGCTGCCGATAGGTCGACTTGAGCGACTCGATTTGCAGCCGCGTGTCAGCCAGGTGCGCCGTCGCGTCGCTGACGGCAATGCGGAACGGTGCGTCGTCCAATTTGAACAGCGTCGCGCCGCGTTGCACGAGCTCATTGTCCCTCACCTCGATCTCGCTGACGCGTCCGCCCACGTTGGCGCTGATCGACACGGTGGCTGCCTGTGCATATGCGTCGTCGGTGCTCTGATACCGGCTGCCCTTGATATAGAAATATGCCCCACCGCCGAGTACCGCAATGGCCGCGAGCGACATGAGAGGCCAGCGCAGGCGTTGCAGGCGCGTCTTGCGGACCGTCACGGTCTCTGTCAGGGGTGCGTTCTCATCGAGCAGCACGGAATCTTGCGCGCTCATGGCCGCGAAGCCGTCTGCTCGCGCCGACTCCGCGCTCCGCCGGCGCGCCCGCTTTGAAGGGCCGCCACCGCAGGCGCTGGCTGCAGCGGTTCCAGCGCGACTAAGTTACTTTGGATTTTCTCGAGCAATTCAATCATGAGATCGGCGTGCTTCTTAGGAATGCCCGCAAACGCCTCCCGGCGCGTCAAGGCCACCAAGTGCCAGATGTCATCCACGAGCGGTTTGCCCTTGGGCTTGAGATACAGGCGGCGGGCCCGGCGATCAGCCGGATCGCTGCGTCGTTCCAGCCACCCGTGGGATTCCAGGCAGTCAAGGGTTCGCACGAGAGTCATCGGCTCGAGATCCGTCAGCTCCGCCAGCTGTACCTGGCTGATTCCTTCGTGATCGGCCAGATAGATGAGCACTCTGCATTGCGGCAGCGTCAGGCCGAGCGCACCGGCTCTCTGCTCGAATCGCTCCACGTACAGCCGGTTCGTGTCCTTGAGAAGGAAACCAAAAGCGCGCAGTGGGTTCACAACTAGATCTCGTAGATTGCCTGACAATAAGCCCATTATATATTACCGCACGTGATGATATCAAATGTTACTATTTAGACCGCTCAGATTGAGAGCGATCACCCGATTGGAGTCGACGAAGAGGACGTGGATCGTTCCTCGTCCACGTACCCGCGTCCTGTCTCCGCGTCCGCTTCGTGGGGCACTCCAAAAATACTTTCGGAGAATATTTCATGCGCTATGAGCAGAAGTCCGACGAGCAAAATAATCCCGACGCCGAAGGCCCAGGCACATAGAACGAGCAACCGCATTACCGCATCCCTCAGTAGATGTTGCGTGCCGGAAGCGTAGTGCCGGGGTCTCTAGCTGGATAGCTCATATTTCTCGATAGCACCTATCGCCGGCAACGATAGGTAGCCGAGGTCCCCCCGGCCCGATTCGCCTCGATCATTACAGCGGCAGGTCGCCTGGACAATTCCACATCCGGCGCAGCAATAAAACTGCATGCATCTAGTGCGTCAATACATTCTATCGAGAGATATGGGCTATACAAATTGGAAGCAGGAGTACTAGTGTTCGAGCATCCATCCGCGGCAACGCCTTTGGAAGGCGAGCGTCGAGCGGCATGTGCGGATCGCCTCGTATGCGCGGCGCGCTTGCCATCGGCGCGCCGGGTATTCTGAACTACCGAGGATTGCGTATGACCGATCGCCCTCTGTCTCCTTCCCGTTGGTGCATTGTGGTGGCGGACGCAGCGGGCCCGGAGTGGCTCGTCCCTGACGACTCCCATGCGCAATGGGCGCCGGTTCAGTATTGCGGTTTCGGGGAGCCGACGACAATGCTGCAGAAGGCGCTGCACCGTGCCGGTCGTATATCTCACGCGACACGCGTAGTAGTGACGGTCGCCGAGGCCCATCGGTCGCGCTGGCAGCAGGCGCTCTGGTTCACGCGGCCTGAGCATCGCTTCGTCAGCGAGTTCTCGGGTTGGTCTTCCCTCACGACTGCCGCCGCGGTTCTTTCAATAGCCGCGCGGGCGCCTGACGCATTGGTGACGATACTTCCTGCTCGCTGCTATGTAGCGGACGAGTGGACCCTGACGGTCGCGCTTCACAGAGCCCTATCGGAACGGACTTTCCCCGTTGACAGCATCGTGACGCTCGGGATGGTCGGCGTGGATACTGATGTCGACGAGAACTATCTGCTGCTGGGCGCGTCCCATGGGCGGCCAACCGTTGAAGTGTCGGGCGTCGCGCGACGGCCCATGGAATGGGTTGCCCGGTACCTTGTCCGACAGGGAGCGCTCGTCGCCTCCGACATCTATATCGGCCGCGCGAGCACGCTTGCCTTGCTGCTTTCCAAATACTGGCCGGCAGTGACTCATAAGCTCATGCAACATATTACGAGATCGATCACGCCCGGGGTCGAAAACCACATCCCGCCCAGCCTGGCGCGAGAGGCGTTGCACGTGGCGCGACGAATGTCCCAGGACCGCCCGCCGTCGATTCCCCTACGTGCCCTGCGTGTGGCGCATTGCGGGTGGAGCGGCCTTCATTCGCCGCGCGCCATCGAACGACTCGCTACCTTGCAACCGAACCCCTCGCATGCGTGCCTTCTCACCCACGCATACAGATCTTCAGCGATTGAACACGGGCATGCCACTTAAGCCGCGGAGCCCCGCTCTCGCGGGGTCGACACAACAGGCCCGGTCATAACGAGGATTGAGTTCGACACCCGCGTGCGCGATCGGGTGCTGACGCATCGTGCGATCTGCTATCGACTCACCGCGGGGAATCCGTTACTGGACAACGGACGGATCATTGCCAGCGAACGGCTGGGCGATCGCTCCTGTTTGGTGGTCGCGGCCGCGGATGGCGGCGCCTTCTCTTTCAGCCACCGTGCGTCTTCTTGTTTGAGGCGGTCGATGAACCAACGCCCGGCCGGCCCCGGAGGGCTATCAGTCCGATACACGGCCGACATGGCGACGACATAACCCTCGGGCGGTGCGGACTCCGCCGTGATCTGAACGAGCGCCCCGGTTGCCAGATCCGCCCCGATCATGTGAAGCGGCATGATGCCGAACCCAAGCCCTGCACGCAGGAAGGCAAGCTTGGCCCCGAGATGGGAAAGCCGCCACACTCGCGGGGACAGCAACCCGAATCCACCGGCTCGCGACAGATCCGAAGGATCGGCGTGTACGAGTTGGATGTGGTCGGCGAGCACGGTCATTGGAATCGGTGCGCGGTGGGCGGCGAGCGGGTGCTGCGGCGAGACGAGAACGGGGCTCGTCACCGCCCCCAGCAGTTCGCGCGTGAGCTGCGGGGGCGCGGCCCGCAAGGACGCTATGACGCCGAGTGTGCAGCGGCCGTCGAGCACAGGCTCGATCACGGCACTCGACTCGACATCGAACCTCAGCAGGGTTGCGGGGAATTCCTTCTGGAAGGCCGCCACGGTAGCGGTGAACGGCGCCAGCGGATATACAACGTCGACGGCGACGCTCAGTTCCGGTTCAAGCCCACCGGCCAGGCTCTTCGCCCGCGCCTTGAAGAGGTCTACGTCGCCCGCCACCGCGCGTGCATCGGCGAGCAGCGCGCGGCCCTGATCGGTCAACACCGGAATACGAGCGCTGCGATCGAAGAGCTTGACACCGAGCTGCCCTTCCAGATTCGCGAGGGTCTGGCTCACTACGGACTGGGCACGCCTCAGGCGGCGCCCGGCCGCCGAGAAGCTGCCTTCATCCGCCGCGGCGATGAAGGTGCGGAGCTGGTCGAGTGAAACGCCGTCAAACATGGATCTTCTCCTGCCTCATGACGGCGCCAAGTGACTGTTTTATTTGACTCGGCGCCACCACGGGAGTACCCCACACATGTGAGTGACCGGTAAGTAACATACTCATGGTAGTAATCCGTAGTGTGGGTGTCAACCCACAACACACATCTGCTCTGACGATACGTTCCATCGAGAGATACAGGCTACCCAGGCAATAGCCTCGGCTCTAGGCTTCTACCATGGCGACCACTCCAACAAGGCGACCTCGCCCATTAGCCGGAGAATCAAATGACCGAGAGTAAAAAGCTATTCGTACTGCGAGCGTATGAGCCGGTAACCTCACGGTACATGGCAAACTACGCGGCCGCGTTGCCCGCATGGCCGAACAGTCCCCTGCGCTTGATGGCGTCCGCAACCGGGATGGGAACCATCTTTTCCCACAAGAGATCGTTGTCCTTGATCTTCTTCAGCACATCCCGCGAAAAAATGTGGAGGATGTTCGTATCGAACCCGACTATGGATTCGATGTAGTGGTTATCGAGAAGGTGGGCGTAGAGGTTCGAAAGATGATCGGCAATCCGCACGTTTTTCGCCGTGATGAGGACGTTCGACGCGAACGATAGGACTGACGTACCGGTCCCGCTGGAGTCCACGATATACCTTGCGTAGGCTTCCTCCCTCATCGGGTAGATGTACAACTTGACCGCGTTGCGGAAAAGACGTCCGAAGGACTCCAGGATGCCCCCCTCCAGGTTGTCGTAGTATTTTTCGTTGAATATTTCCAGCAAGTTGTTGATACCCATGGCGACGCCGATCATCTCCTTGGTGTACCGCCGGAAATAGGACGTGAGTCGGTAGTACTCCGAATAGTTGGAGATGAGGACCGTAAAGCCAATGTCGGCCAAGAGGTCGACACGCGAGAGAAAATCCTGGGCGTCGAGCGCGCCCCCTGAAAGCAGGTTGTTCATCGTGATCTCCATGAGGACGACCACCTCCCTGCCCTTGACCAGCGGCTCCTGCACGAAGTGCGCCGTTGCGCTGTTGATCATGTCGACGTTGACATGGGTCACGGGCCGGAAACTTCCCCGTTCGACGAGGATCGCTTTCTTGTGCAGCACCTCGGACGGCTGCAGCACCTCACCCTGCTGCCCGAACATGACCGCGTTCGTGAGCTTGAACTCCACCAAGTAAAGCGACATCAGACGGTTGTCGATCTTCTCGAAGCAGTGCCCCGAAAACCGCAACATGTCGATCTCTATTCTCTCGATACCAAGGTTGTCCTGGAGTGATTCAATCAATCTCCTCGGATCGGTGCGGTAATACAGGGCCGCGTAAACTAGGTTGACCCCGACGATGCCCAGTGCCTGTTGCTGCAGGAGCGCATCCTTGTCCCACATCCGCACATGCAGCACGATCTCGCTGGGCTCGCCCAAGGGCTCGGTCTGAAATCGAATTCCCAGCCAGCCGTGGGCTTCGTTCGTGCCCTTGAAGTTTATGGTCGCAACCGTGTCCGCGAAGACGAAGAATTTCGTCTTGTCGCCGCGGCTCGCCGAAAGGCGCTCGAGCAATAGGTCGTATTCGTGATCCAGCATCAGCTTCAGGCGCTCGCGGGACACATACCTTGGCGCCTTCCCATAGATCGCATCGCTGAATACCATGTCGTAGGCTGAAATCGACTTGGCGATGGTCCCCGAGGCCCCGCCCGCATGGAAGAACTCGCGTGCGACTTCCTGCCCGGCGCCGATCTCCGCGAAGGTACCGTAAAGGGGTCCGTCGAAGTTGATGGTGCGTGCCTTCTGCGTCGTCGTGAGCAGTTCCTTACTTTCATTCATGCTGGTCACCTCACCTCGCCGCCTTCACGCGGGGCGCTCTGCTTGATTAGAAATCTCTACTTACGGGTCCGGTGGACAGCTATTGCGGACGGACGTTCCATTTTGCCTATTCAAAGGCCTGCGGGAAATAGCTCGGAGATTCACCCGCCGCCCTCCACGGCCGCCCGTTGCAACGCTCGGAGCTGTTGATTTGCAGACCACAGTGGAGTATCAGTCGTTGGCGCGCGAAGGCGCGAGGAAACCCATATGCAACGATCACTTTTTCCACCGCTGCCGTTGTCGCGGCGACGGTTTCTGTCAGGGGTAAGCGGGCTTGGTTTGACGGGGCTGCTCGGCGCCTCGGCATGGGACGCCGTGGCCGCGGACCTCGTCGAGTTTCCCTTCGTCAACGGCCGGCGCGAGCTGGCCACGAACTTTCCGCAGAAGGGAGCCATGATCTTGCAGCGCACTCGCCCACCGCTGCTCGAAACACCGTTCGAAGTCTTCGATCAGGGCGTGTTCACACCCAATGATCGCTTCTACGTGCGCTGGCACCTGGCGAACATCCCCACGGAGGTCGATCCGGCCACGTTCCGGCTCAACATACGCGGACATGTGGATCAGCCAATTCAGCTGACGCTGGATGACCTGGTCCGCGGCTTCAAGCCGTTCGAAATTGCTGCCGTCAATCAGTGCTCCGGTAATTCACGCGGTTTTTTCAGTCCGCGCGTACCGGGAGGGGAATGGGCCAACGGTGCCATGGGAAATGCCCTTTGGATGGGTGTGCGTTTGAAGGACGTGCTCGATCGTGCGGGCGTCAAGGCGGGGGCGCTGCAAGTGCGCTTCAACGGACTCGACACCGGCGTGGTCCCGCAAACGCCTGACTTCGTGAAATCGCTCGACATTGATCATGCGCGCGACGGCGAGGTCATGATCGCCTACGCGATGAACGGAGCGCTGTTGCCGCTC
>WNFK01192928.1_pt2 | contig 11878 bp, 13 predicted proteins | sample 5400281 | NCBI WGS metagenome assembly WNFK01 (sample SAMN13153350, study PRJNA577476) | soil metagenome | isolation source: 20 cm soil on Douglas fir-dominated hillslope | place: USA:California | collected 2013-09-17
GGCGCCCCCCACGAATCGCTGATGGTGCTGGAGGCCCCGACCGGTCAGAACGGGCTCCAGCAGGCGCGGATGTTCCACGAGGCCATCGGGCTCACCGGCCTCGTGCTGACCAAGCTCGACGGTACCGCCAAGGGAGGGATCGCGCTGCGCATCCACCAGGAGCTGGCGGTGCCGATCAAGCTGGTCGGGGTGGGTGAGCAGATCGAGGATCTCCAGCTCTTCGAGCCCGGGACCTTCGTCGACGCCCTCCTCGGGGAGCAGCAGGGGGAGCAGCCGGAGACCACGCCGGCGGGGTAGAATGCCTCCCAGGGCGGCTTCGGAGCGCCCCGGTGAACCCATGGACGACACCCGGTGGATGGCCCGCGCGCTGGCCCTGGCCGCTCGCGGCCGGGGGCTCACGTCCCCCAACCCGATGGTCGGCGCGCTGGTGGTCCGGGACGGCGCGGTGATCGCCGAGCGGTTCCACGAGCGGGCGGGCGGCCCGCACGCGGAAGCGGCCGCGCTCGAGGACGCCGGGGCGCGGGCCCGGGGGGCCACCCTCTACGTCACCCTCGAGCCGTGCAACCACGTGGGCCGAACCCCGCCCTGCGTGGAGGCCATCGTCCGCGCCGGCGTGCGCCGCGTCGTGGCCGCCGCCCGCGATCCGAACCCGCGCGTGACCGGGGGGGGAGCCGCCGCGCTGGCTGCCGCCTCCACCGAGGTCAGCGTGGGCTGCCTCGAGCGGGAAGCGCGGGAGTTGAACCATGCCTTCTTCATCGCGATCGCGCTCCAGCGCCCGCACGTGACCGCGAAGTGGGCCATGACCCTCGACGGCAAGATCGCGGCCCACGATCGGCAATCGCGGTGGATCACGGGAGAGGCGGCGCGCCGCGAGGCTCATCGGCTGCGGAGCGAGGCCGACGCCATCGTCACCGGCATCGGCACCGTGCTGGCCGACGACCCGGCCCTCACCGTGCGGCTCGAGCAGCCCTGGCCGCGCGAGCCGTACCGCGTGGTGGTCGACGGCCGGGCGCGCCTGCCGCTCGAGGCCGCCATGCTGCGCGCCGGCACCCGCGCGCGCAGTGCAAGTCCCGCGACGGGCGAGTGGACGTCGCCGACCTCTGCGCGCGGCTCTTCGCTCTCGACGTCATCGCGGTGCTGCTCGAGGCCGGCTCCGAGCTGACCGGCGCGTTCGTGCAGGCCGGCCTGGTCGACCGGGTCGCCGCGTTCGTCGCCCCCAAGGTCCTGGGCGGATCCGACGCGCCGACCCCAGCGGGCGGCCCCGGCCTCCCGCTGGGTGATGCCCTGCGCCTGAGCGACCTCACCGCGCGGCCGCTGGGCGGCGACTGGCTCCTGGAAGGCCGAGTGGAGCGCTGATATGTTCACCGGCCTGGTCGAGGAAGTGGGCCGGGTGCTCGAGCGAGCGGGCTCCCGTCTCGTCCTCAGCGCGGACCGGGTCCTCGAGGAGAGCGGAGTGGGCGCGAGCGTGGCGGTGAACGGCGCCTGCCTGACCGTGGTGGAGGTGGGGGCCGGCAGACTCCGCTTCGATGTCGGGCCGGAGACGCTGGCACGGACCGCGCTCGGCGACCTGGCGGTCGGCGATCCGGTCAACCTGGAGCGCCCGATGCGGCTCGGGGGCATGGTCGGTGGACACCTGGTCCAGGGGCACGTCGATGGAGTGGGCACCGTGGCCGCACTCACCCGGCAGGCAGAGACCGCCCGGCTCACGATAGAATGGCCGGGCGAGGCGATGGCCCCGCTGCTGATCCCGCAGGGCTCGGTGGCGGTGGACGGGGTCAGCCTCACGGTGGCGCGGCTCAACGAGCGGGATTTCGAGATCATGGTCATCCCGCACACGCTGGTCGCGACCACCCTGGGGGGGCTGGCGCGGGGCAAGCGGGTGAACCTCGAGATGGATATGATCGGCAAGTACGTACAGCGCGTCTTGCAGTTGCGGGAGCCGCCGGCCCCCGGGAACGGGCCGGACGCGAGAGAGGGGATCCGGTGAGCGAGTCGCAGTTCGTTCCGATCGAGGAAGGCATCGAGGAGATCCGTGCCGGTCGCATGCTCATCGTGGTCGACGACGAGGACCGCGAGAACGAGGGGGACCTGCTCATGGCCGCCGAGAAGGCGACCCCGGAGGCGGTCAACTTCATGGCCAAGTACGGGCGCGGGCTCATCTGCATGCCCATGCTCGGCGAGCGCCTCGACGAGCTGCAGATCGCGATGATGGTCTCCGACAACACCGCGCCGCTCGGCACCGCCTTCACGGTCAGCGTGGACGCCCGCCGGGGCGTGACCACCGGAACCTCCGCCTACGATCGCGCGGTCACCATCCGCACGCTGGTGGATCCGACGACGCGGCCGGAGGACCTCACGCGTCCCGGGCACATCTTCCCGCTGCGGGCCATGCCGGGCGGCGTGCTCCGCCGCGCCGGCCACACCGAGGCCGCGATCGACCTGGCCCGCCTGGCCGGCTACGGGCCGGCCGGGGTGATCTGCGAGGTGCTCGACGAGGAAGGCGGCATGGCGCGCCTGCCCGAGCTGATGGCGCTCGGTCGCGAGTACCGGCTCAAGGTGATCACGATCAAGGCCCTGATCGAGTACCGCATCCACAAGGAGAAGCTGGTCCGCCGCGCCGCCACCACCCGCATGCCCACCGAGTACGGCGAGTTCCAGGTCATCGTCTACGAGACCACGGTGGACGAGCGGCAGCCGCTGGCCATGGTCCTGGGCGACGTCAAGACCGACGACCCGGTGCTGGTGCGCGTGCACTCGGAGTGCCTGACCGGTGACGTGTTCGGCTCGCTCCGCTGCGACTGCGGGCCCCAGCTCCACAAGGCGCTCGCCATCATCCAGCACGCCGGGCGCGGCATACTCGTCTACATGCGCCAGGAGGGCCGCGGCATCGGGCTGCTGAACAAGCTCAAGGCCTACGAACTTCAAGATGCGGGCAAGGACACCGTCGAGGCCAACCACGCCCTGGGCTTCCGGGCCGATTTGCGCCACTACGGTATCGGCGCGCAGATCCTGGTCGATCTCGGGGTCAAGAATCTCAAGATCCTCACCAACAACCCGAAGAAGATCGTCGGCATCGAGGGCTACGGCCTCAAGGTGGTCGAGCGGCTGCCGCTCGAGGTGCCGGCCACCGACGCGAACCGGAGCTACCTGCGCACCAAGCGCGAGAAGCTCGGGCATCTCTTCTCGTCCTTCCCGGACTAGCCCATGGCCGGCATCGCTCCGAAGCGCTCCGTCGCCCCCGCCGCCCGCGGGCAGCGCTTCGCAGTGGTGGTGGCCCGCTTCAACGAGCCGATCTCGAAGAAGCTGCTCGACGGCGCCCTCGCCGCGCTGGCCGACCACGGCGTGACCGGCGATCTGGTGGAGGTGCACTGGGTGCCCGGCTCCTTCGAGCTGGGCCAGGCCGCGATGGCGCTGGCCCGCGGCGGGCGGTTCGCGGGCATCGTGTGCGTCGGGGTGGTGATCAAGGGAGCGACCCCGCACTTCGACTACGTCTGCACCGCGGCGGCCCACGGCATCGCCCGCGCCGGGCTCGACACCGGGGTGCCGGTCACCTTCGGGGTGATCACCGCGCTGACCGAGGAGCAGGCGTGGGAGCGCGCGGGCGGGGCGGTCGGCAATCGCGGCGAGGAGGCCGCGCTCGCTGCGCTCGAGATGGCGGCGTGGCTGCGGGCGCGGCGCGGGGCCCCGCGGGAGCCGAGGGCGGGACGCGGCCGCAAGGCCCGCGGGAAGCGCTGATGGGACGCCGACGCAAGGCCCGCGAGCTCACGCTGCAGCTGCTCTACCAGCTCGACGTGCAGGGCGAGGAGGATCCCCAGCCGCATCTCGACGAGTTCTGGCGCCGGCACCCGGTGGACCCGGAGGCGCGCGAGTTCGCGGAGGCGCTCGTGCGCGGCACCAAGATGCACGAGGCCAAGATCGACGAGCTGATCGGTCGCTACGCGGAGAACTGGGAGCTCGAGCGGATGGCGGTCGTCGACCGCAACATCCTCCGCCAGGGCATCTTCGAGCTGCTGTGGGGAACCGGCGTCCCCCCGAAGGTGGCGATCAACGAGGCCCTCGAGGTGGCGAAGAAGTTCAGCACCCACGAATCGAGCCGCTTCATCAACGGGATCCTCGATCGCATCCACAAAGAGCAGGCGCCCGCTTCCTGAGCCGAGACCGCCCATCCGTTACGCCGTCATCTCCGACGTCCACGCGAACCTGGAGGCGCTCACCGCGGTGCTGGCCGATGCGGCCTCCGAGGGCGCGCATCAGGTGCTCTGCCTGGGAGATCTGGTCGGCTACGGGGCCGACCCGGTGGCCTGCGTGGAGCGGGTGGGTGAGCGGGCCAGCGCGATGGTGGCCGGCAACCACGAGCACGCCGCCCTCGGCCTGCTGGACCTCCAGTGGTTCAACCCCTGGGCGCGGGCGGCGGCCCGCTGGACCGCCGAGCAGCTCGACCAAGGGCACCGCGACTACCTGTCCGCGCTATCGCTCGTCCGCACCGTCGAGGACGCCACCCTGGTGCACGCGAGCCCCCGCAATCCCGAGGAGTGGGACTACCTGGTCTCCGCCGAGGACGGCCTGCAGGTCTTCGGCGACTTCGCCACGCGACTCTGCTTCGTGGGCCACTCGCACCTGCCCGGGGTGTGGTCGGTGGGCAGCGGGGGCCCGGACCACGCGGGCCGGCTCGACGCTCCCGCGGCGCAGGTGCGGCTCGACGACGGCCGGCGCTACGTGGTCAACGTCGGCAGCGTGGGCCAGCCGCGCGATCGCGATCCGCGCGCTTGCTACGCGATCTGGGACCGCGACGCGCGCACCGTGACGATCCGCCGGGTCCCGTACGATCACGCGGCGGCGGCGCGGAAGATCCTCGCCGCGGGGCTGCCGCGGGCCTTGGCCGATCGGCTCGCCAGTGGAGCCTGAGCGGGAGCTCGCCCGGCGGGCGCGCGCCGCGTCCCTCCTCGTCCTCGCGCTCTCGGGACTACTGGGCGCGCTGGCCTTTCCGAAGACCGACTGGTCGCTGCTCGCGTGGGTCTGGCTCGTGCCCGCGCTGGTCTCGGGGGCCACGCGCGCCCCGCGCGCGGCGCTCGCAGACGGCTGGCTCGCGGGCACCGTGTTCTACGTCGTCCTGCTGCGCTGGCTCGATCACACCTTCCTCCACTACAGCGCGATCCCGTGGCCGGTCACGTGGCTGCCGATCGTGGCCCTGGCCGGCTACTGTGGCCTGTACCTGGGCGCGGTGGCGAGCGGGACCGCGTGGCTCGCGCGTCGGCTCGGGGCCGCGCCCGCGCTGGCTCTCGCGCCCGCGCTCTGGGTGGTGGGGGAGTGGCTGCGCGGGCATCTCATGGGCGGATTCCCCTGGGGCCTGCTCGGCTACTCCCAGCACGCCCAGCTCCCGGTGATCCAGATCGCGGAGCTGGGCGGCGTGTACGCGGTGTCGCTCGTGATCGCGGCGGTGAGCGCGGCGCTGGCCGCGCTGCTCGCGCTCGGCCCGCGACGGGCATGGCCGGGCGCCGGGGTCGCGGCGCTGCTCCTGGCCGGCACGCTCGGCTTCGGCGCGCACGCGCTCGGCGTCGTGCGCGGCGCGGACACCGGGTCCGTCGACGTCGGCGTGATCCAGCCCGCGATCGAGCAGACGATCAAGTGGGATCCCGCACGCCACGCCCAGATCCTCGACATCTACGAGCGCCTCACCCGGGAGGCGGCCCTCACGCGACCCGCGGTGGTGCTCTGGCCGGAGACCGCGACCACCATCTTCCTGCGCGGGGACCCGGAGCTGCTCGAGCGGCTGCGGCGCCTCTCCGCCGACATCGCCACGCCCATCCTGGTCGGCTCGATCGACCAGCGCGCCGGGCCGCGGGGACAGTTCCTGAACAGCGCATTTTTCCTGACCGGACAAGGGATTACGGGCAAGTATGATAAGATTCACTTGGTTCCGTTCGGAGAGTACGTTCCGCTCGCGGGTCTGCTCGGCTTCGTCAAGGGCTGGGCGGAGTTCATCTCGGAATTCGGGGAAGGGGACACCCAGACCGTCTTTCCGCTGCCGGGCGCGCCGTTCGGAACCGTGATCTGCTACGAGATCATCTTCCCCGAGCTGTTTCGGGGCTTCGTGATCGGCGGAGCGAGATTCATGGCCAACATCACCAACGACGCGTGGTTCGGCGAGACGGCGGGCCCCTGGCAGCATCTGGGGATGCTGCCCTTCCGCGCGGTCGAGCAGCGCGTGGCCATCGCGCGCGCGGCCAACACCGGCATCTCCGGGTTCGTCGATCCCGCCGGGCGGATCGGTCCCACGCTGCCCCTGCAGGCGCGCGGCGTGCTCCATCACCGCATTCCTCTACGAGGCCCCTTGACACTCTACGCGCGCCTCGGCGACTGGCTGGTCTATGCCTGCGCCGCCGTCGGGCTCGCGGGGGCCGGCATTGCCTTCTTCCGGAGGTCACCCGCAACGTGCTAGGCGAGCTGAAGCGAGACGTGGCGGAGCTGGACAAGCGTCTGGACGACCTCCGGGGGCATCTTTGACGTCCCGGCCAAGGAGACCCGCCTCGGCCTGATCGACGCCGAGATGTCCGCCCCGTCGTTCTGGGAGGACAGCCGCAAGGCGCAGGCCGTCGTGCAGGAGCGCGCGGAGTTGGCCCGCACCGTCGGCACCTTCAAGGAGCTCGCGGGGCGGGCGGAGGAGAACCGCCTCCTCTGGGAGATGGCCACCGAGGCGGGCGACGAAAGCATGACCGCCGAGATCCAGGACAGCTTGAAGCGCCTGGGCGAGGAGGTCGAGGCCTTCGAGCTCAAGGTGATCCTGTCCCGGCCACAGGACCGGAAGAACGCGATCTTCTCCATCCACCCTGGAGCGGGCGGCACGGAGTCGCAGGACTGGGCCCAGATGCTCATGCGCATGTACCTGCGCTGGGCGGAGCGAGCGGGATTCAAGGCCGAGGTGGTGGACCTGCTCGCGGGCGAGGAAGCGGGGATCAAGTCGGTGACCATCGAGATGACCGGCGAGTACGCCTACGGCTATCTGAAGGGCGAGACCGGCGTGCACCGCCTGATCCGCATCTCCCCGTTCGACGCGTCGCGACGCCGTCACACCTCGTTCGCCTCCGTCGCGGTCATCCCCGAGGTCGAGGACGTGGAGGTGGTCGTCCGCGACGAGGACCTCCGGATCGACGTGTACCGCTCCTCGGGGCCGGGCGGGCAGGGGGTCAACACCGCGGACTCCGCGGTGCGCATCACCCACCTGCCGTCCGGCATCGTGGTGGCGTGCCAGAACGAGCGCTCCCAGCTGCGCAACCGCGATACCGCGATGCGCATCCTCAAGTCGCGGCTCTTCCAGATCTACGAGCAGAAGCAGAAGCAGGAGCTGGCCGACCTGACCGGGGAGAAGAAGGACATCGCGTTCGGCAGCCAGATCCGCACCTACACCTTCGCGCCGTACCAGATCATCAAGGACCATCGCACCGGGGTGGAGGTCGGTAACGTGGAGGCGGTGATGGACGGCGGGCTCGACCCGTTCATCCGCGCCTACCTGACCGCGGCGCGCCCCGCACCCCAGCCCTGACCGTCCGTCCCATGACCACGTCCCCCGGCCTGCCCCCCGACGCCAATGAGCAGATGCGCCGCCGCCGGGAGAAGCTCGAGGTCTGGCGGGGGCGCGGGGTGAGCCCCTTCGGGGCGCGCTTCCCGGTCACCCACTGGGGCGGCACGCTGCAGGCACGGTTCAAGGACGCCGACGAGGCGATGCTGCAGAGCGCGGGACCGGTCGCGCTGGCCGGGCGGGTGATGGCGATGCGCCACCACGGCAAGAGCTGCTTCGCGGTGCTGCGGGACCAGTCCGGCCAGATCCAGATCTACGCCCGCGCCGACGTGCTCGGCCCCGCCTACGCGGCCTTCGTGGATCTCGACGTGGGCGACTTCATCGGGGTCACCGGCGAGCTGTTCCGCACGCGCACCGCCGAGCTGACGGTGGCGGTGAAGCAGTTCGAGTTCCTCACCAAGGCCCTCCGTCCCCTGCCCGAAAAGTGGCACGGCCTGAAGGACGTGGAAACTCGTTACCGCAGACGCTATATCGACCTGATCGTCAATCCCCAGGTCCGCGAGGCCTTCGTCATGAAGAGCCGCCTCATCGCGACCCTGCGCGCGTTCTTCGACGCGCGGGGCTTCCTCGAAGTGGAGACCCCGATGATGCAGCCGATCCCGGGGGGCGCCGCGGCCAAGCCGTTCGTGACGCACCACAACGCGCTCGACATGCCGCTCTACCTGCGCGTCGCGCCCGAGCTGTACCTCAAGCGCCTGGTGGTGGGCGGCCTGGACCGGGTGTACGAGATCAATCGAAACTTCCGGAACGAGGGCGTCTCCACCCAGCACAATCCCGAGTTCACGATGCTCGAGTTCTACCAGGCCTACGCCGACTACCACGACCTGATGGAGCTGACCGAGGAGGTGTTCCTGCACCTCGGCCAGACCCTCCTCGGCGCGGACACCCTGACCTACCAGGGCGAGACGGTGCGCCTGGCCCCGCCCTGGCGCCGGCTGCCGTTCTTCGCGGGACTGAGCGAGGCGCTGGGGAGCCCGGTCACCCCCGACACCGACGCGCGCACGCTCGGAGCCGCCGCCACGCGCCGCGGCGGCTTCGCGAGCGACCACAAGACCCAGGCAATCTTACAGGGCGACCAGGGCGCGGCGGCCCTCTGGAAGGAAATCTTCGATACGCTGGTGGAGCCGTCGCTGATCCAGCCCACGTTCGTGATCGATTTCCCGATCGAGCTGTCCCCGCTGTCCAAGCAGAAGGCGGGGCAGCCGCGGCTGGTCGACCGGTTCGAGCTCTACGTCTGCCGCCGCGAGATCGTCAACGCCTACTCCGAGCTGAACGACCCCATCGATCAGCGCCGCCGCTTCGAGGACCAGGCCGCGGAGCGCGAGCGGGGCGACGAGGAGGCGCACTGGATGGACGAGGATTTCGTGCGCGCGCTCGAGTACGGCCTGCCGCCGACCGCGGGGGAGGGCATCGGCATCGACCGGCTCGCGATGCTATTCACCGACGCCGCGTCGATCCGCGACGTGATCCTGTTCCCGCTCCTGCGACCGGAGCGGAGCGGCGCCGACACCGCCGAGGACGAAGCGGAGCCCGCGCCGTGATGCAGTACGGCCGCATGCCCTTCGAGATCTTCCTCGGGCTACGCTACCTCCGCGCCCGCGGCCACCGAACGAACCTCTCCCTCTTCGTGTGGATCGGCATCGGGGGGGTCTTCCTCGGAGTCAGCGCGCTGATCGTGGTCCTGGCCGTGATGACCGGCTTCCAGGACGGCATCCGCGACAAGATCATCGCGGCCAATCCCCACGTGCTGATCATGGAGGCGGGCGGCCGCGGGGTGGCCAACGGGGGCGCGCTCGCGGAGCGGGTGGCCCCGGTACCCGGGGTGATCTCCGCGACTCCCTTCGTCCTGCAGCAGGCCCTGTTCACCTCCCCGGGCGGCGGCGCCACCGGCGGTCTCCTGCGCGGGGTGGACCTGGCCACCCCCTCCGTGCGCGACGCCCTCGCGGCCCAGGTGCGCTACGGCAGCGTCAAGCCGCTGCTCGCCGGGCCGGAGCCCGCGCTCCTCCTGGGTCGCGAGCTGGCCCGGAGCCTCGGGGTGGTGACCGGCGACTACATCACCGTGATCTCCCCGCAGGGCGCCATGACCGCGGTGGGCCTCGTGCCCAAGATGCGGCGCTTCCTGGTCGCCGGTTACGTCGAGATCGGGATGTACGAGTACGACGCGTCGCTGGCCTACACCACGCTCGCGGCGGCCCAGGAGTTTGCCGGGCTCGGCGACCGGGTCACCGGGGTCGAGGTCAAGCTCGCCAACCCCTTCGACGCCAAGGAGGTGGGGGCGGCCATCGCGGGACGCCTGAACGGGGCCTTCTGGATCCGCGACTGGATGGACATGAACCGCAACCTGTTCGCGGCGCTGCAGCTCGAGAAGCTCGCGCTCTTCGTGATCGTCACGATCATCGTGCTGGTGGCCGCCTTCGCGATCATCGGCCACCTGGTGCTCCTGGTGGCCGAGAAGCGCAAGGAGATCGGGATCCTGAAGGCGATGGGGGCGGGGGCGGGCAGCATCGGGGCGGTATTCCTGGTGGCGGGCATGCTGATCGGCCTGGTGGGCACCGTGGCGGGCAGCGCGTTCGGGCTCCTCCTGATCTGGGTGCAGAACACCTACAAGATCATCCGGCTCGCGGGGGACGTCTACCAGATCAGCTACCTGCCGATGAAGCTCACCGGCTCCGACTTCGCGATGATCGTGGGCTCGACCCTGGTCATCTCCTTCCTGGCCACCCTTTCGCCATCCCGGCGGGCCGCTCGCATGGATCCGGTGGACGTGCTCCGTTATGAGTGAGCCGCTGCTCGTCGCACAGGAGCTGGAGCGCGAGTATCGGATGGGGCCGGAGGTGGTCCGGGTCCTGCGCGGGGTCAGCCTCACCGTGAACGCGGGCGAGAGCGTGGCCATCATCGGCGCTTCCGGGGTGGGGAAGTCCACCCTGCTCCACCTGCTCGGCACGCTCGACCGGCCGACCGCGGGCCGCGTGCGGTGGGACGGCACGGACGTGTCCGACTGGAGCGACGCGGCGCTGGCGAAGCTGCGCCGGACCGAGGTGAGCTTCATCTTCCAGTTCTACAACCTGCTCGGCGAGATGACCGCACTCGAGAACGCGATGCTGCCCGCCTTGATCCAGCGGGAGAGCCTGCCCGAGGCGCGGGAGCGCGCGGCCGCCGCCCTGCACGAGGTCGGGCTGGGGGACCGCCAGGCGCATCGTCCGGGCGAGCTGTCGGGCGGCGAGCAGCAGCGAGTCGCGATCGCCCGGGCGCTCGTCGGGCGGCCGCGGGTCATCCTGGCCGACGAGCCGACCGGCAACCTCGACCCGAAGACCAGCGAGGTCATCTGGGACCTGTTCCTTCGCCTGCAGGCCGAGCACCGCCTGGCGTTCGTGATCGCGACCCACAATCACGAGTTGGCCCGGAAGGCCGACCGGGGGTATCGTCTGGTCGACGGCCGAGCGGTGGCCTGGCCCTGAGGCCACCAGTTTCAATGAGTTACAGCGGGGTGACGGGCGGCCGGCCAAGAAATCCCTAGTCGCGCGGCGGCGGAAGGCATATACTCATCGCAGGTTTAGGAAGCATCGGGGCAGATCATGCCCCCAGGGCGAACGACAACCCGAACTCGAGAAAGGCGCGAGGTCACCCACAGTGTTCGAGCGATTCACGGAGCGGGCGCGTCGGGTCATCATCCTGGCCAGGGAAGAGGCAGGGCGGTTCCGTCATGACTTCGTCGGGACCGAGCACATCCTCCTCGGACTCATCCGTGACGGCGAGGGCATCGCGACCGCGGTGCTGCAGCGGCTCGGCCTCCGGCTGGAGACGGTCAAGGCCGAAGTGGAGCGGGCGCTGGCCGGGTTCCCGAAGACCCTGACCTTCGGCGAGGTGCCGTTCACCCCGCAGGCGAAGCGGGTCCTCGAGCTGTCAATCGAGGAGGCGCGCCAGCTCGGGCACAACTACATCGGGACCGAGCACCTGCTCCTGGGCCTGATGAAGGAAGGGCAGTCCATCGCGGCCAAGATCCTCGAGTCGCTGGGCGCACGCCTGGACGAGGTCCGGCAGGAGACGCTGGCCCTCCTCGGCGACCAGTACTACCCGCGGCCCAAGAAGCGCTCGCAGACCCCGGTGCTCGACGAGTTCGCCCGCGATCTCACCCAGCTGGCCCGGGAGAGCAAGCTCGACCCGGTCATCGGGCGCGAGACCGAGATCGAGCGGGTGATCCAGATCCTCGCCCGTCGCACCAAGAACAACCCGGTCCTGATCGGCGAGCCCGGCGTGGGCAAGACCGCCATCGTCGAGGGCCTCGCCCAGCGCATCGTGGGC
>WNFK01162754.1_pt1 | contig 11874 bp, 13 predicted proteins | sample 5400281 | NCBI WGS metagenome assembly WNFK01 (sample SAMN13153350, study PRJNA577476) | soil metagenome | isolation source: 20 cm soil on Douglas fir-dominated hillslope | place: USA:California | collected 2013-09-17
CGCAGCGGGGGGCCATTCCTCGAGGTCAATTGCGGGGCCATCCCCGAAGGGCTGATGGAGGCCGAGCTGTTCGGGTACGCCAAGGGCGCCTTCACCGGTGCAGACTCCAAGGGCAAGGTCGGGCTGGTCGAGCTGGCCCACAAGGGGACGCTCCTTCTCAACGAGATCGGAGACCTCCCGCTCGGTCTCCAGGTCAAGCTGCTCCGGTTCCTGGAGGACGGAGAGGTGTGGGCGGTGGGGGCGGTCAAGGCCAAGAGGCCGGACGTGCGAATCGTCGCCTCAACCAATCGCAACCTTCAGGCGATGATCGGCGCGGGGACGTTCCGGGGCGATCTGTTCTACCGGCTCGACGTTCTATGCCTGGAGATTCCGCCCCTCCGCGAGCACGCCGAGGATATCCCCCGGCTGGTCGAGCTGACTCTTTCGCGGCTGGAGCGGAAGGTGAAGCGCCGCCGAGGTATTACGCCCGAGGCCCTGCGCGCTCTGGCCCACTATCCGTTCCCGGGCAACGTCCGTGAGCTGCTCAACCTGGTCGAGCGGCTCATGGTGACTACGACCAGTGACACGATCGATGTCGCCGACCTGCCTCGGGCACTGCTCCGCCTCGCGGGCGAAGCGACTGGGACCCATGCGCAGGGGGCCCCGACCCTACGGAAAGCCCTCCAGAAAGTCGAGAGTCAGCTCTTGATGGACGCGCTGGTCCGGTTCAAGACCCAGGCCCTCGCCGCGAAGCACCTGGGCATCACCCAGTCTACCGTGGCGCGCAAGGCAAAGCAGTATGGGCTGGAGAACCAGAGCCGCGCTCTCTAGTACGACTTCGTGGGCTTGATGTCGTCACCGGTCAGCACCCACTGGCCGCCACAACCGCCCTTCACGAAGTCGGCCGCTTCCTGATACAGAGTGCCGAAGGTGATCGCCATCGTCGCGACCCAGAGGACCCCGCTGACTCCGCAGACGATCGCCTTCCCCGGCACGTAGAAGACATCGCTGACCGCGGCCGCCGTTGTCGCTCCGGCGCCCGGCGCCTCCCCGGGCTGCGACGTGTCCTCGGCGTGACTCTGGAGCGCGAGCGTGCCAACGAAGAGCAGAGCCAGCAGACCCGCGAGCAATCGAGTGGAAGTCATTTTTGCCTCCCCGTATGCGAATGTGCATAAGCAACACTGTCTCTCGCCGCCCGATGGTTACGAGCGGCGCGTACTGTAGACAGACAGAACCGTGGTGTCAAGAGGTTCCGAAGAAATCGTGGAAACAGTGGGGAAGAGTTTGCCTCGATAGAGAATAGGCAGGCCCTTCGGCTGGTCGGACGCGGAGAGAGAGGCGGGGCACAAGCGCATGTGTTGTTTGCGATTCGACGATCTGGTCGCGCCTGGCATCGAATGTGAATATGTGCTTAACCGTTTCGAGATCCGCAAGACCTGAGAGGTAAGGCGATGCCCCGTTCATTATTTGGGATTGGCTTGGCGGTGATGGGCTTGATCGGTCTTCCGGTGAGTGCAGGGGCGGTGCCGATCGCGCTGACCTTGGATACGACGCAGGCTGCGGTGTTCCAGCAGACGCTGAACAACCCCTGCGTGATCGGTAATCCGTCGTGCAACAACCCCGGCGGATTCACCTTCACGTTGCTCCCCGTCAGTCCGACGTCGCCGCAGGTGACCGTGTCGCCGACCTACACCGTGGACCAGATCCGGACCTTGCTCGGCGGGACCAGTACGTTCTTCCTCGGCATCGACATCAGCCAGGCCCCGGGCCAAGGCCCGTACGGTCTGAATAGCTTCACGGTCAACGTCGGGGGCAGCGACGCGTTCCAGTACACGGGCCCGACGGACCTGTCGAGCTCCGGCAATGGCTTCTCGGACGCCCTGCTCAAGACCGTCGATCTGGGCGGGTTCGCCGGCTCCGCGAACGTGATCTTCTCGGTGAACTTCTCCAACGACAACGGGGCGCGAGAGCAGTTCTTCCTCGTGTCGAGCCAGGAACCGCCGGCGGCGGTGCCGGAGCCGGCGACGCTGCTGCTCCTCGGTAGCACGATGGCTGGTCTCGGGTTCCTTCAGCGTCGCCGCGCGCGGCACGACACGTAGCGCGGCGTCCGGCGGCGGCGCGTTATTTGCCGGACTGCGTGAGGGCCACCGCCTCGGGTAGCGCCCGGCCGTCGGAGCCGGCCGCCTCCAGGCAGGAGGCTACCCGGTTGCGATCGGCGAGCGTCACGTAGGTGAACCGGATCCGTCCGTCCACGTCCACGCGCTCGAGCTTCACATCACGCAGCCCCGCCGCGCACTCCCGCCAGCGCCGGTTGGCCAGCTCCTGCTCCGGGCTGTCGCGGAAGTAGTCGCAGCCCGCCCCGGCCGTCGCCACTAGCAAGAGCAAGGCGGTGCGTGCGCGCCGCGAGGCCCGGCTCACCGCCGCCGCAGCAGGTCGCGGATCTCGCCGAGCAGCCGCACGTCCTCGGGGGGCCCGGGCGGGGCGCCGGGCCCGGCTTCTTCTTGGCGCCGCATCCGGTTGACCCCTTTCACGAGGAAGAACAGCGCCACCGCGACGGCCAGGAACGCGATGATCGCGTTCAGGAAGAGCCCGAAGGCGAGCACCACCGCGCCCGCGTCGCGCGCGGCCTTGACCGACGTGAAGGCAGCGCCGGTCGGGTTGCGCAGGATCACGAACAGGTTACTGAAGTCCGGCGTGCCGATGATCCCCGAGATGACGGGCATGAGAAGATCGTTGACCAGCGAGGTGACCACCGTCCCGAAGGCGGCGCCGATGATGATGCCGACCGCCATGTCGACCATGTTGCCCTTGATCGCGAATTCCTTGAACTCCTTGAGCATGCGGGTCCCTCCTCGGGTCTCAGTTACCCACGTGCACCGCGGCGCCCAGCTCGCGCAGCATCGCGATCGCGGATAGATAGGAGAGCCGGCCGGTCCGTGGGTTCTCCGAGGGCACGTTCTCGACCTCTATGCGGAGGGTGCCAAACTCGCCCTCCACCGTGATCCGGTGCTGGTTCCGCGCCTGGCCGGGCACCGCGTAGATCTTGATCCGGGTGCGCTCGGGACCGATCCCGGCGAGTGAGAGCGCGGCCACCACGTTGACGTTGGCCGGGAAGCCGCGGACCGCCTCGGTCGCGGGCCCCTCGAAGACGAGCGTCTCGGTGGTGATGCGGTCGAGATCGATGCGGTGCTGCTCGATGTAGGGCGCCCCCGCGAGGCCGCGCGGCGGCTTGCGGGTCTCCATGGTCACCGCGGTGATCGCGCCCTCGCGCGCGCCCTTGACCCCGTCGCCGTCGAGCACCCCGACCAGCGCGCCCACCGAGAGCACCATCAGGTGCTTGCCGGCCGCGAGGACCGCGGGCCCGAACTCGCGGAGGGCGGCCTGGGTCGCCGCCTCCACGATCAGGTCGGCCCGCTCGATCAGGTCGTCTAGGGCCAGCACCGGGTACCCCGCCGCGGTGGCGGGCTGGCGCACGCTGACGCCCACCAGCGTGGTGCCGGGAATGCCCCGCGTCAGCGCTTCCGCGACGCGGCGGCCGATCACGCCCATCCCCACGATTCCCACCTTCAGCATGCGCTCGTCCTTCCCGCCGCGTGCGCGGCGCAGCGATGATAGCAGCGGGCGCCGGGCCGGGACAAGGGACCGTGCTAGAATCAGCGCGGAAGATGACTGCAACGCCCCGGCTCCAGGAGCCGCTCGAGCGGCTCTACCGTGAGTTCGACTGGGCCGCCCGCGCCGACCTGGACGCGATCCGCTTTCCCCTTCGCTATTCCGGGCGCGCCGATCGCGAGGTCGTCGCGCTCCTGGCCTCGTGCATGGCCTACGGGCGCGTGGATCTGTTCGGCCCGTGGGTCGACTGGGCGCTCGTCCGCATGGGGGAGTCGCCCGCGCGCTTCGTGCTGGGCTTCGATCCGGCCAAGCACGCCGCGCGCTTCGAGGGCTTCCGCTACCGGTTCAACCGCCCGCGCGATCTGGCCGCCTTCTGCCTCGCCACCCAGCGGGTCCTTATCCGGCACGGCTCGCTCGGCGCCGCGTTCCGCTCCGGCTTCTCGCCCGGCGACCCGCACGTGGGCGCGGCCCTGGAGCGCTTCGTGGGCTCCTTCCTGACCCAGGATCTCTCCGTGGTCTTTCCGCGCAACCGGCTCTCGTACGGGTACCGTCACTGGTTCCCGCGCCCGTCCACCGGCGGCGCGTGCAAGCGGATGCTGCTCTTCCTGCGCTGGATGGTGCGTCGGGAGGCGCCGGACTTCGGGCTCTGGACCGACATCCCGCCGTCCGCGCTCCTCATTCCGGTCGACACCCACATCGAGAACATGGCCCGCTCGCTGGGTCTCACCCGGCGGCGCAGCCGGAACTGGAAGATGACGGAGGAGATCACGAGCGGACTGCGGCTGCTCGATCCGGCCGATCCGGTGAAGTACGACTTCTCGCTCTGCCACACCCGGATGTCCGGCCAGTGCCTCGACCGCCGCGACGCGATCGTGTGCGCCCCGTGCCGGCTGCGGCCGGTGTGCCGCCACTGGCGCGGGCGACGGAGTACGTCGCCGTGACCGCGGGGTGGGTGTGGGTCGTGGTGGCGGCCCTCGCGCTGCTGCTCGGGGTGACCGCGTGGGCCCTCTGGCGCGCGGTGGCGCGGCTCGGCGCGCTCGAGACGGCCCGGCAGCAGCCGGACCAGGCGCTGCTCCTGCTCCAGCGCGACATCCAGACCGCGCGGGCGGAGGCCCACCAGGCCCGGAGCGAGACGCTCGCCACCGTGAAGGAGGAGCTGCACCAGTTCGCGAGCCACATGACCCAGCAGATGGGCCAGGTCGGCAGCGGCGTCCAGCAGCAGCTCCAGCACGTGGGCCAGGTGGTGGGCGCGGTGCAGGGGAGCCTCGGCAAGCTGGGCGAGGTGACCCAGCGCGTCTTCGACGTGGGGCGGGACATCGCGGGTCTGGAGCAATTGCTCAAGTCCCCCAAGATCCGCGGCGGGGTGGGGGAGACGCTCCTCGAGAATCTCCTCGCCCAGATGCTCCCGCGGGAGCAGTACGCGCTGCAGCACGCTCCCGGTGGACGCGAAGTTTCCCCTGGAGAACTTCCGACGCGTCCTCGAGGAGACCGACGAGGACAAGCGCGGGCCGCTGCGGCGCGCGTTCCTGCGTGACGTCAAGAACCGGGTCGACGAGATCGCCAAGAAGTACATCCTCCCGGACGAGGGCACCTTCGACTTCGCCCTCATGTACATCCCGGCCGAGAACATCTACTACGAGATCATCGTCCGGGACGAGAGCGAGGAGGATTCGCCCGCCGCCTACGCGCTGGCCCGGCGGGTGGTGCCGGTCTCGCCCAACACCTTCTACGCTTACCTGCGGGTCATCGTCCTGGGCCTGCGCGGGCTGCGGATCGAGCGCGACGCCCAGGAGATCCAGGCGCGGCTCGGCCGTCTGCGCGGGGATCTCGACAAGTTTCGCGAGGCGTTCGACGTGGTCGGCCGACACCTCACCAATGCCCGCAACAAGTACGACGACGCCGCCTCCGGCCTGGGCCGGCTCGAGGGCAAGCTGGAGGGCATCGAGCGCCACGGCGAGCAGGGCGCCCTGCCCGGCATCGCGCCCTGACCGACAAGCCCCACCTTCCGGGCCCTCCGCCGAATTCGGGAACCAGCGGTTGTGGTATGATTCAAGAAATCCACCATCAGAGGGTCCCATGCCCGACATTCAGTTCCAGGTCTACGGCATCAATCTCCTCGTCCGACTCATGGCCGAGCCCCCGGCGGACGTGCGCGTGCACTGCCCCAAGGGGTCGCCGATCCGTTACGGCGAGGTGGTGGGCCGTGGCGACGGCTTTGACGAGGGGGCCAACGCCTTCCGCGACATGCCGCCGGTCCGCTCGGTGGTGGCCTTCGAGGAAAACCCCGAGGAAGTGGAAGGTCACTACTTCTATATCTCGGGCGAAGAGCATCGTGTCATCCGCCTCGACGCCATCATCCTGTCCTTCCCGCTGGAATAGCCCGCTCCCGCTGTGACCGCGCTGTCGCAGGTCCTCCGCAAGGTCGACGCGGACGAGGTGGTCGAGCTCACCCGCGCCCTCGTCCGGATCCCCAGCGTGTATCGCCCCGGTGACCCCGAGGCCACCGAGGCGCGGGTCGCCGACTTCGTGGAGGCGTGGCTCCGCCGCGAGGGCTTCCAGGTCGAGATCCAGCCGGTCGCTCCCGGCCGTCCGAACGTGATCGGCTCCCTCGGCGAGAAGCGACCCGGCCAGAAGAGCCTGCTCCTCGAAGGGCACACCGACGTGGTGACCGAGGGGGATCCGGCGGAGTGGTCGCATCCCCCGTTCGGCGCCGACCTGGTCGACGGGCGGATCTACGGACGCGGCACCGCGGACATGAAGAGCGGCCTGGCCGCCGCGATGGTGGCGGCCGCCGCGTTCAAGCGGGCCGGGGTGGCCCTCCGGGGCAAACTGGTGGTGGGCGCGCTCGTCGACGAGGAAGACGGCATGATCGGCGTGCGCCACCTCTGCGAGACCGCGGTCGGTCGCGAGCTGGACGCCGCCATCATCTGCGAGCCCGAGGAGAACGAGCTCTGCCTCGAGCAGCGCGGGGTGGTCTGGGCGCGGTTCCGGGTGCGCGGCAAGATGGCCCACGGGGCCATGCCCGAGGCGGGCATCAATCCCATCGCGTGCCTCGGCCGGCTGCTGGCCGCCGCGCCCGGCCTCGAGCGGCGGCTGCGGAAGGTCTGCGAGAGGAGCCGCTATCTGCGGCCGCCCACCGTGACGCCGACCATCATCCAGGGCCCGCCGCCCCGGGTCGGAGTCCCGCAGTCCAACGTGATCCCCGCGGTGGCCGAGACGACGTTCGACATCCGCCTCACGCCGGGCATCGGCGACGACGGCATCCGCGCCGAGCTGGAGGCGATCTGCCGCGACGCGGCGGCCGGCCAGCCGGGGATCAAGGTGGAGTGGGAGCCGGTCAACGCGTTCCGCCTCGCCACCAGGGTCGATCGCTCCGAGGCCCTGGTGGAGGCGATGGCCCGCGGCGTGAAGCAGGCCGCGCGCCGGGCCCCGCGGTACGGCGGCGTGCCCGGCTCCACCGACGGCACGATCCTCCGGATGCAGCTCGGCATCCCGATCGTGACCTGCGGGCCCGGGGATCGCCTGATCCCGCACCAGGTCGACGAGTTCGTCGCCGCGGACCAGGTGGTCGAGGCAGCCCGGATCTACGTGGCGTCCGCGCTCAACTACCTCGAAGCCGAGTGACCCGCGCCGGCAATCCGCGCCTGCGGGCTGTCGAGGCCTTTCCGGTCCAGCACGAAGGGCAGCGCTGCATCGCCCTGCGGGATCCCGCCGGCTTCACCGACCAGATCGCGGTGCTGCCGGGCCCCCTGCTCGACCTGGTCTCCCTCTTCGACGGGGAGCACCCGGTCGAGGGGATCCGCGAGATCCTGCGGCGCCGCCACGGCGAGGCGCCCTCGGTCGAGCAGATCACCGCGCTGGTCGAGCGGCTCGACGACGCGGGGTTCCTCGACAGCGAGCGGTTCCGGGCGCGTCGCCGCGCCATCGACGACGCCTTCCGGCGGAGCCCGGTGCGGCCCCCGGCTCACGCGGGCGGCGCCTATGCGGGCGAGCCCGCGGCGCTGCGGGAGCAGATCGCCGGATTCTTTGCCCACGTGGAGGGGCCGGCAGCCGCCGCCGCCCGGCCCGGCCCGCAGGCGGGGACCCTCTCGGCCCTGATCGCTCCTCACATTGATTTTCACCGCGGGGGGCCGACTTATGGCTCTGCGTATCAGGAAGTTCTCGACCGCTCGGACGCGGATCTCTACGTCATCCTGGGCACCTGCCACGCCGGGATGTCCGACCCGTTCGCGGTCACCCTCAAGCCGTACGACACCCCGCTCGGCTCCGCCGCCGTCGACCGGGACTTCTACGAGGCCCTCGCCCGACGGGCCGGGCAGGACCTGCTCGCCTCCGAGCCGGCGCATCGCGCCGAGCACTCCATCGAGTTCCAGGCGGTGATGCTCCAGTCCCTGCTGGGCGGCCGGCGGCCGTTCACCATCCTCCCGGTGCTCGCCTCGTATCTCAACGAGGCGGTGTGGGCCGGCACCGAGCCCGAGGCCGACCGGCGCGTGCCTCGCTTCCTTGACGCCCTGCGGGAGACGGTGGCGGCCTCGTCCCGGCGGGTGTGCCTGGTGGCGGGCGTGGACCTGGCCCACGTCGGCCCGCGCTTCGGCGATCCCGATCCGAACACGGAGGCGTCCCTGACGATCGTCGAGCGCGAGGACCGGGTGATGCTCGAGTCGGTGGTGGCCGGCGACGCCCGCGGCTTCTTCGCCCAGGTGGCGGCCGACCGCGACGCGCGGCGCATCTGCGGCCTCTCGCCGATCTACTCGCTGCTCCGCATCCTGCCGGAGGCGCCGGGCCGCCTGATCGAGTATCGCCAGTGGCCCGACCCCGAGGGAGCGGTGACCTTCTGCGCGGTGAGCTTCCCGTGACCGACGCGCCCGCGCCCGACCCGTCGACCTGGACGCTGCCGCGCCTGCGCATCGACCGGGACGGTGCGTGGTTTCACGACGATGCCGAGGTCACGCATGCCGGTATCCTTGCCAACCTGCGTGACAACCTCCGCGTCGACGTCGAGGGACACTACCTACAGATCGGGCCGGTGCGGGTGCCGGTGGAGGTGGAGGACGCGCCCTTCGTGGTCGAACGGGTAGAAGTCGAGGGCAGCGGGTTGGCCGCCACGCTCAACGACATGAGCCGAGAGACGCTGGCGCTCGACACGCTCCGGGTGGACGAACGAGGCATCCCGCGCTGTCGCGTGAAGAACGGCCGCTTCGACGCCCGGCTGAGCCGCGCCGCGACCTATCAGCTGCTCCAGCGCGCGGAGACCCCCGAAGGCGGTGGACCCGCCGCGCTCGTGGTCAGCGGGCGACGCTACCCGGTGCCCGGCCTCTAAACGGCGCATGACGAGATCACTACGTGCGGTGTAGAGTTGCGCACCCGACGAAGGGGAATATTCGGGATCAGATATGATTAGGTCGTATCGACCCATGGAGGGATCTTTGTCCAGTGGCTAGACCGAACACTCCCAACTACTACGAGGTGCTTCAGGTGAGCCGGGCGGCCCAGCCCCTGATCATCACGAAAGCCTACCGGCTGCTCGCCGCCTTTTACCACCCGGATAACAAGGAGACCGGCGACGGCGAGGCATTCTCTACCGTTGTTGACGCCTACCGCGTGCTGTGCGATCCGGTGCGCCGGGCGGCATACGACCGCGACACCTTCGATGGGTTCTCGCCACCCTCACGCGATGGCGGTGCCCGGGGGCTAGAACTCTCGGAGCGACGTACCGAGGACGAGCGCGATTTGCGTCGCCAGTTGATGCAGGCTCTCTACAACGTCCGCCGTACCGAGCCCCAGCGTCCGAGCTTGCCGCTCATGGTCATCCCCGATCTCTTCGGCTGCTCGATCGACGAGGCACAGTTCACTCTGTGGTATCTCCGAGGGAAAAGGTTCATCGAGATGACGGACGACGGAATGGCGATCACGGTGGCCGGTGTCGACTATGTGGAGAGCAACGAGCTCGGTCTGGCTACCGAGACCCCACCGGACCCTGCGCTGGGACCCGGGTCCTTCATGCTCGGAACTGGCGACTAGAGCAGAGCGGCCTGCCCGAAAAACATCCGCGGGCGTAGAGAAGACCCGGCCTACGCAGTTGCGCTCGGCGGACTTCACCACCCTGCGAGCCGCGGCTCTCTCATCTCGGCGGTGGTGATCCTGGCCTCTCTCGTGCTAGACCTCGCCCGCCAGCCTCAGATGACCTCACGATGAGAATCTCGACAATGCGCTCGGCGGCCTTGCCGTCCCACAGGGGAGGAACGCGCCCGGCTTTCCTCTTGCTAGCAAGAATATCACCGGCGGCGGCTATGATGTTCCGCGGATCGGTTCCGACGAGTAGATTTGTCCCCTGGGACACGGTGACCGGGCGCTCGGTATTTTCGCGGAGGGTGAGACACGGTACGTCCAGCGCAGTGGTCTCCTCCTGGATCCCACCTGAGTCCGTGAGAACAAGCGTCGCGTTGCTGAGCAAGCACAGAAAATCTAGGTAGCCGATTGGGGGAATGAGACGGAGCTGCGGGTGATGCACATCAGTTGCTCCAGCGCGTGGAACACCCCGACGCCGGCGGGCCCGCCGCGCTCGTGGTCAGCGGGCGGCGCTACCTGGTGCCGGGCCTCTAGCCGACTGATTCTCCGCAGAATCACCTTTGCTATAAGGCGACCTTGTGGGCCAGTATCCGCCAGCCGTCTACCTTCTCCTCATAGACCCAGCCCTCCAGTTGTCGCCGATTGGGACGCGGCTGAGCCATGTAGCCAAACGCCACCAGGCCAAAGGGACTCTCTGCTCGCTCCCGAGTGACTCTCCTCGGACTCCCGTCGAGCTGTTCCACGCCATGCCCCCGCTGGCCCGCGCTCCGCTGCTCGGGAGCCGCATAAAGTGCGACATTTCCAGGGAGGGCAGGGAATAGGGGCTGCCGGGAGTGGAACCGAGGACTGAAAATCCTGGTGTCGGCGGTTCAATCCCGTCCCAGCCCACCATTCGATTCCTGTTATTCCGAAGACTTGCCCGCGTCGGCGTTTCAGTAGCGTTTCATTTGAGGCCTCCACTTAGCTAGAACTTGCCTTGTTCCGCACAAGCGGGCTGTTGCGAATCCGATGTTAGTCGGCCTTCAGACATTACCAACCGAACTGTTGGCAACGGCTCAGACGCGAGAGTGCGGAAGGGGACCGCGCGCTCCTCATGGAGGAGGCCGCGCGCCGGATGGCCGACCTCAGGGTCTTCAAGGGTCGAATCCCTCCCCGCCGGCGTGACCATCCTCCCGCCGCTGCAGTAGTCCCGCTCGGCTTCGCACGATAGGCGACGCTCGTAGTGAGATGGATCGGCCGCCTCGGCGGTCGGCTCCGCCGACGCAATAGCGCCGATCACCTCATCGCCCCGCTTGATCGTGAATCCGCCCGCCCCGAACCATCAATGTGCTCAGGGGGCTGAAGCCGCTGGTGGCGATGCGCGCGGAGGCGCGTGGCCCCCGAGCACGACGGGCCGTTCCCGATCATCTCCATGGACGTGGCGCGGAACAACGTCTACATCTCGAAGGCCCAGGACGTGAGGAGATCGGCGGGCCGCGGGAAGCGGAAGCTGCGTACGCGCAGCGGGGCGAAGGTCAACGACCGGTCGGTTCGGAGCGGTCTGGCGGTGAGGGTATCGCTCCGGCGGATGTGTCCCATCTGGTTGGCATGGGTCCGCCGAGCATCCAAGCGCGGATGACGGAGCCTGCGTGAGCCGGATGCCCACCTCTCGCTCGCCCGGCGGCGCCTTCGTTGGGTTAGGATGGGCTCGCGGAGTCTGACCGCGGTATGTGAACGCATTCCAACGAGCGCCAGACGAGGAGTGGGGAATGGAAAAGAAGCGCGTGTTCGGGACGGGCGGGGAGCTCTTGGTCCACCAGCTGGTCGCGCAGGGAGTGTCCTACGCGTTCACCAATACCGGGAGCGCGGAGGCCGGCTTCTTCAATGCGCTGCTGACCGTTCCGGGAGTGCAGCCGATCCTGCTCCTCGCCGAGTCGCTGGTGCTGTCGGCCGCGGACGGCTACGCGAAGGCCGCGCGCAAGCCCGCCTTCGTCAACGTGCACCTCGCGGCGGGAACGCGTCAGGGCTCCGGCCAGCTCCAGAACGCGTACTTCGACGGCACGCCGATGGTCGTCACCGCGGCGATGCGCGACGTGGGCTCCTACGGCGACCACGGCGCGCTGGTGGCGAGCGGGGGCTTCTCGCAGATGGGCACCGTGGAGGACATCACCAAGCGACGCTGGGAAGTGTGGGACGCGGGCGGAATTCCGACTGTCACGCGGCGCGCGTTCAAGGACG
>WNFK01120140.1_pt1 | contig 11872 bp, 10 predicted proteins | sample 5400281 | NCBI WGS metagenome assembly WNFK01 (sample SAMN13153350, study PRJNA577476) | soil metagenome | isolation source: 20 cm soil on Douglas fir-dominated hillslope | place: USA:California | collected 2013-09-17
TCAGCGTGAAGACCGCGGAGTCCCATCGCACGCACATCATGCAGAAGCTCGACACGTCGAACACCGCCGGCGTCGTCCGCTACGCGATCCGCCAGGGTCTGATCCAGGTCTGAGCGCCGCGCCGCGGCGCGCTCCGTCGTCCCACCGCCGCCGCATTCCGATCCGCACGTCACACCACTGTCGCATTCCGAACGCACAAACTCGCCGAGCGCCCCCGGAGTTCCCCGGTGGGCGCTCAGCGTAAAGTCCTGACCGCTCTCTGCGGGATTTTCCGAATGGGCATTCGGGGGTTCGGCGAATTGAGGGGACGTACCGCAGATCGTACCTTCGAGATGTGGCTCACGACGTCACGCGCGAAGGACGCCGGTCGCTGAAGGCTCACGAAATCGCACGGCGCTCACCAGATCACGAAAGGGGACGAATCATCATGAATCTGTACAGGCCCATCGTCGCCTCGATCGTCATGTCGCTGATGATCGCCGGCCTCGCGGCCGCGCAGCAGGACCCGGCGAAGCGAGCGCCTGCGCCGGCCTCCGCGGCGGCGCCCGCCCCCGCCGCTCCGGCACCCGCCGCGCCCGCGAGCGCCGCGCCCGTGGGCGCGGACTATAAGATCGGCATCGACGACGTGCTCGACATCGCCGTCTGGAACAACACGACGGTGAGCCGGACCGTGCCCGTCCGGCCCGACGGCAAGATCTCCTTACCGCTGCTGAACGAGGTGCAGGCAGCCGGGCTCACCCCGTCACAGCTGCGCGCCTCCCTCATGGCCAAGCTCGTCGAGTACATGCCGACGCCCGAGGTGTCCGTCATCGTGCGCGAGGTACACAGCAACAAGATCTCGGTGCTCGGCGAGGTCCGGAAGGCCGGCCGCTACGAGATCAGCCAGCGCGCGACCGTGCTCGACGCGGTGGCGCTCGCCGGCGGATTCAACGATTTCGCCCGGCGCACCAAGCTCGTGATCATGCGGCAGGAGGGCACCGGGACCAAGCGGATCCCGATCAACTACAACCGCATCGTCGCCGAGGAAGACGACAACGTGATCCTCCAGCCCGGCGACATCGTGGTGGTGCCGTGAACCTGGCCGCGCTCTCCGCGATCTGGGCTCGTCGGAAGTACCTGGCCCTCGGCGTCCTGGCCGCGACCCTGGCGGCGGCGCTGACGGTCGTCCTGGCCATGCCGGGGATCTATCGCTCCACCGCGACCGTGCTGGTCGCCCGCCCGGAGATGACGACGCCGTCGTCGCGCGCCGCGCTCACCGGCGAGCTCGAGGCCCGGCTGAACCGGATCAGTGAGGAAATCCTGAGCCGCTCGAGGCTCGAGCAGCTCCTGAGTCGGTACGACCTCTATGGGCCGCACACCAAGGACGACATGGAGCAGAGCGTGAACCGCTTCCGCCGTGATGTCCGGGTGGACATGAAGGGGATCGATCCGGTGCAGGGGCGCGGCACCACGATCGCCTTCGCTATCTCCGTCCGCGGGCGGGACCCGAAGATGGTGGCGGATGTCGCCAACGAGCTCGCAGGCTTCTACGTGGCGGAGAACTCCACGATCCGCGAGCGGCGCGCCAACGAATCGTTACAGGACGTGAAGCGCGAGGTGGACGACGCGCAGGCGCGTCTCGACGAGCAGGATCGTCGCACCAACGAGTTCAAGCGCCGCAACATGGGTCAGCTCCCCGAGCAGGTGGCCGCCAACCTGTCGATGCTCGAGCGACTCAACGCCCAGCTGGCGCTCAACAACCACAACCAGGTCGTCACCATGGAGCGGCGCACCGCGATGCGGCGTCCCGGCGACTCGGAGATGCAGGTCGCGGCCTCGCCCGAAGAGGCGCTGCACATGCGCCTCAATCAGCTGAACTTCGACCTCGCGAAGCTCCAGCGCACCTACAGCGACAAGTATCCGGACGTGATCTTGACGAAGCAGGAGATCGAGAACACGAAGAAGCAGCTCGCGGAGCTCGGCCCGAGCGCCGGAAAGTCCTCCGCACCCAAAGCGGCGGCGCCCCCTCGCGCCACGGACAGCGAGCTGGCCGGGCTGAAGGCCGAGGATCAGCGGCTCCGGCAGATGATCGCCGCCTACCAGAGCCGGGTTGAGATCGCACCCGAGCGCGAGCAAGAGCTGCAGCAACTCTCGCGCGATTACCGCGCGAGCCGCGAGATCTACGATGCGGCGCTCAAGCGGTACCACGATGCACAGGCCTCCGTCGACGTCGAGCGCCGGCGCGCGCGCGAGGAGTTCCAGGTGCTGGAGCCAGGGGTCGCGGCGCGTGAGCCGGCGGCGCCCAATCGTCCCAAGCTCCTGCTGCTGGGCGTGGCGCTGGCGTGCGCGGCGACCGGCGCGATCGTGATGCTGGCCGAGCAGCTCGACACCTCGTTCCACGGCGTCGACGATCTGAGATCGTTCAGCAAGCTGCCGGTGCTGGTCACGATCCCGGAGATCACCACCCGCGCCGACCGGACGCGGCGGCGCTGGCGCTGGCGGCTGGCCGCCAGCGCGGGCGTGGTCGGTCTCTTTCTCGTCATCGGCATCGCCTATGTCGGCGCGCACAACGATCTGTTGATCACCCTGCTGACACGAACCGGATCCTGAGGTCACGACCATGTACTTGAAGTTCTTCGGACTGCTGGAAAAGCCCTTCAACGCGACACCGGACCCCCGGTTCCTCTACATGAGCCCGGGGCACCGGGAGGCGCTCGCCCAGCTCCACTATGGAACCCAGGAGCGCAAGGGGTTCATCGTGCTGACCGGGAAGGTGGGGACCGGCAAGACGACCTTGCTCCACGCCTTGCGTCAGCGGCTCGACGGCAACACGGCGGTCTCCTTCATCTTCAACTCGACCCTGCCGTTCGACGACATGCTCGAATACGTCCTGGCGGACCTCGGGATCGCCAAGCGCGAAGAGTCGCGCGCGCAGCGCATCATGGCGTTCAACGACTTCCTGATCGAGCGCGAGCGCGCCCGCCAGAACACGGTCCTCATCATCGATGAAGCGCAGAACCTGTCGCCGGAGACGATGGAGCAGGTGCGCCTGCTCTCCAACTTCGAGACGGCGACCACCAAGCTCTTGCAGATCCTTCTGGTCGGACAGCCGGAGCTCAAGGCCAAGCTCGACCTCCCCGAGCTCAGACAGCTCAAGCAGCGCGTCGGTCTGCGGTGTCAGATCCCGCCGCTGACCGTCGAGGAAGCTCGCCAGTACATCCGGAACCGGCTGCGCATCGCGGGGGCGCGCGATCTGGGAATCTTCACGGACTCGGCGATCGAGCGAATGACCGAGTACTCGGGCGGCATCCCGCGGGTCATCAACATTCTCGGCGACCATTGCCTCCTCTTCGGGTACGCCGACCAGACGCGCAAGATCGACCGCTCGTCGGTCAGCGAGGCGATCGAATACCTCGAGGAAGGCATGCCGACGCAGCGGAAGATCCTGTCGATCGGCCGGGTGATTCCGCGGCGGCGCTCGCAGTGGTTCGTCAAGACCTCGGTGGTCGCACTGGCAGTGGCGGTGACGGGGCTCGTTCTCAGCCTCGACGCTGGCGTGGGTGTGGTGAATATCTTCGAGTCGCTCCGACGGGCGGTGATGCCATGAGCAAGTTCTTCAAGGCGCTCGAGCAGGCCGAGCGAGACAACGCACAGCAGGAATCGCCGGCGGCCCCGCAGGCCACGGCCGAGGCCGTGGCCGAGGCGGCGGCTGACCCGGTGAGCGAGCGGCCTCCGGTCATCAGTCGGTGGCCCGAGCCGGAGAAGGAGCAGCCGCCGGTCTTCACGCCTCCGGCGCCGCGCGCCGTGAGTCAGGTCATCGACCCGCCGCGGCCGGTTGTCGATGCGCCGGGCCCGGTGTTCGAGCCTCCGCGCCCTTCAGTCGACGCCCGCCGCCCGGTCTTCGAAGCTCCGCGCCCGGTCTTCGAGCGGCCGCGAATCGCGACTGCGTTGCTCGACGAGCACCTGGTGAGCCTGCAGGCGCCGTCTACGGCCGCGGCCGAGCAGTACCGCGTGCTGCGCCACCTCGTGGAGACCTTGCGCAGGCGCGCCAATCTTCAAGTCATCGGCGTCACGAGCCCCGGGGTCGGTGACGGCAAGAGCGTCACGGCGATCAACCTGGCCGGCGCGCTCTCGCAATCGGACGACGCGCGCGTGCTCCTGATCGACATGGACCTGCGGCGGCCCTCGATCGCACGCTACCTCGCGATCGCTCAGGCCCGGCCGACCCTGGTCGATGCGCTGGGCACTCCGGGGATGGCGCTCAAGGACACCGTGATCGAGCTACCCCGCTTCAATCTCTCGGTGCTGCAAGCGCCCGTGTCGGCCGCCGCGCCGTACGAGCTCTTGCGATCGCCCAAGCTCGAGGCGCTCCTGGCCGAGGCGCGGCAGCAATACGACTACGTCGTGCTGGACACGCCGCCGTTCGTTCCGTTCCCGGACTGCCGGATGATCGCGAAGTCCGTCGACGGATTCGTTCTGGTGGTCGCGTCGAATCGAACGCCGCGCGGTGTCCTGGCGGAAGCGCTCAAGGCCATGGACCCGGAGAAAGCGGTCGGCTACGTGTTCAACGCTCATCGCTCGCGCCCGACTTCGGACTACGAGGAGACCAACGGTCACGGCCGGACGCTCCCGTGGCGGCGCAAGGGAGAGACTTCGTGAAGGTTGTCGCCATTGGCGGTGGGACTGGGCTCCCGGTTGTCCTCACGGCGCTGCGCCGTCATCTGGCGGCGAGCGACCGCATCACGGCGGTCGTGACGGCCGCCGACGACGGAGGCAGCTCGGGAGCCCTGCGGAAAGAGTACGGCGTCATTCCGCCGGGAGACATCCGCAATTGTCTCCTGGCGCTGGCCCGCGTCGCACCCGAGGTGTCGGCGGCTCTCCAGTATCGGTTCGACGGCGGCGACACCCAGCACCCGGTCGGCAATCTCTTGCTGGCGGCACTCGACATGGTCGCCACCGACGGGCTGACGGCGATCAAGCTCGCCGCCGAGCTTCTGGGCGTGGACGATCTCGTCCTGCCCTCCACGACGGAGCGCGTACACCTGGTCGCCGACCTCGCGGACGGGCGGTGCGTCTACGGCGAGTCGTCGATTCCACGAAGCGGCGCGGCGATCAAGCGCGTTCGCATCGATCCGGCCACGGCGACGGCAACGCCCATCGTGCTGGACGCCCTGCGCGAGGCCGACATGATGATCCTCGGTCCCGGTAGCCTCTACACGAGCCTGCTCGCCACGCTCGTCGTCCCCGGCGTGGTCGAGGCGGTGACGAGCTCGTCGGCGGTGCGGATCTTCGTCAGCAACGCCATGACCGAGCCCGGCGAGACCGACGGGTACGGAACCGCTGAGCATCTCCAGGCGCTCGCCGCGCACGGTCTGCCGCTCAGCAAGCTCCACTACGTCGTGACACCCACCACGATGATCCCGGCCAAAGTCCTCGGACGCTACGCCTCCGAGGGCGCCGTGCCGGTGGATGGCGATCTCATGCTACCCAGCCAGGGCCCGGTGACGGTTCGCGCCGACCTCCTCGAGCTCGGACCGGTCGTGCGGCACGACCCCGACAAGCTGGGGCCCGTCCTGTGCGATCTGGCGACGCGCCGTTGCCGCACCGTCCGGACGTCACGGGTCGCGGCCGGGGTATGAACGTGATGGCGGTGGCTCACCATCTCCTTCCGGAGCTGCAGCTCGGCGAGGGCGCGCTGTACGCGGGCCTCCTGGTCCTGGCGTTTCTGGTCGGCTCACGCGCGTACGGCGGCGTGCAGCACTTGCGCGGTATCGGCGAGCGGCTGCTCATCGTGGGCACGAGCCCGCTCACGCGCCGGGTCGTCGAGGAGCTCGCGCGGCACCCCCGTCGATACAAGCTCGTCGGCATGGTCGAGGACGGGATCGACCTCGATCGCCTGATCGCGGCGCGGCGGCCGGATCGGATCATCGTCGGATTCACGGACCGGCGGGGACGCGTGCCGCTCGCCCGTCTGATCGAGTCGCGGGCGCGCGGCATCCGGATCGAGGAGGTCGTCGAGACCTACGAGCGCCTGACCGGCAAGCTTGCGCTCGAGCTCATGCCGCCGAGCCGCGTCATCTTCTCGCACGAGTTCGCGACGGCGCGCGTACAGCCGGTGTTCGCGCGGGCGCTCAGTCTGCTCGTGGCGGTCGCCGGCCTCATCGTGCTGGCACCCGTGATGCTGCTGATCGCGCTCGTGATCAAGCTCGACTCCCGCGGCCCGGTGTTCTTCGTCCAGCAGCGCGCCGGGCTCTACCGGATGCCGTTCAACCTGTTCAAGTTCCGCACGATGCATCCGGTCGAGGGCCGGCACTCCGAGTGGGAGCGCGACAACTCGAGCCGGATCACACGGTGCGGGTACTGGCTCCGGCGCTTCCGTCTGGACGAGGTGCCGCAGCTGATCAACATGCTCCGCGGCGACATGAACCTGGTCGGCCCGCGGCCCCATCCGATGACGAACCTCGAGCTGCTCATGCTCACCGCCCGCAATCTGAGCGAGGTCTCCGGCGACGCGATCCCGTACTACTCGCTTCGCTGCTCGGTGCGGCCGGGTATCACCGGCTGGGCGCAGGTGCGGTACCGCTACGCGAACTCGCTCGAGCAGGAAGTGGAAAAGATCCGCTACGACTTCTACTACCTCAAGCATCTGTCGGTCTGGCTCGACATGCGGATTCTGCTCGAGACGGTTCGGATCATCGTCTCGGGTCACCGAGTCGTGCCCGGCGAGATCGAGGAGGCGCCCGCCGAGGCCGTCGGCGCTCATCGGGAGAGTGCGTGATGGCCCGAACGGCCGTGACCGCGGTCGACCTCAGCCGCCGCATCGCCGAGCGCTCCGCCCGCGTCGGCATCATCGGTCAGGGATACGTCGGTCTTCCGCTCGCGGTGGAGTTCGCGCGAGTCGGCTTTTCGGTGACAGGATTCGACACCAGCATCGACCGCGTCAGCATGCTCAACGCCGGCCGATCGCACACCCCCGACGTGCCGGACGACGCGCTACGGGCGCGGATCGAGGCGGGGTGCTATCAGGCGACGACCGACCTCACGGGCCTGGGCGAGTGCGACGCCGTCATCATCTGCGTGCCGACGCCGCTCAGAAAGTCGAAGGACCCTGACATCTCCTTCGTGGCCGCGGCCGCGCGGGAAGCCGCCGAGCACTTCAGGCCGGCGCAGCTCGTGATCCTCGAGTCGACGACATACCCGGGGACGACGCAGGAGCTCCTGGCGCCGATGTTCGAGGCGCGCGGTGGCATCCCCGGCGTCGACTGCTTCCTGGCGTTCTCGCCGGAGCGGATCGACCCCGCGAACCCGACCTTCGCCGTGAAAGACATTCCCAAGGTCGTCGGCGGCCTCACGCCCGAGTGCGCCGCGCTGGCGGCGCTCCTGTACCGCCAGATCGTCGGACGCGTCGTCACGGTCTCGAGCCCGCGGGTGGCCGAGCTCGCCAAGCTCTACGAGAACGTCTTCCGCAACGTGAACATCGCGCTCGCCAACGAGCTCGCGCTGATGTGCCGGCAGCTCGGCGTGAGCACGCGCGAGGTCATCGAGGCCGCCGCCACCAAGCCGTTCGGCTTCATGCCCTTCTATCCCGGCCCCGGCATCGGCGGGCACTGCATCGGCGTCGATCCGGCGTACCTCGCGTGGCGGATGCGCCTGAACGGGTACGAGGCGCGCTTCATCCACCTGGCGGACGAGATCAACCGGGGTATGCCGCAATACGTCGTCGATCTGGTGAGCGAGACCTTGAACGAGCGCCGGCGCTGCCTCAACGGCGCCCGCATCCTGGCGCTCGGCATCGCGTACAAGCGCGGGGTCGGCGACACGCGCGAGTCGCCGGCCCTCGAGGTCATCGCGCGACTCATGGACCGCGGCGCCGGCGTGACCTACGCCGATCCGCACGTGCCCGAGATCGTCTTCGACGGGCGCGCGCTGAAGGCCGTCGAGGTAACGGACGAGCGCCTCGCCGAGGCGGACTGCGTGGTGATCCTCACCGACCATCCGGAGTTCGACTACACACGAATCGTCGAGGCCTCGGCGCTCGTCGTGGATACGCGCGGGGCGACCCACACGATCGCGGCGCCGGCCGATCGGGTCGTGGCGCTCTGATGACCACCCGTTCGGCGCTCGAGCCCCGCCGGCCGTCGATCTCCGAGGACCGGGTGCGGCTGCTCACCTTCACGACTCTGTTCGCGATCGGCGGCACCGAGCGCCACGTCGCGAGCCTGGCGGACGGCCTCGACCATTCGCGGTTCGACCTCGAGTTCGCATGCCACCGGCGCTCGGGAGAGTTCCTCGAACAGATCGAGACGCGCGGGCTGGCCGTCAACGAGTACGCGGTCACGCGGCTCTACGGCCTGCACGCGCTGGGCCAGCAGCTCCGCTTCGCCCGACACCTCCGGCGCCGGCGCATCCAGATCATGCACAGCTACAACTTCTACCCGAACGTCTTCGCGATCCCGGCCGCCCGTCTGGCGCGCACGCCGGTCGTGCTGGCCTCCATTCGCGACACGGGCGCTCACCTCACGCCGCGGCAGCGGCGGGTGCACCGGCTCTGGTGCCGCCTGGCCGATCACATCCTCGTGAATGCCGAGGCCGTGCGGGAATGGCTGACCGCCGAAGGCTATGACCCGAGCCGGATCAGCGTCATCCGGAACGGTCTGGATCTTTCACGGTTCGCGCCGGCCGGCGACGACTCGTCGCTGCGCCGGGAGTTCGGGCTCCCCGACGGCGCGCCGCTGATCGCGATGCTGTCGCGCCTGAGCCGGCTGAAAGGCGTCGAGGATTTCCTGGACGCCGCCGCCACCGTGGCCGCGCGCTTCAAGGAGGCGCGCTTCCTCATCATCGGCGGCAACATCGACGCCGACGGCAGCGGGTACCTGCGCGAGCTCGAGGAGCGGGCGGCCCGCCTCGGGCTGCAGAAGCGCGTGCTCTTCACGGGGTTCCGGCTCGACGTCCCTCGTCTGCTCTCGGCGGTCACCGTGTCCGTGCTCCCGTCGCTCAGCGAGGGGCTTTCCAACACGATCCTCGAATCGATGGCGGCCGGCGCGCCGGTGGTGGCGACGCGGGTGGGCGGGAGCGCCGAGGCGCTCGAGGATGGGGTAGACGGGCTGCTCGTTCCGCCGCGAGACCCGGCGGCGCTGAGCCGGGCGCTCACCTGGGTGCTCGAGCACCCCGAAGCGGCCCGCGAGCTGGGCCGCCGCGCGCGCGCGAGGGTCGCCCAAGAGTTCTCGCTCCAGCGCATGATCCGCGAAACCGAGTGTCTTTACGCGCGGCTCCTCGAGCGGCCGGCGCGCCGACGGGCCATGGCGAGATCCTCCAGATGACCACCGACGCGATCGTCGAGATCGAGAAGCTCGAGACCGCCGCGCAGTTCGAGCGGCTCGCGGACGAGTGGGCCGATCTGCTCGCGGCCAGTCCATCGGACTGTCTGTTCCTCACCTGGGAGTGGCTCTTCACGTGGTGGAAGCACCTCTCGGCGGGGCGGCGACTGTCGATCCTGGCCGTGCGCGCGGACGGCGAGCTGGTCGCGCTCGCGCCGCTCGCCTCGCGTCCGCGGCGTCTCGAGAAGTTCCTCTCGATGGGCGCGCTGGAATTTCTCGGCACCGGCACCGTGGGCTCCGACTATCTCGACCTGATCGTGAGGCCCGGCCATGCCACGCCGGCGATTCAGGCACTCGCGGACTCGCTGGTCGAGGCCGGGGCCGCGGTCCGATTCGCCCAGGTGCTGCCGGACGCGCCCAATCCGATGACCTTCGCCGCCGAGCTCGGGCGGCGTCAGTGGAGCATTCGCTCGACGAAGACGGACGTGTGCCCCTTCATCGACCTCACCGGCCATACCTGGGACTCGTACCTGGACGACCTCGGGGCGGCGCACCGCTACAACTTCCGCCGCCGGTTCCGCAACCTCGAGCGGCTCGGGCGCGTGCGCTTCACGCGCGTCGAGACCGAGGCGGACCGCGCGCCCGCGCTGCGGGAGCTCGTGGCGCTGCACCAGATGCGCTGGCAGCCGCGCGGGGGCTCGAGCGCGTTCGATCGCCCGACGCTCGTCTATTTTCACGACGAGCTGAGCGCGCTGGCGCTCGCCCGCGGGTGGCTCCGGCTCTTCACCCTGCGGCTGGACGACGTCGCGGTCGCGGCCGTGTACGGGTTCCGCTATCGCGACACGTTCTCCTTCTATCAGTCGGGCTTCGATCCACGCCTCGCGCGCGCCAGCGTCGGCCTCATCGCGGTCGGCCTGTCGATCAAGGCGGCCGTGGAGGAAGGCGCCCCGAGATCGGACGGCTCGAGCTCTATCCGCCGCACGTGCGCGGGCGGCTCTATCGCCGCGCGATCGAGGCGAGTCGCGCCGCCCGCCGGACGGCTCGGCGCGTTCTGCCCGACGCGGTGGCGCAGCGCCTCGCCGTCGGGCTCGGGATTGGAGGCTAGGTGAACGCGATGGGGCGCGCGCACATCAAGACGGGGTTGGCCCTCGTGCTCGGCGCCACGCGGACCGACCGGCTCCTCCGGCTCATGTCCGGCACGCGCCGGATGCCGCTGGTCGTCGGCTATCACCGGGTCGTCGACGACAGCCGCCGGCGCCGGACGTCGATCATCGCGCCCATGCTGGTGAGCCGGCGGATGTTCGAGCGCCAGCTCGACTGGATCGGCCGGCGCTTCCGGTTCGTCTCGCTTGACGAGCTCGGCTCGCGGCTCGAGTCAGGCCGGCCGTTCAGCACGCCTACCGCGACCGTCACGTTCGACGACGGCTACCGCGACATGTACGAGCACGCGTTCCCCGTGCTCAAGCGCAAGGGGATTCCGGCCGCCGTCTTCGTCGTCAGTGACTGGATCGATCGCGCGAGCGCCCTGTATCACGACCGGCTCTACCTTCTGCTCACGCGCGACTGGCCCGCGGCGCGCGAGGTCCTGGTCGACCTCGGCGTCATGACCGTCGAGCAGTCCCTGCGGGGGTCGAACGAGCCGTTCGGCGCGCTGCGGCACGTCCTGACGAGCCTGCCGCAAGAAGGCCTCGCGCGGGTGACCGCGGCGCTCGAGGAGAAGCTCGGGATCGACACCGGCCGGCTCGACGGTCTGCGGCCGCTGAGCTGGACGATGCTCGCCGAGATGCAGCGCGCCGGCATTACGGTGGGCTCGCACACGCGCACCCACGCTCTGCTCACCCGCGAGAGCACGGAGCGGATGCTCGAGGAGACCGCGGGGGCGCGCCGGGATCTGGAGGAGCGGCTCGGGACCGTCATCAAGCACTTCGCGTATCCCGACGGGGCGTTCAACGCCGAGACGGTCGAGACGGTGGCGCAGGCGGGCTACCGCTTCGCGTACACGACCTGCCACCACCGCGACCGCCGCCATCCGCTGCTGACGATTCCCCGCTGCGTGCTCTGGGAGAACTCGTGCCTCGATCCGGGCGGCCGCTTCTCGGCGGCGGTCGCGAGCTGCGTCACGAGCGGCATCTTCCACTTTGCCTCCGGGTGCCGGCACCGACACGGCGTGGCGCCGCGTCCGGCGGCCCCGATGGTGCTTCGATGAGCGAGCCGGCCTTCACGCTCGGGTCGGTCCCCGATCCCCACTGGTGGCAGCGCGCGACCGACACGCCGAGCGCGCCGGCCGCGACCGGCGCGGTCGCCGAGGAGGCGTACGCCGAGCCGATCGACTCGGGCGCCGCGGGCGCGTCACTGCCGTTCTGGGCGCTGCTGGGCTTCACCTTCGTGCTCCTGATCGCCCCGCAGAACATCATCCCGGCGCTGCAGCCCCTGCGTCTCGGGATGCTGGCCGCGGGAACCGGGCTCGCCGCGATGGTGCTGGACCGGCTCGGGCGCGGCCTGTCGATCACGCGCGTCACGCGCGAAATCAAGCTCGCCGCGTGCCTTCTGGCATGGGCGATCGTGACGATTCCCAT
>WNFK01209577.1_pt2 | contig 11872 bp, 12 predicted proteins | sample 5400281 | NCBI WGS metagenome assembly WNFK01 (sample SAMN13153350, study PRJNA577476) | soil metagenome | isolation source: 20 cm soil on Douglas fir-dominated hillslope | place: USA:California | collected 2013-09-17
TCTTCTCGAGCGGGCCCTTCATCTTGTCCACCGCGAGCTGGGTGCCGAGCTTGATGCCTTCCCCGAGCGCGGCCTGGCCGCCGGACAGCGGGCTCTGGGTCGCGATCTTGATCGTGCCCTTGGACTGGGCGGGCACCTCGCCGCTCCACGGGAGCACCAGCGCGAGTGCCGCCAGCGCCACAAGGACGAACCGGAATCGTACGTTTCTCATTGCTTCACTCCTCCAAGACAACGGCGAGTTAGGTTAAAGGCGACAGCATTATAACGGTTTTTGCCCCTCCGTCAACGGTGCGGCCCGCCGGCGTGGACCCGGGCGATGGCCTCAATGAAACGCGCGGTTGCGGCCGTAGGATCCGGGGCCGCGCACACCGCCGAGATGACCGCCACCGCGTCCGCCCCTGCCCGGATCACCTCGCCGACATTGGCCTCCGTGATCCCCCCGATGGCGACCAGGGGCACGGAGATCAGGGGGCGCACCTGCCGGAGCAGCGCGGGGCCGACCAGCTGGAAGCCGGTCTTGCTGCCGGTGGGGAACATGCTCCCGACGGCGATGTAGTCGGCCCCGGCCGCGAGGGCCTGGCGGGCCTGAGCCTCGTCGTGGGTGGACACGCCGAGGGTCATGCCGGGGCGCAAGAGGCGCCGCGCGGCGTGGGCGGGGAGATCGTCCTGCCCCACATGGACCCCGTCCGCCTCCGCGGCGAGCGCGAGGTCGGCGCGGTCGTTCACGATGAAGCGGGCCCCCGCGGCACGACAGCGGGCCTGGAGGGCCCGGGCCAGCGGCAGGAGCTCCGCCATGGGCAAGGTCTTGTCCCGGAGCTGCACCAGCCGGCAGCCGCCCGCCAGCACCGCGTCCAGCAGCTCCGGCAGGGCGCGTTCACGCGCGACCTCCCGGTCGAGGATCACGTACAACGGCGACGGCAGCGGCACGGAGGCGGGCTACAGCGACTGCTCGAGGCGGGGCAGGGTGAACTCACCCGAGACGAAGGCGGGGTCGGAGAGGAGCTTCTGGTGATAGGGGATGGTGGTCTTGACCCCCTCGATGAGCGTCTCGGCGAGCGCGCGCTGCATGCGCGCGATGGCGTCCGCGCGATCCGTTCCATGGACGATGATCTTGGCCACGAGCGAATCGTAGTGCGGAGGCACCGTGTAGCCAGCCCGGAGATGGCTGTCCACCCGGACGTTGCGGCCGCCCGGCGGCACCCAGACCGTCACGAGTCCCGGCGACGGGACGAAGGTCTCCGGATCCTCGGCGTTGATCCGGCACTCGAGCGCGTGCCCGACGAAGCGGACGGCGTCCTGCTTGTACCCGAGCGGCTCCCCGGCGGCGATGCGGATCTGCTCGCGCACGATGTCCAGCCCGGTGAGCAGCTCGGTCACCGGGTGCTCGACCTGGATCCGGGTGTTCATCTCGATGAAGTAGAAGCTGCCGTCGCGCGCGACCAGGAATTCCACCGTGCCGGCGGAGACGTAGTTGACGGCATTGGCCACCGCGAGAGCGGCTCGGTAGAGGCCCGCGCGCGTCTCGGCGGAGATGGAGGTCGCGGGGGACTCCTCGACGAGCTTCTGGTGCCGCCGCTGCACCGAGCAGTCGCGCTCGCCGAGGTGCACCCGGATGCCGTTCCGGTCGCCCAGCACCTGCACCTCCACGTGCCGGGCCTCGTCCACGAACTTCTCGAGATACAGCTCGGAGGAGGAGAACGCCTTCTGGGCCTCCGCCTGACAGGTGGCGAAGGCGCGGGGGAGCTCATCGCGCGCGTGCACGATGCGCATGCCGCGCCCGCCGCCGCCGGCGGCGGCCTTGAGCATCACCGGGTAGCCGAGGCGATCGCCCAGCTCCTGCGCTTCGTCCACGCCGTGGAGCGGGCCCTCGCTGCCCGGCACCACCGGTGCTCCCGCCGCCTTGGCCATCTCGCGCGCCTGCGCCTTGTCACCCATCAGGCGAATGGCCTCCGGCGAGGGGCCGATGAAGGTGATGCCGCAGGCGCGGCAGATCTCGGCGAAGGCGGCGTTCTCCGAGAGGAGTCCGTAGCCGGGGTGGATGGCCTCGCTGTCGGTGATGGAGGCGGCGGAGATGATGCTGGGGATATTGAGGTAGCTCGCGCGCGACTCCGGGGGGCCGATGCAGATGGACTCGTCGGCGAGCCGCACGGGCAGGGAGTCGGCGTCCGCGGTGGAGTGGGCCACCACGGTGCGGATGCCCATCTCGCGGCAGGTCCGAAGGACCCGGAGCGCGATCTCGCCCCGGTTCGCGATGAGGATCTTGTGGAACACGCGGGCGACTACGTCCTCGGCTCGACGAGGAAGAGGCCCTGGCCGAACTCGACCGGCTGGGCGTTCTCGACCAGGATCTTGACGATGCGGCCGGAGGCCTTGGATTCGATCTCGTTCATGAGCTTCATCGCCTCGATGATGCAGAGCACCTGACCTTCCTTCACGGTGTCGCCCTCCTGGACGAAGGGGCCCGCGTCCGGCCCCGCCGCGCGGTAGAAGGTCCCCACCATGGGCGCGTCCACGCGTACCAGGTGGGCCGCCACCGCCGGCTCCGAGGCGGGGGCGGCGACCTCCGCGGCGGCGCCCTCCGCGCGCGGCACCGCCACCATGCCGCCCGCGCGCTGGCTGTCTCACCGCCAGCTCGACCAGCTCGCCCACGGTGGGGGCCGGGCCCGTCCCCGTTGCCTTCGGCGCGCTCTTCCGCCCCGCCACCGCCGCCTACCCCGCCGCCGCGACGCGACCCAGGTAGTCGCCACTCCGGGTGTCCACCTTGATCACGTCCCCCTCGTTGAGGAAGAGCGGAACCTGCACCACCGCGCCCGTCTCCAGCGTGGCGGGCTTGGAGCCACCGGAAGCGGTGTCACCGCGGATGCCGGGATCGGTCTTGGCGATCTGGAGCTCCAGGAAGTTCGGCAGCTCGACGGTGACGGGGCTGCCGTCGATGAAGAGCATTTCCACCTCGGTGTTCTCCTTGAGGTAGTCGCGCGCGTCACCCACCTCGCCTTCCGAGAGCGAGATCTGCTCGTAGGTCTCCGTGTCCATGAAGTGGTAGCGATCGTCCCGGTACATGAACTGCATGTGCTTGTCCTCGAAGTCCACCAGCTCCACTTTTTCGCCCGCGCGGAAGGTGTTGTCGATGACCCGGCCCTGCTTCATGTGCTTGAGCTTGGTCCGGACGAAGGCGCCCCCCTTGCCCGGCTTGACGTGCTGGAAGTCGACGATGCTGTACGGCTGCCCGTCGAACTGGATCTTCAGTCCCTTCTTGAACTCCGCCGTGGACACCACCATGGTTCTATGGCCCTTTCCGTCGTTGCGTCTTGATCCGGAGCGCCTGCTCCAGCCGCTCTCGGGCGACGGGGTCGCCCGTATCCTTGTTGAGACGGCGCAGGAAGATCTGAGCCGCCTCGTCCACCAGCCCTTGCTCGAGGCACACCGTGCCGAATATCTCCGTGGCGAACGTGTCGTCGCCGAGCAGCCCCGCCAGCGGCGAGCCCTCCGGCGCCTGACCCCGCCCCCGCAGCATCTCCGCGGCCAGCCGGGACTCGCGATCCCCCGGATCCAGCCGTGCCGCCTGCTCCAGATGGCCCAGCGCCGGCTCCAGACGCCCCGCCTTACGATGAAGCTCCCCCAGCATCCGGTGCGTCTCCGCATCCCGGGCTCCCGCGGCCACGATGGCCTCCAGCGCCGCGCTGGCCTCGTCAACTTGCCCGTCGTCGAGCAGGGCCTTGGCGAGGATCAGACGCGCCGTCGTGTAGTGCGGAAAGCGGTCGATACCCTCGCGGCAGAGCCGGATGGCCTCCTGGGTCCGGCCGACTTTGCGGTAGGCATCCGCCAGGGGAGCGAAGGCTAGCGAGGAGGGATCCCTGGCCAAGCGCTCTTCGTGGCGGCGTATGGCCGCGGCCTGGGCGGCATCGTCGGCCGCCACACCGGAGCCGGCCCGCGGCGGGTCATCGGCGCGCCAGCTCGGCCTGGGCGCGGGCGAGGTTCGAGTGCGCGTCCCGGAAGTCGGGCCGTAGTCGCACCGCCTCGCGGAAATGCCCGGCCGCCACGTCGAGCCGGCCCTGCTGGGCCAGCGCCAGGCCGAGATTGTTGTGAGCCTCGGCGGAGGCGGGGTGGAGCCGCAGCGCCTCCTCGAAGTGCGCCGTCGCCGTCCGCCCGTCTCCGTGCCGCGCGAAATAGACGCCGAGATTGCCGTGGGTCTGAGCCGACTCGGGCTGGAGGCGGACGGCCTCGCGCAGATGGACGAGCGCCTCCTCGCCCTGGCCCTGCGCGTCGAGCGTGGCACCGAGGTTGCCGTGAGCGCCGGCATTGTCTGGCTGGAGCCGGAGCGCCTCGCGATAGGCTGCCACCGCGGGCACGGCCTCACCACGTCGGGCCAGCACCATGCCCAGATTGCTCCAGGCCTCCGAGAATCGTGGCGTCAACCGGATGGCCTCACGAAGGCTGCGCTCGGACTCCACGAGGTCGCCCCCCTCGATCAGGGCCAGGCCGAGATTGTTCCAGGCCTGGGAATTGCGGGGCTGGATGGCCAGCGCCGCGCGGTAGTGCGGGATGGCCGCCCCCGTCTGACCGTGCTTCGCCAGGGTGAGGGCCAGATTGTTGTGGGCCACCGACGAGGGGGCCAGGGACAGCGCGTGGCGCCACAGGGTCTCGGTGTCCCGCCAGATCAGTGTCTGTCGCCAGCTCAGCGTGGCCAGGCTGGCGATGAGGAGCGCGGAGAGCGCGACCGCGGGAACGAGGAGGTCCTTGCGCGCGCGGGCCAGCGCGAGAAGCCCGCCCCCGGCGAGTAGCGCCCAGGGCACACAGGGCAGATAGGTATACCGATCCGCGGCGATCTGGAAGCCGTTCTGGACCAGCCCGGCGACCGGCAGGGTCATCACCACATACGCGACCCAGGCGGCGGCCAGCGCGGGCCAGCGTTGGGCCAGGGCGATCGACGCCGCGGTGATCCCCGCCACCGCGAGCGCGGCCACGACGAAGGGCCAGCGCCAGGGCTCGAGGGGGTTGGGGAGCTCGTACATCGGGGACAGGCCTATCGGGACCAGGGTCTTCCACGGATAGAAGGCCAGAGAATAGAGCGAAATGGCGACACGGTCGAGCAGGCCCACTCGCTCCATGGACGTGAGGTTGCCGGAGCCCGTATTGATGACGATGGCGTTCACCGCGGCGCCCACACTCAGCAGCACCAGCGGCGCCTTCTCCAGCCAGACCCGCCGGGCGTCTGGGCGATGCCAGTCCCGCGGATTCGCGCTGAGCCGACGAAGGGGGTAGACGTCCAGGATCAGGAGCACGACGGGCAGGCTGACCGACATGACCTTCGAGAGCAGCGCGGCGACGAAGAGGGCCAGCGCGGCGAGGTATCGGAGCCGCGGCCACGGGCGCGCCGCTCCGTCGGGGTTCCAGCGGCCCAGATAGACGAGGATGGCGCCCAGGAAGAAGACGCCGGCGAGGACGTCTCTCCGCTCGGTGATCCACGCCACGGACTCGACGCGAAGGGGATGGATCGCGAACAGGAGCGCAGCTACGCCGGCGCCCAGTGCGTGCGTCGTCGGGGCGACGCGCGGAGCGGTCAGCACGAAGAGACGCCGGGCCAGGATATAGACCAGCACCACGCAGATCGCGTGGAGGCCGAGGCTGGTGAGGTGATAGCCAAAGGGGTTCAGGCCCCAGATGGTCCAGTCCACGGCCAGCGACAGCCAGGTGAGGGGCATCCAGTGGCCAAGGAGACCGGTCGTGAGCATCCAGCGGAGCTGGGCGGGGCCGAGACCGCGGAAGTGCGGGTTGTGGAGGAAATTCTCACGATCGTCCCAGTCCAGGAAGGCGCCCTCGAGCCCGGGCAGGAAGGTGAGCACGGTGACGAGGACGAGGAAGAGCGCCACCCACCGATCGCTGAGCCGCGGGGCGGCCTGGGAGGCGGGACCCGCGCGGCCGGGATTCCCGGATCCCCGAGGGATCACCCCAGCTCCCGGAGGGTCTCGAGCACAGCCTCGCGGGGTACGTCGAAGACGACGGTGAAGCGACCGATTTCGGGAGCCAAGACGAAGGGGACCCGGCCCTCGCGGGATTTCTTGTCGCGCCCGAGGGCCTCGAGTACGGCCGAGGGGGCCGCTCCCGAATCCCGGACGGGCAGGCCCACCGCCCGGAGCAGCTCGATCTGGCGATTGGCCGTTTCGCGGCTCCCGACCCCGAGGCGTTCGGCCAGCCGGGCCTCCGCGGCGATGCCCAGGGACACCGCCTCCCCATGAGTCCAGCGCGCATACCCGGTCACCGCCTCGACCGCGTGGCCGATGGTGTGCCCGTAGTTGAGCACCGCCCGCAGCTCGGCCTCCTGCTCGTCTCGCTCCACCACGCTCGCCTTCAGCCGGCAGGAGCCGGCGACCACTCGGGTGAGCGTCTCGATCTCCCGTGCGACCAGGGCCACCCGGTTCTTTTCCAGATCGGCGAAGTAGTCGGCGTCCAGCACGATGCCATGCTTGACGACTTCCGCCAGTCCGGAGCGGAACTCACGTTCCGGCAGGGTGGTCAGCGCCGTCGGATCCACGAGGACAACTCGGGGCTGGTGAAAGGCAGCAGCGTGGTGGGGAGCTGGACGAAGTTGACGCCGCGCATGTAGGTGGCGGCCACGAAGCCGGCGAGATCGCCCACCGCGCCGCCCCCCAGCGCCACCACGGTGGATCCGCGGTCCAGGCCCGCGGCCAGCAGCGCGTCCCAGCCGCGGCTCGCCACCTCCACCGTCTTGGCCGCCTCACCCGCGGGTAGCTCGACCACGGTGACGTCGAAGCCCGCGGCGGTGAGGCTGCCACGGACGGGGCCGCCCAGGCGGGCGAGGATACCGGCGTCGGAGAAGAGCGCGACCTTGGCACCCACGCCCAGCCCCTTGAGCTCGGGACCGACCCGGCCGAGGATTCCCGCGTCGACGACGATCCGGTAGGATCGCGCGCCGAGCTTCAGCGAGATGTCGTGCATGGAAGGTAGTGTACCCGGCCGCCCCGAGGGGCGCCGCGTTACCAGCTCTTGAGGTAGTCCCGGTACGTCTGATAGTTGCGGCGGATCTCGTCGAGGCTGTCGCCCCCGAACTTCTCGAGAAAGGCCTCGGCGAGCACGATCGCCATCATCGCCTCGCCGACGACACCCGCTGCCGGCACCGCCACCACATCGCTGCGCTCCACCACCGCTTCCACCGGCTCCTTGTTCTGGATGTCCACCGAGCGGAGGGGACGGCGCAGGGTCGAGATGGGCTTCATGGCGGCGCGCACCACCACGGGCTGGCCATTCGTGACGCCGCCCTCGAGGCCACCCGCGCTATTGGTGCTCCGGGTGAAGCCGCCCGCGGGATCGAGGAGGATCTCGTCGTGCACCTCCGAGCCCGGTCGGCGCGCCGCTTCGAAGCCCATGCCGATCTCGGCGCCCTTGATGGCATGGATGGAGCAGAAGGCCCGCGCCAGCCGGCCGTCGAGCTTGCGATCCCAGTGCACGTAGGAGCCGAGGCCCACCGGGCAGCCGATTGCTACCACCTCGAACACTCCGCCCAGGGTGTCGCCCTTGCCCTTGGCGGCGTCGATGGCCTCGATCATGAGCCGCTCCGCCTCGGGATCGGCGCAGCGGACCTCGCTGGCCTCCGCGCGGCGCGCGATCTCGTCCCAGGGCAACGCGAGGGGGCCGACGCGCACGCCCCCGATCTCGGTGACGTGGCTCATGATGGTGATGCCGAACTCCTGGAGGAGCCGCCTGGCCACGCCCGCCACCGCCACGCGCGCGGTTGTCTCCCGGGCGCTGGAGCGCTCCAGCACGTTGCGGATGTCGCGGTGGTTGTACTTCATGGCCCCCGCCAGGTCGGCGTGGCCGGGGGGGGGGCGGGTGATCGTCTTGGGGGAGGCGCCCGGCGGCGAGTCGCCCACCGCCATGGTCTGCTTCCAGTTTTCCCAGTCGCGATTCTGGATGGTCAGCGTGACGGGGCTGCCGAGCGTGAGCCCCCCGCGCACGCCGGCGGAGATGTGGACTTCGTCGCGCTCGATCTTCATTCGCCCGCCACGGCCGTAGCCGCGCTGGCGGCGCGCGAGATCCCCGTTGATGTCCGCCTCGGTGAGCGGGAGGCCCGCGGGCAGCCCCTCGATGACGGCGGTCAGCGCCTCTCCGTGGGATTCACCCGCGGTGAGGAAGCGGAACGCCGCGCCCACCGCCGCCGCTACTTGCCGGACCCGGGCCGGGCCGCCAGCGCGCCGTCCGACTTCACGAGCGAGGGCGTGAGGAAGACCACGAGCTCGCGTCCCGTCTCGAAGTTCTCCCGCGCCTTGAACAGCCAGCCCAGCAGCGGGATGTCGCCGAAGAGCGGGACCTTCCGGATGGTGTTCTGCTGCACCGACTGGGTCACCCCGCCGATCACGAGGCGCTCGCCTTCGCGCATGAGCACCTGGGTCTCCGCCTTGCGGCGGTTGATGATCGGCACGCTGACGCCCGCCGCCGGCGTGATGGTGTCACCGCGGGAATTGTTCTCGACGATTACGACCATCTTGATCTTGGTGATGTCCTCGTTGTTGATCTTCTCACGAGTCACCGTCGGCGTCACGGTGAGCTTCAGCACTGCTTCCTTGAACTGGATCTGGGTCCCGGCCGAGCTGACGGTGGCGTACGGGATCTCTTCACCGAGGGAAACCTCGGCCTTGTTGTTCTCGACGGTCACGATCTCCGGCCGGGCGAGGGTCCGCGTCTTGCCCTGGTTCTCCAGCGCCTGCAGTGCGAGATTGATATTGAACTTCGTGCCCACGATACCGAACGCGATGCCGCCGGCGGGCGTGAAGCTCGAGGCGTTGGGCAGGCTCTGGAAGGGGATATTGACGAGGTTCCCGCCGATCGGGAGACCGGTCAGCCGGTCGACGGGCAGGAGGCGAGACAGCGTCAGGTCGGTGTTCCGGGACTGAAGGCCCTGGATTCCGGTCGGGGCGGTCACCACGGTGGAGCCGTCCGGCTGGAGCACGCCGCCCACCGCGGGGAGGGTCATACCCGGCACCGCGCTCGGCGCGGACTGGAAGCCCTGGCCGACGAGGGTGGAGTGGCCCGCGTTGGCGGCGGTGGCGCCGCCCCACTGCACGCCGATGGCCTCGAGGGCGGTGCGGTCCAGGATCTCCATCCGGGCCTCGATCTTGACCTGCGGCAGCGGGATGTCGAGCTGCTCGCGGATCAGCTTCTTGATCCGCTCGAGATCCGCCTGGTAGTGGCGGATGAAGATCGTGTTGGTGGGCTTGTGAGCCCGGATGGTGATGCCCTTGGCCAGCACGTCCTGGCTGATGGACACCACCGGAGCGGGGGGCGGCCCCGGCCCGTACAGGGCCGAGAACGGCGGCTGGTTGGGCAGCGCCAGGTTCGGAGGGGTGCTGCCGATCACGGCCGGCACGCTCGGAATGGTGCCGGACACCGGCTGGGTGCCCTCCGGGGGAATGCCGAGGATGCCCTGAAGGGTCTTGGCGACCTCCTCCGGGTCGGCATAGGACAGGCGCACCGTCTCCTCGCGCAGGGGGCCGCGCGAGCGCGCCTCTTCCGCGGCCGCCTCCTGGATGGTCCGGCGGACGGCGAGGTCCTGCTCTCTGATCTGCGCTTCCGCCAGCTTGGTCCGCGTGTCGATCTCGGCCTTGAGCTTGGCCTCGTTGACGCGGGCCTCGGCCTCGCGCTCCTTGGTGAGCTGCTCGGTCGAGACAATGCGGATCACGTTGCCCTTCTCGATTTTCTGGAGCCCCTTGACCTCGAGGATGGTTTCGAGCGCCTGGTCCCAGGTCACGTTGCGGAGCGAGATCGACACCTTGCCCTTCACGTCCTCGCCCGCCACGATGTTCTTCCCGCTCTCGGCGGCGAGGATGCGGAGGAGATTGACGACGTCCGCGTCCTTGAAGTCCATGGACAGGAGCCGGCCGCTGCCGCCCGCGGGCGGCGGGGTGGGCGTGGCGGTCGCCTGGGCCACGATGGCGGGCGGCGGCGCCACGACTACCGGAGCGGGCTCGACGCGCGCCTCGGCCTTGGGGGCGTCGGCCTTGGCGGCCTCGACCTTCGGCACCTCGGCCTTCGCCACCGGCTTCGGGACTTCGACCTTGGTGGGCTCGGCTATGGGCGTCTCGGTGCGGGCGACGTCCTTCTTGACGGGCTCGGCCTTGGGCGTCTCGGCGCGGGCGACGTCCTTCTTGACGGGCTCGGCCTTGGGCGTCTCGGCGGCCTTGGGAGCGTCGATCCGGGCAACGTCCTTGCGAGGCTCGGCCTTCATGGCGTCGGGCTTGGGGGATTCCGCCTTGGCGACCTCGGGCTTGGCGACGGCCTTCGGCGCCGGCTTGCTCGCGGCTGCCTTGGGCGCGTCCTCGCTGACGGCAGTACCGGAGGGCTCGAGGATCACTGACAGACCTTCGGCGCTCGGCTCGATGCGGTAGCCGACCTTGCGGGTCAGCTCGAGGACGATGCGGGCCGTGCCCACCTTCCACTGGCTACCCCGGATCTCCCGGATCGGCGGCACGTCTGGGTTCATGCGGGACTTGTCCCACGCGTAGGCGGTGCCCGTGAGGTCGATCACGAGTCGGGTGGGGGTGTCGATCAGCGAGGCCGAATAATTCGGGGTCCCCGTGGTCCACAGTTTCACGGTGACGGAGTCGGTCTGCTGCTCCACCTGTACGTCTTTGAGCTGCACGGCGCTCTGTCCGGCGGCCGGGTGGGCCAACCCCATGAGCATGAGTACGGCAAGCGCGAAAGCCATCCCTTTGCCTTTCATTGCCCCACCCCCCTTTAGTCCGTTCTCAGTCGGAGCGTCACGACGCCCGCCTTTTCACCAGGCTTGGGGGCCACCGCGAAGCTTACGGAATCCACGCCAATCTCGGTGACGCGACCGTCCCCGAGGGTATCGCCGGCTTTCAAGATGTATCCGATGCCTTCCATCGTCTCCACGAGCGCCAGTGGCTGCGGGCCCGAGATGATGCCGACCAGCTTGGCGGAGCCGATGGTCAGTCCCTTACCTCCGGACGCGATCACGAGCGGCGTGAATGGATCGCGGCGCGCCTTGGCCTCGTACGCGATCGGCGGCAGCGCCGTGCCCGGGTCGGGCTCCTTGGGCGCCATGGGCGGCCGCGGTGGCGTCACCGCGGCGGTCGGAGCCGGAGTCGGCGGAGCCGGCGGCGCGGCGCCACTCCCGCAGCCGGCGAGCACGAGGGACGTCGCCGCCGCCAGTGCGAGCGCGCGCGGGCTCATCGCTGGCCTCCCGCGGCCGCCGGCGCGCCGGGCTTCCCTGGCTTGGCGTCCGGCGGCGGCGCGCCTTCCGGCCGGAAGACATAGGTGGTCATGGTCAGCTCGGCCCGCACGGTACCGGTCGAGCGGTCGATGCCGGACATGCGGAAGTCACCCAGGTTCACGATGCGGGGGAGACGTCCGACCTTGTCGAAGAACGCGCCCAGCTGGTGGTAGCCGGACTCCGTGATCACCGCGATCGGGAGCTCGGTGAGTACCGCCTTCTCTTCAGCCGCGCGGGGCTGGAAGAGCGCGACACCGAGGCCGGACTGAATGGCGAGGTCGGACACTTGTCGGTACAGCCTCGGCACCTCACGCTCGAGGGGCAGGCGCTCCTGCGCCGCTTCCAGGCGCTTGCGCAGCGCCGCCGCCTGCACCCGGAAGGGCCGGAGATTGGCCTCGTCGGCGCGCGCCTGGACGACCTTTGCCCGCAGGCCCTCATTACGGTTCCAGAGGGCGTCCCGCTCGTCCCACTTGGGCTGGAAGAGGAAGAAGTACGCCAGGGCCGCCAGGGCGACGAGGCCGACTACCCCGATGGCGATCTTCTGGGGCTTGGGAAGGGCCAGAATCGGATCCATGATGGCCATGGCTCAGATCTCGAAGCGGGCCGACACCTCGAAGGTGATCG
>WNFK01081169.1_pt2 | contig 11868 bp, 15 predicted proteins | sample 5400281 | NCBI WGS metagenome assembly WNFK01 (sample SAMN13153350, study PRJNA577476) | soil metagenome | isolation source: 20 cm soil on Douglas fir-dominated hillslope | place: USA:California | collected 2013-09-17
CTCTCCCAAGGGCTTTATTTGCGGTCGCCACAGTGTCTTTCCGGTGATTCGCGTCATTTGGGTGTGCACCGTCCCGAGTCTTGACCGGCGAGTTTGACGAACACAGGCTGACCGCCCTTACCGTTGACCTTGAGAATCGCATCGCAGAGGTAGAAGCCGAAGTAGTCGCCGTAGAGGCCGTTGCGGGCCAGCACCTGATAGGCGTCCGGAAGGGTCCTGACCAAATCGTCGACGTAGCCGTGATCGGCCATGATCTGGCCCGCGAATCGGTCGGTCTGCCGGACGGTGTCCTTGATGGGTTGGCGTGCGGCGGTCAAGAGGTCGGCAACGGAGCCGGCCGCTGCGTTGATGTACGCCGTCCCCGTCGCGATATCGGTCTTGCGCTCGGCCAGTCCCTGGACGAGTTGTGACAGCTTGTCCAAACCTCCGGAGAACTGATCGTCACGGGCGGCGAAGGTGCCCAGCACGCTGTCCAGGTTGGCGATGACCTGGCCGATGAGCTCATCGCGGCCGGCAAGCGTCGTGGTCAGTGCAGAGGTCTGGGCCAGCACCGACGAGATGGTGCCGCCCTGGCCCTGGAACACCTTCAACAGTTTGCCTGACAGGGCGTTGACCTGATCGGGATCCAACGCACGAAACAGCGGGCGGAAGCCGCCGATGAGAGCGTCGACGTCAAGCGCGGGCGAAGTCCGTGCCAGCGGGATCGTCTGTCCCGGTTGAAGTTTCCGCACCGACCCCGGCGCATCCTCGAGGGACAGGTAACGGTCACCGATTAGGTTCTCGTAGCGCACCGCCGCCCTGGTGCCCTCGGTGAGCGTCAGCCCCTTGTCGATGACGAAGTCGACCGTGACGGTCCCGTCCTTGTGCAGGGTCAGGTCCTTGACCTTGCCGACCTCGACACCGGCAATGCGGACGAAGTTCCCGCCTTTGAGGCCAGACACATTCGTGAACACCGCGCTGTAGGAGGCACGAGAGTCGAACCGGAACTGGCCGAACACCGTCACCAGAACGAACATGGAGACCAAGCACATCACGGTGAACAGCGCCACGCGCGTGGCGGCGCGGACGGTTCGCCTTCTCATGGCTGTCCCTCTGGAGGTGGTGTCGGCGGCGGGCCCGGCGGTGGTGGGTAGAGCGGTGTTCCATCGGACCTGTACTCCGGTGCGCCGTAAGGAGGTGCGCCAGGGTAGCGCGGCAACGGACCCGGTGCAGGGCCGCCGGGGTACCGGATTTTCGGCGGTTCTGGCACTGCCTTGGTGACCGGGAAGTAGTTGGCAATACCGGGGAAGCCGATGCCGGGATTGGGCCGGATATCCAGGCCGGTGCCAAACCCGGTGTCGGTGACGAGGTACTTCACCGGGAAGTTCTTGCTGACATCGGGTAGCGAGCCGCAACTCGGCTTGCCGCCGGGGCCGCCCTTGGCGTTGACGATCGGCAGGTTGTCGGGATAACGGTATGGATCGTCGCCCATCAGCAGACCGGCGTCCATGATTACAGATTTACCGTTGCCGCCCAACGCATCTCGGCCGCCGTGGTCCAGGAACCACTGGGCGCCCTGGAACAGGCACGTGTATGTCGGCGAATACTTCAGGAACAGAGCGGTCGTCGGATCGAGGATATTCATTGCACGCACCAAGTTCGGCTGGTTTCCGCCGATCGTATTGATACCCGATTGGGAGAACCCGACCGCAGACAGGAGCAGCTCGTCGAGCGACTTGGCGTGTGTGGTGATCGTCGTGCTGGTCGCAGAAAACGAGTCCAGGATCGACAAGATGTTCTGCGCCGCATTCGAATACGCCTCGGCGGTCTTGCCGAATAGCTGCCAGTCTTGCCGAACGGTCGGCATCTTCGGGTTGACCGCGAGCAGCACATTGTTCGCATCGGCGATCGCCTGACCGATGCGCTCACCCTTGCCGCGTACCGATTCGGCAACCGCTGACAGCACCGCGTTCAGCTTCGCCGGGTCGATGGATCCGACTACCGACTGCAGGTTCTCGAACACGGTGTTGACCTCGACGGTCACGTTGCGGGAATGCAGCACGGCGCCCGGCTTAAGGGGCTCGGAGCTCGCGCCTTCCGGGGGGACGATGAGATCGACGTACTTGGCGCCGAACGCGGTGCTCGACTTGATCTCCGCCTCGACATTGCTCGGCAGGTACCGGAAGGGCCCCGGATCCATCTTCAGATTCAGCTTCGACAGATCGGCGCCACCTCGATTGGTCTCGGCATCGATGGAGGCGACTTCGCCTACCTGGACGCCGCGCAACTTCACCTTCGCGCCGTTCTCCATGACCAGGCCCGCCCGGTCGGATACCAGGGTGAGCGGAACGCTCTTGCGCAGTGTTCCGTTGAACAGCAGGACAGTGAGCGTGGACAGTGCAGCGATCACCAGAAACAGCACTGGTGCCCACCAGATGGGATCGATCTTCGCCCTCCGGGGTGCGTTGTCCATTCCCATCACCCCGACAGGTGGAAGTTGCCGGACTGTCCGTACACCGACAGCGTGATGGTCAACAGGATGAAAACCCCCGCGGTGATCGAGGTGCGCACCGCTCGGCCGACCGCCTCGCCGACGCCGGCCGGACCGCCGGTCGCGGTGTACCCGTAGTAGGTGTGCACCGCCATCACGGCGGCCGCCATCGACAGCGCCTCCACGAAGGACCACAACAGGTCCGTCGGCTGCAGGAACGTTGTGAAGTAGTGGTCGTAGACGCCGCGCGACTGCCCATAGACGATCGTCGTCCCGAACCGGGTCGCCAGAAACGACATCAAGACCGAAACGGTGTAGATCGGGATGACCGCGACCACTCCCGCCACGATGCGGGTGGAGGCCAGGTAGGTGATCGGCCGGATACCCATCACCTCCAGCGCGTCGATCTCCTCGTTGATGCGCATCGCGCCGAGCTGCGCGGTCGCGCCTGCACCGATGGTCGCGGCCAGCGCCACGCCCGCGGTCGCCGGTGCGATGAACCGGACGTTGAGAAACGCCCCAAGGAAACCGGTGAGGGCTTCGATACCGACGTTGGACAGGGTGTTGTAGCCCTGTGCAGCGATCAACGCGCCGGTGCACAACGTGAGGAAACCGATGATGGCCACCGTGCCGCCGATAACGGCCAGCGCCCCGGTACCCATTCCCATGCCTGCGATCAACCGCAGCACCTCGGCCGGGTAGCGCCGGACGGCGTCGGCGGTAGCACCGAGCGCTTGGCCGTAGAAGGCCGTCTGCTCTCCCAGCCTACGGGTCGCGTCGACCAATGGCGTGTCGGTCATGGCGCAACCTTTACGCCGAACGCGGTGGCCAGAATGTTGATGACGAACAGTGCCATGAAGGCGAACACCACGGTTTCGTTGACGGCGTTGCCGACTGCTGTCGGGCCGCCGCCGACGTGCAGCCCCTTGTAGCAGGCGATCAGGCCTGCCGAGAGACCGAACAGCAGCGCCTTGACCAGGGAAACGACCACCTGCGGTAAGCCCGTCAACAATGTCATCCCGGCGACGAAGGCCCCGGGCGTGACGTGCTGGACGAACACCACGAAGAAGTAGCTTCCATCACCCGGGGCACCACCAGCGCCTGGACGGGGTTGACGCCGATGACCTTCATCGCGTCGATCTCCTCGCGAATCGTCCGGGCACCCAGATCAGCGCACATCGCGGTGGAGCCCGCGCCGGAGACGACGATCGCGGTCACCACGGGACCGACCTGCGTGACCGATGCCAGTGCAGCGCCTGCACCGGACAGGTCGCCGGCGCCCACCTCGATCAGCACGATGTTCAGCGTGAAGACGATGAGCACCGTGTACGGAATCGAGAGCACGATCGTAGGGACGATCGACACCCTGGCCACGAACCAGATCTGATCCAGTAGCTCGCGCCAAGCGAACGGTGGGCGAACCATCGCGGCGAAGGTCTCGCCCGCCAGCACGACGAAATCCCCGATGGCGAAAGCGGGCTTGGACCAGGCGGTCCCCGTCACGGTCGACTGCCGAAAGACTGCGGCACCGGGTTACCCCGATCGCCGAGACGCATGCACGCATGATGGCGATGGCGGCGTCCTTGCCGCGGTGCGCGAGCACTCCTCTGCGGATCCCACGTGCATTCCCATCGTCGTCAAGCTCGGGCCGGACGTTAAGAGAGCATTGGTTAGCTGTCAACGGGGCCGATCGCACATATGCGCACGTCGTGACCGGACACGCTGGTGGCAACATTGCGGAGAGTTTCGCTCACAATGATCAAATTGTGTTGAGTAAAAGCCTTGCGCGACGCCGCGCCGCGGCGCGATTAGGCTCGCCGTCATGAGCACTGCCGTCGACCCCACAATCCCGCCCAGCGGCACGGGCTGCGTCGAGTGTGATGCGGCCGGCGGCTGGTGGGTGCACCTGCGCCGCTGCGCGGCGTGCGGGCACATCGGGTGTTGCGACGATTCGTTGGCCCGGCACGCGTCGGCACATTGGCGCGAGACAGGACATCCCATCATCCGGTCGTTCGAGCCCGGCGAGGATTGGTTCTGGAACTACGACACGAACGAGTATTACGACGGGCCGGAACTCGCTGCGCCGGAATATCATCCGAAAGACCAGGCCGTTCCCGGTCCTGCCGATAGATTGCCCCCGGATTGGGCTGCACTGCTGCGACAACGCGGCGACTGAGCGCTCATGGTCAAGGCGGGCAGCGAGAGCACGCTCACCGTACTGGTCGCGTTCGGTGCGAATATCGCTATCGCCGTGGCGAAGACGGTAGCCGCCGTGGTGTCCGGCTCGGCTTCGATGTTGGCCGAGGCGGCGCATTCGTGGTCCGACACCGGCAACGAAGTGTTCTTGTTGATAGCCAACCGGCGCAGCGCCCGTCCCGCCGACGACAGCAGGCCCCTGGGCTACGGCCGAGAGGCCTACGTGTGGTCCCTTCTGGCCGCCCTTGGCCTGTTCGTAGTCGGCGCGTCGGTGTCGATCTGGCATGGTATCAGCGAGCTCATTGCAAACGAACAGACCGAGGGCCGGGATTACGCCCTCGCCTACGCCGTCTTGGCCATTTCCTTTGTACTGGAAGGAACCTCGTTCCTCAGGGCGGTCAGGCAGCTGCGGGCCGAAGCGCACCGTCTCGATCGCGACCTGCTCGCACACGCGCTGGCGACGTCGGACCCGACCGTGCGTGCGGTATTCGCCGAGGACGCCGCCGCACTGGTCGGCATCGTCATCGCCGCCGCCGGTATCGGAATGCACGAATTCACCGGTGTGGCGGCGTGGGACGCGGTCGGGTCGATCCTTGTCGGTGTCCTGCTCGGCGTGGTTGCGGTAGTGTTGATCGACCGCAATCGCCGGTTCCTGACCGGCGAACCCGGCTCCCCAGACCTGCAGGCGGCCGCGCTGGCGCGACTTGAACAGCTGCCCGACGTGGCGGCGGTACGGTACCTGCGGCTTGAATTCATCGGCCCCAAACAGCTTTTCGTCGTCGCCAGCGTGGACCTGACCGGAGACGACGTCGAATCGTCTGTGGCGCGCAGACTCCGCCGCTTGGAGCACGAAGTCGAAACCTTTCCGTTCGTCGTCGATGCCGTGCTGACGGTGTCCGAACCCGACGAGGCGGACAGTCAGGGCTAGATCGCCGCGCCCAAGGACGACAACGTTTCGGCGGCAGTGTGTTTAGGCCTCCAGCCCAGCTGCGACTTGGCCTTCTTCGTGTCCATCACGACCGATGTGCGACCGACGTGTAGCCATTCGAGCACCGACGGGACGAACGGCAGTCTCGCGATCACCTCTGATCCCGCCGCCACGGCGCGCCTGGGCACCCGCACCGGACGGGCGCCGAGCTCCTTTGCGACATTCGTCATGGACACGACTCCGTCGGCGGCGATGTTGTATGCGCCTGGCGGCGCGGAAGTCGTTGCGGCCAAGAGGATTGCCTCGGCGACGTCGTCGTGGTGAACCAACTGCAACGGCGTGCCGGGATCCGGGAACGGCGGCTTGAGAAATGGTAGCGCCTGCGCGACCCGCTTGACGGGGCCGGGCAGCTGGTTCCAAGGCATGGCCTCTGCCAGGGCGGGTGCGTCGGGCCCGGCGACGATACATGGCCGTAGCACGTACACCTGAAGCGACGAGCCGCCGACGATTTCGGACAGCGCGGCCTCGACTACAGCCTTCTGCTCGGAGTAGTAATGCTCGTCCGAACCGCGCGGCGGCACCTCCTCTGAGATCGGCACCGGATTGTCGTAGTGGTAGCCGTAGGCGGCCACCGAAGATGTGTACACCAGTCGGCGCGGACGCTCGGCGGCCACCGTGGCCTCGAACACATTGCGGGAGCCTGCGAGGTTCACTCGTGCGCTCTCATCGCGTGATCCCATGATGATGAAGGCCAGGTGGATCACGACGTCGGCGTAGGCGACCAGCTCATCGACCGCGACGCGGTCGGTGATGTCGCCCTGCTGATATTTGGTCTTGGACCATCCGTGGTCAGTCGGATGGAACGGCCGGCGTGCCATCCCGATGATTCGTTCGACGCCGGGATGGCGTTCCAGCGCCTCGACCGCAGAGATGCCGATCTCGCCGGTTGGCCCGGTGACGGCGACCGTGAGTCCCGTGCCCGTAGAGGTTCCCCACCGTCGGGCGCCCGAAACTCGTCAGGCGCTGTCGGCGAGCACCGCCTGAGCGGCGTTGTAGCCGGGAATGAACGTGATGCCTGGCCCGCCGTGGCAGCCCGCGCTGGCCAGGTACAGTCCGTCGATCGGAATCGGTTGATCGACATAGCCCTTCGGCCCTGGCCGGTTGATGCCGATCTGATCGGGATGAATCAATCCGTGGCAGTAGTCGCCTCCGGGTGCGCCGAACATGGTGCCCATGTGTTTGGGCGTGAACGTGGTGTGCCGGATGATCAGGCTTTCGAAATTCGGTGCGAGCCGGGTGATCTTCTCGATCACCCGCTGTCCCATCTCCACCTTCATCTCGCCGTAGCTCGATTGGGTTTCCTCGATTGGGAACCACAGCGAGAACGCCGAGACCGCGTGCTTCCCGGGCGGCGCGAGGTCCGGATCGTTGACCGACGGAATCTGAAGCGCGATCGCGGGGTCGGCGGGCACGATCCCGCGTCGGCAGTCTTCCCACTGCTGCTGCAGTTCCTCGGGCGTGCTGAAGATGCCGATGTTCGACTGCATGGTGGGATCGTTGAGCAATTCGTACGGCGACGCGAATTCCGGTATGCCATCGAGCGCGAAGTGCATCTGCAGGTAGCTGCCACGGTGGTCGACGCGGGAGAACCGGTCCCGGATATCACCCGGCACGGCGTTCGGGTCGACCAGCCCATTGATCGTGAGATCCGGCGCGACACCGGAGATGACGATCGGCGCGGTCACGGCGGAGCCGTCGTCGAGGCGGACGCCGGTGACCCGGCCGTCAGCGACGGTGATCTCGTCAACCTTGCTGCGCAGCCGCACTTCACCGCCGTTGGAAGTGAATACGTCGCACAAATGCGACGTGAGTGCCCCGATGCCGCCGCGCAGCTTCTTGACGAGCAGTGCGTTCTCGTCCGGGACGGCGAACCCGTACGCCAGGGCCGCGGCGGTGCCGGGAGTCGCGGGCCCGCGGTAGGTGGTATTGCACGCCAGCAACGACAGCATGCCCCGCAGCGCGCCGTTCTTCTCCTTGTCCGGCAGGTAGCGGTCGAGCACATCGGTGACGGACCCGAACAGCAGATCGGTGATCGTCGAGCGCTCGAATTCGTTTGTCGCGCAGGCGTACATCTCATCGAGCGTCTTCGGAGGCTGGCCCGCGTCGAAACGTCCCAGCGCCCGGGTCGGTGCCTGACACCAGGCCATCAGACCCGCCATCCCGTTGACGGCCTCCGCGCCGTGCACCTCGTTGATGTGCGTCAGCAGCTTCATCGGGTCGGTGTAGTAGACGAGGGGTTCATCGCCGACGCCGCGCAGCGATACCGACATCACGTCGAGGTCGACAGTCGGCAGATCGTCGAGCCCGAGTTCCCGGCTCACCGTCGCCGACGTCGGAATCTGCACCGAGCCGGCGATCTCGAATTTGAAGCCGTCGAACAGTTCCACCGTCGACGCCATCCCGCCCGCGTAGAGCTTCGAGTCGAGGCAGAGCGTGCGCAGCCCGGCCTTCTGGAGCAGTGCGGCGGCGGTCAGCCCGTTGTGGCCCGCGCCCACGACAATCGCGTCAAAGTCCGTCATCGGCTGAGGCTGACACGCAGGGCGCAGTTTTGTCAATATTGACGAAACTTTCGGTTAGTGCGAGTCGCCGATCCCCTTGCTCAACGTCGCCAGGGCCGCGCTGCACAGCCGAGAGAGCTCGGGCAGCGAGCGGTCCTCCCCGAGCATCCAGACCTCCATCGCGCCGAAGACGGCGGCCGCGATGCAGCGCGCGGTGACGGTGATGTGCATCCGTTCATCGGTGCCGGGCTTCGGCGGATCATCGCCCGTGAGGTGTTCCTCGATCGCCTCGGCGAAGTCGGCCTCGACCTGGCGGATGTGCCGCACGATGCGGCTCGGGTCGAGCTCTTGGGCGCGCAGCGATGCGATCTGCGTGACCGCCCAATCGTCGTACGGTCTCGCCATGATCGCCGACTGCACCGACTCGATGATCGATTCATCGGACGATCGGTCGGCCAGCGCGCTGCGGAACCAATGCACGCCGGCGTCGTAGTCGGCGAACAAGAGATCGTGCTTCGACGCGAAGTGCCGATAGAACGTGCGCAGCGATACACCGGCGTCGGCCGCGATCTCCTCGGCCGACGTCTCCTCCACCCCCTGCGCGATGAACCGCACCACCGCCGCCCGCCGCAGCGCTTCACGCGTGCGCTCGCTGCGCGCCGTTTGGGCAGGCCGGACCATGTGCAGAAAGTACCGCACGGCAGTTATGTCAATATTGACAAAACTCAATTCAGCCGCGAGACTCCGGCTATGGTCGCTCTCTTCGTGCACGCGATCCTCGGCATCGCGGTCATCGTGTTCATCGTCAAATCGAATCCGGCCATCTTCAAGCGAATGCCGACCGGTCCACAGCTGGCGCCGCTGGAGATCTTCTTATGGGCCCTGGGCATCATTTCGCTGCCGATCAGCTGGTACTTCAACATCCAATACGTGCAGCAGTACGCGGAGAACCCGTTCTGGGGCCAGCCCACCTGGGCGGAGTTCATGGCTTTGGGATACGCGAATCCCTCGTCGAGTTCGCAGGTCGTCGACTACACGATCCTGAGCGTGATCATGGCGGTGTGGGCCGTCGTCGACGGCCGCAGGCGCGGCTTCAAGAACGCATGGCTCTACTTCGGGTTGTTCTTGTTCACGAGTTCGGCGTTCGGCTCGGCCATGTACCTGGCGACGGTCGAGCGGCAGCGGCGGCACAAGCTGGCGGCGTCGCACGTCGACTCTCCGGCCTAAGCAGCAGCGGTCAAGCAGACTGCACGTGTGAAGGTTCACCACCTCAACTGCGAAACCCTGTACCCGCTCGGGTGCGGCAAAATGGTGTGCCATGTGCTGCTCGTCGAGACCGGCAACGGTCTGGTACCGATCGACACCGGCTTCAGGCCGAAGGACTGCGACGATCCCGCCCGGCGGGTGGGATCGTCCCGATACCTCATCCGCCCGGTGCTCAAACGTGAGGAAGCCGCCGTCCATCAGGTCGAGCGGCTCGGCTTTCGCCGGGACGATGTGCGCCACATCGTCATCACGCATTTCGACGGCGACCACATCGGCGGCATATCCGACTTTCCCGAGGCCCAGATACATGTCACCGCCGCGGAGGCGCTCGGCGCGCTGCGGGCCCCGTCGCGTGGCGAGAGGTTCCGCTTCCGCCTGGTCCTGTGGGCGCACGGCCCCAAGCTCGTCGAGCACACCCCGGACGGGGAGAAGTGGCGGGGATTCGCCGCGGCCAAGGAACTCGATGAGATATCGCCGGGCATCGCGCTGATCTCGCTGCCGGGGCACACCCGGGGCCACGCCTGCGTGGCGGTCGACGCCGGCCACCGCTGGGTGATGCACTGCGGCGACGCCTTCTTTCATCACGGCACGGTCGACGGAACGGCACCCATGCCACGTGCGCTCACCGCATTCGAGTCGGTGACTGCATTCGATCGGAAGATGATGCGGCAGAACCACGCTCGGCTCACCGAGCTCTATCGACGCCGAGGGCCAGACATGTTGATGGTCTGCTCACATGACCGGACGCTGTACGAACAAGCCAAAGCAACCACCTAGGGAGCACAATGCACGTCACATCGGAAACCACCGTCGCCGCACCGATCGAAACTGTGTGGGACAAGCTGAGCAACCACGTCGGGATGAGCCAGTGGGGTCCCGGGATCACGGTGACGATGGACAGACTCGGTACAGCAGACCCCAACGGCGTTGGGGCCATACGGCGTATTGCGTCGCCCGGCCCGATTCCGGACATCGTCGAGGAAGTCGTGACTTTCCAGGCGCCAAACGTGTTCGGCTACAAGGCGCTGTCCGGGACCCCCTTTCCGGGTTACTCCGGCGAGGTACGGCTGACCCCGGCCGGTGCGGGCACCCACATCAGCTACACGGTGTCCTCCACAGCGAGCTTCCCGCTGGTCAAGGCACCCTTGGCGGTGGTCTGTCAGGTGCAGCTTCGCCTGCTCACGCGCGCGTCCAAGAAGAAAAGCTGAGACTTCGCCCTTGACCCGGTACCGCCTAGTACCGTAACTTGTTCGTCAACAAGCAAGTATTCAAGGAGCCTCATGATCACCGACGACCTGCGGCAACGGCGCCTCGCGATCATCCGCGAGCACATGGACACCGAGGTGACCAAGGAATTCGATGCCACGCTGGCCACGTTCAACGGCCATCCGCATTACGAAATCATGGCCACGGGTCAGACCTACGACGGCGACGACGAGGTCATGGGCTACTACCTGACGACCCGCACCGCCTTCCCCGACCAACGCCACGACAAGGTGCGCTTCCACGTGGCCGACGACGCGGTGATCGTCGAATTCGACCTGCTGGGAACGAATCTCGGTGAGTTCTACGGTCTTCCGCCGACCGGCAAGGCTTTCCGGGTTCCGCTTATCGCGGTGTTCTTCTTCGACGGCGATCGGATTGTCAACGAGCGCATCTACTTCGACACGGCCAGCCTGGTCACCCAGATTGGCCGTGGCGAACTGCTCGCCATGGCCGGAAATGTCGATGGCTGAGTCGAGCCCCCGCACGCAGGAGCAGCGCCGAATCGAAGCCGAACGCCGACTGGTACGCGCGGCCGCGGAGCTTGTCGGTGAGATTGGAACGACCCGGGTCACGCTCGCCAATGTCGGCGAGCGCGCGGGTTACAGCCGCGGGTTGGCGACCCATCACTTCGGGTCCAAGGGGGCGTTGATGCAGCGCCTCGTCGAGACGGTGACCAGTCAGTTCCGTGACGCGCTAGTCGAAGAGAGTCAATCGGATACGCCGATCGACCAGCTGCGGCGACTGATCGACTTTTACTTCCGGGTGGTCTCTGACCTTCAGCCGGTGAACCGGGCACGGCTGGTGCTGTGGGCAGATGCGGTGGCCGGGCCATCCGAGGACGTCAGACCCCAAATCATCTCCGCCGACCGCGAGTTTCGCGAGGAGATCGAGAAGCGAATCCAGCTGGCGGTCAGCGCCGGTGACGTCACGGCATCAGTCGACCCACATGGTTTGGCGACGGTGATCATCGCGATGCTACGCGGGGTGGCGCTGCAACGCGTGCTCGACGACCAAGTCGATCTCGTTGCGGCGCAAAACGAAATCGAGCAGCTGCTTTCCGCTCGTCTGCAGATGAGGGGTCCGGCATGAAGGTTCACCACCTCAACTGCGGCACCATGCACATGCCGACCGCCCCGATGGTCTGCCACGTGCTGCTGGTCGAAACCGACAGCGGGCTGGTCCTG
>WNFK01252457.1_pt1 | contig 11862 bp, 9 predicted proteins | sample 5400281 | NCBI WGS metagenome assembly WNFK01 (sample SAMN13153350, study PRJNA577476) | soil metagenome | isolation source: 20 cm soil on Douglas fir-dominated hillslope | place: USA:California | collected 2013-09-17
GCCAGGCTGGGCGGGGTCCGCGTTGAAAATGTCGGGATATCCGGCGCCGGAACGGCGACCGGGGACGAATCCGGAGGCATTTTGATGATTTAGAACAGCGGCCCGGCGAGGCCAACCTATTTCGGCGTGTTCCGCCCCTTGGGGGCGTGTTTCGCGCTCAAATGCCCCTTCCCGCAGGCTCTGTTTTTCTCAACTTTTGCCCCCTATATTGGGGGCGCCGGTTCGCCGGCTATGGAAATAAATTGCCGTCGCAATAAACCATTCGGACCCGGGGGCAGTACCCGGCGCCTCCACCCAAGCCCGCCGCGCCTGCGCGGGCTTCGGCGGGGGCGAACCAGGATCGACGAGGGCGTAAAGGGCGTGTTTTTTCCCGGCATGGTTCCGCCGTTATCGGGCTATGCAATAGTTGCAAACGACAACTATGCTCCGGTTGCTCAGGCCGCTTAAGCGGTTTGAAAGACCAAGTCTGAAGTCCTGATGGGTTAAGCTCCGTCAGGCGGGGTTCGGAGGCACCTGGCAACAGAAGCCTCCACTTCAATTGGCTTTTAGGCAATTGGCTTCAGGCTTGGCGTCTTGCCCGGCAATATCCACCGCCGGCGGCAACGCCTGCTGACCTCGGCTCGCTGTGGGAGTAATATGCTGATATGGGCGAGTCGGGCAGCCGATCCGCCGGCAGTATCCGAACGCGACAGGACCGATAATGGCGACCGATCACATCCGTTATGACGTGCTGGCGCGCGACGCGCTGCGCGGTGTGCTGCGCCGCGTGCTGACCGACGCCGCCGAGCATGGCCTGCCCGGGGAGCATCATTTCTTCATCACCTTTCTGTCCACCGCGGAAGGCGTGAAGCTGTCGCCGCGGCTGCTCGCGCAGTATCCGCAGGAAATGACGATCATTCTGCAGCACCAGTTCTGGGACCTGACCGTGACCGAGGATCGTTTTGAAGTCGGTCTGTCGTTCGGCGGCATCGCCGAGCGTCTGGTGGTTCCGTTCAATGCCATCAAGAGCTTCTTCGATCCGTCGGTGCAATTCGGCCTGCAGTTCGAGCCGTCCGATGCCGCGACCGAGGTGCCGGCGGCGAACCTTCCGGCGGTTCCCGCGCCCTCGGCACTCCCGGCTCCCGCGGCGGCCATCGAGGAAAAGGACGAGCCGGCAAAGCCGACCGAGGGCGCCGAAGTCGTACGGCTGGATCGCTTCCGCAAGAAATAATCCGCGCGCAACAAATCCGCGGCGCTGTAGAATGCGGCGCAGTAGAATGATCGTGCCGCCGCCGCACGGAGCCAGCATCTGTTGGTTCGGCAGGATGCGGCCTCGCGTAACGGACAGGATTCATGGATCGATCACCCACGTCATCGTCATCCGGTTCGACGCGCTCAGAAACCGACAGCTTCGGTCCGATCGAGGTTCCCTCCGATCGCTACTGGGGCGCGCAGACGGAGCGATCGCGGCAGAATTTCCGTATCGGCCATGACCGGATGCCGATGCCGATCGTTCGTGCGCTCGGCATCGTCAAGCTCGCATCGGCGGAAACCAATCGCGAACTTGGTTTGCTCGACCAGCGCCGCGCCCGCGCCATCGTCCGCGCCGCGCGCGAGGTGATCGAGGGCAAGCTCGACGATCATTTTCCCCTTGTCGTCTGGCAGACCGGATCCGGCACGCAGACCAACATGAATCTCAACGAGGTGATCGCCAATCGCGCCAGCGAACTGCTCGGCGGCCAGCTCGGCGCCAAGAAGCCGGTCCATCCCAACGATCACGTCAACATGAGTCAGTCGTCGAACGATTCATTCCCGACCGCGATGCACATCGCCGCAGTCGAAGGCATCGTCGCCGATCTCATTCCTGCGCTCAGCGAACTTCTTCGCGCGCTGCGCAAAAAGGAAAAGGCATTCGCCGGCATCGTCAAGATCGGCCGCACCCATACCCAGGATGCGACGCCGCTGACGCTCGGCCAGGAATTTTCCGGCTACGCAGCCCAGGTCGAGAGCGGCATCGCGCGGCTGCGCGTCGCGATCAATGATCTATACAAACTGGCGCAAGGCGGCACCGCCGTCGGCACCGGCCTCAACTCGAAACCGAAATTCGCGAAGACCTTTGCAAGGCACGTTGCCCGGATCACCAAACTGCCGTTCACCAGCAACCCCAACAAATTCGAGGCGCTGGCCTCCAACGACGCTTACGTATTCGCGCACGGCGCTATCAATTCGATGGCGACCGGCCTGTTCAAGATCGCGAACGATATTCGCCTGTTGGGATCGGGTCCGCGTTCCGGCATCGGCGAATTGATCCTGCCTGAAAACGAACCTGGCTCCTCTATCATGCCGGGCAAGGTCAACCCGACGCAGAGCGAAGCGATGACCATGGTTTGCTGTCAGGTGTTCGGCAACCATACGACGATCACGGTCGCCGGCAGCCAGGGGCATTTTGAGCTGAACGTCTACAAGCCGGTGCTGGCATATTGCATGATGCAGTCCATCCAGTTGATGGCGGATGTCGCGCGCTCGTTCACCGAACATTGCGTCGAAGGCATACGCGCCGACGAAAAGCGAATCCGGGAGCTGATGGAACGCTCGCTGATGCTGGTAACCGCCCTCGCTCCCAAGATCGGCTATGACAACGCCGCCAAGGTCGCCAAGTCGGCTCACGCCCGTGGGACCACACTGAAAGAAGAGGCTGTGCGGCAGGGCTTTGTCTCGGCGGACGAATTCGACCGGCTGGTGCAGCCGGCTAAAATGACACACCCGGGCTGATCGCGGCCTACCTAGATACCCGTAGTCATACGGACTGGTGCAATACCACCTAAAGAATTACACCTGTAATCTATCGCCGCCGCGCAAGCCCGTGCTAGAGCACGAATATTTCGTTTACGGAGGGCGCGGAACAACATTTTTTTGATGCTGCAGAACCCATTACCGGGGATTTTCTTAGATGGTGACCGAGCCCATTGGCGCATATTTCGCAGAAGTGGATACCGGCGTTACCACCGGAATACCCCCGATATCATCGAGCAAGAACACGGTTAAACCCAACTCCCACGGTGCGCGCGCGCGCAGCCGTGAAACTGCCGAACGCACGTAACCAATAGCATGATGGAGGCTGGCATGGGGGAAGTGGTCAACCTGAAGCGATTCAAGAAACGCGTTGAACGGGAACAGTCAGCGAAACAAGCCGAAGCCAACCGAACACGGTTTGGCCGAACCAAATCCGAACGCACACTGGAGGAGCGGCGCACGAACCGCGCCGACGATCTGCTGGATCAGCATCGAATCGACGGCGAGGACGCATCATGAAATCGCCCGTAGTAAAGCGCTCGATCGTGGTTGGTGGCCACAAGACCAGCGTCAGCCTGGAAGAGGCATTCTGGAACGGCATGAAGGAAATCTCCGGACTGCGCGACATGACGTTGTCCGAGCTGGTAGGCGAGATCGACAGCAATCGTCAGCAAGGCAATCTGTCTTCCGCGATCCGTCTCTTCGTGCTCGATTATTTTCGAACGCGCGCCTTGTCCGCCGCACCGGAATCAAGACCGCAAGGCTAGAAGCGCGCTAGAACGCCGGCCGCGCGGACGCGGCGGGCGGCGGCGTCAGCACCAGCGGCGGCCGCAGCTTTGGCCGCGCCGCACCCGGCGCCGGACGCACCTCGATCGGCGGCGGCAGCGGCGCAACCTGCTGACTCACGACAGGCGCATTTGGCGGAGCGGCCGGCGGTCGCGGAATGGCGATCCTGGGCTTCGGCGGCAGACGCTGCGGACCGTGGCTGGAAGTTGGAATATCCAAAAGGCCGGGCACGTCCGCGTCCGCCGGCGCGGTTCCCGACGGAGGAATCGATGCCGGTAATGCCGGCGGAGGATCGCCGCGCTCGATCGAATCCAGCCGGCGGGTTTCGCGATCGATCGCCCTCACCGCCAGCCATGACGACAGCGCCGCAACGTCGATGGTGCGATCGAGCGCGTCGGGCGAGCCCACGGCCAACATCTGAATTTCCGGCCGGCTGGTGGCGGACCCCATCGCCGTCGATGCGAAGACGACGCGGAGGTCAATCTGGTCGGCGGGAATATCGTATCCTCCCGATACGATGGCGCGCGCGCCATCGGCGTCGAGCGTGGTCGCGCCAACGCGAATCCGGCCATCGCGGATGTTGAACGGAACTTGCGCCGATGCGACCTGCAACGCGCCGGCGGACAACGCCGGCTCGACGATCTGTCGCAGCCTGATGTCGTCTGTCGCCTGCCCGTTATCGCTGGCGCGGATCGCCGCGTAGAACGCACGCGGGTCGAGCCCGGCGACGCGAGCGGATTCCAGCGTGACGGTTCCACTTCCGGACAGCGCACCCGTCAGCGCCGACGCGCTGCGGCCCTGGCTCGTCAGCGTCATCTGCACGGACGTACGACCCTCGGGCATCGCCAGCCCGCGATAGCGCAGGGCCGCGCCGTCGACACCGGCGAGTTGAACGCGCGCATTCAACGAAATTCCATTCGCGGTCTGCTTCGCATCGAGATTGGCGGTCACCTCGCCGCCGCCGATTCCGCCCTTGATGGTGTCGAAGATCAGCGACTGGCCGTCGCTCTTGACGATACCGCTCACGGGGCGCAATTCGCCGCCGCCGGGAAGCGAGCCGCGCAGCGCCTGAAACGCGATACGACCGCGCCAGCCCTGCACCAGCCCGGTTCCGAGCGGCTCAGCCGCATCGTGCCCCGCAGCGCCGAAGGCGAGCGCCAGCGCCGGCGCAAGGTCAAGCGTGTCGAGCCCGACTTCGCCTTCGACGTTCCTCTGCTCGTCAAGGGTCAGCGCCAGGCGCCCGCGCAGCCGCGAACCTGACATCGACGCGTCGAGGTCGTCGAAGGTCAGCCTGTTGCCCGCCAGCGAAACGCGCGACGAAAGGCTGATGTTTTGCGCCAGCGCGTCGGACGGTTTGAGACCGAACAGCGGGGCGAGATTGGCGCGGCGAACTTTCAGGTTGAGACCGGCCTTGGCATCCTGCGTCCACGGTTCGGCGGTGCCCTGCGCTTCGGCATCCAGTCCGGTCCCCCACATCTTCACCTGCAGCCGCACCGGCGCGCCCCACATGCCGGTCGCCGATCCCTGAAATTGCACCGGGCCTTCGCCCGCTGCGGCCGCGCGATCGAGCCCGAGCAGGACAAGTAATGAATTGCCCCGCGCCGCCAATAGTTTCGATTCAATGCCGATCTCGCTGCGCCGCAGCGCGTCGAGATCGATCCCGCGCAGGGCGGTGAGGACAGGCTGTGCCGTAATCGTGGCGGCGCCCCTGAGCTGCGGCGCGTCGAGGTCGAGCACGGCGCGGGCGTTGGCGCGATCGGCATGTTCGGCGTTCTTGCCGAGATCGAGCGCCAGCTTAAGCCGCACGGGGCCTGGGCTCCCTTCCATCGCATTCAAGCGCGACGCCAGCGCCGGTGCGAACGGCGCGATCAGGCCGGTGATCCCACCGAATGACGCCGCGCTCGAATTCAGCGCCACTCGCCCCGTGGTATTGACGCGGTCGAAACTTCCCGTGCCTTCCACCGTCACGCCGTTAGGTTCGCCGATTTTCAATTGATCGAGCGAGATGGTTTTCGGACCGTAGCCGAGCCTGGCCGCGAACGGGCGCAACTCCTGGCCGGCCGAGATGGCGCGGCCGATATTGAGCGATAGCTTGGCCTCGTCAGGCCACTCAGCCTGCGGTCCTGCGAGCGAACGCGCGAACGCCGCGGCGGCGTCGAGATCGAGACGCTCCGCTCTCAGCTCCGCGTCGAACCGCGAGCCGCCATTGGCCGCCTGATTTGAAACCGCAATTCGTCCCTCGACCGCGCCGCCGTCGAGCTCCGCCTTCATGGCGTCGATAGCCACGCTATCCGAGGTGACGCTGACATCGCCGTTGAGGCGCAGCGGCTTTTGACTGCGATGCGTGACCTCGCTACGGCCCTGCAGCCACGCCATCAGCGCGTCGGGATCCGATGATTCCACGTTGAGCGCGCCTTTGAAACTACTGGACGGAGCCGCCTGAATCTCGGCGCCGCTCAGGCTCACACGGGTCGCCCCCGGTGCGCGAAGATCCAGCCGGTCGATCATCCATGACTTGGCGTCGGTGCGCAGATCGGCGGCAAGGTTCTGCAACGGTCGCCCGCCCAGCATGATCTGCTCCGAGCTCAACTCGATCTGCGCCGGAATTGGAAGCTGCGGGATCGCCGCGGTAAACGCCCGCAGCGCCGGCAACAACCGGATCGGCTCGGCGTTATTGTCCTTGTTGTCTTTGGCGGCAAACTTGTCGGCATCGAGCTGCCGCGCCGACAGCACGGCATGAAGCAGCGGCGATCCGCCAAAGCGCACGTCCGCGAGCCCTGCGAATTTCAGCGCCGTCTCCTCGGTACCGTAGCTGGCCTCGATCTGCTCGAGCCGCGCGGCGGCGGGATCGGCCTTGACCTTCGCCGATATCCGCCAAGGCATCGACGGCGTCTCGCCGCCGGCGCCTCTCGTCCTGGGTCCAGCCGGTCCCGCCAGCAGCATCGCGCCTTCGAAGCGTGGTGCACGCGCCTCGAAGCTGAGCACGCCGTCGAGATCGGCCGACAAGGCGCGGGCGCCGGGATCGACGTTGAGGTGAACACGGGTGCCGTTGCCGTCCGGGCTTTGCCCGGAGGAAACCCGGAACGGATAGCGCACGCCTGCCAGCGTGAAATTGCCATCGCCCCGCACCGATCCGGCCAGCGAGCGCACGTCGCCGCTGAAGGCGATATCGCTGAGCTCAAGGGTACCGCGGCTCGTCGCGTCATGCAGCGCGATGCGGCCGGTCAGGTTCAGGCGGTCGATGGCAAGCGTCCCGAGATTGAACTTGCCGGTCGACGCCAGCCAATCGATCCGGCCTTGCGAATCCAGGCCGAGGTCGACCGCCAGGCCGTTGATGGTCAGTTTGTCGGCGCGCCATTCGCCGCGCATCAGCGAGCCCAGGCTGAACTCGACATCGAGCTTGTCGGCGCGAACCTTGCCGAGATCATTGGCGCCGCCGACCACGACGGAGCGCAGCCGCAGCGACGGCGTCGGCAACAGGCGCGCATCCAGCTCGCCGCCAACCCGCACCGGAGCGCCCACCACCCGCGTCGCCTCGGTCTCGAATTGCGGCCGGAACTGGTTCCAGTCGATGAAGTACGGCCCGATCAGCGCGGCAACCAGCGCAATGATAAAAGCGATCGCCAATCCGAGCAGCGTCGTCTGCACGGCGTCTCCCTTGAGCACATTCCAGCGCGTTAGCCTTGCGCGGCATGACGCGGTCCATCCGCCAGGCTGCCCACGCCTTTGCGGTGGCGCGCCCTAAGCCACCAGCCGCCGCATTCTGCACTCAGCGCCCGAGCCACGCCATATATAGGGCAACTGTGGCGAAGTCACAGCAACTTGCGCGACGGCTTTACGCCAAAGCCATCACCAACTGGCGGGCAGCCGTTTGAGGCCCCGCAGCACAAAGGTCGGCCGCCACTCCGGATTCTCGGCATCGTCCAGCCGCAGGTCCGGCAGCCGGCGCAGCAAGGTCGCGATCGCGACCTCCGCTTCGATGCGCGCAAGCTGGGCGCCGAGGCAAAAGTGAATGCCCCCGCCAAACGACAGCGGGCGGAGGTTAGGCCGGGTGATATCGAGCCGCTCCGGCCGGTCGGGATAGGCAGCCGGGTCGCGATTGGCCGAGCCGAGCAGGCAGAGCACGCTTTCGCCCTTGGGGATTTTCTTGCCGCCGAGGTCGTCGATTTCTTCCAGCGCCACCCGGCCGGTCATCTGCACCGAGGAATCGTAACGCAGGAACTCCTCGATGGCATTGGTGATGAGAGCGGGATTGGCCTTGAGCAGCGCGAGCTGATCGGGATTGCGATGCAGCGCCAACAGGCCATTGCCGATCAGGTTGACGGTGGTCTCATGCCCGGCGCCAAACAGCAGGATGATGTTGGCGGTCAGTTCCTCATTGGAGAGCTTGCTGCCGTCTTCCTCGGCCTGCACCAGTTGCGTCGTCAGATCGTCGCCGGGACTCTTCCGCCGCAACTCGAACAGTTGCTGGAAATACATCTGGGCCATCAGGTTACCTGCATTGCCCTGCTCGATTTCGGCCGGCGTCAGCGGCACCGGATCGAGCAGGCGCCCGCCATCCCGCGAGCTCTTGTAGAAGGCCTCGCGGTGGTCCTCGGGAATTCCCAGCATGTCGCAGATGATGGTCACCGGCAGCCTGAACGCAAAATCCTCGATCAGGTCCATGTGGCCCTGGCCTTCGATCGCATCGAGCGTCTGATCGACGATTTGCTGAATGCGCGGACGCATGTCCACGACCCGGCGCGCCGTGAACGCTTTCACGACGAGACCGCGCAAGCGGGTGTGGTCGGGCGGATCCTGCTGCAGCATCCAGTGACTCATGCTGCGAAAGACCGGCTCCTTCATGATGTCAGGTCCATAGCGGCGCACGGTCCGCTCGACATAATCCTTGCCGAAGCGCTTGTCGCGCAGCACGAGACTGGCTTCCGCGTGCCGGCTTGCGACGAACATGCCAAGCGGCGTGAGATGCATCGGATCGGTGGTGCGCAGCCGATCGTAATGCGGATAGGGATCGCGAATGAACTCTGGCGCCAGCGGGTTGAACAGCGGCTCGGTCTGCGTGGTCTGAACATGCTCGTTCATGGTGACCTCAATGAGTTGCCGCGCTGAAACGTCTGCATATCTGAGCGCATTGACGTCTTCAAAGGCCGGACAGGGTGTGGTCATCCGGATACTTCGATACACTATTGTATCGAGTTGCATTCTGACCTAAAATAGGAGGATGTCAAGAGTTCGAACCAGACCGACCCGGGACGATACCTGCGAAAAGCTGTTTGAAGCGGCGGCGCGCGTCTTCGAGGAACAGGGAATCGGCAGCGCCAGCATCGAAGGCATCGCGGCTGCAGCCGGCTTCACACGCGGGGCGTTTTATTCGAATTTCAAGAGCAAGGACGAGTTGATCATTGCCATGATCGAGGATCACGTCGCACAATCTATTCGACGCAATCTCGATCTTCTCGCCAGGTACAAAACCCTCACGGATTTTATCGATGCGCTGAAGACCATGGACCGTAGCCAGCAGGATCCGCTCGGTCGTTCTCCGCTTTTGCACATGGAGATGATCCTGTTTGTGGCGCGCGCCGAAAAGCGCAGACCGGACCTTGCCAAGCGCCTGCGAGCCAGGCGAAAACTGATCACCGATATCGTTGAGATCACGTTGAAGAACAGCGGGAAGACCGGGTCGCTGAACCCCACATGGACCGGCGCGACTCTGCTCGCGCTGGAGGACGGCTTTCGTCTGCATCGTCTGATCGATCCGGAGACCACACCGGCTGACAGCTTCCTGCATGCCATCAGTGATCTGCAGCGGGCCATGGGAATTTCAGCCGCCTGAACCCGCGCTTGGCACGGCGCCGAGATCCCCTCAGTGCACGGTCACACCCACGCCCGCTTAGTGCGCCTCTCTGTTTTCAGCCGGCGCCAATTCGCCCCTGCGCTTTGTGCAACTGGCCTGCTACGGCGCGAATTTTGCGGGGCGACGCCCGCCAGATTGCGATCGCCGACAACACGCTCACCGCAATACCGATCCCAAAGGCGACCGTATAACTCCCCGAAAGGTCGTGCAGAAATCCGGTGAGCCAGGGCCCCACCGCGCCTCCCGCCAGCGCCCCGAGCATGATGGTGCCGAAAATGCTGCCATATTGCTTGCCCTGAAATATTTCCAGCACCACCGCCCCCATGACGGAGGTCAGGCCGTAGCCGAGCGCGCCCTGCGCCACAACCATGAGCCAGACCAGCAGTGACGTCGGAAAATATTTCAGCGCGATCAATGCCGCAAAGCAGATTGCGAAGCCTGCGCAGCTCGCGGCCCAGATCCATTCACGCCCGACCCGGTCGGAAAGGTGTCCGAGCCATATCTGGCCCGGAATACCGAGCAGGCTGACCACGCCCAATGCCCACACCGCGGCGTTGGAGGAAAAACCGATATCGAGAAGATATTTGGTTTGATGCACCTGCACCGCGTACCAGATGTACAATCCGCAGAAATAGCCGAGCGCGATCCACCAGAACCGCGCGGTGCGAAGCGCGCGCTGCAGCGTCCAGTCCGTGCCGGCCCAGACGGGATCGACGATATTCGATATCGGCTTTGCCGAAGCCGCCGAGGGTGCGGCGTCTCCGTCCGGTTCGAGCCCGATGTCTTCGGGCCGCTTTCGCAGCAACAGGTTGATCGGCGCGAGCACGACCAGGATCATGATTCCCATCGCCGTGCAGGCCGTTCGCCAGCCGGTCTGCTCGATCATGAGCTGCACCCACGGCAGCAGCGTGACGGAGCCTATCCCAACGCCGGCGAAGGCCAGACCCATCGCCAGGCCGCGGCGGCGAATGAACCAGTTGGGCAGGAACAGCGATTGGCCGGAATAGCCGAGACAGACACTGCCCGCGCCGACCAGCACGCCGATGGTCAGATACAGATGCCACGGCTGCGTCGTCAGCGGCGCCAGCAACAACCCTCCCCCCATCAGCGCGACACCGATCTCCATCACCGCGCGCGGGCCGTAGCGATCCATCATGCGGCCGATCAAGGGGCTGACGGCCGCAGACACCAGAAAGCCGAACGAGAAAGCGCCCGCCGTGGTGCCGCGCTCCCAGCCGAACTCGTCGAGGATGGGCGGAAAGAACAGTGAAAATGCGGTGCGGGCGTTGACGCCGATTGCCATGGTGACGAACGTCACGATAACAATGACCCAGCCGTAAAAGAAGGGAAGCCGCATCAGGTTCCTTTGGTGACGAAGCGCGTCAATTGCTTTGGCAACTCAGTCGCCATCATTTGCATGGCAATATCGGTCATGCCACGCGGTAGCGCTCCATGATCTCTTGGTCCGGCTCGTAGCCCAGCCCCGGCCCTTCGGGCACCGCGATGCAGCCATTCGCATCGACATCGATCTGACCATGCCAAAGACATGCGGCGCGATTCATGTAGAAAACTTCGATGAACGAGCCATCGTCACGCAGCGACATCAGTTGAAGCGTCGCGAGAAGGCCGGGCCCGAAATATGGCGAATGCGGTGCGAGCCTGACGCCCATGTCATCGGCCAGTGCTGCGACCTTCAGATATTCCGTGATGCCGCCGACCTTGATGACGGAGGGTTGCGCATAGCTTACCGCGCCCGCCGTCATCATTTGGCGAAATTGATGCACCGTGCAGGCATTCTCCCCGGCCGCGATATTGAGCCCGCCTTTTTCGCGCACCTCCGCCAGGGTCGCGAAGTCCTCGGGCGGCCACACCGGCTCCTCGAGGAACATCATCGCGGCCGCCCGACAAGCCTGCGCGAATGCGATCGCCTCAGTTCCGTTCAACGGGCAATTCATGTCGACCATCAGCGGGACGCCGGCGCCGATCGCCTGCCGCGCCGCAAATACGGCCGGCGTGGTCGTCTCATGCAGCTTGATCGCCGTGTAGCCACGTCGCAGCGCGGTCTGGCATTCGCCCGCAATATGCTCCGGCGTTCCGATCCGGAGCAGGCTCGCATAGGCAGGAATCCGCGTCCGCTTGCTGGCGCCGAGCAGGCGATGCAACGGCAAGCCTTTCGCCCGTGCGGCAAGATCCCACAACGCGATATCCAGCCCGGAGATCGCAAACATCGTAATGCCATAGCGCCCGAACAGATGCAGATTGCGCTGGATGCGATCCATGAAATCGGCAATGCCCTCGGCATCCGGAACTTCGAGGCCGCGGGCCTGCGGCGCAATCATCTCTTCAATGGCCGTCATGGTTGTCTTCGGGCAGACATAGGCAAAGGCATCGCCCCAGCCGGTGAGGCCCGTATCGGTCGAGACCTCGACGATCACCATATCGAGCGCGGC
>WNFK01069286.1_pt1 | contig 11853 bp, 12 predicted proteins | sample 5400281 | NCBI WGS metagenome assembly WNFK01 (sample SAMN13153350, study PRJNA577476) | soil metagenome | isolation source: 20 cm soil on Douglas fir-dominated hillslope | place: USA:California | collected 2013-09-17
GGCCTGCAGGCGCTGGACCTCGGAGGCCAGCGTGGTCGCCCCCGTCTTCGTGGTCAAATCGAGGACGACCTTGAATCCGGATTGGGGCGCCAGCTCCGACGCCACCTTCCGGTTGTCCTGGCAGAAGAGGTTGTCACAGGTGAGGAAGGCGATGGTCTTGAGGTCGCTGGGTCCGCCGTGCTCCCGCCACTCCCGGAGGAACGAGAACACGCTCGCCACCATGGTCTTGTCGTGGGGGCCCGTCCGCCAGAACCACTTGAGGCCCTTCTCGGTCAAGGTGGGCGAGGCGCACGGGTGACAGGCCATGGGGATGCCGTAGCTCTCGGCGATGGGCTGGACGATCGAGGTGTTGCCGCTCGTCCCCTCGGCGTTCAGGAAGTGGATCTTGTTCACGGTGATCAGCTGCTCGGCAATGGTGCGGGCCAGCTCACCGCGGCTCTGGTCGTCGCGCACCACCATCGTCATCTTGGCTCCGCCGAGTCCGGGGAAACCCTTGCCCGGCCCGAGGGGCACCGCGAGATCCGGATAGTCGTTGTTGACGATATCCTCGACGGTCTGGCCGGCCCACAGATACTGCTGGCCGAGGCTCGCGAAGTTGCCGGTCAGGGGCAGGACCTCGCCGATGAGCACCTCCTTTACGTCCGCCGCCGTCACCGGCCGGTAGGCGAGGACGGCCACGACAAGAAGGCACGCCAATGCAGTGCAGAGAGCCGCCACTCGTTGCATAGATCCCCCTTTGAGATCGAGACTTCGCGGATACACGCGCACGTCCTTCCGGTCGCCCGCCTTCACACCAACCTGATCGCGCCCTCTCACTACTGAAGCGGCGAGAACGACGAGGGCATCATGAGCTTGTTGCTCTGCGCGAGCAGCTCGTCGCCGCCGCCCGGGGGTGGCCACACGCCCGCCTTGCGTGCCTGCTCCCGCACGGCCAGCCGCTGATCCATGCTCTTGTACGCCCAGATATGCACGAACCGGTTGGCCTGGCCGAATTCCGTGCCGCCCGCGAGAACGATCGGAGACAGCTTGGCCCGCTCGCCGATCTTCCCTTCCCACCGCTTCATGATGCCGGGGAGCGAGCCGGGGGCCACGCTGTACATGCGCATCTCGAAGATCGGCCCCACCGTGCCGGGGGTGATCTCGGGAATGAAGGGGAACGGGGTGATGAGCTGCACGTCCTGGTTGACGATGAATTCCCCGATCTTGGGCGGCCAGTTCGAATCCTTCGCCGCCTCGGCGCGAATGCGGGTGCGCTCGGTGAGGTCGGCGTAGGGCCACACCTGAACGATCTCGTTGAGCGGACCGACCTCCGTGTGCCAGAAGGCGGCGAGGGGCGAGTACTTCTTGCGGTACTCGTACGCCTCGGCATAGCGCTTCTCCACCTCGGCCAGGCTACGGGTCTTCAGGGCGTAGGTCCGGAACTCATAGATCATGGCAGCCTCCATTCAGGTGACGGGGGATGCGACGCGGCTCGACAGGCGCCGAGAATGTGCCGAAAGTGGCGGCGCGTCAAGGGGCCCTCGAGGCTGCCTCGCGGCAGATCCGGCTTCCCTTCCGACTGGAGTCAATGCCAATATGGCCCAGCCTTGGCCGTCATCCTGACGGCCGGGTCCAACCAACGAGGGGGAGAGCTCATGGGTCACGCCGGGCGGCGGAGCAACGGCAAGGTCGAGATGGATCGGCGAGAGTTCCTCGCGGCGGCGGGGATGGCGGGAGCGAGCGCGGCCGTGGTCGGCCTCCCGAGAGCGGAGGCGCAGCCGGCAGCGGACGTCTCCGGTGAGCTCGTGGCCTGCGTGGCGGGCGGCGCGTGGGAGACCGCGTTCCGCGAGCACATGGCCAAGCCGTTCAGCCAGAAGTATCCGAAGGTGAAGCTCCACCTCGATCTGTCCGCGGGCACCGTGCAGCTCGCCAAGCTCCGGGCGGCCCGCGGCAGCAATCCGCCCTTCGACGTGGTCCAGATGCTCGACGAGCAGATGGACATCGCGACGCGCGAGGGACTCATCGATCCGTTCGATGCCGCCGAGGTGCCGAACATCAAGACGTTCTACGCCATCTCGACGCCCGCCAAGTGGCAGAAGGACGGCCGCTATTTCGCCGCCCATCAGAACTGGGGGCAGCTCGGCATCACCTACCGCACGGACAAGGTGAAGAACCCGCCCAAGGAGTGGCTCGACTTCTGGAAGCCCGAGTACAAAGGACTGGTGGGCATGCCTCCCGTCAGCTACTCGGTCGGCCTCCAGTTCTTCATCGCCACCGTGCATGCCTTGGGCGGCGACGAGAAGACTCCCGCCGACGTGGACCGGGGCTTCGAGAAGATGAAGGAGCTCAAGGCCAGCATCGCGCAGCAGCCTGCCGATGCCGGCGCCATCCAGCAGCTGCTCGAGCGCGGCGACATCGCGGTGGTCCCGCTGTGGGACGGCCGCGCCTTCGGGCTGGCTGCCGCCGGCCTCCCCATCGGCTTCAACTACCCGACCAAGCCCGGCCCGGTGGCGAGCGGAGCCGGGAATGGTATCGCCAAGGGCACCAAGAACCGGGCGGCCGCTCTCAAGCTCCTCGACTTCCGGTTTTCGCAGGAGGCGCAGAAAGGATTCTGCCAGCAAATGTGGTACGGGCCGTCGAACAGCACGGTGAAGCTCGACCCGAAGTACGCGGCCAAGGTTGCCTACGGTACCGAGCACTATTCCAAGCTCCTCGCTCCCAACTACGACGTGGTGGGCCAGAAGCTCGGCGACTGGACCCAGCGCTGGACCGCGATCTTCACGAGCTGAGCGGCGCCGGCGGAGCCCGTGGACATTGACGTAGAGCTGCGCGGGGTGGCCATGTCGTACGGGGCCACCCCGGTGCTGCACGGCCTGGACCTCGAGGTGTACAAGGGCGAGTTCCTGTCTCTCCTCGGCCCCTCGGGCTGCGGGAAGACCACCACCCTCAACATCATCGCGGGATTTCTCGAGCCGGATCGCGGCACAGTCACGCTGGGAGGCCGCGTGGTCAACGAGGTGCCGGCCTACCGGCGCAACACGGGCATGGTCTTCCAGAGCTACGCGCTCTTTCCCCACATGAGCGTGTTCGACAACGTGGCCTTCGGGCTCAAAGTCCGTCGGGTGGGCGCCTCCGACATCGCGCGCCGCGTCCGCGACGCCCTCGCCCTCGTGCAGCTCGAAGGATTGGAGCAGCGGGCCATCCGCCAGCTCTCGGGCGGCCAGCAGCAGCGCGTGGCCATCGCGCGCGCCCTCGCCATCGATCCGCTCGTCCTCCTCATGGACGAGCCGCTGTCCAACCTCGATGCCCAGCTGCGGCGACAGATGCGGGTGGAGCTCAGGCGATTGCAGCGCCAGGTGGGCATCACCACCATCTTCGTCACCCACGATCAGGAGGAGGCCCTGACCCTCTCGGACCGGTTGGTCGTCATGAATCGGGGACGCATCGAGCAGGCAGGCACTCCCATCGAGCTCTATCGCAGACCGCGCACGCCCTTCGTCGCCCAGTTCCTCGGCCACCCGAACTTCCTCTTCGGCACGGTGGCCGAGCGCCGCGGCACAGAGGTGACGGTACAGCTGGGAGCGCAGCAGGTCCACGCCGTCTACGACAGCCCCGTCGACCGCGGGGCGCCCGTGGCGGTGGTGCTCCGCGCCGAGAGCGCCGCCCTTCACAAGACGGCGCCGCCCGCGCGCGTCAATGCGCTGCGGGGAACGATCGCCTATGCCGTCTACCTGGGGACGAGCAGCGAATACGAGGTGACGCTCGCCGACGGGATCCGGCTCCGGGTGATCGAGCAGATGGCAAGCGGCCTGCCCTCCTTCGCCGAGGGGGAGGACGTGGTGGTGTCCTGGGCACCCGAGGACAGCATCGTGTTGCCCGGCTCGCGCGAGAGCATGCCGGACCTCGTGTCGTGAGCGCCCGCCGGCATCTCACGGTGGCCGGCCTCCTCGCCCCCGCCGTGGTCTTGCTCGTGCTTTTCTTCGCCATTCCCTCGATCGATCTGTTCCGGCTGAGCCTCGCCCACATGGACGCCCAGCGCGCCATCCACCACGATGTCTCGCTGGGGAACTACAAGAACTTCGCCACCAATCCCTATTTCCACCGCATGGTGTGGGGGAGCGTGAAGCTCACGGTGGCGGTGACCGCGCTGTGCCTCGTCCTGGGCTATCCCGCCGCGTACTTCATGGTGCGCGTCCGGTCGAACCTTTCCCGGACCATCCTCTACGCCATCGTGGTCTCCCCTCTGCTCATCAGCGTCATCGTGCGGAGCTATGGCTGGGTGGTGCTCCTCGCCAACAACGGGGTGATCAACGGCACCCTGCTCTCGCTGGGGCTGATCGACCGCCCCCTGCGCATGCTCGGCACATTCGGCTCGGTCATCGTGGCCACCGTCCACGTGCTCCTGCCCTTCATGATGCTGCCCATCGCGAGCGCCCTGCAGTCGCTGGACTCGGTGCTGGAGCGCGCCGCGCAGAATCTGGGCGCCTCGCCCGCGCAGACCTTCTGGCGGATCACCCTGCCCCTGAGCATGCCGGGGGTGGTGGCGGGCACGAGCCTGGTCATCGCGCTCACCCTCGGCATCTACATCACGCCGCTGCTCGTGGCGGGGCCGCTCCAGCCCCTCTTCGCCATCGGGATCTACTACGTGACCCTGAGCCAGCTCGACTTCCCGCTCGGCGCCGCGCTGTCCTTCGTGCTCCTCGCCTTCACCCTGCTCGTGATCGCCCTCGCGGGCCGACTCCTCAAGGCCGTGAAGGGCAGCGTGGCCTGATGCGCCGGCGCCTCTCCAGCGGCACGGCCGTGAACGCTCTGAGCATCGGGGTCTACGTGTTCCTCCTGGCACCTCTCGCGGTGGTGGTCCTCGCCTCGTTCAACTCCGCCGACTTCCTCTCCTTCCCGCCCCGCGGCTTCTCCATGCGCTGGTACCGTGCCCTGTGGGAGAGCGAGGTGTGGGGCGACTCTTTCCGGCTGAGCATCCTTCTCACCGCGGTGGTCACACCGCTCGCCCTCTTCATCGGGACTCTGGCCGCCTACGCGCTCGTCCGCTATTCGTTCCCGGGCAAGGGGCTGATCACGACCCTCGTGATGGCGCCGCTCGTGATGCCGCAGATCGTGCTGGGGATTGCCCTGCTGAATTACTTCAGCCTGCTCGGGCTGGTGGGCTCGATGACGGGGCTGATGCTGGGCCACCTCGTGGTGACGCTGCCCTTCACGGTGCGGCTGGTGTCGATCAGCGTGCACAATCTCGATCCCGCCCTCGAGCGGGCCGCGCAGAACCTGGGCGCGACGCCGCTCCAGACGTTCTGGCGGGTGACCCTGCCCCTTCTGAGGCCGGGGATTGTGGCGGGTGCCATCTTCGCCGCCATCATCTCGTTCGGGGAGCTGGCGGTGACCCTGCTCATCGCAGGAGCGCGCACCACCACCTTGCCGCTCCGCATCTTCAACTACACCGAGTACAACTTCGACCCCACCATCAACGCCGTCTCCACGATCTTCGTCGTCCTCGCTCTCGTGCTCATCATCGCCCTCGACCGGCTGATCGGCCTGGTACGAATCGGCTGAGCTAGGACGGCTTCGGCGTGCTGAGGGGGAGGAAGGCTCGGCCCGCCGACGAGCCGCCGTTGACCGCGAGTACCTCACCGGTGATGAAGTCGGCGAGAGGGGAGGCGAGAAACAACGCGGCGTGGGCGATGTCCTCGGGCTTGCCGATGCGCCCCCACGGGATCGACTTGGTCAGGGTGGCCACGTACTCGGACGTGAGCGGCGACACTTCACCCTCGACCTCGATGAGACCGGGCGAGATGCAGTTGACGTTGATGTGGTGGGCGGCCATCTCGAGGGCCAGCACCTTGGTGAACATGACCACGCCCGCCTTGGACGCGCAATAATGCGCCGCCCCCTGCCGCCCGCTCTGGGCGGCGCCCGATGAGAGGGTGATGATCTTGCCCCGCGTGCCTCGAGCCACCATGGAGCGGGCGGCGGCCTGGCAGGTGAGAAAGACCCCGCGCACGTTCGTCTCCATGACGCGATCCCACTCCTCCGTGCTCATCTCGAGCACGGGAGTGTTGGGATAGATGCCGGCGTTGGCTACCGCCACCGTCACCGGACCGAGGGCGCGCTCGGCGCCGTCGAAGAATTCCGCGGTGGAGCGCGCGTCGCGCACGTCCACCATGCGCGTGTAGACACCCGAGGAGTTACCGAGGGTGGCCGCGGTGCGCGCGAGGGCTTTCTCGCGGAAGTCGCCGAGGGCCACCCGCGCCCCCGCATCATGGAAGGCCTTCGCGACGCCGGAGCCGATTCCCGCTCCCGCGCCGGTGATGAGCACTACGTGATCAGTGAAGTCGAGCATGGGCTGGAGTATACCCGCAACACCGTCTCACTTGATCGCGTCGTCTCCCTCGTCTCTCAGCACCTGTCGGGCGAAGTAGTTGAAGGTCGCCTCAATGGCCTTGGGCTTCAGGCGGTACTGTCGTGCCTCCCGGGCCAGCTCGGGTCGAATTGGTCTGATGGGACCGATAGCCCGCGCGCGAATCTGCATCTTGGCCGCCCGCTCCATGAATACGGCGAGCACCGCCGCTTCCTCGACGCTCGGGCAGGCCACGAGCTGTCCGTGATGCGCGAGCAGGATAGCGTGCTTCTCACCGAGGGCCCGCGAGATGATCTCACCTTCCTCGTCCCCGAAGGGCACGCCCGGCCAGTCCGGAAGGTATGCGCAGTCCTCGAAGAACATGGTGGTATCCATGTGGGCCACCGTCAGCTCTTCTCCCACCATGGAGAGCGCGGAGACAAACGGCGGATGCGTATGGAGAATGCAGCGGACATCGGGGCGCGCTCGGTAGACCCAGAGATGAAATCGCGTCGATGGGTTGGTCATCCCCTCACCCTCCACGGGATTGAGGTCGTCGTCGACGAGAAGCAGATTGCTCGCCGTCACCTCGTCGAGCCCGTACCCGAAGCGAGCGGTCCAGAAGGTACCCGGCCGCTCCCCGCGGGCCGTGATCTGGCCCGCGAGCGCGGATTCGTGCTCTTCGCGCGCCAGCATCCGGCCGGCCAGCGCGAGCTTCTGACGTACGTCATAGTCCGCGGAGAGAAAATGTCGCGCCATCTCGTCTGATGCGCGCTGTTCGTAGAAGTGCTTGTCCCGTTTTCCCTCGATCATGACGTCCCTCCTGATGCAGGCGCGGCAAAGCTCAGGGGCAACTCCCTCACGCCAGTAAACCGGATCCTCCGCGCGCAGGAGCGATAGCTCGGAAACGGATCGGCGATGACTTCGCCGCGACGGGGTTCATAGCGAACTGGCATCGGGGAAAACCCTCGCCGGATACTATCACGCAGCAAGGCGACGGTTTCGGAGAGGGAGGGGCATTCCCATTTCCGGCAGGGGCTGACGCTCTTGGGAAGCCGCGCTCGGAGAGGCGACCGCCAACCTCCTGATTTTCCTCGCGTGGGCGCTGGCTCAGAGCTTGCTCTTTCCCCTGCAGGGCACTTCGGGCGTCCCCTAGCCTCACATTGCGAGGGCAGCTATGCGGTTGGCTTCCAAATTCTTCGCCGCGACAACCCTGGTCATCATGGCCTTGGTGGGCGTCGCGGCGGGGAGCCTCCTCGCCGTCGATCACCTGGTGCGGGCGCATCGCGAGATCACCGATCGCTCCCTGCCCGCTCTGCAGATCGAAGTCGCCCTGCAGGAGGTGGTGCCTCGGCTCCTCCGGCTCGAGGCGCGCTATCTCGTCCTGCGGGACCGCGCCTACGGCGATCTCCTGAAGGAGCGCACGGAGCGCGCGGTGGCGGACCTCGGCCGGCTGGACACTCTCCTCGCGTCGACGGCGGAGATGACGAGCCACCGCGAGGCGGTGGCCGCCCTCGCGACCTATCAGGAGCACGTCAACAAGGAGCGCGCGCTCCTCGGCAAGCGCGATCCGGTACGGGCCATGGCGATCTCCGAAGGCCCGGCGCGTGCGGCTGCCGAGAAGCTCGATCGTGCGCTGACCAAGCTGACCCAGGACACCTCGGCGGAAGTGAGCCGGGCCCAGATCGCCGTGCGCGCGCTCGAGAACCGCACGTGGACCATGGTGATGGTGGCCCTCGGGGGCAGCCTGCTCGCCGCCGTCGCCGCCAACTGCTTCGTCGCGTTTCGCCTCACCCGATCGGTGCGCCAGCTCTCCGCGGCCACGGGGCGGGTGGCCGATGGCAGCTTCCGCAAGCCGCTGATCGTACAGTCGAGCGACGAGGTAGGCGATCTCACCCTCGCCTTCAATCACATGGCGAACGAGCTACGAGAGGTGGAAGAGCACAAGCAACAGTTCTTCTCCCAGATCTCACACGAGCTACGCAATCCGCTCACGGCCATCCGCGCCTCCGCTCAGCTGCTCCTGATGCGACCGGCGAGTCTGCTCGACGCCAAGGGGCGCCACTGGGTCCAGTCGATCGACAGCAGCGTGGATCGCCTCCTCAGCCTGGTCACGCGCATCCTGGATCTCAACCGGCTCCGGGCCGGGGTGTTCCCCCTCGAGCTCCATCGCATCGAGGTGGACAAAGTGGTGGCCCGCGCCATCGACGTGCTGGGAGCCCAGGCCGAGCAGCAGGGCGTCATTCTGGAGTCCACCGTGACGGGCCAGGATTTCACCATCACGGCCGACGAGGACGGGCTGACCCAGATCATCCTGAATCTGGCCGGCATCTCGAGCTGGCCGTGCGGGACAACGGGCCCGGCATTCCCGCCGCGGACATCCACCGGGTCTTCGAGCCATACCAGCAGGCCCATCAGGGCCGCAAGGGATCCGGGCTCGGCCTGGCCATCGTGAAGGAGCTGGTGTCCGCTCACGGGGGAACCATCGCCGCGGAGAGTGAAGAGGGGAAAGGCACATGCATGACCGTCAATCTACCGAAGGCCGCGCCGGCCGCATGAGACGCCTCGTCCTCGTGCTCTCGCTGGGTGCCCTCAGCGCGGGGTGCGCTTCCTCCGGGTGGTTCGGCTCCTCGTCCGACGCGGGTCGGGCGGCGACGACCCCGCCTCCGCTCACCCTGGCCCACGCCGACGATCTGCTCGGACAGGGACGGCCGCTCGCCGCGCGGGACCTCTACGCGCGAATTGCCGCCGAGCCCGAGCGGGATGCCCGGCACGCCACTGCCCTTTACAACCTGGCGCGGCTCCTCACCGATCCGGCGGCGGGTCCCCGTGACTACCGGGCGGCGCAGCGTGCCTTCGACCGGCTGCTCAAGGAGTATCCCAAGGGCGAGTGGGAGGCGGACGCCCGCGCGTGGAACGCCGCGTTGAGCGACCTCGCGGCGCGCGAGGTGGAGCTCGAGGCGCGCGATGGCGAGCTCCGCGTGCGCGAAGCTGAGCTCGCGAGGCTGAAGGTCGAATCGGCCCGGCTGGGATCCGATCTCCAGCGCCTGAGAAAGATCGATCTGAATCTCGAGCGCCGGCGGTAAGCGACCTCCCGTCTAGCTCGACTCCAGTCGCCGCAGGAACACCTCGATCTCCTTCTTGGTCTGGAGATCGCCCGTCCGGGTCGCCACCTCCAGCCCCTTGCGATACGCGCTCACCGCATCCTCGCGCCGTCCCGCTCGTTCGAGGGCCCGGCCGAGGCCCCGGTGGGCTGCGGAATAGTCGGGCTTGAGGCGGATGGTCTCCTCGTACTCGACGATAGCGTTGTCGGTCTGCCCCGCGTCGAGGTAGGCGCCGGCGAGGCCGAAGCGGACGACCGGATCGTCCGGCATCAGCTCCGCCACTTCCTTGAACTCCTCGATGCGATCCGGTTCGGGCACGCGCTGATCGCGCAGGTCCGTGGCGATCCTCACAATGCCGGCGCGGACACGCGCGTTCCGCGCTAGGCTTGCCGGACCGTCAATCCACAGGGAGGTGCTCGATGAAATTCGGTCTCTATAGCTCCATCGCCAATCCGCCGCGGGGAGAGCATCTGGAGCGCGCCATCGACGAGGTGATCGCCGAGGCGCAGCTGGCCGAAGCGAGCGGCTTTGACTCGTGCTTCTTCGGCGAGCACCACCAGGACAAGGACGGCTTCCTCCCCTCGCCGCTCATCGTGGCCACCGCGGTCGCGTCTCACACCCGTCGCCTCAACGTGGGCACGTCCGTCGTGCTTCTCCCCCTGCACCATCCGGTGCGCCTCGCCGAGGATGTCATCACGCTGGATCTCGTCTCCAAGGGGCGCGTCATCCTGGGCGTGGGCATCGGCTATCAGGCCGCGGACTTTCGCGCCTTCAACGTGCCCATGGAGCACCGGGTCACCCTCTTCGAGGAGAGCGTGGACATCCTGCGAAAGTGCTGGAGCGGTGAGCGGTTCTCCCATCGCGGCAAGCACTACACCCTCGAAGACGTGCAGATCCGCCCGCGACCGTTCCAGCAGCCCTCGCCGCCCCTCTGGATCGGAGCGAGCGTGCCCGCCGCCGTGCGCCGCGCGGGCGCTCTCGCCGACGCCTTCGTGGCCACTCCGAGCACCAGCCTCCAGAACGTCATGCGCCAGGTCGACGCCTACAAGGAGGCGGCGCAGAAGGCGGGACGATCCCCGCGGGTCATCCTCATGCGCGACGCCTGGGTCGCCCGGTCACGCGAGGAAGCCGAGGCTGTGTACGGGCCGGAGGTGATGACCGCGTACCAGTACTACTGGCAGAACCGGCTCGCGGAGTTTCGAAGTATCCCGGAGGGCACGGAGTTCTCGCTGGCCAACCTCGCTCCCGACCGGCTCATCGTGGGTGATGCGGAGACGTGTGTGCGTGAGTTCCACCGCTGGAAAGACGCCACCAGCGCGGACTACTTCCTCCTTCGGCTGCGGCACGCCCACTCCGGCGGCCCGCCCCACGCCAAGATCATGGAGACGATCAAGCTCTTCGGAGACAGCGTGCTGCCCCATTGCCAATGAGTCGGCTCATCAGAGCGCCTCGATCTCGATGAGGGACACGCCGGGGAGAGGCAGCTGGATGCGGAGCTCGAGGGTGCCGCCCTGGATCCGCTCCTCCCGCTCCGGCTCGAGCAGCTCGAGGCCCTGGCGCTCCTTGATGGCCCGAAGCTGCGCCTCCGTCGGATCCTGCGGCGCCCCCTGCTCCGTCCACGCGGTGTGGCTGTTGCTGTAACGGGCGTCGATGCGCCAGTGACGGAGCCGGACGCGATCGCCGCCGAACGGCAGATGCTCGACGCGCAGAGTCACTTCGGCCGGTGCGGTATTGGTCGAGTACTGGTCGTCGGCGTGGCGCCACGCGAGTACGGTGACCCGGTCGCGGCCGGTCATGGCGGCCAGCGCGTCGATCTCCTCGGGCATGCCGGGCTCGCCGTGGTGGAGTCGGTCGAGCGGCCACGCGTGGCTCGACTCGGCGACGAGCCGGACCTCGCCGAGCTTCGCGAGCATGCGATAGGCGTTCAGCACGGGCTTCTCCACGCCCTGGGCGGTGAAGAGGCTCCGCGTCCCCTCGAAGAAGCGCTCGCCCTCGAAGTAGAAGCTCCACGTGGTCGCCTGCGCAACGTGGGGGGCGCCGGCACCACTCAGGTCCAGGAGCTTCTTCATGAGCTTGCACTGGAAGACGGGAAAGTAGGCGTTGTTCCGGTACGCGAAGTTCGCGTTGTCGTAGAAGCCCCAGTGGGCGGGCACCGAAGCGTCACATTCGTCCACGATGCACGGCAGGTCGCGAAACCGCGGGTGTGCCCCGACCGCGTCGAGGGCCGCCCGCACCTCGCGCAGCATCTTGAGGCTGGACGGCGATTGCCGCTCGGGGGCGGGGCCGCCAATCGGCCCGTACACTCGCCACGGCGAGAAGCGCGCACCCTTGGTGTGAAAGGCCACGAAGTCGAGGGGCGCGCCCGTCTTCGCGCAGTGGGCGAGGAAGCCGCGGAGGAATTCGTTCCCTTTCCGCCCGGGGTCG
>WNFK01084944.1_pt4 | contig 11850 bp, 12 predicted proteins | sample 5400281 | NCBI WGS metagenome assembly WNFK01 (sample SAMN13153350, study PRJNA577476) | soil metagenome | isolation source: 20 cm soil on Douglas fir-dominated hillslope | place: USA:California | collected 2013-09-17
CATCAACGGCCAGAAGATCTGGACCTCGGGCGCCCACTTCGCGGACTGGGGCATCATCGTCACCCGGAGCGATCCCCGCGCGCCCAAGCACAAGGGGCTCACCTTCTTCTTCCTCGACATGCGCTCCCCCGGGGTCGAAGTCCGCCGCATCAAGCAGGTGTCCGGCGCCTCGAACTTCAACGAGGTGTACTTCACCGACGTGCGGGTGCCCGACACGCAGCGCCTCGGCGCGGTGGGCCAGGGCTGGGGCGTCTCCATCACCACGCTGATGAACGAGCGCCTGGCGGTGGGCGACGTGGCCGGGCCGGATTTCGAGGAGGTGTTCGCCCTCGCCCGCGCCACCGAGCTGCCCGACGGCCCCGCCATCGAGAATGCCGCCGTGCGCGAGCGCCTCGCGGACTGGTTCGTGCGGCAGCAGGGTCTTCGCTACACGCGCTTCCGCACCATGACCGCGCTCTCACGCGGCGAGACGCCGGGGCCGGAGGCCTCCATCGCGAAGGTGGTCAGCGCGAGCAAGCTCCAGGAGATCGCCTCCTTCGCGCTGGATCTTCAAGACATGGGCGGCGTCATGCTGGACGCCGGGCTGAGCCCGATGCGGGCCGCCTTCCAGGAGGCGCTGCTCGCCGCGCCCGGCGCCCGGATCGCGGGCGGCACCGACGAGATCCTCCGCAACATCATCGCCGAGCGCGTGCTGGGGCTGCCCGCCGACGTGCGGGTGGACAAGGAGTTGCCCTTCGACGAGCTCCCCACCGGCAGCGCCGCCGAGAGGCCGCGCCGCTAGCCTTCCCGCGCGGAGAGGAACTCGCGCCACGCCACGCGGTGCTCGCGGAAGAGGTAGGCGAGCATGACCAGCGCGGCGAGGAGATTCGCGGCGAGGATGTTCCACCACGCGAGCGCCTCGAAGAGCCACTCGGCGAGGGTCATCAGCATCACGATGAAGAACACCTCGAAGCAGCAGAAGAGCATGAAGAAGGCGAAGAGCAGCCGCGGCTCGCGGTCGGCGAGCGCGAGCAGCCCCGCCGTGAACCAGCCGAAGGCGACGAAGGCCGCCCCGTGGATGAGCGTGTACTTGAGCACCAGCGGCCACGTCACCACCACCGCCCACGGGTCGCGGAGCCCCTCCAGCACCGCGGCGCCGAGCAGCGCCGGCGTGCGCAGCGGCACGCCCGCGGCGGTATCGATGGCGAGGAACCACAGGGCCACCGCGGTGGCGCCGAGGAGACCCGACACGAGCCCCTCGCGGAACACGCGCGTCCACGGTCCGAGCAGCACTCGGCCGAGCGCGCGGTGGCCCACGAAGAAGTAGGCGAGCATTCCCGCGGCCGCCAGCGCGTTGCCGACCAGGATGGCCCACCACTCCACGTCCCCGAGCACGGGCCGCGCGAGGGTCACCACCACCGCAAGGAAGAACACCTCGAAACACAGCACCACGATGAAGAGGGTGAGGAGCCGCCCCGGCTGGCTCTGGGCCGACCAGATCAGGGACGCGATGATGATGCCGATGAGGGCAAAGACCACACCGTGGAGCACGGTGTACTGCGCGACCAGGTGCGGCGCGACCGGCACCGCCGAGGGATCGGTGACGCCCTGGAAGGTGGCCGCTCCCAGCAGGGCCGGTGTTCGGAAGGGGTGGCCACGCGCGGCGTCATAGATCAGGAACCAGACCGCGACCAGGGTTGCCCCGAGAAGGCCGCCGATGATGCCTTCGCGGACGTAGCGTGGACGGGAGGTCATTGCGCGTCCTCCATGTCCGAACGGGACGACATGTCCGGGGTTGCCCGGAGCCCGGCGCCCGTGAGCGACCCGTGCTCCTGCTCCAGGGGTACCACCAACCCAGGAGCTCGGCAAGCGGGGTCAGGCGGTGCGCAGAACCTGGAGCAGCTCGGGCCCGCCCACCTCGGCGCGCCAGCGGCGGACGCCCTCGGTGCGGGCCAGCCCCTCGGCGTCGGTGGGGGGGTCGGCGGCGAGCCGGTCGATGAGGCGCTGGGGGGAGAAGAAGCCGGGATCGAGGCCCAGCGCGGCCGCCGCCTTGGTGCGCCAGGCGCGCAGATTCTCGATGCGGCGGCGCACCGTGGCGGGCACCTGGGGCCGCGGCCTGGGTGTCCGCACCGGCAGCTCCGCCTCCGGCACGTCGAGCCCCCGCGCGATGGCGCCGAGGATGACGGCTCCGAAGCGGCGCTCCACCTTGACCGTACAGCCGGGGACCTCGAGCAGCGCGGCGGTATCCCGGGGCCGGCGCGCGGCCAGGAGCACCAGCGTGTCGTGGCCCAGCACCATGAAGGGCGGCCGGTCCAGCTCCAGCGCCAGGCGCTCCCGCTCGCGGTAGAGCTCGCGCAAGATGGCGAGGCCGTGGCGGTCGAGGTCCTTGGTGCCCTTGAGGTCGAGATACGCGTCGGGATCCGTCACGCGCGCGGGCACCGCGAGCGCGGCCAGCGCCGCGCACTCCTCCTCGAGCCAGGCGAGCCGCCCCTTGACGCGCAAATCCTCGGTGAGGCGCTCGCGAAGGGCGTTGAGGTGCAGCACGTCGTTGAGCGCGTAGGTCTCCTGCTCCGCGGTGAGCGGGCGGCGCGACCAGTCGTCCTTCTGCCGCGACTTCCCCGGGTCCACCCCGATAAAGGTCTTCAGCAGCTCGTCGAGGCCGAGCGCGGTGACGCCGAGGAAGCGCGCGGCGAGGGCGGTGTCGAAGAGGGACGCCACCGTGAAGGCGTGCAGGCGCTTGAGGTACGCGAGGTCATTGTCGGCGGCGTGGAGCACCTTGACGATGCCGGAATCGGCCAGGCAGGGCCCCAACGCGGACAGGTCGGCGAGGAGCAGCGGGTCCACCAGGTGCCCCTCGCCCGCGTCGGTGGCGATCTGAACGAGGCAGAGCTTGCCCGGATAGTGATGCAGGCTGTCCGCTTCGGTGTCGATGGACACGGCCCGCGCCCGCGCGAGCGCGGCGGCGAGACGCCCCATGTCCTCGGGGGTGCGGATCCAGCGGGGCGCGTCACTCATGAGCGGAGGGGCGGCGGCGGCACGAGTCGGGCATGACTCCCTGTTATACTACGGCGCCGTCGCCAACACGCCGTCGAGGAGGACTGCCCCCATGCGGATCTCGGATGTCACCGCGGTGATCACCGGCGGCGCCTCGGGTCTGGGCCGGGCCACCGCCGAGCGCCTCCTCGCCTCCGGGGGGCGCGTGGTGCTGCTGGACCTGGCGCGCTCCGCGGGCACCGACGTGGCCAAGGAGCTGGGCGACCGCGCCCACTTCACCGCCGCCGACGTCACCAGCGCGGAGGACGTCACCGCCGCCCTGGACGCCGCCGTCGCGCGCTTCGGCGCGCTGCACGTGCTGGTCAACTGCGCCGGCATCGGCGCCGCGGACAAGACCTTCGGCAAGCGCGGCGCCGCCGGTCTCGCCGGCTTCACGCGCGTGATCCAGGTCAACCTCATCGGCACCTTCAACTGCATCCGCCTCGCCGCCGCGCACATGGCCAAGAACGCGCCCAATGCGGAGGGCGAGCGCGGCGTGATCGTCAATACCGCCTCGGTGGCGGCCTTCGACGGCCAGATCGGGCAGGCCGCCTATTCCGCCTCCAAGGGCGGCATCGTGGGGATGACGCTGCCCATCGCGCGCGACCTCGCCGAGCTCGGCATCCGCGTGTGCACCATCGCGCCCGGCCTCTTCGACACCCCGCTGCTGGCCGGGCTGCCCGAGCCGGCGCGGCTGTCGCTGGGGAAGCAGGTCCCCTTCCCCCCGCGTCTCGGCCGCCCCGCCGAATACGGCGCGCTCGCGGCCCACATCGTGGAGAACGCGATGCTCAACGGCGAGACCATTCGCCTGGACGGCGCCATCCGCATGCAGCCCCGCTAGGCGGTTGCGCGGCGTGAGACCATAGACGTGGAGGGCGACACGACATGATCACGCGGCGGCCGGCCAAGGAGCGCGGACACTTCGACCACGGGTGGCTCGATACCTACCACTCCTTCTCGTTCTCGGAGTATCACGACCCCGCCCACATGGGTTTCCGCTCCCTCCGCGTCCTCAACGAGGATCGGGTGGACCCGAAGGCGGGCTTCCCCCCACACTCTCATCGGGACATGGAGATCATCACCTATGTCCTGGCGGGCGCTCTTGGCCACAAGGACAGCATGGGCAACGGCTCGGTGATCCGGCCCGGCGACGTGCAGCGCATGAGCGCGGGCACGGGGGTGACCCACAGCGAGTACAACGGCTCCGAGAAGGAGCCGGTCCACCTGCTCCAGATCTGGATCCTTCCCGAGAAGCGCGGGATCGCTCCCGACTACGAGGAGAAGAAGTTTTCCCCCGACGAAAAGCGCGGGCGGCTTCGTCTCATCGCCTCGCGCGACGCCGCCGAGGGCTCGGTGACCATCCATCAGGACGCGCGGGTGTACGCGAGCCTGCTGGACGCGGGCCAGACGGTGCGGCACCCGCTGGCCGCGGGCCGGGGCGCGTGGCTGCACCTCGTCTCCGGCGCCGCCACCGTGAACGGCACTGCGCTCGCCACCGGCGACGGGGCCGCCATCGAGAACGAGAGCGCGCTCGAGCTCCACGCCGGCGAGCCCACCGAGCTGCTCCTCTTCGACCTCGCCTGACCGGGGAGCCCGCCCATGCGCGACGCCGTCGATTCGCTGGGCCTCGCCCGGACGCTCGTGGACTACAACGAGTGGGCCAACGAGCGCATCCTCGCGACCTCCGACCGCGTGCCCGATGAGGCCTTCCGCCGTCCCCTGACCGGCGCCGGGCACGGCAGCATCTTCGGACAGCTCCGGCACGTGGCCTATGTTCAGCTCGGCTACCTCGCCGCCTTCGAGGGCCGGGCCATCGACGCCGCCTCCGGCGCCGCCGCCGTCACCGCTTCCGGCGTGGACCTCGAGTCGCGCGCGGGCGTGCGGGACGCGTTCCAGCGCGGCCACCAGGGGTGGCGCGAGCTGGCGGCCGGGCTCACCGCCGAGCGGTGGAGCGAGCCCCAGCACCAGTGGCCGGGCAAGCTGCCGCTGGGGATCTACATGCTCCAGGTGCTGCTGCACTCGCAGTACCACCGCGGCGAGACCGCCGCCCTCCTCACCGAGCTCGGCTACTCACCCGGCGACATCGACTTCCTCTTCTTCACCTTCGAGCGGCCGGGAGGCTAGCCCGCGGCGGCGGGGACCACCGTGGACACGGAAGAGTTCCGGCGGCACGCCCACGCCTTCGTGGACTGGATGGCCGACTATCTCCGCGACGTGGAGCGCTATCCCGTGCGCGCCCAGGTCAAACCCGGCGAGATCGCGGCCGGGCTGGCGCTCGCTCCGCCGCAGGACGGCGAGCCCATGGAGGCCATCTTCGCGGACTTCCGGCAGCGGGTGCTCCCCGGCATCACGCACTGGCAGCACCCGTCCTTCTTCGCCTACTTCCCGGCGAACTCGAGCCCGCCGTCGCTCCTGGCCGAGATGCTGACCGCCACCCTGGGCGCCCAGTGCATGCTCTGGCAGACCTCTCCCGCCGCCACCGAGATGGAGACGCGCGTGCTGGACTGGCTGCGGCAGATGACAGGCCTGCCCGAGGGCTTCACCGGCGTCATCCAGGACTCCGCCTCCAGCGCCATCCTCTGCGCCATCCTCACCGCGCGCGAGCGGGCCACCGGCTGGCGCGTGAACGAGGAGGGGCTGGGCGCGGTGGAGCCCCTCGCCGTCTACTGCTCCACGGAGACGCACTCCGCCACCGAGAAGGACGCCAAGGTCGCCGGCATCGGGCGCCGGAACGTGCGCAAGATCGCGGTCGACGAGCGCTTCGCCATGCGGCCGGAGGCGCTGGACGCGGCCATCTCGGCGGACCTCGCCGCGGGCACGCGCCCCATCTGCGTGATCGCCTCGCTCGGCACCACCGGCGTGGGCGCCATGGACCCGCTGCGCCCGATCGGCGAGATCTGCCGGCGAAACCGCGTCTGGCTCCACGTGGATGCGGCCTGGGCGGGCAGCGCCCTGGTGCTGCCCGAGCATCGCGACATGCTGGACGGCATCGAGCACGTGGACAGCTTCGTCTTCAACCCGCACAAGTGGATGTTCACCAACTTCGACTGCTCCGCGCACTTCGTGCGCGACCCCGAGGCGCTCATCCGCACCCTGGAGATCCTGCCCGAGTTCCTCAAGACGCGCGAGCGAAGCCGGGTCATCGACTATCGCGACTGGGGCGTGCCGCTCGGGCGGCGCTTCCGGGCGCTCAAGCTCTGGTTCGTCCTGCGCGCCTACGGCGTGCGCGGCATCCAGGACCAGATCCGCGCCCACGTCGATCTCGCGCGCGAGCTCGAGCGCTCGATCGCGGCGGCGCCCGACTTCGAGCTGCTCGCGCCGCGCAGCCTCGCCCTGCTGAACTTCCGCTATCGCCCGGCCGTCGTGCCCCCGGAAGGTCTCGACGCCCTCAACGCCCGCCTCCTCGAGACGCTCAACGACTCCGGGGCGCTCTACTTGACCCAGAACCGCGTGGCGGGAGCCTTCGCCCTCCGCTTCTCGATCGGCCAGACCGGCACCGAGCGCCGCCACGTCGAGGCGGCCTGGGGAGCCATCCAGGACACCGCCCGAGCGCTCGGCTGACCACCGGTTCCGGAGCGGGTCGAAATCGACCGTCGGCGGGCGGACGACACGCGTACCTCCTTCTGGTAGCCTCTCGACATTTTCTGCGAACCGGAGCGAATCGGCGTCCTCCAAGTAGCTGATTTCCCGAACAACCGTTTGCTGGAGCGGGTTTTGCTTCAACACGGCGCCGGAGGTGTAGGCGCCTATGATTGACCGCGCTCGTGTCCTGGCTACCGGTATCCACCTGCCCCTTCGAAAGCTCGCCCTGTGCCTGGACTGCGACGAGTGCTTCGAGCTCGGTTACTCCACCTGCCCAGCCTGCGGCAGCAGCACGTGGAGCCCGCTCGGGCGCTTCCTCGAAACGGGGCCGGCCACGCGCGGGCATCGGGGGAATGGCAGTGGGCCGCGCCGGGTGGCCATCCGGCGGACGGCGGAGGACGTGGCCATCGCCAAGCATCTGCTGGTGGTGGCGCGGCACCGGCGCGAGCTGTACGAGGAGATCAAGCGGGCCTTCGCGGGTCACGAGACGGTGCAGGTCATCCTCGACCGGCGGGTGAGCCAGCGGCGCGAGAAGAAGAACTCCCCCATGCTCGACCGGCGCCGCAACGAGCGCCGCTCCCGCTCGGCGATGGACGAGCAGCTCCGCACCATCGGCTGGTCGCTCGTGCTGCTCGACCTCGCCCGCGCGAAGCGGAACTAGGGCCGCCCCTCAGCGACGAGTGAGCGGCTTGTAGCGCAGGCGGTGGGGCTGCTCGGCCTCGCCGCCCAGCCGCTTCCTTCGGTCGGCCTCGTAGTCCTGGTAATTCCCCTCGAACCAGACCACCTGGCTGTCGCCCTCGAAGGCGAGCATGTGGGTGGCGATGCGGTCGAGGAACCAGCGGTCGTGGCTGATGACCACCGCGCAGCCGGCGAAGGCCAGCAGCGCGTCTTCCAGGGCGCGCAGCGTGTCCACGTCGAGGTCGTTGGTGGGCTCGTCGAGCAGCAGGAGGTTGGCGCCCGCTTTGAGCATCTTGGCGAGGTGCACGCGGTTCCGCTCCCCGCCGGAAAGGTCCCCCACCCGCTTCTGCTGGTCCGCCCCCTTGAAGTTGAAGGAGGCCACGTAGGCGCGCGAGGCCAGCTTGCGATTGCCGAGCGTGATCTCCTCGGCGCCGCCGGAGATCTCCTCCCACACCGAGCGCGCGGGTGCCAGCGCGTCGCGACTCTGATCCACGTACCCCAGCGTGACCGTCTCGCCCACGCGGAGCGCGCCCGCGTCCGGCTTCTCCTGGCCGGTGATCATGCGGAAGAGCGTGGTCTTGCCGGCGCCGTTGGCGCCGATGACCCCGACGATGCCGCCCCGAGGCAGGCTGAAGGTGAGCGCGTCGATGAGGAGCGTGTCGCCGTAGCCCTTGGAGAGAGACTCCGTCTGGACCACCACATCCCCCAGGCGTGGACCGTTGGGAATGACGATCTCGGCCTTGCCCTCGCGCTCGACGCCGCCCTCGGCGAGGAGAGTCTCGTAGGCGGCCAGGCGCGCCTGGGACTTGGCGTGCCGCGCGCGCGGGGCCAGCCGCACCCACTCCAGCTCGCGCTCGAGCGTGCGCTGGCGCGCCGACTCCTGCTTCTCCTCCACCGCGAGGCGCTCCTTCTTCTGCTCCAGCCAGGAGGTGTAGTTGCCCTCCCACGGAATGCCCGCGCCCCGGTCCAGCTCGAGGATCCAGCCCGCGACATTGTCCAGGAAATAGCGGTCGTGGGTGATGGCGACCACGGTGCCCGGGTACTCCTTCAAATAGCGCTCGAGCCAGGCTACCGACTCCGCGTCGAGGTGGTTGGGCAGCCGGCACAGCGCCACTCGCCGGCGCTCGCCGCCGGAGAGCTGGGCGACTTCCTGCGCCCCGTCGGGCACGCGGAGGGCGTCCATGGCGATCTCCACCGTGCGGTCCAGCTCCCAGCCGTTCTTGGTCTCGATGGCGTCCTGCACCTGGGCCTGCTCCTCGAGGAGCTTCTCCATCTCGTCGCCGTCGATCGGCTCGCCCAGGCGCGCGTTGATCTCGTCGAAGCGGGTCATGAGCCCGCGCACCTCGGCCACGCCTTCCTCCACGTTGCCGCGCACGTCCTTGGCGGGGTCGAGCGCCGGTTCCTGCGGGAGGTAGCCGATCCGCATGTCGGGGGCGCGCCAGACCTCGCCGAGGAAGTCCTGGTCCACGCCCGCCATGATGCGGAGCAGGGTGCTCTTCCCCGCGCCGTTGCTGCCGAGCACGCCGATCTTGGCGCCCGGATAGAAGGACAGCCAGATGCCGCGGAGGATCTCGCGCTTGGGCGGCACCACCTTGCGGAGGTCCTTGAGGGTGAAGACGAACTGATGCGCCATGACTCTCCTCTCAGGAGTGCGGCGGGCGGGTCAGCGGGCGCGGCTGTGTCTCCGACTCCAGGCACGCGACTTTGACCGGCTCGGGGCCCTTCGAATCGTCCATCTTGGAGCCCTTGGTATTGGCGACGATGAGATACACGACGAGGATGAGCACGACGACGGCGGCGCCGGCGATGGCGCTGATGAGGAAAAAATCCACCGCTTCCGCGCGCGCGGGCGCGGCGAGCGTCCCCGTGATCACGACGACGAGCATGACGGCGAAGAGGCGCAGCACCGAGCGATGAGTCGTCATGGGATTCGTCATGGCGGCATTATACCCGAGGGGATAGGAGGGCCAGAATTTTCTCGGCCGGCGCGGGCCGGCGTCAGCCGGCCTGGCGCCAGGAGAACGCGAGGTAGGCGCCCAGCGCCCCCAGCCCCACGCCCACCCCGAAGATTCCGACCATGGTCACGATCACGATCGGATCGAGCTCCTCCGACGTCCCCCAGCCCAGCTGCTCGAGCACCGCCAGCACGCTGACGAACAGGACGAGCCCCGCCACGGACATCATGAGCCAGCCCAGTCCGCGCCGCAGGGGGTGCATGGCCGGATCATACCGTGGCCAGCCGCGCAGCGGAATCCCCTCTCGCGAGCGCCTCAGCGCGGCGCGTCGCGCAGGTGGCGCGCCAGGAAGCCGCCCACCCGCGCCTCGTAGTCCGCCGGGGCGGCGCGATGATAGTCCACGTGGCCGGCGCCCGGCACCTCCCACAGGTCCTTGGGCGCCTGGGCCCGCGCGAAGAGCCGCCGGGACTGGACGATAGTCGTATGCCGGTCCTCGGTGCCCGCGATCAGGAGAAGCGGCGCCCCCACGCGGTCCACCGTGTCGATGGGCCGCAGGTCCTCCAGCCCGAAGCCGAGTCGGGGCCGGAGCTGCAGCGTCAGCAACGGCGCCAGGGGCGGGCCCAGCGCGCCCAACCGTATCGCGAGCCGGTTGTCGATGGCCTCCTCGAGCGTCGGGTACACGGACTCCAGCACGAGCGCGTGCACGCGCAGCGGCTGGGGGCCTATGAGAACGGCGGCCCCGCCCAGCGAGACGCCGATGACCCCGAGGCGCTCGCCGGGGGCGGCCTGGCGGAGCGCGCCCAGCAGCACCCGCGCGTCGAGACTCTCGAGATAGCCGAAGGTGATGCGCTGGCCGCCGCTCTCGCCGTGCGCGCGCGAGTCGAAGAGCATCACGGTATAGCCCTGGGCATGGAGAAAGCGCGCGCGCCCCAGCATGTCGAGCCGGCTCGCGCGCACGCCGTGCAGCAGCAGCACCGCGCCCCCGTCGCGGCGGCCCGGCACCAGCCAGCCCTTGAGCACCCCCGCGGCGGGGCTCGGCACCTTGAGCGCGCGCCCGGGCAGATCGGCGGGGAGCGCGCCGATCTCACGCGGGGCGGGCGCGGCGAGCTGGCCGCCCGCCCAGTACACGGAGAGCGCGCCCGCGACGACGGCAAGCGCGGCGAGCAGCAGGGCGAGGCGCTTCAACGGCGCCCGCGGGCCTCGGCCCTCAGAACACCGCGATGGGGTTGACCGGCGAGCCGGTCACGCCCTTGAGCCGGAGCGGTGCCACGGTGAGGAGGAACTCCCAGCGCTTCCGCTCCGCGCAGGCGCGCGCGAGATCCTCGAGGTTGCCGTTATCGATGAGCCAGAGGCCCATGGCGACGAGGCACACCACGTGGAAGGAGTTACCCAGGGCGGGATAAGGCGCGGGGCTCACGTCATTGTGGGTGTCGGTGCCGATCATCGCCACCCCGCGCTCCCGGAGCCAGGGGCAGCATGCCACGTGGAGCGCCGGGTTGCCGGCCTGCAGCGGGTTCACCGGCCCCTCGCTGAGCCGCCGCCCGTAGTAGCCCGTGCGCACCAGGAGGAGATCGCCCGGCTCCACGCGCACGCCCTGCGCGCGCTCGGTCGCCTCGAGGTCCGCGGGCATGACGCCCTCGCCCGGCCCCATGTACGGCACGCCCCTCTGCCGCGCTACGTCGAGCAGCACGCCGCGGCTCACGACCCCGTCGCGCAGCACCTCGATGGAGTTGACGGTGGCGCCCTCGCGCGAGGTGATGAGGTTGCACGAGCGCCCGTTGTAGAGCTGGCCCTCCCAGAAGTAGTGGGCGGGGCTGTCCACGTGGGTGATGGTGTAGCCGTGGAACACCATCCCGATGAACTCGGAGGCCCCGCGGCGCTGGATGGCCCGCTCCGGGCTGACCGCGTCGCGGCCCTCGCCCGAGTCCACCATGAAGCGCAGGGGCTGGAAGGTGGTGTCGGGGGTGATGTCGGTGCCGATGGGGCGGGCGCAGGTGACGCTCACCCCGTCCTTCACGAGCCGCGCCGCCGCCTGCCGCTTGGCGGGCGTGATCAGGTTGATGGTGCCGAGCTCGTCCTCGGCGCCCCACCGCCCCCAGTTCGACAGCGACTTGAGATACCCGCGGACCTCAGCCTCCGTGGGGGCGTCGGCCATCCCCCTACTTCAGCTCGCCCGCGTAGATCTTCATCACGGTGTCGAGGAACTTGAGCGCGCGGTCGCGGGGCCGCTGGAAGGAGTTGCGGCCGATGATGGAGCCGAACCCGCCGCCGTCCCGGATGCCGCGATACTCCGTGAAGAGCGCCTCGTCATCTTCCTTGGTGGCGCCGCCGGAGAAGATCACGATGCGCCGGCCGTCGAAGGCGGACTGCACGACGTGGCGCACGCGCTCGGCCAGCGTGCCCATCGGCACGCCCGCCTTCTCGTAGGCCCTCTTGGCCTCGGCCTGCTCGATGTGCTCGGTGGGCGGCTTGACCTTGATCACGTGCGCGCCGAGCTGGGCGGCGATCTGCGCCGCGTAGGCCACCACGTCCAGCCCGGTCTCGCCCGCCTTGGAGATGTCGCTGCCGCGCGGGTAGGACCACACCACCGCGGCGAGGCCGTGGGACTTTGCCTCGAGGATCA
>WNFK01226369.1_pt1 | contig 11846 bp, 12 predicted proteins | sample 5400281 | NCBI WGS metagenome assembly WNFK01 (sample SAMN13153350, study PRJNA577476) | soil metagenome | isolation source: 20 cm soil on Douglas fir-dominated hillslope | place: USA:California | collected 2013-09-17
TCGAGGCCGCGCGGGAATCGCTGCGAAAAAACGCGCGCGAGCTCGACGACGGCTGACGTACCCGATGCATCGTCATCTGCCCCCGGGGCATCCTGGGTCGACTCGAACCGCGCGAGCGGACCGAGATCGCTGCGCGAACAGATGCAAGAGTCGTAGTGGCCGCCCATCACCAGCACCCGCGATGTGTCGCGGCCCCGGAACCAGGCGAGAACGTTGACGACATTCACCAGCGGGCGATCTGGATGTCCGCGCATCTCGAGCATCGCAGGATCGTACTCGACGCGGAGGCAACCGCTGCACGCCCGGCCATATCCTGACAGCTTGTCGAACAGATAACGTCGAGCCGCGCCGATCCCTCGCGTCGGGCTCAAGGTGTCGCTCATGGTGTGTCGTGTCCCAAACGAGACGAGAGCGGAATCGGTCTCCCGGATGCGCGCGGCGGAAATATCCTGGATGGCGGCGACGAGCGCCGGGTCTCTCGTCAGTCCGATCGTGATGTCGGGCATCCCGATCAAAGGCGCCGGCCGCTGCGTCGGAAGGGGACCGCAGGTGACGCAAAGCGCTATGGTGAGGGCGAGACAGCAAAGCTCGGGTCGACGCATGTTATTTTTATCCTGATGGGGACGGGTTTGACGGCTCAGAATACTGGCGCGACTTGACCAGGACAAGCGCGCCCAACGCGCAGGGCACAGAAGCGGCGCCACCGGAAGCGACTCCATTCTGGCAGTGGTCGAGGTTCGGCGAGCTCAGGCCCGACGATCTCTATGCTGCGGTTCGTCTGCGCGAAGAAGTCTTCGTGGTCGAGCAGCAGTGCGCCTATCAAGATGCCGATGGACGCGATCCTCACGCGTGGCACCTGCTCGGCTGGGCTGAAACCCCGAAGGGGCGGACTCTCGTCGCCTACGCTCGAATATTCGAGCCAGGAGTGAGATACACCGAGGCCTCGATTGGAAGAGTCGTCACCGCGCCGCAGGCTCGCGGAACAGGCCTGGGGAAGGCGCTGATGGCTGAAGCTTTGCGACGTCTCGATGGTCTCGCGCCCGGTCAGCCGGTCAAGATCGCAGCGCAGCGACGGCTCGAGAGGTTCTACGTTGAACTTGGTTTCAATACGGTATCGTCGCCGTACGAGGAAGATGGAATCATTCACGTCGACATGATCCGCTAGCAGCAACAAGCCAGAGAACCGTTTCCCGTTTCCCGTTTCCCGTTTCCGGTTTCCCGTTCCCGCTTCCCGCTTCCCGCTTCCCCCTTCCCCCTTCCCCCTTCCCTTGATCACTAAAGCACGATACTGCGAGGGTGAGACTTTCGCCGAGTTCATGGCTCGGCCCACCAAGAATCATGAGATGTGGCTGGCGCTCTACAAGCGGGTCACCATCCCCATCGAGATCTCGGCACGCGTCGAAGCGCTGCGCGGACATTGGCATCTGCTGGTGTTGACCGAGGATTGGTGTGGGGATTCGGTGAACATCGTTCCAATAGTCGCCAAGCTCACCGAGTCGATAAGCAACATGGACATGCGGATGCTCGCGCGCGACGAGAATCTGGACATTATGGATTCGCACCTCACCGGTACGTCGCGCTCGATACCGATAGTCATTCTGCTGAATCAGAAATACGAGGAGTGCGGCTGGTGGGGTCCGCGACCCCGCGAGCTGCAGAAATGGGTGGTCGAGAAGGGAATGAAGCTCCCCAAGGAGGAGCGCTATCGCGAAGTCCGCACTTTCTACGCGCGGGACCATGGCTTGTCGACGATGCGGGAGCTGGTGGAGATGCTCGAGCACTGCTGCTGGAAAAGCGGGGCGGCTCGAGCCTGAGAGTTACTCAGTCCCTAGAGCGGAGTGACCTTCCCTGGTGACTTCGAGAAACGTCGTGACAAGACCAAGAAGGTGCTGCTGGCTCTCCTGAATGCGCAGCAGGTCGTGTCTCTGCGCCGGGGTGAGTGGGCCGTGGATTTCGCGCTCCAGCAGTTCCGTGTAGCCGAAAATCGCCTGCAGCGGAGTCCGGAGCTCGTGGCTTAGCAGTGAGAGGAATTCGGACCTGTTGCGGTTCGAATCCTCCAGCTCTTCGAGAGCTTGTCGCAGGCTATCGCCCAGCTGCTGGATCTGGAGACGAAGGTTTTCCTCCGCGAAGCGACTGCTCGATTCGCGTGCTCGGCGCGGTCCTCCGCGCAGGTCGGGCTTTCCCTGTTCCAGCATGGGCTCCATCGTCTGCGATGCGAGAGAAATCGACCACTGCCGCCGGAAAACATCCGTTATGCAACTCCAGGGCCTGACTAACGCGAAGGGGCACGGCTTGCGCCGTGCCCCTTTCGAATCTGTGCCGTGCCGATCGGCTAGGTGTTGTTGTCGCTCGCTGTGGACCTTCGTCCGCCGCGAGATGCTTCGCCACCTTTTCTTCCGGCAACGCGCGCTTCTTCACTCGTGAATTCGTGCGCCGTCCCTTTTTGATGCGCCGCACGTCCACCCTTGGCTGCAATTGCGCGCTGGGCCTGGGGATCCATGGCAGCGAATCCGCGTGGCGTCTTGCGACTGACGCTCCCAGTGGCCCGTGAGTCCGCTCCGCTGTCGCTCCTGGCTCCGCTCACTCCGCCTCCGCTTCCTCCTACGCCACTGCTTCCGCTTCGCTCGTCCATTCTCTCCCCTTGGGTATTGGGCTGGTCTGCCATTATCGATCTCCCCTGCCGTGATATTCGAGTAATAGTGAGAGCGCAGCTTCTGGAGATGCATCGTGCGATCGATGAATCTGCGAATTTAGCTGCGTCTTAGCGAGTTTCTGATGCGCAAGCGTCAGGCCGCAATTTCCGGGCGAGGCGAACCGCCCGTCATTCAAAAAAATTGTGGATTTCTTCACTTCTCTCACGTGTGTGAGGCCTTATGTTAAAGGGTGGGTGTCTTTGGGAGCCGATTCGGGCTGGCGCTCGGCAAAAAGTTTGCGGATTTTTGGGCAGACTCGCTGCCTCCGCAACCATCGCGGCGTCGTCAACACCGTCCCGGGGTCGTCAGTGAATCCAGTCGAAGAAGAAACACTTTCGAAGATCGAAGTTCTCTCTGATCTCGAGCCGCTCGTAAACGAATTGATGGTGGCGCACGAAGCAAAGCGTGTGTTGTGGTTCCCCGCCGAGCTCCTGGAGCCGCCACCGGGCGAAGATCCAGACCGACACCTCAAGGCCCTCAAAGAGCGCGCGCGAGGAATCAGCGATCCGGCCCGCGTCGCGCTGGCGCTCAACCTCCTTACCGAAGAAGGCCTTCCGCACTTCCATCGCCTTCTCGCCGTGTACCTCGGCACCGACAGCATCTGGGCGAAATGGAACAACCTGTGGACTGCCGAGGAAGACCGGCATGGAGCGATTCTTCACGACTACACCCGCGACGCCGGAGTATTCGATCCGGTGGTGATCGAGAAGATGCAGTTCGACTACATCAAGGCCGGGTTCGAACCGGAGTGGGACAAGGATCCATACCGGGTGTTCGTCTACACCTCGCTGCAGGAGAGGGCGACCCAGGTCTCACACGCGAACACCGGCAAATTCGCCTCCGAGTACGAGCCCACGATCGGGACGGTGCTGCAGAACGTGGCGAAGGAGGAGGCCCGGCACTACACGTTTTATCGCTCCGTATTCAAGGCCGTGCTGGAGCGTGACCCGAATCAGGGGCTCATCGCGGCCGCCAAGATCATGCCGGCTATCGACATGCCGGGCGTCAACATGCCGCACTTCCGCGAGCTCGCCGACGTGGTGAGGCGCGCGGGAATCTACGGTCCCCGGGAGTACCTGAAGATCGTCGACGAGCTGATTAAGTACTGGTCGATCGACACGATGAACGGCCTGAACGATCTCGGCCGCGCGGCGCAGGAGAAGATCATGGGTATTCCGGCTCGCCTCGAGCGGATCGCGAATGTCATGGAGCAGAAGAGCAAGCCCAAGAGCTTCGCCTTCGACGTGATTTTCAATCGCGAATTCGCAATGGAGTGAGCTTCGCGAGCTCAGAGAGTTGCGCGCGGTCAGTCGGCCTGGGGTGCTGCTAGGCGAGTAACTCCTTCGGGAGCATAGAAAAGGCGTCGCGCGGAGCGCGACGCCTTTTCTCTCCTCCCTCTGTCGCGAACTCGCTACGCAGCACCCCCCGGCCTCCTTCCCTGGGGCATGATCTCTAGAGGCGTGCCCACCATTCTTGCGAGGCGCAATGAACATCATTCGAGGACTTCGCCTCGTACCGACGGCGCGCTAGGAGCCTGAGAGACCCAGGTCGGCGGAGCGCTCCTTCATTGACTCGATGACGAAGGTGATGTGCTCGTCGAGGTCGACGCCGAGCTCGGCGGCGCCGTTGATCACATCGTCGCGATTCACTCCCCGCGCGAAGGCTTTGTCTTTCATCTTCTTGCGGACGGACCTTGCGTCGACTTCGTGGACGCTCTTGCTCGGACGAACCAGCGCGGTCGCCGTGATCAGGCCCGTCAGCTCGTCCACCGCGAACAATGTCTTGGCCATTTGCGATTGGCGCGGCGTGTTGCAGTACTGCGCGTGACCGAGGATCGCCTCGAGAATGTCATCAGGATAGCCCTTCCCCCTTAGGATCCGCACGCCTTCAGCGGGGTGCTCCTCGGTCGCTGAGTGCGCGTTGTTGGGGAAGCGCTCGTAGTCGAAGTCGTGGATCAGTCCGGTGGTTCCCCAGCGTTCCTCGTCCTCCCCGAACTTTCGCGCGTAAGCGCGCATGGCTCCCTCAACCGCCAGCATATGCTTGCGGAGCGATTCACTCGCAGTGAACTCGTGCATCAAGGCGAGGGTGTCGGCGCGGGGTGGGGTCGTCATCGCTGTCGGGAATTGGGTTCGGCGAAATCTACCGGATCGCTGCGAAAGTAAAGAACGGGCAACGGGTAACGGGTAACGGACAACAGGCAGCGGACAACGGGCAACGCGCTTTTCAGTAGTTCGTTACCCGCACTTGGGCAGCGACTTCATCATGATGTGCGCAACGTCGATCCCGAGCTGGAGCAGCAGTAGGGCGCCAAGCATGACCGCAACATCGATCCACGGCCGCCTCCGTGGCGGCAACGTGCGCGCGTACAGCAGCGCACCGGCAACGATCACCAGCCCTTCCACCACGAAGTCGACAACAGGGTGCGAGTACAGCCTGAGGCCGATCATGGGACCGCCGGGCCACGTCGGCTTGTACCCGGTGATCCAGTCGAGGAGCATGTGAGAGACGATCAGGCCGGCGATTATCAGGGCGCCGGTGCGGTCGCGGCTCCTGATTGCGTAGACAGAGAATCCGGCGAGCGCGAAAAGAAGAACCGCGGGGACCGAATGCGATAGCATCCCCTCCGGATTGGGCACTCCCGCCAGGCAGAGCCCGCCGTCGACCCAATCCGGGACGTAGGTAGCCACGAGCAGAGCGAACAACCCGATGCTCGCGCGGAAACGCTTCGCGGCAAGCGCGGCACCCACATGGCCGATGTACATCTATTGACTGACGCGTCTCGAGCGGCGGGCGCGTTGATCTATCAGGAACGGGACAAGGGTGGCTATCAGGAGCGCTCCGATGAGACGCAGAGCGTAAAGGAGGTGGTTGTCGGAGAACTCGGCGGTGTCGGGCTCGGTCTGTGTCCGGACGACCCCGATGACATGGAGGGCAGTAGCGCTCAGCATTGGCATTCGTTGCGCGGATGCTCGGGTGGCCTGATAACTTTCAATAAAGCTACAGTGACCCGAATCGTCCTGCCCTTCCGGAAACCGAGCTGAATGCACGTCAAGAATCTCGAATGCTCGTTTTGTCACCGCGAATACGACGCGAAGCGGCTGCATAACGTCTGCACCGAGTGCGGAAAACCGCTTCTCGTTCGCTACGATCTGAAGCGAATTGCGAAATTTCTCACCCGGCAGGCGCTGTACGCGCGCCGCTCGGATCTGTGGCGCTATCGCGAGATGCTGCCGGTCCGTCGCGAAGACAACATCGTGACTCTGGGCGAAGGCTGGACTCCGCTCCTTCCGGCGAAGAGGCTCGGCGCTTCCATGGGAATGAGCCACCTTCTCATCAAGGATGAATCGCAGAACCCCACCGACAGCTTCAAGGCTCGCGGGATGTCGGTCGCAGTCTCGATGGCGAAAGAGCTGGGCGCAAAGAAGCTGGCTGCCCCTTCGGCCGGGAACGCGGCGGGCGCTCTCGCTGCGTATTGTGCGCGCGCGGGACTCGGCGCCTATCTGTTCATGCCACGCGATACGCCCCGCGCCAACGTGATCGAGTGCGAAGTCGCCGGCGCCCACGTGACGCTGGTCGACGGCCTCATCACCGACTGTGGGGCAGAGGTCGCCAGACTGAAGGAGAGCGAAGGCTGGTTCGATGTTTCCACGTTGAAGGAGCCTTACCGCGTCGAAGGCAAGAAAACCCTCGGCTACGAGATCGCGGAACAGTCGGAGTGGATTCTACCCGATGTGATCGTCTATCCGACTGGCGGCGGAACCGGCCTCGTGGGGATGTGGAAGGCGTTCGACGAGCTGCAGCAGCTCGGGTGGATCGGCGAGAAGCGCCCACGGATGGTCTCGGTCCAGGCTGCGGGTTGCGCGCCGATCGTGCGCGCATTTGACGCCGGCAACCGGTTCGCGGGGGAGTTCGAGAACGCCCAGACTGTCGCATCCGGCCTGCGCGTTCCGAAAGCCATCGGAGACTTCCTGATCCTCGATGCGATTCGGGAATCCGGCGGTACCGCGATCGCAGTGACAGATGACGAGCTGCTCGAAGGCTCCCGGGAGCTCGCGCGGATGGAAGGAATCTTCGCTGCCCCTGAAGGTGGCGCCTGTGTGCCGGCGCTGAGAAAGCTCCTCGAGCGCGGCGATGTGAAGCCGGACGAGAGGGTCGTGCTGTTCAACACCGGCTCGGGAATCAAATACCTGGAGGCGTTCGAGAAGCGGCTGAAAGCGACCACCCCCGCGGGTCTGCCCAAAAGCGCCCTCGGACCGGCGCTGCGGCAATAGTATTGGCGGCTTTATCTCAGTCCGACGAGCTTGTGGGTTTGGATGCTGAGGCGCCACTTCGGATGCGCGAGGCAGTACTCGATCGCGCGCTCGGTGTTGAGAGCTGCCTCCGTTCCATCCATCGGCTGCAGGAAAAAGTGATCGAAGGCGAGCTGAGCGAACTTCTCGGGAGGCGCTTTCTCCTGGGGATACACCAGCTTCAGCTCGTTCCCGCTAGTCTGCACGAAGGGCGCGCCCGCTTTCGGGCTGACGCAAATCCAGTCGAGTGACGGCGGCGCTGGCTTGGTCCCGTTCGTCTCGACTGCCACTTCGAAGCCGCGCTGGTGCAGTGCTTCGATTAGATCTTCATCGAGTTGGAGTAGCGGCTCGCCCCCCGTGCAGACGACGTATTTGCGGCCCGCTCCGCGTCCGATCCAGCATCGATCTATCGCTTCCGCAAGCTCGTTAGCGCTCGCGAACCGGCCACCATCTGGCCCCACCCCCACGAAATCGGTGTCGCAGAATTGGCAGACTGCGCGCGAGCGATCCTCTTCGCGTCCTGACCACAGGTTGCAGCCCGAGAAGCGGCAGAAGACGGCGGCTCGACCTGACTGCGCGCCTTCCCCCTGAAGAGTGTAGAAAATCTCCTTGACCGTGTAGCTCATCGCGCCAACTTGCCCGCGCGGCGGGCACTCCCGCCCCCGCCCGTCGCGCGCTCTCGCTTCACCGCGTACTCTATCGGGTCTTCAAGGCCGGCTTCGGTGAAGCCCTTGAGCCGGAGCTGACAGGCGTCGCACCTGCCGCACGCCTCACCGCGAGCGCCGGGATCGTAGCAGCTCGTGGTCGCCGAGTAATCAACGCCCAGGGAGCCGCCGAGTTTGATGATCGCGGCCTTGGTGAGCGAGATGAGCGGAGTCCGGATCGTGATCCGTGTGGTGCCCTCGACGCCCGAGCGTGTGGCGAGATTCGCCATTCGCTCGAAGGCCTGGATGTATTCCGGCCTGCAGTCGGGATAACCGCTGTAGTCGAGCGCATTCACGCCGATGAAGATGTTGGACGACCCGACCACCTCGGCCAGCGCCAGCGCGTATGACAAAAAAATCGTATTCCGCGCCGGAACATAGGTGACCGGTATCTCTTTCGCGGTCGCCGAGGAGGGATCGAGATCGCGATCCTTCGGCACCGGAATGTCGGCCGTCAGGGCTGACCCACCGAACACCGTGAGGTCGATATCCACAACGTGATGGCGCACGACGCCGGCGGAGCGGGCGATTCTCCTCGCCGCGTCGACTTCGGCTGAGTGCCGCTGACCATAGCTGAAGGTGAGCGCGCTGACATCGAACCCTTCGCTGCGGGCGACAGCGAGGACGGTCGTGGAGTCGAGTCCTCCACTCAGGAGAACAACGGCTGGCGACGCTGATTTGGATTTAGTCGGGGAAGGGCGGGGATTCACTTGATGAGCCTCCCCTGAAACTTACACGGCCGTCGCGCGCCGGAGACCCGGGTGGGGGCCGATGAATGACCAGCCGCCCGTTAGAGAGCGGCGTCCAGTGCCGCGAGAAGCTCCTCCGGAACAAGAGGCTTGGACAAAACTGCTGCCGCCCCGTGCGTTCGAACCCTTTCCTGGCCGGCGGCATCTATGCTTCCACTCAGAATGATGACAGGGATGTTCTGGGTGTGGGTCGACATCTTGATCTTTCTCAGGGTCTCTTCTCCCGACCCGCCCGGCATGTTGACATCCAGCACGATCGCGTCGACGGGCGGCGTCCGCTTCGCCTGCATCAGCCCCTGAACGGCGTCAAAGGCGGTGAATACCTTGTGGCCTTTCCCGCGCAGAAGCGCGGCAACCAGCTGTGACACGACCCGATCGTCGTCGACAACCAGAACCGTCGCCACTATACCGTCCCTGCCAGCGCAACCAGTCGTGGTCGCAACGCGGCCAGTGCGAGATTGAGCCTTTCGAGCGCTTCTTCCATGCCGTCGAGAGTGCCGGAGTGCCCTATCGCCTCGAGCGCTCCCGCCGCGTTCGCAACATTCGCTGCCTTCAAACTTCCCGCCGATCCCCGAAGTGCGTGCGCGGCTGCTCGCAACCGGTCGGCGTCGCGACCGTCCACGGCGGCGGTGATCTCGGTGACTCTCGGCTCGAGATCATCGAGAAAGAGCTCTGCCAGCTCGCCGGCGAGCGTCCGATCGCCGCCGACAAGCTCTATCAGCGCATCTTCATCGAGAGCATCCGAATGATCGACGACGTCGCTTGCCCTCATCTCGCTTACTGAATCCGGCGTCATTCCCGAAGCGAGCGTCTGCAATACTTCGAGCAGGGTCCCCGACTCGATCGGCTTGGGAACGAATGCATCCATTCCGGCGGCTAGGCACGCTTCCCGATCCCCCTTCATGGCGCGCGCGGTCACGGCGACGATGGGCGTCCGAGTTCCCGAACCAGATTCCAGCTCGCGTATCAAGCGCGTTGCCTCGAATCCTCCCATGATCGGCATTTGAACGTCCATCAACACTACATCGAATCGTTCGCGCTTCACCGCCGCCACCGCTTCGCTTCCATTCTGTACCACCGTCGGGATGTGTCCGGCCTGCCGCAGAATGGCTGTCGCCAACTTCTGGTTGACGGCGTTGTCTTCGGCGAGGAGAACCTTGAGTGGAGTGCCGCGCAGGGGCTCATTCAATCTACTCGCACTTGCACGGTCGAGAGTAGGCGATCCGAGCACAGCTTCGGTGATTGCTGAGAGGAGTGCAGATCGCCGCACCGGCTTGGTCAGGTAGGATGAGAGTCCCAGCCCGCGGGCTCGCACCAGGTCTTCCTCGGTCTGAATGGAGCTAAGCATGAGAATCGTGGCCGCTTCGAAGGCCGGCAGCTTCCGGATCTGCTCGACCAGCTCAAAACCGTCCATCTTTGGCATGCTCGAGTCAGTGATGATCAACCCGAACTTTTCCGCTTCATGATTGGCGGACAGGAGCTTCAGGGCCTCACGAGCGCTCGATGCCAGCGTGGCGCGCATGCCCCAGCTATGAAGAATCCCCTCGAGAATCCGCCGATTCGTTGCGTTGTCATCCACCACAAGAACTCTAAGGTTTGCGAGCCTGTTGTCGGGCATCGAGCTCGGAGCAGCCGTATCCGCCGACGAGATGCCGAACCGCGCGGTGAAATGGAAGACGCTTCCCTTGCCAGGCTCGCTCAATACGCCGATTCCGCCGCCCATCAGTGAGACGATACGAGAGGAGATCGCCAGCCCGAGCCCGGTCCCTCCGTACTCGCGCGTTGTCGAAGCATCCGCCTGCTGAAAGGCCTCGAATATCCGCTTTTGGTCCTCCGGAGCGATTCCGATGCCCGTGTCAGTGACAAAAAAGTGGAGCGCTAACGAGTCTTCTTCGCGCCGCTCGGCCTCGACGCGAAGAACGACCTCACCCTGTTCGGTGAACTTGATGGCGTTTCCAACGAGGTTCACGATTACCTGGCGGAGCCGTCCAACGTCTCCGATCAGCCCATCGGGTACATCGGGAGCGATCTCCAGCGCGAATTCGAGCCCCTTTTGATCGGCACGATGCCCAAGTGTTCTGATCGTGTCCGCAATGCTCTCGCCGAGCCTGAATGGGACTGATTCGAGCGCCAGATGACCAGCTTCGATCTTGGAGAAGTCCAGGATGTCGTTGATGATGTCAACGAGGGATTCCGCCGAGCTTCGGGCAGTAGTGATGTAGTCGCGCTGATCATGCGAGAGATTCGTATCGAGGGCGAGCTCGAGCATCCCGATGACCCCGTTCATCGGCGTCCGAATCTCGTGGCTCATGTTGGCCAGGAATTCGCTTTTCGCGCGATTGGCCTCGTCGGCCGCGAGTCGCGATCGCAAGAGCTCGTCGCTGTGCTGCCGCTCCTCGACCGATCGGTTGAAGGATTCCGCGAGGGCTTCGAACTCATCGCCCGTGCGAATGTCGACGGGCGGCGAGAAGCCCGTGCTGCCAAAGCGATCCGAGGCAGCTGCCAGCTTCTCCAAAGGGCGCACGAACACGCGCGTCGTGTAGGAGTAGAGGAAAATTCCGAATACCAATAGCAGCGCGACCCGCAAGCCAATGTCGCGGGCGATATTCCGGAGAATTCTCTGATTGACCGGTGACATCTCCATGTCGACGGAGAGGATCCCGATCACATTGCTCTTCCGGGAACCGTCATACGCGCCGAGCAGCGGCTGCACCAGACGGAAGAAGGGGCGACCGTTCTCCTCGTAGTACGCCTTGCCCTGTCCCGCAGTAAGCAGCGCCCGGGGACGATCCGTTTCACCTCCGGGGAATTCTCCGGTGTCCGAGTCCACAATGACCCGCCTCTCGGGATCGTAGATCATCACAGCCGCGACATCAGGAACTCTCTGTGAAAAGCGCTGGATCGCCCGAGACAGGGCTTCGCTGTGGAGCAGCGCCGAATCTTCCTGGATGAGACTCTCGATCATCGCCCCGAGGCTCGATGCGGAAGCCTCGACGGATTGGTACATCTCCCTGCGCATGGCGCGGTACTGGAATACGCCCGTCGTGGTGACAATCACCGCGAAGACCCCGATGAAGCCGACGAGGATCTTGGTGGACAGGGATGCCCGCCGGGATTTCATTCGATGACCACTCTGTCTTGACGTGAGCGTCCGAACGCCAGGATGCACAGAGAGGCGATGAGAAGAAGTCCCGGCAGATATAGCGATGCCCACATATATGCGCGTCGTGCTCTATACACTTCGGTTATCCGCGCGGCCAGGCTCGAACCCGTGGTTACACCGTTCCACCTGTCCACAGCGGCCAGCCTGGCGCCCGTAGCCTTGTCGTAAATAAAGTCTCCGGACAGACATCCCTCCTCGACTTTGAGCTCACTGCCGGTGCGAGGCTCTACCCAGACCCTAAAATAGAA
>WNFK01190535.1_pt1 | contig 11843 bp, 14 predicted proteins | sample 5400281 | NCBI WGS metagenome assembly WNFK01 (sample SAMN13153350, study PRJNA577476) | soil metagenome | isolation source: 20 cm soil on Douglas fir-dominated hillslope | place: USA:California | collected 2013-09-17
GCGGCCCGGCATGCCGGTGCAGTGGTGCCTGGAGACTGGCGAGCCTGCCAGCCTGCTGCCCGCCGGGTACGACGTCCTCAGCTACGAAGACGTGCCGGACAGCGGCAGCGGCGCGAGGAGGCGGATGCTGGCTCGCCGCGGCCGAACCGCGTCGGCGGCTCGGGGCGCTGCCGGTCGCGTTCGCTAGCCGGGATGACGCAGACTGTATGACATGGTGCTGCTAGAGCGGGAGTCACACCTGGCGGCGCTGTACGACTACGCCGGGGAAGCCAGACGCGGCGACGGCCGGCTGGTCCTGGTCAGCGGCGAGGCAGGCATCGGGAAGTCGGCGCTCGTGGAGCAGCTTGCCGCGGACCTGCCCGACGCGCGCTGGTCCTGGGGTGCGTGCGATGGCATGTTCACCCCGCGCCCGCTCGGGCCGCTATTCGACCTGGCCACTCAGCTCGGCGGCGAGCTGGGCGACCTGTGCCGGGCCCGCGCTCCCCGGGACGAGCTCTTCACCGCGCTGCTGCGCCAGGTGAGCGAGCCCAGGCGGCTCAACGTGCTGGTGGTCGAGGACGTGCACTGGGCGGACGAGGCAACCATCGACCTGCTCAGGTTCCTCGGCCGGAGGATCAGGTTCGCCCCTGCCTTGCTGATCGTGACCTATCGCGACGAAGGCCTGACCGCGAGCGACCCGCTCCGGCAGGCTCTCGGCGAGCTCGCCAACCAGCGCTCGACCAGGCGCATCGCGCTCGCGCCGCTGTCCGCCGATGGCGTGGCCCTGATGGCCAGCGGCAGCAAGTTCGCGGCAGCCGACCTGTTCAGGCTGACCGGCGGCAATCCGTTCTACGTCAGTGAGGTCGTGAACGTAGGTGCCGATGAGATCCCGCCATCGGCGCGCGACGCCGTGCTGGCGCGCACCGCCAGGCTGGGCGGCGCGGCCGCCGGCGTCCTCGACGTCGCCGCGCTGATCGGATCGCGAGTCGAGGTAACGGTGCTCGAGGCGGTCACCCCCTGCCAGGCACAGGACCTGGATGAGCTTGTCGGCTCCGGCCTGGTCGTCACCGGAGGCGGCTGGCTGAGGTTCCGGCACGAGATCGCGAGGCTAGCCGTCGCGCAAGCAGTCACCGCGCACCGGGCCGGCCCGATCCACGCCAGGATCCTCAATGCTTTGCTCGCGCTTGGATGTGATGACGACGCCAGCCTCGCCTATCACGCGGAGGAGGCGGGAGACCAGGCCGCCGTGCTGCGGGCCGCCGCCCAGTTCAAGCGAGCGCTCCGCTTCCAAGCGGACTCCGATCCGCGCGAGGCCGCTGCCTTGTACGACGGGCTTGCTCACGAATTGTCCTTGATCGACGGGTGGCATGACGCGGTCGAGGCAAGTGAGCGGGCGCTCGCCCTATGGCGCGAGGCGGGCGAGTCGCTGCGCGAGGGCGACGCGCTGCTCCTGCTGTCGCGAACGATGTGGCGGCTATGTCGTGGTGGCGAGGCGGTGCAGGCAGCCGAGGCGGCGCTGGCCGTGCTCGAGCCGCTCGGGCCAAGCCCGGAGCTGGCCAGGGCGTTCGCCAACCTCGCTGGCCAGCGGATGCGCGACGGCGACGGTGACGCCGCGATCGATCTGGCCGGGCAGGCGGCGGCGATCGCCGAACCGCTCGGCGTCACTGAGATCGTGAGCGATGCACTGAACACGCAGGCGTGCGCGCTTGCGGCGCAGGGGCGCGAAGCAGCTGACCTGCTGGAGCGGGCACTGGACATCGCCGTGTCCGGGCATTGTGAGGCGCAGGCCGGCCGGGCATTCACGAACCTGTACACCATGTACACCGGGCAGCGGCGGTTCGCCGATGCTGAAAGGTACTACCTGGACGGCGTCGCCTACTGCGACGAGCATGACATCGTCACCTACGCCACCTGCCTTCGGGGAGAGCGGGCCAGCGTCCTGGAGAAGACCGGCCGCTGGGAGGACGCGGCGCTGCTCGCGGCCGAGTTGCTCGAGCGCGTTGGGGCCTCGCCGATCAACCGGTTGAGCTCGCTGATCACCCTCGGGAAGATCCGCGCCAGGCGCGGTGAGCCTGGTGCATGGGAATGCCTCGACGAGGCGGCGGCTGCAGCCGACGGGTCGGCTGAGCCGTCCCTCATCGCGGAGGCGCGGCTGGCGAGGGCAGAGGCCTACTGGCTCAAGGCAGACGTGGAAGCGGCCAGGCGCGAGGCCGAGCTCGCCGATGAAGTAGCGGCCTCCCGCAACTCCTGGGAGCGGGGGGCGATCGGCGTCTGGCTGAGTCGCACCGGCTCGACGAGGCTGTCGAAGGGCGAGCTAGCCGCTGCGTATTTGTTGCAGATCAAAGGCGATTGGCAGGGGGCTGCCGAGCTGTGGACGGAGCTTGGCTGCCCGTTCGACGCCGCGATGGCGCTCAGTGACGCTGCCGATGAGAAGGCCCTGCGCGACGCGTTGCAGGCCTTCGATGACCTCGGCGCCGCCGCTGCCGCCCGCATCACGAGGCAGAAGATGCGCAGGCTTGGCATCAAGTCGGTACCGGCCGGCCCCCGGACTACTACCAGGGCGCATCCGCGCGGCCTGACCAGACGCGAGCGGGAGGTGCTCGACCTGATCTGCGCCGGGCGAACGAACGCGCAGATCGCCGAGCGGCTGTTCATCTCGGTGCGGACGGTCGACCATCACGTGTCCGCCGTGCTGGCCAAGCTTGAGGTGCAGACCCGCAATGCCGCCGCGTCGCAGGCGGCCAGGCTCGGGCTTACCGCAGCGGCGGAAAGTTAGGCAACGCCACACAGGAGGAACAATGCCGCTCTACATGGACGTGCACACGATCGACGGCGGGGTAACCGCCGATGACGTGGCCAAGGCGCACATAGCCGACCTGCAGACCCAGGGCAGGCACAACGTCAACTACCTGCGCTACTGGGTGGACGAGGGAAAGGGCAAGGTCTTCTGCCTCGTCGATGCGCCGTCAGCGGACGCCGCCGCGACCGTGCACCGCGAGGCGCATGGCCTCGTCGCTGACGTCGTGTTCGAAGTTAAAGAAGGGTCCTAACCCTGACCCCCGGACCCTGCGGTGTCGGTATCGAGGCTCGTCTGGGCCTGGCCGTTCGCTCGCTGCGTGTCGGCGGCGCTGGTCGTGACAGGCGGCTTCTTCCTGTTCCTGAGGAAGGCCGCGACCGCGCCGCAAGCGGCAGTCAGCGTTGCGAGTCCGACCGGCGTCTTCCAGCGCCGGTAGCGTGGCTGAACGGGATCGATCCGCCTGGCCGCCGAGGACAGCATCGCCGACACCTTCGGTGCCACCGTGTCCTGCAGAACGTGCCCTGAGCGCTCGACCTGGGGCGCGGCCCAGGCGCGCGTCCTGAGGATCTGCCGCCGCGCCGCCTCGCCGGTGTTCCTGGCCAGCGGCTTGGCTCGCTCGGCGGCCGGCTTGAGCTGAGCCGCCGCCTGTCGCGCGCCATCCTTGATCGCGTCGTTCCTGCTCTTCGGGGACATCTGAACCTCCGCAAATCTTCAGCGTCATGTCACGCTGCGGTTGACCTTCCCCTGATGGGCGGCGGCAATCGGAATAGCCGTCGCCAAATGGGGCGAGCTGGCGAATTACCAGGTCACGAGGCGTCTCAGTGAGCGACGGGAGGACAAAATACTCGGTAAGGGTAAAGTTTTCACCTTGCCGGCGGCAGAATCTCCCCATGAGAAATCCCCGCTGGCGTGATGTGCGTCCGGCGCGACTGGCCATGCTGGCCGCGTGCGCGACGCTGTGCCTGACGCTCGCGGCGTGCTCAAGCGGCGCGAGCCACGGATCGAGCGGCCACACCGGTTCGGGCACGGCACATTCATCCGCCCCGGCGTCGCCCGCCCAGCCGGCGACCGGCCCGGCAGCCGCGGGCGCCGTCAAGGCCATGTGGCAGACATTCTTCAACGGCGCCGTCCCGATCCCGCGCCGCCTTGACCTGCTGCAGGACGGCCAGCAGTTCGCCTCATTCGTCCACTCCCAGGCCAAGACGTCGCTGGGATCCCTGGTCCTGGCCGCGTCGGGGAAGGTCAGCGCGGTCAGGCTGCAACCGCCCGATCACGCCAGCGTGACCTACTCGATCCTGCTTGGCGGCAAGACGGTGGCCAAGAACCTGTCAGGCACCGCCGTCTATATCACGGGGCGCTGGCAGGTCGCCGTGACCACGTTCTGCGCCCTGGTGCACGTTGCCTACGGGAAGAAGTCCAACCTGATACCCGCGCCCTGCGGGAGCTAGCCGATGATCAGCACCGTGGCCCCACGCGCGGCCTGGCGCCGCCGGCCGGTCGCGCTTGCCGCGCTGTGCACGCTGCTGTTCCTGACCTTCCTCGACAACACCGTGGTGAGCGTCGCGCTCGCCAGCATCAGGGCCGACCTGCAGGCTGGTGTGTCGGCCCTGCAGTGGGTGGTCGGTGCCTACGCGCTGACCTTCGCCGCGCTGATGCTGACATTCGGGATGGTCAGCGACGAGTTCGGCCGCAAGAAGGTGATGCTGGCCGGGGCGGCCGTGTACTGTGCGGGCGCCATGATGTCCGCGCTGGCAACCAGCCTCACCGTGCTGATCGCCGGGCGCGCTGTGATGGGGCTTGGCGCCGCCGCGAGCGAGCCGGGCACGCTCTCCATGATCCGGCAGCTGTACCGGGATGAGCGGAGCCGGAACCGCGCGCTCGGCGTCTGGGCGGCGGTCTCGGGCTTCTCGCTCGCGCTCGGTCCGGTTCTTGGCGGCACCCTGGTGGGGGCGTGGAGCTGGCGCGGGATCTTCTGGTTCGACGTCACCTTCGGCCTGGCCGCCCTTGCCGTCGCGGCGATGGTGCTGCCCGAGAGCGCTGACCCCAAGGCCGGCCGGGTCGACATCCCGGGTACGGTGCTCGGCGCGGCCGCGCTCGCTGCGCTGGTCTTCGCCGTCATCAACGGCGAGACCGCCGGCTTTGCCGCAGCCGGCGTCATCGCGCTGTACTGCGTCAGCGCGGTTGCGGCCGCGGCGTTCGTGATCTGGGAACGGCGCGCTCCATATCCGCTGCTCGACCTGCATTTGCTGCGCGTCGCCAGGTTTGCGACACCGAACGTCATCGCGGCGTGCTGCTACTTCGCGACCTTCGCGATCTTCTTCTTCACCGCCTTGTACCTCGGCGAGGTCGCCGGATACAGCGGATACCGGATCGCCGCCGTCTTCCTGCCGATGACGGTCGTGATGATCGCCGCGTCCCTGGTGGCCGGCCGCCTGACGACCGTGGTCGGGATCCGGGTATCGCTCGTGGCCGGATGCCTGCTGTTCGCGGCCGGCCTGCTGGTGACCAACCTGGCACTCGGACCGCACCCCAGCTATCTGGCGCTGGCCGCCGCGCTCGGGCTGGCGGGAGCAGGCCTGGGGGCCAGCGTCGTGCCGGTCACCTCCTCGGTGCTGGCCGCGGTACCGCCGGAGCGATCCGGCATGGCCGCTTCGGCTACCAACACGAGCAGGGAGGTCGGAGCGGTCGTCGGCGTCGTAGTGCTCGGCGCGCTCGTTAACGCCGAACTCAAGGCCGGGCTGATCAGCCGGATGACCCGCCTGAACCTGCCGGCCAGCCTGCAAACGCTGGTCATCGGCATCGTGCAAACCGGCGGCGGCTCGGTCGCGCTCGGCGGCCTCTCCGGCGGCGGCTCAGGCGGTTCAGGCGGGTCTGGCGGGTCAGGCGGCGTGGGCGGGCTGAGCGGCCTGGGCGGCGCCGGCGGGCTGATCGGGCAGCTCTTTCAGGCCGGATACGCGGCCTTCGAGTCAGCCTTGCACGTTGCACTGTACCTCTCGGCCGGGCTCCTGGCTGGTGCGGCGCTGCTGGCCGCGATCACGCTCAGGCGTCGTCCTCAGGTGGCGGAGAGCACCTCGTCCAGGCGCTCATAGCCTTCCCTGACGCCGCTCTCCATCCCGCTCGCGACGAAGGCATCGCGCGCGGCGAACGAGTCAACCAGCGAGGTCGACGTCAGCCTCGTCCGGCCATCGCCGAGATCGGTGAAGACGATCCGCTCCAGCGCGACGCCGTCCGGATCGCCCTCGAACGTGAACGTCTGGACGATCACCTCGTTCGGGCGCACCTCGTGGAAGCTGCCGTGGAAGCCGAACTCGTCCTGCCCCCTGACGTGCAGGTAGCGGTATGGCCCGCCCGTCCGGCAGTCGTAGTGGTCGATCCGCATCTGCAGGCTGCGCGGCCCGAGCCACGCAGCGACAAGGCCGGGGTCGGTGTGGGCACGGAATACCTTCTCCGGCGGCGCGTCGAAGTCCCTGGTGATCCTGACGAGAGGCACGTCGGGGTCGACGGCGATGTCGGTCTCGTGGGTCTTGGTGGTCATGACGGTGATCCTTTCTGGCTAGCTTGGTCCTCATCTGGCATGGCGACCAGCACGTCGTCCAGGCGGCGGTAGCGGTCTTCGGCTTCGCGGCGGTAGCGCTCGATCCACTTCGTCATCAAGTCGAAAACCGCCGCCTCCAGGTGCACCGGACGGCGCTGGCCCTCCCTAGTGCGGCTCACCAGCCCGGCGTCCGCCAGCACCTTGAGGTGCTTGGAGACCGCCTGGACGGTCACGTCGTAGGGCCTGGCTAGCTCGTTGACGGTGGCGTCCCCTGCGGCGAGCCGCGCGACCATGTCGCGCCTGGTCGGGTCGGCCAGGGCGGCGAAGACCCGGGAGAGCGGATCAGCAGCCACGGCCTTCCTCCTTAGCCTCAACCATCTGGTTGAATACAACGCTAGCCGTGGCCGAGCAGCCTTGTCAACCTTTTGGTTGAAGAGCCAGGTAGCTGCCCGGACAGCGAGACCGGTCGTCCGGTCTAGGGGCCTGGTAGCGAGACCGGCGGCGATCGCGGCGCGTTCCGGTCATGGCTCATACCGGTTTGAGGTAGCTTGAAGCAATGCCGCTCGCACCCCGCAAACTCCCGCTCGCCATCTGGGCCAGGCTGCCCGAGCCACTGCGCCGGAGGGTCGGCTCAACAGGGGGCAGGCGGCTGATGAGGTTCGCGCCTGCGGCAGCTCTCGCGCTTGCCACCACCCAGATCACCTACTTCATCTGCTTCAGCGTGCTGGCCATGACCGGACGGGCATCGGGCGCCGCGGGCTGGCTCGCCGGGGCAGCGGTTAGCTACGGTGTGAGCCGCTGGGCCTGGGAGCGCAAAGGCAAGCCGCGCGTGCTGAAGGAGACGCTGCCGTTCCTGGCCATCTCGCTCGTTGTCGGCATCGTGCTCACTGAGGCGAGTCACTTCGGATACCGGGAAGCGGCGGCGCTCGGCCTGCACGGCGCCGCGCACGACGCGTTCGTGCAGGGCTTCTACCTGGCCGCCAACTGCTTCACATTCCTGACCAGGTTTGTGATCTTCCATTTCGTGCTGTTCGCCGACCGCGATGCCAAGGCCGAGTCCCAGCTACGGGCTGAGGACGTCTAGCGCCGCATCCGGCATGACGGCGCCGGTTGCGCGCGGGCATTATGGCGGCGACGTCCGGCCGCGACGCAGCCACTGGCCGCGCCCTGGCTTCGCCAGCACCTGGCCGTCCTCGAGCAGGACGTCGCCGTGGCTGATGGTAAAGCGCGGCCAGCCGCAGATCTCCCGCCCGTCGTAGGCCGAGTAGCCGGCCCTGGACCGCATGGAGCTTCCGTCGATCGTGCGCCGCAGCTGCGGGTCGAGGACGAGCAGGTCGGCGTCGCTCCCGACTGCGATCGTGCCTTTGCGCGGATAGAGCCCGAACAGGCGGGCCGGGCTGGTCGAGGTCAGCGAGACGAAGCGATGCAACGAAATGCGGCCGGTACTGACGCCCGCGGAGAAGAGCATCGGCAGCATCGTCTCGAGGTCGGCAACGCCCTGCCGGGCAGTCGTCACGTCCAGCGACTCATCGAGCTTGTCGGCCAGCCGCCAGGGTGCGTGGTCGCTGCCCAGCGTGTCCACCGACCCATCGGCCAGCCCAGCCCACAGCGCCTCGACGTCCTGGGTGTCCCGCAGCGGCGGAGAGCCGATGTACTTCGCGCCGTCAGGTCCGGCGAGTGCCTCGCTGGTCAGGTGCAGATACAGCGGCCTGGTCTCGACGAACACGGGCAGGCCGCGGGCGCGGCCCCGCCGGGCGGCGCGCAGCGCCGGCTCCGACGACAAGTGCACGATGTAGACCGGCGAGCCCGTTGCCTCGCAGATCGCCACGGCCCGCTCCACGGCGGCGCGTTCGGCCGGTACCGGGCGGCTGGCTGCCCAGTCGACGAAGCCGCCGCGCCCGGCCACCAGCAGCCGCTCGCCAGCGAACCGGACCAGGGCACCGTCCTCGCAGTGGATCAATGTCAGCATGCCATGCTGGCCGGCGATCCTGACCGCCTCGATCATCGCGTCCGCGTGCGCCTCGAACTCGTCGGCCACCATGAAGAGCTTCAGGCTTGTGTGCCCGGCGTCCGCGAGCCGTGGTAGCTCGGCAAGCGCCTGCGGCGTCGGACTGTCAAGGACCGGGTGGAGCACGTAGTCCACGCTGGCCAGCGCCCGGGCCGCGGCCAGGTCGCGCCCGAGGGACTGGCTCAGCGAGTCACCGTCCGCCGGGAAGGTCATGTTCCCGATCGTGGTAATTCCGCCGGCGATAGCGGCATCCGAGCCGCTGCTGAAGTCGTCGACCCACGCCGGAACGCCAGGTTCGGGCGGCTCGGGTGAGGACAAGTGCACGTGCATGTCGATGCCGCCGGGAAGGACCAGCGCTCCCGTGGCGTCCAGTTCCCTGCGCCCGCGCGGAGAGCCGCCTATCTGGCTGACCGCGGATCACCAGGTCACAGTCGGAGTCTGGAACTTGTATCGCCTCCGTCCTGGCGTGGTCGCCCGGACTTCACATCGGCAGCATAGGCGGTTCAACCGTCCCCTGGTGTTGAGCGCTCGGCCCGGCTTGCTCAGAATGGCAACAGGGACCGCGTCTGCGAGAAAGGAGCGGCTGTGAGCGTGCAGCTTAATCACACGATCGTCGCCTGCCGCGATCAGCGGCAGTCGGCAGCCTTCCTGACCGAGATACTCGGCCTGCCCGCGGCGACGAGGTTCGGCCGGTTCCTGGTCGTCGGAACGGACAACGGCGTATCCCTCGACTTCGCCGATACCGACAGCGACATCACCGTCCAGCATTACGCGTTCCTGATCGGCGAGGATGACTTCGACGTGATCTTCGGCCGCATCGCCGCGCGGGGCATCCCGTACTGGGCCGATCCTGGCCGGACGCGGCACGGGGAGATCAACCACAATGACGGCGGCCGCGGCGTTTACTTCGCCGACCCCGATGGCCACGTGATGGAGATCATTACCCGTCCTTACGGCGGCTGAGACGCAGGCCTTCAAAGACTTACGCCATCAGGGCTGCAGCGGCGACGGGTGCCGGGGTTCGTAGAGTGCAAGCTCAGCGCCGTCGGGCAGGCGGATCGCCGCGAGGCGCCCCCAGCGCTCCTCGGACACATCCCGCGCCACATCGGCTCCCTTGGACCGAAGTGCGGCAAGCGTGGCGTAGATGTCATCGCACATCAGGTAGAGCTCGTGATGGCCGTTGCCGTCGGCCGGGTGCACGGCAAGCTCGGCCGGCGGCAACCCGAAGATGGGCCAGCCCCCGCCGGCGTCGACCGAGGTCATTCCTAGTACGTCCGCGAAGAACGTGCGAACCTTCTCGGCATCAGGGGAGAAGACGATAGCGTGCACGCCGGTGATCACGTGGCGATTATAGTTCTTCCCGCCAGGTCCGCTCGATCTGCCGGATCATCTCCGGGTAAACGATCAGGTGCCGGAACGGCCTGATCGCGGCTAGGTAGGCGATCCCGAGCAACCCATTGGGCTTGACCAGAACGGCCATCTGGCCGCGGTAACTGCCAGGCCCTTCCCGGACCCAGCCGATGTGCATGACCCCGTGCATGGTCCGGTTGGCGATCTCGGCGGCGAACTCGTTATCGAGCAGGTAGAGCGGGCTGAAGGGCAGCGCTCCAACGTCCGGGCCGGACGGGCGGTCGCGCAGATCCGCAGGCAGCCTGTCGCGGAGTGTTGGCACCCTGGAGCCGAGGCCAGTGTCCGCGTCGTCCCAGCCGAGCAGCTCACCGATCTTCAGCCGGATCACCCACAGCGCGCGGGTGACGCCCGAGGCCCGCCGCGACGCGCGGGGTGCGGCGAACTGACGCACCAGCCGGGGAAAGTCCTCGGCCTGGCCGCCCGGCGTCGGCAGCGCCCAGACGTCCTCCAGCCGGAAGTCGCGGGTGAGTTCGTGGATCCGCCAGGGCTGCGAAGTATGCGCCGTGTTCGGGAGCCTCATTCGCTGGCCTCCATTCCGCTCGCCGGATTATTCCATACGCTGCCGTATGGTAGTGACCATACGCTAGCGTATGGTCATGCGCAAGCCGCGTGAGCGTCGTCTCTCGCCCGATGACTGGGCGAGGGCGGCGCTTGGCGCGATCGCACGGGGCGGTGTTGGCGCTGTCGCCGTGGAAACCGTCGCCGCCGAGCTCGGTGCGACCAAAGGCAGCTTCTACTGGCACTTCAAGAACCGGGACGCCCTGATCCAGACAGCGCTTGACAGGTGGGAGCACGTGGGGACCGAAGCGGTGATCGGGGAACTGGAGCGAGAGCCTGACCCGGTCAGACGCCTGAAGAAGGTCCTAGCGGCGGCCTTCAAGCTAGGACCCGCGGACCGCGCTGAAATCGCCCTGCTTGCTAATCCCGATCATCCGGCCGCTGTGCGCGCGGTACGCCGGGTCGCCGAACGCCGGATCACCTATATTTCGCAGCAGCTTGAGGCGCTCGGATGGGACCGGGGGCAGGCGCTCGACCGTGCCGTGCTCATGTACTACGTCTACGTCGGCCATCTGCAGATGACCCACGTGGCGCCAGACGTGATCAGCCGCGAGGCCCGGCAGCGGCAGATAGAGCTGGTGTTCGATGCTCTTGTTGCCGGGGACAGGCCCCGAAGATGAGCCGCCTGGATGCGTGACTCTCGTCCGCCGTGGCTGGGACGATCAACCCTCTGCTGTCAGCAGATCGCCTTGGCGTGCCTCGGCCAGGCCGACGATAGTGGATCGTGATCCGGATTCCGCAGCCGGATCTGAGAGCGGGGAGACCATGCTGAGTGCCGTTGCCGAGACCACCACGAATGCCGGCTCGCTTGACGAGCAGCTGATCAGCCGCCTTCTGTACCACCGCATTATCGTGCTCGGGACTGAGGTCAATGACGCCGTAGCCAACCGCCTCTGCGCGCAGTTGCTGCTGCTATCGGCTGAGGACTCGCGCAGCGACATCTGCCTGTACATCAACTCGCCGGGCGGGTCGGTCAGCGCTGGCCTGGCCATCTACGACACGATGCGGCTGATCCCGAACGAGGTCAGCACGCTGGCGATGGGCTTGGCGGGCAGCATGGGGCAGTTCCTGCTGTGCGCGGGAACGGCAGGCAAACGGTTCAGCCTGCCGCACGCCCAGGTGCTGATGCATCAGGGGTCAGCGGGATTCGGGGGCACGGCTGCCGACGTCGAGATCTACGCCGAGCAGCTCGAAAAGACAGGAGCCATGATGATCAAGCTGATCGCCGAGCATACCGGCCAGCCGGTGCAGACCGTCGAGCGCGACAGCCTGCGTGACCGCTGGTTCAGCGCCGAGGAGGCTCGCGACTACGGGATCATCGACCACATCGTCGAACGGCTCGATGACGTCCGTCCCGCAGTCTCCGCCCGGATGGCAGGGCTGTGACGATGGGCCAGTACACGATCCCGACCGTCGTCGAGAAGACCCCGCTCGGCGAGCGGGCTTACGACATCTACTCCAGGCTGCTGTCCGAGCGGATCGTCTTCCTCGGCACCGAGATTGACGACGGTGTCGCCAACGTGGTCATGGCGCAGCTGCTGCACCTGGAGTCGGTC
>WNFK01054519.1_pt3 | contig 11842 bp, 14 predicted proteins | sample 5400281 | NCBI WGS metagenome assembly WNFK01 (sample SAMN13153350, study PRJNA577476) | soil metagenome | isolation source: 20 cm soil on Douglas fir-dominated hillslope | place: USA:California | collected 2013-09-17
CAAGCCGGCCTCACGGCCCCCGCTACAACAGGAGAAGAAAGTGCCCGAGAAGATCCAGCGCGCTCTCGTCGTGACGGCCCATCCTGACGATTCCGAGTTCGGCGCCGGGGGCACCGTCGCGAAGCTCGTGCGGGATGACTGCGAGGTCACGTACGTCATCGTGACCAACGGCAACAAGGGCTCCGGCGACCGTACGATGACCTCCGAGCGACTGGCGCGCATCCGCGAGGAAGAGCAGCGCAACGCCGCGCGCACGCTCGGCGTCGCCCGCGTGGAGTTCCTTGGCTATCCCGACTGCGAGGTCGAGGACACGCGCGAGCTCCGGCGCGACGTCACGCGAGAGATCAGACGGTGGCGCCCCGAGCTCGTGATCACGATGAACCCGCACCGCACATACAACCTCGGGGGCTCGCACCGCGATCACCGAACCGTCGCCGGGGTCACCCTCGACTGCGTCTATCCGCTGGCCCGCGACCACCTGTCGTTCCCGGAGCTGATGCCCGACTTCGAGCCCCACAAGGCGCTCGAGATCCATCTGATGCAGTGGGAAAATCCGCAGCTCGTCGTGGACATCAGCGACGTGATGGACCTCAAGATCAAGGCGCTGGCCTGTCACGCCAGTCAGTTGGCCGACTTCGCCGGCGTCGAGAAGCGCATCCGCGAGCGCGCGGCCGAGCTCGGTAAGCCGAAAGGCTACGCCTACGCGGAGACGTTCGACCGGGTCGTGCTGGCGCGATGATCCGGTACTGGCCGGCGCTCCTGAGCGCGCTCCTCTCGCTCAGCGCCATCGCCGGCTACTACGTGTTCCTGCGTGTGCCGGCGGTGCGCAATCACCCAGCGCTTTACCTCGTGGCATTCGCGATCGCGGCGGTGATCGCGGGCGCGGCGACCTGGCACGCGGCGCGGTGGCCGAACTTCGTGGCACTCGGGCTCTCGGCGGTCTTGCTGATTCTCGGCGGGTACTTCAACTTCGTGCTCGCGCGAGTGCCGGCCACCCCGACGGTGCTCCGCGTTGGCGAGCCGGCGCCTGGCTTCACCTTGCCCGACGCGGCCGGCGCGCCGGTAAGCCTCGCGTCGTTTCGTGAGCGCGTGCCGGTCGTCCTGGTCTTCTATCGCGGCTACTGGTGACCCTTCTGTGTCGCGGAGCTCCAAGGACTTGGAGCCGTCTTGACCGAGCTCGGCGACGAGGGTGTCCAGATCCTGGCGATCAGCCCCGATCCGAACGAGAGAAGCCGGGAGCTGGCCCAGAAGCTCCGCGCGCCGTACCGTTTCCTCACCGATGGTGATCTCGCGGTGACGCGACGCTACGGCCTCCTCCACGCCCACGGAGGCCACAAGGGTCAGGACGTGGCGCGACCGACGACCGTCGTGATCGATCGGCGTGGCATCGTCCGCTGGCTCCAGCTCGCCGACAGCATCCAGATCCGGCCCGACCCCACCGACGTCGCGCGCGCCGTGCGTCAGCTCGGCTCATGACCGACTTCGGTCCGAGCGTTCGGCGCGTCCAGGATGCGCTGGCCGCGGCCGGCGGCGGCCACACCGTGATTGCCCTCGAGCAGTCGGCGCGGACGTCGGCCCAGGCGGCCATCGCGGTCGGCTGCAAGGTCGATCAGATCGCGAAGTCGCTGGTCTTTCGCGGCGAGCAGAGCCAGCGCGCCGTGCTGGTCATTGCGAGCGGCGCCAATCGCGTCGACGAGCGCAAGGTGGCCGCGCTCATCGCCGAGCCGGTCGGCCGCGCCGATGCCGACTTCGTGAGGCAACGGACGGGCTTCGCCATCGGCGGCGTCGCGCCCGTCGCGCACTCCGAGCCGCTGACGATCCTGATCGACGAGGATCTACTGCGGTGGTCGGAGATCTGGGCGGCGGCCGGCCATCCGAACACGGTCTTCAAGCTGACACCAGCCGACCTCGTGCGCATGACCGGCGGCCGCGTCGCGGAGGTCAAGTCCGCGGTCGCAATCTGACGGTCCAGGTAGAGTAAAATGCGCATGTGAGCCGCCGTTTTGTCACATTTCTCCTCGCCGTACTCCTGATCGTCGCGGCGGCCGGCGCGTCCGCGCGGACGGCGGTCGTACCGCCCCAGGCCGCGTCGCTCGCCGAGAGTGTCAATGCCCTGACCACGCCGGAGATGGACGGCCGCCGGTCGGGCACACCGGGTGGTGATCATGCTGCCCGGCGGCTCGCCGACTGGCTCGCCGCCGCGGGGCTCCGGCCCGGCGGAGACGCGGGATCGTTTCTGCAAACCTTCGTCCTCGAGACGTCTTCGCGTCCCGGTCCGGCGAGCAGCCTGGACCTGCTCGGACCGACCTTACGGAAGCTCGACTTCGGACGTGACTGGATCGCCCATGGCGGCTCGCTCGCCGGCGAGGTCAGCGGTGAGGTCGTCTTCGTCGGCTACGGCATCGAGATGGCCGACCCGGCCTACGACGACTACGCCGGTGTCGACGTTCGTGGAAAGATCGCACTCGCGCTCGACGACGCGCCGGCGCAACTGGCGAGCGCGCGGATAGGACGCCTGGACAAGCTGATCACGGCCAAGCGACGCGGCGCCGCCGCGCTGCTGATCGTGGGCGACGATCTCCCGGCGCCGGACAAGACGGCGGTCGAGGTCGGCCTGCTCTCGGGCGCCGTGACACGCGAAGCCGCCGACGCGGTCCTGGCGCCCTGCGGTCGAACGATCGCCGACGTGACACGCGCGCTGTCCGCGGCGCGCGTTCCGGCGCCGTTCGCGACGGGCACCCGCGCGCACATCCGTGTCGAGAGGGTCACCGACGAGACACGCGCCGCGAACGTCATCGGCATTCTGCCCGGCGTCGACCCCGCGCTCGCCTCCGAAGCCGTCGTGGTCGGTGCGCACTACGATCACCTCGGCCGCGTCGACGGCGTCGTGTACCCGGGCGCCGACGACAATGGCTCCGGCACCGCGGTGGTCCTCGGGCTGGCGCGCGCGTTCGCCGCGGCCGGTGGCGCCGGCCGCACCCTGGTCTTCGCGTTCTTCGGCGCCGAGGAGCTGGGCCTGATCGGCTCTCGCCACTACGTGAACCGTCCCGCGGTCCCGCTCGATCGCACCGTCGGGATGGTGAACTTCGACATGGTCGGCCGGCTGCAAGGGCGGCCACTCCACGTCGGCGGCGGCGACAGCGGCAGCCGGCTCCGCGCGCTCGTGAGCGACGCGGCGCAGGCCGACGGCGTCACGCTCGACGTCGACGGCTCGCCGTACGGTCCGTCCGATCACAGCCGGTTCTACGCGGCCGGCGTGCCGGTCCTCTTCTTCTTCACGGGCGGTCACGCCGATTACCACCGGCCGGGCGATACGGCCGACAAGATCGACGCGACCGGCATGGCCCGCGTCGCTTCCGTCGGCGCGCGGGTCATCGAGCGGCTCGCCGCCGAGTCGCGTCCGGCCTATGCTCAGGTGACGCGACCGGCTCGCCGGCAGGGTGCCGGAGCCGCCGCCGGCGGCGGTGCGCTCCTCGGCGTCGTCGCGGTGCCGCGCCCCGGGACCGACGGCCTCAAGCTCTCGAGCGTGATGCCGGGGACCGCGGCCGAGCGCGCCGGTATGCGGGAGGGCGACGTGATCGTGCGCTTCGCCGGGGCCACGGTCGACGGCCTCGAAGAGCTTCGCGCCTTGATCCGCGATCGCCAGCCCGGCGACACCGTCTCGGTCCTCTATCTGCGAGCGGGCGACGCCCACACGACGTCCGCCACCCTTGGGCCCCGCACCGACTAGGCCAGTCGAGGAGCCACGAATGGTCGATGACGTGAAAGCAGCGCCGACGCTCACGGAGATGATGCGGCGGCGCGCGGCACTCTCGCCCGATCAGCAATATTTCCGGCTGTACGACGAGACCGTGACCTACGGGCGTCTGTGGGAGCAGAGTGGACGGTACGCTGCCGGACTCTCGCGCGCCGGGGTACGGGCGGGCGACAAGGTCTGCCTCATCTATCCGACGTGCGCCGAGTTCTTCTACACCTTCTTCGGCGCGCTGCGCATCGGCGCCGTGCCTGTGCCGCTCTACCCGACGCTGGGCGTGGACACGACGGCCGCGATCTTCCGCGACTCGGAAGCGATCGCCGTCGCGACCATCGGGTGGTTCCGCACGGGTGTCGACGAGAGCTGCGCGCTGCCGCCGAATGTTCGCATGGTGCTAGAGCCGCCCGATCTCGACATCGACGCGCCCGCGCCGCCACTGGCCGCGGCGAAGGCCGACGATCTGGCGTTCTTGCAGTACACGTCGGGGAGCACGGGCCACCCGCGCGGCGTCATGCTCACCCACGCCAACGTCGTGTCGACCATTCACTTCATGGCCGAAGGGGCGGGCATCACGGTCGACGACCGCGTCGTCTCGTGGCTGCCGCTGTACCACGACATGGGACTGATCGGCTGCGCGTTCACGCCGCCGCTCCTCGGCACGCCGATCTGGCTCCTGCCGCCCGATCTGCGCAACCCGCGGCAATGGCTCTCGCTGGTCACGGAGATCCGCGCGACGTTCACGGTCTCGCCGGACTTCGGCTACCGCAACTGCGTGCGCAACGTTCGCGACACGACGGGCCTCGACCTGAGGAGCCTCAAGTCGGCGCTCTCTGGCGCCGAGCCCGTGCGCCTGTCGACGATCGAGGCGTTCGAGTCGCACTTCGGCCTCAAGCGCATCATCTCGCCATGCTACGGCCTCGCCGAGGCCACCCTGGCGGTCGCCATCTGGCCGCGGGGCGTGCCGCTCCGGCGCGACCCGAGCGGACGCTTTCTCTCGGTGGGCCAGCCGTGCCGTGGCGTGTCGGTCCGCATCCTGGCTCCGCTCGACGAAGGTACCGGCGAGCGCGCGGTCGGCGTAGAAGGCGAGATCTGCGTGAAGAGCCCGGGTGTGATGAAGGGCTACTACAACAACCCGGAAGCCACCGCGAAGGTGCTCATGCCCGGCGGCTGGCTCAGGACCGGCGATCTCGGACTCCTCGACGCCGAGGGATACCTCTTCGTGACCGGCCGCCTCAAAGACCTCATCATCCTCGGCGGTCAGAACGTCGTGCCCGCCGACATCGAGGAGGTCGTCGATCGCGTGAACGGCGTCCGCTACTCCGCCGCCGTCGGCATCGACAGCGAGCGCACCGGCACGCAGCGGCTCCACGTCGTCGCCGAGGTGCGCAGCGAGGACGCCGCACCCGACGACTTCCACGACCTGATGCGCGAGATCACGAGCCGCGTCCATCGCGCCAGCGGCCACCGGCCGGCGCGCGTGATCCTCGTGCGGTCCAGCACGATTCCGAAGACCTCGAGCGGTAAGATCCAGCACTCGCGGCTCGTGCAAATGATCCAGGACGACTCGATCGCCGAGCGCGTTGTCTACGGCGACGACGACTAGGCATCGTGCAGATCGGCTGCCATCTTCCAGTCTACGGCCCGGCGGCCACCCGCGAGGTGCTGCTCGGCTTCGCGCGGCGCATGGAGGCGCTCGGCTACGACTCGCTCTGGGCCAGCGACCACGTCGTCATTCCGTACGCGATTGCGTCCCGCTATCCCTATAACCCGACCGGCGATTTCCCGCTGGCGCCGACCACCACCTTCCTGGAGCCGCTGGTCGCCCTCGGGCTCGTCGCCGCCGTCACCGAACGCATTCGCCTCGGCACGACCGTGCTCGTTCTCCCCCACCGTCATCCCGTCCTCGCCGCCAAGATGCTCGCGACGCTCGATCACCTGGCGCCCGGCCGCGTCATCCTGGGTGCGGGTGTCGGCTGGATGAAGGAGGAGATCGAGCTCTTCGGCGTGCCCTACAAGCGGCGCGGCGCCTGGAGCGACGAGGCGATCCGGGTCATGAAGGCCTGCTGGCGCGACGAGCGCGTCAGCCACCGCGGCGAGTTCGTGCGGTTCGAGGGGCTCGGCGTGGCGCCGAAGCCCGCCCACGGAACGATCCCTGTCTGGATCGGCGGTCATACGCCGCGCGCGCTCCGCCGTGTCGCCGAGCTCGGTGACGGCTGGCACGCCGCGTTTCCGCCGTCAGGTCGGCCGCGACATGAGCTCCGTGACCATCAGCGCCCGCCTCGGTCTGCCCGCGCGTCAGGACGTCGAGGCGCTCGTGCGCGAGATCCGGGAGCTCGCCGCCCTCGGGGTCAGCCACGTGATCCTCGAGTCCCGCGTCCGCGACCTCGACGACATGACCTCGATCTACGAGAAATTCGCCCGCGAAACCCGCCCGCGGATCTGAGCCTCCGTCCCTCATCGGACTCATGACGGGCCCCCATGCGACCTTAGGCGGGGTTGTTGGAACACCAGGCGCCTGAGTACGATACGGCGCCGGTGTTATGGGGGTACATATGACGGGGGTGATGGCGTGAATCGGAGTACTCCGATACTCGTGGCGTCGTGCCTGGCCCTGGCGGCGGCAGACTTCCTCCCCGAGCGTGTGTCGGCTCAGGTGACGCTCACGCCCCGCGTCATCCAGATCGACCAGATCAAATGCTCTGAGCTGCGGTCGCTCTCCAGCGACAAGATGGATCGGCTCATGGTGTACCTCAACGGCTACGTCGACGGGCTGCGCCGCCACACGGTCTGGGACGAGCGCCAGGTCGGCGAGCTCATCGACCGAGCCCTCAACTACTGCAAGGCGGATCCAACCGAGACGGTGCTCTCGGCCTTCACGCGGGCATCAAAATAACGCGACACCTCGGGCGTGCCGCTTTTCGCCCCGCTGATGGGCCACTCTTCCACAGACGTGCGTGCTTAAGGAGAACGGAATGACCAAGGCTGCGCGACGAACGATCATGCTCTTGATAGCACTCGGCCTCGCGGTGTCAATGACCAGCTGGGTCGCCGCACAGCAGCCGACGGCGCCCGCCCAGCCTCCGGCGGGCAGCGCGGCTCCAGAAGCCGATCAGGAAGACCTCACGAGCGACATCGCGCTGACGCGGGCGTCGATCCAGCTCCGCCGTCAGGCCATCGTGACGTCCGTGATGGATCTCACGCCGAAGGAGTCGGAAGCGTTCTGGCCGCTCTACCGCGACTATCGCGTCGAGATGGCGAAGGTGGGCGACCGCATCTCCAAGCTCCTCGTCCAGTACTCCGAGCAGTACGACGGTCTGACCGATGCGCAGGCATCCCAGATCATGAAGGACTGGATCAGCGTCGAGAAGGCGCGAACGGGCGTGAAGGACAAGTACGTGTCGCGCTTCAAGAAGATCCTCCCGGCGCGCAAAGTGATGCGCTTCTTCCAGGCGGACAACAAGCTCGACGCCATGCTTCTGGCCCAGCTCGCTTCCGTCGTGCCGCTCGCGCGGTGATGGTGGCCGGGGCCGCAACCGATAGAGACATGTGTTTCATATCACGGAGGGCGGACATGAAGAGTTGGACCACCGCGATCGTTGCCGGACTCGCCGCATGTGTGCTCTCGAGCGCGGCGCAGGCCGAGGTCTTCGTCTACCCCAAGCCGGGGCAGAGCCAGGAGGCGTTCGAGAGTGACCAGTACGCGTGTCACAACTGGGCCAAACAGCAGACGGGCTTCGACCCGGGCGCGCCGCCCCAGGCGGCTGCCGCGCCGCCGCCGCAGCAGGGCGGTGCTGTGAGGGGCGCGGCGCGCGGAGCCGCGGTGGGCGCCGCCGCGGGCGCCGTCGGCGGCGATGCCGGGAAGGGTGCCGCGGTGGGCGCCACCGCGGGCGCCGTCGGCGGCAGAATGAGACAAAACGCCAACAACCGCGAGTCGGCGCAAGCCTCCCAGCAGGCGCAGTCCCAGCAGCAGGCCGCCTACGGCAACTACGAGAAGGCCTATGCGACCTGCCTGGGGGGGCGTGGGTATTCGGTCAAGTAGAGCTCTCGCGCTCGGCACGCTGATCGGCGTTCTGCTGGCCGCTGGCGCCTGCGCCACGCCGATCGGCGTCTCGCTCTCCGATCCCCAATACGTCCATCGCCAGGCCACGCGGAGCGTGCTGACCGGCAGCGAGCCGAGCGGCGCGACCGCCCAGACGCTGCATCGTCTCGGTCTCGCCGAGCGCTTCCAGGAAGATCCGGTCGGCGCGCTCGCGCAGATGCGCGGCGACGGCGCCGCGCTCGGGCCGGATCGTCTGTTCGCGCTGGCCGAGCTGTCATTCCTCTACGCCGAGCAGGAGAACCGCCAGGACTACTACCTGGCCTCGGCCGTGTACGCCTACGCGTTCCTGTTCAGAAAGGACGGCGCGATCGACGAGCCCCTCGACTCGCGTACACGGCTGGCCGCCGATCTCTACAACTTCGGTCTCGCGCTGGCGCTCGCCGTCCCGCCGACGCCGCCGCGCGAGGACAGCGAGACGCTTCCGTACGGCAGCATGCCGCACCTCGACGTGATCGAGATCGATGTGACGAATCGGACACTTCCGCTGCCGTTCGGGCGGGTCGAGCTTCACGGCGCCGCGTCCGAGTTCGAGTGGGGCGGCCTGCGCCTGACTCGCTTCATCTCGGTCGGCGAGTTCAAGATTCGTGGACTCCGTAACCGCTACCGCCAGCCGGGTATCGGGGTCGCGCTCGGCGCCGAGGTCAGCCAGGACGGCAGTGGACCCGAGGCCCAGATCGCCCGCAAGTACATTCCGCCGCGGATCAAGGTCCCGGTCACGGCGTTCGTGAGGCTCGAGAACGCCATGCAGGGCATCACCGACGGGAACCTGCGCGGCCATCTCGAGCTCTATCCTGCCGACGAAGCACCGACGCTCGAGGTCGAGGGCCGGAAACTGCCGCTGGAGCTCGACTCGAGCGCCGTCCTCGCCTACATGCTCGAAGGGGCACCCGTGTGGGACACGGAGTTGGGCGCCTTCCTGTCGCCGGGGCGCCCGCTCACCATGCGACTCGGCATGCTGCATCCCTACCGGCGCGGCCGGATCCCGGTCGTGCTCGTTCACGGCACCGCGTCGAGCCCGGCGCGCTGGGCGGACATGATCAACGAGCTCACGAACGACCCCGTGCTGCGCGACCGCATCCAGTTCTGGCTCTTCACCTATCCCACCAGCAACCCGATTCTTCAGTCGGCCGCCGAGCTCCGGGAATCGCTCCTGGACATCGTGAAACGACTGGATCCCGAGGGGCGCGATCCGGCGCTGCGTCGAATGGTGCTGATCGGGCACAGCCAGGGCGGCATGCTCACACGGCTCATGGCCACCGACAGCGGCAACCGCTTCTGGGGCAACGTCACCCACGTGCCGTTCTCCGCGCTCAAAGGCCCGCCGGAGTCGCTCGCGCTCCTCAGAAACGCGATGTTCTTCGAGCGAGTCCCGTACGTGACACGCGTCGTGTTCATCGCCACGCCCCATCGCGGAAGCTTCCGCGTCTCCTCGCTCGTCCTGAATCTCGTGCGTCGGGTCGTTACCCTTCCGGCGTCCCTCGCGAAAAACTTCAGCGCGCTGATGGCGGATAACCCCGAGCTCGTCCAGGCGAACGCCTCCCTCAGGAACATGCCGACGGCCGTCGACAACATGCGCCCCGGCCAACCCTTCGTCCGGACGCTCTCGGCAAGTCCAATCGCGCCGGGTGTGATCGCTCACTCGATCGTCGCCGTGCTCGGAGAAGGAGCGCTGACCGGAAAGACTGACGGCGTCGTCGCCTACGAGAGCGCCCACCTCGACGGCGTCGAGTCCGAGAAGATCGTGCATTCGCCGCACTCGTGCCAGGCGGAGCCCGACACCATTCTCGAGGTCAGGCGGATCCTTCGCGAGCACGTCGCGGCCCAGTGAGGCGCCTGGCCGCCGGCGCCCTACGGGGCATGCTCTACATCATCGTCGTGGCCCTCGTCGCGTGGAGCCTGGCGGCGATCTGGATCGACGGGCCGAAAAGCCGCGCGCTGGCCGCCGCGCTCTGTGCGGTGGTGGCGGCCGGCTCCCTGCTCCTGCTCATCGTGGTGCGCCCGTGGTGGTGGGCCGGCGTGGCGGCCGTCGTCCCGTTCGTCGTCGTGCTCGCGTGGTGGCTCTCGATCGCGCCCACCAACACGGCCGACTGGCAGCCCGACGTCGCCCGGCTGCCGAGCGCCGTGTTCGACGGCGACCGCGTCACGATCCGCAACGTCCGGGACTTCGCCTACCCTTCCCCGACCGCCGTCGTCGAGCGTTGGGAGGAGCGGACGTACGATCTCAGCCGTATCGAAGGCTTCGACATGTTTCTCTCCAACTGGGGGCCGAAGGCCATCGCCCATACGATCTCGAGCTGGGCATTTTCGGACGGCCGGCACCTGGCGATCTCGATCGAGACGCGCAAGGTGAAAGGCCAGGAGTATTCGGCGCTGCTCGGATTCTTCCGCCAGTACGAGCTGTACTACGTCGTCGCCGACGAGCGCGACGTGATCGGCGTCCGGGCGGGTCCACGCGGCGAGGACGTCCACCTCTACCGTCTGCGCGGCAGTCCCAAGATCGCCCGCGCGCTGCTGCGCGACTATCTCGCCGAGGTCAACAGCCTCGAGCGCGCGCCTCGCTGGTACAACGCTCTGACGCACAACTGCACGACGGAGATCCGTCACCACGTCCAGCAAGTCGCGCCCGGGAATCCTTTCAACTGGCGCATCCTCGCCAACGGCTACCTCGACGAGCTCGGCTACGAGCGACGCCAGATCAACACGAGCATGCCGTTCCCCGACCTTCGGCGGCGGAGCGACATCACGGCGCGGGCCAAGGCCGCCGGCGACCGGGCGGATTTCTCTCGCCTGATCCGCGTGGATCTTCCGGATCGGCCCGTCGCGTCGCGCTGAATCCGGGCGCGACGACCGGCCTATTTCACCAGCGGGATCTTGTCGGCCAGCTCGTAACGGAGGTTCGCGCGAATCTTGCGCTCGAGCTGGAGATAGCGCGCGACCTTCTTGCCGGGAAGGGCCGCGTCGAGCTTCGCTGCGTACGTCCTCGCGAGAGCGACCTCGGCTTCGTCGATGTCGATCACTTCGGCGGTCAACGCGCGCGCCTGCTCGTCGGTCAGCGTGTTGTCCAGGTAGGCCTTCACATATTCGGCGATCACTCGGGCGACCCGGCTGTAGATACCGTCCAGGTCCTGCTGGTACCGGTCGTAGATCGGCCAGAACGCCTTGGCCTCGGCCTCGGTGAGCCACATGTTCTCGGCCACGAGGAGCCTCTTGTCGCCCGTGCGCTGCTGCTGCTGTTGCTGCTGCGCGAGTCGTAGGGTATGTTCCGGCCGGTTCTGGGCGGCGACGGGGACGGCGAGGCATAACGCGGCCACGACGACAGCGACTCGCAGGGACATCGAGATTGCTCCTTTCGACAACACCTCGCGTTTCGAGGACACCTAGCGTCCACCGAGCTCCGACGACGGCAGCGCCGCCGGATGAATGCGGACCTCCTGCTGCGGAAAGGGAATCGAGAACCCGGCCTCCTGGAGCGCGGCGTACACGGCGACGCCCAGCTCGCTCCTGACCATGAGGTGTCGGTCGAGTCGATTCGTCCACGCTCGAAGCTGAAACTGCAGCGCGCTGTCGCCGAAGCCCAGAAACAGCGCGACGGGCGCCGGCAAGGCGATGACGTCGGGATGGCCTTTCGCGACCTCGATGAGCACCTGCAGCACTTTGTCTGGAGCAGTGCCGTAGGCGACGTTGACCGGGATGTCGAGACGCCGCCGGTAATCGGCGGGCGTCCAGTTCGTCACGCGCTCCGCCACCAGCTGCGAGTTCGGCACGATGACCTCGGCCCCCTCCCACGCGCGCACCGTGGTGGCCCGGATGCCGATCCGTCGCACCTCGCCTTGAACGTCGCCGATCTGGACGGCGTCGCCCACGCGCACCGGCCGCTCGAAGAGCAAGATCAGGCCCGACACGAAGTTGTTGACGATGTTCTGCAGGCCGAAGCCGACGCCGACGCCCAGGGCGCCGCCGAGCACCGTGACCCGATTGAGATTGACGCC
>WNFK01104041.1_pt2 | contig 11840 bp, 10 predicted proteins | sample 5400281 | NCBI WGS metagenome assembly WNFK01 (sample SAMN13153350, study PRJNA577476) | soil metagenome | isolation source: 20 cm soil on Douglas fir-dominated hillslope | place: USA:California | collected 2013-09-17
GCGCCAGGAGCCAGCCGAGCAGCGCCAGCCGCGCGATGCCCGCCGCCACCGCGAGAAGTCCGATGAGGACGGCGGCGGCGATGCGCGTGCGGACGCCCGCGGTCAGCGCCCAGAGCCTACGGTCGATATACATGAGCCGCAGCCGAGTATACGGCCCGGGGGTGCACGACGTCGATCACCCAGCTCAGATTCCACATGTTAGGCGGCGGGACGTTCCCGCGGGAACGTGGGCGCCGTCTCAATCCGCTCGAAGGATCGCCTCCAGCCGGGTGGTGGCGCGGTCCCAGTCGAACTCGCGGTGGATGAAAGCCTGGCCCGCCCGGGCCAACCGCTCGCGGAGCGCGGCGTCCTCCACGAGGCGCTCGAGCGCGCGCTCGAGCGCGTGCACGTTGCGGCGTGGCGCCACCAGCGCAGTCTCGCCGTCGCGGGCGTAGTCGCGGCAGCCGCCGTTGTCATACGTGACCAGCGCGGCGCCGCAGGCCATGGCCTCCATGGGCGGCATGCCAAGCCCCTCGTCCCAAGAGGGACAGAGATAGATGGGGCAGCGGCTGTAGAGCCAGGCCAGCCGCGCCTGGGGCAGATTGGCGTGGAACTCGTCATAGGCCACCGCGGCCCGGGGCGGCTTCACGCCGAAGCCCACCAGCGCGAGCCCCGGATGCCGCACGCGCACCCGCGCCACCGCCTGGAGCCCATCGGCGACACCCTTCCAGGAGTAGTCGTGGTGGAGCATCAGCACCCGCAGCCGTCCGTCGTCAGCCTCCCGCGGCACCTCGTGGAAGAGGTCCGGATCGACGGGTGTCACGATGACTTCGGACACGCTGGCGAACTTGTCCCGCATGATCTCCGCCAACCAGGTGGAGATGCAGATCTTCCGGAGCGGCAGCCGGTAGGTCGCGTCCACCCGCGCCGGCTCGCCGTGATAGAGGCTCTCGTAGTGCTGGACGAGGTAGAGCTTGCGCCCCGCGCGCGCGGGCGCCTGCGCCACCGTGGCGGCGGACTGCCATGCGGTGGCGACGAGGGCGTCGGCCTCCGGCAGCGCCGCGGGATCCCATCGGCTCACCCAGCGTAGGCGCGCGCGGAAATCGGGCATCCAGCGGAGGCCGCGACCGGCGCGATTGCCCCACCAGGCCTTCAGCGTCCCGCCCGCGGGCACGATCACCGACACCTCGTGGCCGCGGCCCGCGAGCCGGTCCGCGTAGGTGAGGATGGCGCGCACGCCCCCGGCGATGCGGACGTGCGGCGCGAGGAAGTTGACCTTCAAATGGCCATCGAGACCTGGCCGGTGCGCCGGTACGCGGCGGGGTCCAGGATCACGTTGATGCAGGACACCTCACCCGAGCCGAGCGCCCGCTCCAGCGCGGGCCGGATCTCGCCGGGGCGGGTCACGTGCACGCCCCGGCCGCCCAGCGCCTCCACCATCTGGTCGAAGCGCGTGTACGGCAGCGAGGTTGCGACGGCCCGCTCCGCGCCGAAGAAGGAGAGCTGCGGGTTCCGGATCTGGCCCCAGCCTCCGTCATTGCCGATGATCACCGTCATCGGCAGCCCGAAGCGCACCGCCGTCTCGATCTCCATGCCGTTGAGGCCGAAGGCGCCGTCGCCGGCGATCAGCAGCACCCGGTCGGCGGGCCGCAGGAGCTTGGCGGCGATGGCGAAGGACGGGCCCACGCCGAGGCAGCCGAAGGGGCCGGGGTCCAGCCACTGGCCCGGCCGCGACAGCGGCACGATCTTCGCGGCGCAGCCAACAACGTCGCCGCCGTCCCCCACCACGGTGGTCCCCGCGTCCACCACCGCCGCGATCTCGTGCGCCATCCGGTAGTGGCTGATCGGCACGTCGTCGGACTGCCGCTCGGCGAGGAGCCGGGCCTGCCCGTCCCCCTCCTTCTTGCGAACCGCGCCGAGCCAGTCCGTGGTTCGCGCGGCCAGCCCCGCCGGCAGCGCGTCGCCCACCTGGCGGAGCACGAGGCCGATGTGGCCGGCCAGGCCCAGCGCCAGCGGCCGGTTGCGCCCCAGCTCCGACGGGTCGCAGTCCACCATCACCACCTGCGCGTCCTCGGCGAAGGACGGCGGCCGGCCATAGCCCAGGCGGAAGTCCAGCGGCGTACCGAGGACGAGAACGACGTCCGCCCCGCCGAGCGCGAAGCCGCGCGCCTGGGAAAAGGCGTGCGGGTGATCGCTGGGAAGGCAGCCGCGCCCGGCGCCGTTCATGAACACGGGGAAACCCGAGCGTTCGGCGAAGGCCTGCAGGTCCTTGGCCGCGTCGTCCCAGTAGACGCCGCTCCCCGCCATGACGACGGGGCGCTTCGCGCGGCCGAGGAGATCGGCCAGCCGCTGCACCGCGTCCGGATCCGCCGCCTGGCGCTCCCGATGGACATAGCCCGTAGGGATGGGCGCGAGCCGGTCCTCCATCATGGTCATGAGGAGATCCACCGGGATCTCGACGAAGACCGGTCCCGGCCGTCCCGTGAGCGCGGTGCGGATGGCGGTGGTCAGCACCTCCGGGATCTGGCGCGTCTCCGCCACCGACCACGAGCCCTTGGTGATGGGCCGCAGCAGGCCGACCTGCTCCGTCTCCTGGAGCGCGCCCAGCCCGCGCAGCCCCAGCGGGGCCGCGCCGCCGATGAGCAGCACGGGGCTTCGCGCGGACCAGGCATTGGCCACGCCGGTCACCGCGTCGGTGACCCCCGGCCCCGCCGTCACCACCGCGACGCCGATATTGCGCGTGAGCCGCGCGTAGGCGTCTGCGGCATGGGCCGCCGCCTGCTCGTGGCGCATGTCCACCACCGCGATGCCCTCGCTGAGGCAGCCGTCGTAGATGGGCAGGATGTGGCCGCCGCAGAGCGTGAAGATGTGGCCCACGCCCGCCTGCTTGAGCGTGCGCGCCACCAGGTGCCCGCCGGTGAGATCCGCCATAGCCGTCCCTCGAACGCCCCGCGCTAGCCGCCGGGAGCGATGATCTGGAACGTCGCGATGATACCCTCGATGACGCGATCGTAGCCAGTGTCCGTCCGCGCCTGATCCATGTGCCGGCGGTGGGCGAAGAGCTCGACGACCACGTCGTCTCCGAGCGGGAGCAGATAGTAGAACGCGGTGTCGCCGTACGGCCCCGGATACCCCGGGAGCTTGTAGACGGTGCGCCCGCCCACCGTTGTCTCCCATTCCTTGCGGAATAAGTGCCGGCGGTCGAAGTCCGCCTTCTGCCCACGGGCGGGGATCACCGTGATGGTGGCCATCTCGCCCACCGGCAGCGCGTCGAGCGGGGCTCCCGAGCGGAGACGAGACAGCTCCACCAGCGCGATCGCGTGCGCAAACGCGGACTCCTGTCCGGTCTCACGCAGCCGGGCCTGGTGCTCCGGCGTCAACGTGTCCTTGTACCGGCCGGCGTCGAACTGGTCGGGATAGGCGAACTCGAAGCCCCACTCCGCGCTGCGATACGTCTTCGGCGCGGCGGCCAGGAGGCCGACGGAAGCCGAGACGAGCAGCGCCGCGGCGGCGAGGCTAGCCGCGCGGCGGGACATGGACCACCTCGAGCTTGATGCGGTCGGGATCCTCGAAGAACACGGCGTAGTAGCCCGGGGAATACTCGGGGAAGTCGCGCGGCGTGTCGTACAGCGTGGGAACTCCGCGCGTGTCGAGGAACTCGCGACAGAAGCGGTCCCCGTCCTCCCGCCGCTCGACGCGAAAGGCCACGTGATTGACGCCGGCCCGCTTCCGGTGGAATCCCGCTCCCGCATGGGCCGGGTCCGTGGCCATCAGCCAGAGGTCGGTGGTCCCGTTCGAGTATCCCGCGACGTCGCGCTCCTCATGGACGAGCTGGTACTCGAGGTAGCCGAGGAGCGCCTTCCAGAACGGCAGCGAGACGGCGGCATCACGCAGGTTCACCTGGACGTGGTAGACGCGCGCCTTCACCTACCAGAACTTCTCCCATTTCACGCTCTTCCGTTCCATCCCCTTGGCCACCAGCGTCGCGCGCACCGCCTTGATGGTGGCGTCGCCGCCGCAGACATAGACGATCGTGCGGTCGGGACTGTGGACGAGCCGGTCCACCGCTTCGTGGCATTCTCCCTTCTCGCCGCGCCAGGTGGCGGGCGGCTCGCGCAGCACCGGGAGGTAGGAGAAGCCCTTGTACTGCCGCGAGAGCTCGCGGAAATCGGCGTCGTAGAGCAGCCAGTCGGGGTTGCGCCCCCAGAGGATGAGGGCGCTCGGTCGATCGAAGCCGGTGCCGTGGAGGTCGAGCAGGATGGAGCGGATGGGCACGACGCCGATCTCCTCCGCCACGAATACCGGGCGGCGGAGGTCCGCGCGATCCATCACGAACCCGCCGGTGGGCCCCTTGAACGTCACCGGGTCGCCGGGCTTGAGCCCGCGAATCCACTGCGAGCCGAGCCCGCCCGGCGCCACGTCCACGGCAAGGGTGAGCGTCTCGCCGGTGCCGGGCGGCGAGGCCATGCTGTAGGCGCGCACGAGCTTGGGCCCGAAGGGCACCGACACCCACTGCCCCGCGGCGAAGGCGAGCGCGGGGGGCTCGACCATGCGCAGCTCCACCTCGACCACGTCGGGGTTCAGGCTCCGCACCGCCGTCACCTCGGCGCGACACTCCCGGGTCTTCGGTGCCACCGGCTAGCGGCCGCGGAAGCGCGGCATGATGTCGGCGGCGATGACCTCGAGCTGCGCCTGCTCGTCCTCGAGATCGCAGATGGGGTTCATGAGGAAGTAGCCGCAGCCGCCCTGGATGAAGCGTTCCATCGTCTCCGCGCACTGCGCGGGCGTGCCGATGATGCCGTACTTCCGCGCGAGCGGGCCGAAGTCCTGCGCATAGCGGTGGCTCAGCCGCTCCACCCACTTCCGCTCGGCGGTCTCGTAGTCGCGGCCCACCGTGACGAAGGCCAGATGGGCGGCCACGAACCCGTCGAGCGCGCGGCCCGCCTCGGTGGCGGCGGCGCGGATCTTCTCGAGGCTCGCCTTGTAGCGCTCGGGCTGGACGACATAGGAGACCCAGCCGTCGCCCTGGCGCCCGGCCCGGGCGAGCGCGGCGTCCGACCTCCCGCCGATCCAGATCGGCGGCGCGGGCTTCTGGACGGGCTTGGGGTCGAGGCTCACGCCCTCGAACGAGGTGAAGCGCCCCTTGAAGGTCGCGGGAGTATCCCGCCAGAGCGTCCGCACCACCTCGATCCCCTCCGTGACCCGGGCCCCGCGCTCCCGGTGCGGCACCCCGCACGCCTCGAACTCCTTCGGATTCTCCCCGCCCACCCCCACCCCGAAGACCAGCCGGCCGCCCGACAGCACGTCGAGGGTCGAGGTGATCTTGGCCGCAATGGTCGGATGGCGCAGGGCCAGGAGGTAGACCGCGGTGCCGAGGCGAATCCGGCGAGTCACGCTCGCGTAGGAGGCGAGCAGGGTGAGCGACTCGTAGATCGGCCCATGAAAGGACACGTGGTCGCCCGTCCACAGCGAGTCGTAGCTCAGCTCCTCGACCCGCCGGGCGAGCGCCCATTGCTCCTCCGGCGGGTGCATGGAGAGAAACGCGCCAAAGCCGATTGCTTGGTGAGCCATGGTCATACCGGCTAGCGCGGGAAGGCGTCCTTGACGCCGCCGTCGACGGTGAGGGTGCAGCCGGTGGTCTTGGCGGAGCGGTCGGAGGCGAGGAAGAGCACCGCCTCCGCCACGTCCTCGGGCAGGATGGGCCGCGCGAGGATGTTCCGCTTGCGGTAGAAGTCCTCGAGCTCGTCCACGCTGATCCCCTGCGCGCGCGCCCGCTCGCGGCGGACGTCCTCCGACCAGAGCTTGGAGTCCCGGAAGACGGCATCGGGGTTCACGATATTGGAGCGGATGCCGAAGGGGCCGCCTTCGAGGGCAAGCACCTTGGCGAGCTGCGCCTCGGCCGCCTTGGATGCGGAGTAGGCGGAGAAGTCTTTGCCCGGCGACATCACGTTCTTGGTGGCCACGAAGACGAGGGCGCCGCCCAGCCCCTGGGCCTTGAGCACGCGCATGGATTCACGGGCGATGAGGAAGTGGCCGGTGGAGTTCACCGCGAAGGAGCGCTCCCAGTCCGCGAGCGCCATTTGATCCACCGGCGCCGAGTGCGCGATGCCGGCATTGGAGACCACCACGTCGAGCCCCCCATAGGCGAGCACGACCTCCTCCAGGGCCGCGCGCACCGCGGCCTCGCTGGTCACGTCGAGCCCCAGCCCCAGCGCGCAGCCGCCGCCCTGCGCGGCGATCACTTCCTCGGCCACCTTGCGGGCGCCCGCCGCGTCCACGTCGGTCACCACCACGTGGGCGCCCTCGGCGGCCAGGCGCAGCGCCACCGCGCGCCCGATGCCCCCCGCCGCCCCGGTGACGAGCGCGATCCGCCGGGACAGCTCCTTCTCCGGCGGAGCCTGGGCGAGCTTGTAGAGCTCCAGCGGCCAGTACTCGACGTCGAAGGCGTCCTGTGCCGAGAGCGAGACGTACTGTCCAAACGAGGAGGCGGCGCCCAGCACCGAGATGGTGTGGTGGTAGATGTCGCTGACGATGCCCGCGGTGCGCCGGTCCTTGCCGGTGGTGAACATACCGAGCCCGCCCACCACCACGACGCGGGGATACGCATCCTGGAGCGTCGCGCCCTCGCGATTGTGCGCCTGGAAGTAGGCGGTGTAGTCCGCCACGAAGCGCGCGACGGCGGCGTCCAGCGCGGCCTTGACCGCCTCCGGCTCGCCCGGCCGGTCCAGCGGGACGAAGCACGGCAGCCGTTTGGTGTAAATCGTGTGGTCCGGCGTGGCCGGCCCTACCCCGCAGAGCGCCGCCGCCTCGCGGGAGCCGGCGAACTCGAGCGCGTCCGGCGCATCGTCGAAGACGACGATCTGGCGGCGCTCCCGGCTCACCAGTCCGCGCAGATGCGGCGCCACCGCCAGGGCCACCCGCCGGCGCTCGTCCGCGGCGGGCGCCGTCACCGTCAGGCCGCCGAAGCGCGCGCGCCCCTTCGCGCGATGGGCAATGGCCTCTTCGGCGCGATTGATGAGCTCGACCGTGGCCAGGTACGCCTCCTTCACACTCCCGCCCCAGCAGATGGTGCCGTGCTTCTCCAGCAGCATGGCGCGTAGCCGCGGCCGCGCGGCCAGGGTGTCCGCGACTTCTCGAGAAATGCGGAAGCCGGGGCGCCGATAGGGCAGCGCCACCACCGCATCGCCAAAGACCTCACGCAGCACGACCGCGGCATTGTCGTTGTTGGTCAGCGACACCACCGCGTCGGCATGCGTGTGGAAGACCGCCTCCGCGGGCAGGAACCCGTGGAGCAGGGTCTCGATGGACGGCCGCGACCCGCCCGGATCCTGCAGCGCGAAGCGGAGATAGTCCACCATCTCGCTGTCGCCCATGTCCTGGCGCTCGAGCAGCGCGAGCACGTCGTCCATCCGCACCCCGGGGAAGTCCTTCTTCTGGATGGTCTTGAGGTCGGAGCCGCTACCCTTGACCCGGAGCACCCGCACCTCGCGGCCCCGGTGGTCGCGCTCCGTCTGCTTGATCGAGGTATTGCCACCGCCCCATACCACGAGAGACGTCTCGGCGCCAATCAGCCGGGACGCATAGACGAGGAGGTCGAGGCCCGGCAGGGCGGCGGCGGTGGCGTCGTCCCAGCGTGAGTTCATTCGCCCCACCATACCCGAATCGGGGGGTCCCGTAAACGCCGCCCGCCCCGTCATTTGACACCCGGGCGGGCCGCCACCTATCCTGACCACGTCGCGCGCGGCCAGATCGTCATTGTGAACGAGAGGGCCGGGCGAAGACCTCGGAGGGAATAGGACGATGAAGGGTCTCATCATGGACTACCCGCTCACGCTCACCCACTTCTTCGAGCGTACGCGGAGGCTCTTCCACAAGAAGACGCTCGCGACGCGCGTACCCGGGGTGGGATTGCAGCGCTATACCTATGCCGACTACGCCGACCGTGTGTGCCGGCTGTCCGCCGCGCTGGCCGGCCTCGGGATCCGGAAGGGCGACCGCGTGGGCACCTTCGCGTGGAACTCGCACCGGCACATGGAGGTGTACTTCGCGGCGCCGCTGATGGGCATGGTGCTCCACACCGTGAACATCCGCCTCCGGGGACCAGGTCCTCATCGTGGACGCGAGCCTCTGGCACCTGCTGGAGCCCATCCGGAAGGACCTCCGGTCGGTCAAGCACGTCATCGTCATGAAGGACACACCGACCGCGGACATCCCCCCGGGGACGCTCGACTACGACGCGCTGGTGGCGGCCGCGAAGCCGGTCACCGAGTGGCCCCGCCTGGAGGAGACCGACGCCGCCGGCATGTGCTACACCTCCGGGACCACCGGCCATCCCAAGGGCGTGGTCTATTCCCACCGCGGCATCTTCCTGCACTGCTTCGCCTCGTCCACCGTGGACGTGCTGGGCATCTGCGAGCGTGACGTCATCCTCCACATCGTGCCCATGTTCCATGCCAATGCCTGGTGCGTGCCCTTCGCGGGCGTGATGAACGGCTCCACCCAGATCTTCGGCGGGCCCAACCCCCAGCCGCGCGACATCATCGAGATCGTGCACGCGGAGAAAGTGACGCTGGTGGGCGCGGTCCCCACCGTCTGGATCGCCATCCAGGCCATTCTCGAGAAGGAGCCGAAGTGGGACATCTCCTCCATCCGCTGCATCCCCATCGGCGGCTCGGCGGCCCCGCGGACCCTCATCGAGGACTTCGACAAGAAGTACGGCGCCTACATGCTCCACGCCTGGGGCATGACGGAGATGTCACCGCTCGGCTCGGTGTGCCGCCCGCGCTCCTACACCGATGGCCTGCCCGAGGACGAGCGCTACGCCATTCGCGCCAAGCAGGGAGCGGTGGTGGCGGGCGTGGACATGCGCCTGGTGGACGACGCGGGCCAGGTGCAGCCCTGGGACGGCAAGAGCGTGGGCGAGATCCAGGTGCGCGGGCCCTGGGTGACCAGCGGCTACTACGATAACCCTGCCGGCGCCGCCCAGTTCACGGAGGACGGCTGGTTCCGCACCGGCGACGTCGCCGCCATCGACCCCGAGGGCTATATCCAGATCACCGATCGCACCAAGGACCTCATCAAGTCGGGCGGCGAGTGGATCTCCAGCGTGGATCTCGAGAGCACCATCATGGGGCACCCCAAGGTGCTCGAGGCGGCGGTGATCGCGGTGCCGCACCCGCGCTGGCAGGAGCGCCCGCTCGCCTGCGTGGTGCCCAAGCCCGAGTTCAAGGGCCAGCTCGCCAAGCAGGAGATCCTCGACTACCTCATCCCTCGCGTGGCCAAGTGGTGGCTGCCCGACGACGTGCAGTTCATCGACGCGGTGCCCAAGACCTCGGTGGGCAAGTTCGACAAGAAGGTGCTGCGCGAGAAGTTCAAGGACTGGAAGCCGGCGGTCTGAGCCGCACGGCGTGCCCTGGGTCTATCTCCTGCGCTGCGGCGACGGCTCGCTCTACGCGGGCTCCGCGCGCGACCTGCCCCGCCGCCTCGCCCAGCATACGGCGGGGCGCGCCTCGCGCTATACGCGCGCGCGCCTGCCCGTGACCCTGGCCTGGTCGCGGCGCATGCGCACCTGGAGCGCCGCCCTCCGCGAAGAAGCGCGGATCAAGGCTCTCCGCCGTCCCCAGAAGGACGCGCTGATCGCCGGCCGGTCCTCGTGACGCCCACCGTTCTGCTCTCCGTCCAGGGCCTCGCCAAGGCCTTCGGCGCCGCTCCCCTCTTCGAGGATCTCTCGCTCGCGCTGGCGGAAGGCGATCGCGTGGGGCTCGTCGGCCCGAACGGCTCGGGCAAGTCGACCCTGCTCCGCATCCTGGCGGGGCTGGAAACGCCGGACCGCGGCAGCCGCTCGCTCCGGCGCCGGACGCGGCTGGGGTATGTGCCCCAGGACCCGAGCTTCCCACCCGATGAGCGGGTGGAGGACGTCGTGGCCGCGGCAGTGACCGAGAGCGACGAGGCGGGATCGGCCGGAGGTCCCGCACCCGCCGCCGCCGGCCTCCGCGTGGCGCGGGCGCTGTCGCGGGCCGGCTTCGCGGATGCAGGCGCCCGCGTGGGCGATCTGTCCGGCGGCTGGCTCAAGCGCCTGGCCATCGCGCGCGAGCTGGCACGCGTGCCGGACGTGCTGCTCATGGACGAGCCGACGAACCACCTCGACGTCGAGGGCATCCTTTGGCTCGAGGAAGTCTTACGCTCCGAGGCGGTCGCCTATCTCGTCGTCAGCCACGATCGCTGGTTCCTCGAGCGCGTGGCCGAGCGGATGCTCGAGCTCAACCGGATCTATCCGTCCGGGCTCTTCGAGGCGCCCGGGCGCTACAGCGATTTTCTCGTGGCGCGCGACGAGGCGCTGCGGGCGGAGGCCGCCTACCAGGAGACGCTCGCCAACCGGGTGCGCCGCGAGATCGAGTGGCTGCGTCAGGGCGCCAAGGCCCGCAGCACCAAGCAGCAGGCGCGCATCAAGGAAGCCGGCGGGCTCGTCGACGAGCTGGCCGAGGCGCGAGGCCGCGCCGGGGGGCCCCGGGCGGGCATCGACTTCACCGCCTCCGGCCGATCGACGCGCCGGCTGCTGGTCGCGCACGGGCTCGGCAAGACGCTCGGCGGCCGGCTCATCGTGGAAGGGCTCGACCTCGTCCTCGGCGCGGGCTCGCGATTGGGCCTCATCGGCCCGAACGGCAGCGGCAAGACCACGGTGCTCCGCCTGCTCGAGGGCACGCTGGCGCCGGACCGCGGCGAGATCGAGCGGGTCCCGGACCTACGCGTCGCGCACTTCGACCAGCATCGCGAGGGGCTCGATCCTGATCAGCCGCTGCGCCGCGCGCTGGCGCCCGAGGCCGACAGCGTCATCTACGGGGGCCGCGCGCTCCACGTGGCCGCCTGGGCCAAGCGCTTCCTCTTCCGCCCGGAGCAGCTCGCGCTGCCGGTGTCGCGGCTGTCGGGCGGCGAGCGCGCCCGCGTGCATCTCGCCCGGCTCATGCTCGAGCCCGTCGACCTCCTGCTCCTCGACGAGCCCACCAACGATCTCGACATTCCGACGCTGGAGGTGCTCGAGGAAAGCCTCGTCGAGTTCCCCGGCGCCCTGGTGCTGGTGACCCACGACCGCTTCCTGCTCGACCGCGTGACCACTGCCATCGTTGCCCTCGACGGCGCGGGCGGCACCGACTGGTTTGCCGACTGCGCCCAGTGGGAGGCGGCCCGGCGGGAGATGGCCCGGCCGGCGCGGGGCGCGCCTCCGTCCCGCGCCGCGGTCCCGCGGGAGGCTCAGGGCGTCAAGCGCCTCACCTACCGCGAGCGCCGCGAGTGGGAAGAGATGGAAGGCAAGATCGTCGAGGCCGAGCGGGCGCTGGGGGAGAGTCGAGCCGCGCTGGAGGATCCTCGGGTGGCCTCGGATCCGGCCGCGCTCGCCGCCCGCTACGCGGCGACGGAAGCCGCGCGAGGGGAAGTGGAGCGTCTCTACGCGCGGTGGGCCGAGCTCGAAGGGAAGCAGACCGGGCCGCCCGAGGCCTGACCGGCGCCGCGTTGCCGCGCGCGACCCCTCACCCGGGGCAGATCGGGACCGGGTCGCCCGGCTGCTCCACGCAGCCGATAGCATCGCAGTTCCAGGTCTTGGTGCGGACATTGTCCAGCTCGCTCGACTCCCAGATCTGCCCGCCCGGAGCGGCCGAGGTGGGCGGGTCGACGATCACCGTGGTGACGAGCGTCACCGACCCCGGGTTCTCGATCGCGCCCAGATAGAAATCGCGCTGCGACTGCCGGGGGAGGAGCGGCGCGCCCTGCAACCCTGCCTCGTCGGGTAATGGCAGGCAGGGCGATCCGGTCGGGTCCGTATTGCGTCGGACCAGGGCCATCACGGCGAAGCCGGCGGTGTCCTTCTC
>WNFK01070451.1_pt1 | contig 11836 bp, 6 predicted proteins | sample 5400281 | NCBI WGS metagenome assembly WNFK01 (sample SAMN13153350, study PRJNA577476) | soil metagenome | isolation source: 20 cm soil on Douglas fir-dominated hillslope | place: USA:California | collected 2013-09-17
CCGCCGGTCTAGTCGTCGGTACGCTGTGGTGGCGTGCTACGAGCAAACCGCCCACTCCACACCCCACGATCTATACAGGACTGCCCGAAGCTTCGTACTGGTATTGGAAACTCGCTTTCACGGCCATCATTTTGACACTGCTCTGGCGATGCTTCCGCATGCGCGCGTCATCGGGCCTGCGCACTGGAATGCTCGCGGCGACCATCATGCTGGCATCTTTCGCTGAACCGGCCGCGACCGTGTCGTGTTGGTGGGGCGGTCTTTTGAGTTTGTCAGCGGCGCGCTTGCGAATTGTCTCGCCAACCACGCGTTACCTCCAGCAATTTTCAGCCCACGAGAATCGCGTCTACACTCGCACCGAACTGTTTGCTGAAGAGTTTAATCCTCGCCCGCGCCTCGAGTCTGCGAACCTCCACGCGCTTTATGGTCTGCATAATCTTGCGGGCATGGAGCCACTGGTCCTCGATCGATTCAGTCGCGCCCTCGGGGGAGTTGGACCGGACTCGGTTACACCACTCGTCGGTTTCCCTACGAATAATGACGACATTTTTAGCGCGCGTTCGCACGTGCTCGATCTGCTGAACACTACTCACGTCGTCTCGTTTGCCAATTTGAAGCCATTTGAAGACCCACTCACCTACAAAGACGGTATTGGCGTGTCGGTCGTCGATCTTGGGATCGTCGTTGCGCCGGGCACAAAAGTGCAATTGTCTGGGGCGGGCCGGAATGCGGATCAACTCGCGCTCGTGACTTCACTGGCTAATTCAGTTCTGGAACCCCAAGGCGCCATCATCGCCCGGATTCTATTACACACGGCGGACGGCCAAACAGTTAAGTTGAACTTGCGCGCCGGCGTGCAGACGTCTGAGTGGGCCCACGAGCGGCCTGATGTGCGCGCCGCAATCAAGCATCAAGAGGCACCCGTATTCGACACGAGGCCGGGCGACGAGGCAAATACATTTCCTTCTAACCGGTACTGGGCGCGTTTTGCGCTCGGCGCAGAACAGCGAATCACAGAGATCGAAATCGAAAACGTCTCGCAAAACGCGACGATGGCGCTCTGGCGAGCGTCTCTTTACGACTCCCAGGAAGGAGTCTCCAACGCGCTCTCTCGCGCAAGTAGCTCCGCATTCTGGAAAACCGTTTACGATCACGAACAGGTGCAGATACTTCTCAACGAGCGCGCCCTGCCGCGCGCATGGTTGGTGGCCGAAGGCGAAGCTGTCGATAGCGAAGAAGCGTTGCGCCGGATTCGAGGCGAAAGCGCTCACGAATTCGATCCGCACCGCACCGCTTTGCTGGAGGTTTCATCGGCTGAACTTCCGCCGTTGCCGGGCGGCGCCCTTCAGCCGGAAAGTAAGGTGCGCATTGTTTCCTATGAACCAACCCGCCTCGTTTACGAGACGAGCGCACCTACACCCACCGTCCTGATTGCCAGTGAGATCTTCTATCCCGGATGGGAAGCGACGGTAGACGGGAAACCGACTCGCATTATGCTTGCCGACTACCTCCTCCGCGGCATTCCGCTAGCCGCCGGTGGGCACCGCATCGAGATGCGTTATCGCGCTCCCGCAGCGCGCACGGGCGCCATCATCTCCGTTCTGACACTTATGGGTCTCGGCGGATTGGTGCTTTCAGCGCGGCGTAGGCGAGCGGCAAAAGCTTAGTTGCCTGGTGGTGTGCGATTAAAATGTGCGAAAGCATACTGTCGACTATCGACCTCGTCAGAGCTATCTAACTGAAGACAATTTGGGGCAGGTTAAGCTGAACCGCGATTCCCTGATCTCAACTGATGAACGATTTAAATCGTTAGTTGCGCCGCTCTACACAGAACGTTTTGCCGATGTGACCACATACGTGGCACCTCTCACTCTGTTGCTGGCAGTCTGGGCTTGCCTTATTGCGGCGCCGAACCAACGTGCCAAAGCTAGATTCAAGGATCGCCTTCTGGGGCGTGATTGGGGTTGTGGCCTTTGTGTTCATTCTCGCCAGTAATACCCCGATCTATCCTTTGCTCTGTTTCCGCTGGGGCACAACCCTGGGGATCTGCTCCCACGGATCGATGCTCAACGCTGGCAAAGGGTCCTCGATCGCGATGACGTCTTCATTTTCGAGAACCGACGAGCGCTCCCGCACGCATGGCTGGTTGCCGAAGCCATCTCAGTGGACGGCGAGGAAGCGTTGCGACAAGTCCGCGGCGACGGTTCAAATCAATTCGATCCGCAGCGCACCGCCCTGCTTGAAGTGCCTCCGGGTGAGCTACCGCAACTGCCAGGCGGAACACTGGCGCCAACCAGTAAGGTACAAGTGACCTCCTACCAAGCAAACAGTTTGTCGCTCGAAACGGATGCGCCGACGCCCACCGTTTTAGTTGTGAGTGAGATCTTCTATCCAGGATGGGAGGCAACTGTGGACGGGAAACCTGTGCGGATACTGCTGAGTGACTACTTGCTGCACGGTATTAGCCTTCCCGCTGGCAAACACCGCGTTGAGATGCGTTACCTCGCTCCGGCTGCGTGCATCGGTCTCACCATTTCCGCGCTCACGTTGTCTTTGCTTTGCCTGGTCGTGCTTTATGCTCGACGGCAACGCTGAAGCAGGTTAGGACATCGATGCTACCCTCATTGACTCCGACTACTGTACTTCATCGATCTTCCGCGGATTTAGCCGCCAGGAGCCGAACTTTAGGGCAAAACCAATGAGCAGAACGAAGGAGACTACACTCACCATCGCGCCGTAAAAGAACCTCGGAGACGTGAACTGAAAACGCACCACATGCGTCCCGCTCGGTATCATTACACCTCGCAGCGCGTAGTCAGTTTGATAAATCGACACTGGGACATCGTCGATCGTCGCCCGCCATCCAGGATAGTAAACATCACTGGTGATAAGGAAAGCCGGCGCTATCGAGGACGTACGAACCACCATTTCACGTGCCCTGAGACCGACGATTTCGACCTTGGTATTCGAATCAACCTGCCCGTTCAACGTGAGCGGCGCTTCGACCAACGCTTGTCTGGCAACATCGAAGGCACGACCATCAGGCAACCGCGATGTACGGATCGCATTGAATGCTTCGTCAGTGGACGAGCGCACAAGCTCGAACACCAGCCACGCGCGGGGCCGCGCTCTCAAGTTTTCAAAGACCACGCTTGCGCCTATGTCCTCGCTCTTGACTTCTGCGCCGTAGCCGCTGTTTGTAGCGTTTATCTCACCCACCTTCCGCCAACGAGTTGACTCCCCGAGCGAAGCAGCCAGTGGGCTTACAGGCGTCGAAGACGCTGTCTGGTCATTTATGAGGGTGATTTTCTTGAGTGCGAAAGTACCGGCCAGGCCACTCCAGCGCAGTTCCAAACGCTGGGGTACGAAGCCATCAGTTCCCAAACGCTGTGGGTTGAGTCGCACGCGGGTGACATAGTAGTGTCCTTCGCAATTTACTGGGTCGCGTTGTGTAGGGTAGCTTCGGAATACTTCGGCGCGTCTATGTTGCATCATCGGCTTTACATCCGGACAGTCGTATGCCCACTCGCTGAAGTCGCGTCCCGCTCGAAGACCGTACTCGAGTGAAGCACCACTTCCGTCAGTCAAGACTAACGTGAGCACCTCTTGTCCGTCAGGTATGTGCACGGAGCAGGCAAGAGCGCCAACCAGGGCAATCGACGTTGCGTGCGTCGCCGGGGGAAGGTCGACTATAAAGTTAGTCGGATTCTTCGGGTTGCAACCTGGACCAAGGTCAACAGAGAAATCGTTTGTGGCCCATCTTGTTCCTCGTGCATCGGTCGTTGTAAGTTCCAACTCGTCGGGTGGCACGATCAGGTAACGAACGGCCATCAAATCCAAACTTTGACTTGCGGGATCGCGCCATGACTCATCAACACTTCCGTGCGGCGGCATCGTCAAGAGACGGCTGAGCCGGGTCAGGATAAATGGGCCATAACCGCTCGCGCTTGGAATTCTCCAGAGCTTCGAAAGATTCGGAGGCAATTCGCTGACCCGTCCAGTACCCCCGCGGACGGGAAGGATGCGTTGCTGTTGCTTCTCGAGTTCCGCGCGATAAGGTTGCATAGCAGCCGGCGCCTGCAGGTATGCTTTGTACGGCGAACGATAGTGCCATTCGTAGAACCAACCAAAACTGGCTAGATCAATCAGCACAACACCAACGAGCAAGACAGTCCGCACTCGAGAGTTCGGGGCGCGTTGCCAGTAGAAAATTACCGCACACGCCGCGAGCAATATTAACAATGGCACTGCAACAGCCGGGTTGGCCCAGGGCTTCAGGTTGACAGGTTGGCCGATCCGCTGCAAAGCAAGTTCGTTGATCTTTCCCGCGAACACAAAGAGCGAGGCAAGACAAACCAGGAAACCAGCGGCGGCGCCAAGAATCAAGAGTTTTATTGAGCGTCCGTTGACCGCATGTTGTTGGACTGCGCTGACGCCAAAGCCTGCTAGCACGCTAAGCGAGAACGTCAGTTCAACGAAATGGCGCGCCGGCGAGCGAAACTTGTTGAGCACGGGAAGGTGATAGACCAGCTGGGCCAGGGGAGTCGATTCGCCGAGCGTGAGCAGCAACGCGATGGCCGCCGCGCCTAACCAAAAGCGCGCCTGGGTGCTACGCCGCTGGACGATAAAACCAGCCGCGGCAAAAACAAGTGTTATTAACCCAACGTAACCGGTGAGTTCGCCCGCGCCCCAGCCGTCTGCACTCGAGGGCCACGCTCCAAAATAGGGCGACCCATAAAACGACCCTGGCGAGCCGCCATAGAGGTACGGAAAGACCAGCATTGGCAACTGCCTGAGGGGCATTTCGTACGCGACAGACTCCTGAAAACTTAGTGCAGCCCGCCAACTGAGGCTCGCCAGTTCCGATGTGGGCCAAAGCTGGACCGCCGCGATGCCGACCCCCAGCCCAACGGCTACCAGCGAACTCAGGAAGTAACGCAAACAACCCACCTCTGCTTGCCAGCCCGTGATGAGTACAAAGGCTGTTCCCAGGCAAAGAGAATAGACGAAGATCTGCGGATGACCCGCGAGCGCGCACGCGGCGACAGCAAGCGCCGCGACTACAAACCAGATACGACCCGAGGTCTTACGTTGCATCATGGCAAGGGCCCAAATCAACAGCGGCAGCCATGCTGCGCTGTGAACCAGGGACGCATGCCCCACATGAGCAACCAAAAACCCGCCCAAGCCGTAAACGCAGCCGCTGATCGCAGCGGCTAAGCGAGAACGAGTAAGAGTCAACGAGTAGCCATAAGTAAAACTACTAGCCAGAACATAAGCCGCAAGTAAGAATGGTTGATAACCAACTGCACCAAATAGTGAGAACAATAGGGCCGGCGGATACCACAACATCAGCTGCGTGTCACCTACGGAGGGAAAGCCACCCCAGATCATTGTTTCCCACAAGACGCGTGGTGCAGCGAAGTTTGGGAGGAAATAGATGATTCCATCAGAGCAACACTGCCAGAGCCTCTTTGAGGAACTTGCGTTGGTTTCCATTAGGTTTTGCCAAGGGTCCTTTGTTCATATTCGTATGGCCCCTGCGGCTTTGGCGAGTTGGACAACCGATAAGGCGCTCCCTCATCGCTTTCAACGCCGACGCGCGATTACAAACATGATGTCATAGAGGTTCAGATAGAACCCGAACCGGTCCAATCCAGTTTTCTTGATTTGCCTAAAGAGACCCGGCTTCTGCTGGCGCAACACCAGAATGTTGTACGCAATATTTCCGAAGCTACGGTAGAAGCCGCAGTAGCGGTTGTAGACGACGTCGAAGTCATGATGGTCGAGCAGTCGTGTAAGTGTGGCAGTTGAGAAATAGTGCAGGTGAGTCGGTGGGTGGATCATGCGCCAGCGCCTGCCACGTATACGGGCGTTAACACTGTCGGCATCGGCAGTCGTAATGGCAAGCAACGCCCCTGGTTCGGTGCATTTCGCAATCTTCGCAACGTATTCATGCGGCGCGCGCAGATGCTCGATCGTGTCCCACATGCAAACCACATCGAATTGCTGCTCTCCGTAGTCATGTGTCAGAAAATCTGCCTGCACCACGTCCAGTTCAAGTTCTTCGCGCGCGTAACGAACGCCTTCGTCTGTGATGTCGATTCCCTGAACTGATTCGAAGTCGTTTTTTACTTCGTCAAGAAAGAACCCATACGCGCTGCCAATCTCAAGCAGCCTTCGATGCCTCTCAGGTTCAAGAAACTTCTTTAGTTCTTTGAACCGCAAGCTGACATTCCTGCGGAAGAAGCGCTCGTCAGCCGCGTAGTCGTTAAACTCCGCACCAGTGAAGAACTGTTCGCTGTATAGAGTAAACAACTCCTCGTCGGTCAGACGCACATCAGCGTAAACGTAACCACACTCGCTGCATCGCAGGATGCCGCGGTACAAAGGTGTGTGCTTACCACTGACACCACATACGATGCATTTGATGGGCTCTTGTGAGGGCAATGAATCTGTCATCAATTGGGACAAACACGTGCGCCGGGAGATTGTTAGAACAACTCTTCCTCTTTGATGAAGCGCGGGCGCGCCTTCACCTCCTTGTAGATCTTGCCGATGTATTCTCCAACCAGACCCAGGAACATGATCTGCACACCGCCAAGAAAATATATTGGGATGACGGTGCCAGCCCACCCGGGTGGCGTGTGCCCTCGGATTTTGTGATAGACATAGAAGAGCGTCATACCGCAACTGAAAAGGAAAATTAGCGCCCCGGTAAACGTGACCAGCCGCAACGGCACGATGCTGAAGGATGTGATGCCGTCGAGTGCGAGCGAAGCCAGTTTGCCTAAGCTGTGTTTCGATTTGCCGGCAGCGCGCGCCTTCACGTCGAATTGCACAACCTCCGAACGGTAACCAATATCAACGAAGATGCCGCGCAGAAAAAGGTTGTACTCACGATATTGAGCAATTGCTTCCAGCGCTTGGCGCGATACCAGACGATACTCCGAATGGTGCTTGATAATGCGCGCGCCCATTACACCCAGCAGATTGTAAAAAAACCATGAGGTGGCTCGTTTCAAAGGGGCGCTTGTGTCGTGGCGGCGGCGAACGCCGTAAACGACATGGGCGCCTTGGCGGTATTTCGCCAGAAACGTATCCATAACCTGTTCATCCTGTTGCAAGTCTGCATCGATCGTAACAACGCAATTGACCCGATCCTTCACGCTGAGAAGGCCTGCGAGGAGCGCATTCTGAGTACCAACATTGCGCGCGAGCTTCAAACCCTTAATTGCAGGATTCTGTTTGTGCAACGCTTCGACCAGGGCCCACGTAGCATCACGACTGCCATCATCGACAAAATAAATAAAGCTGCCGGCGTCAATCTGTCCGGCCAGAGTTAGCTGCTCCAACACCTCAACCAGCCGCCCCGCAGTCTGCTCAACAACCAACTCCTCATCGAAGCACGGCACCACGACCGCAAGGATCGGTCGACTGCGGTCACCATGGGAAGGTTCGACCTTCGAACCTATGTCTGGCGCGAAGAGTTCTGCTGTATGTTCAGTCGTCAACATCAAATCAACAAGCCGCTTCCTGTACTAAATCGGTCTAGGTGACACATCTACATGAGGTCGTTTTTAAATCGTCAACCTTCACAGGTTGCAAGCGCCTGCAGTACCGTTAGTCGCTCAACGAGTGCCTCCAGTTTGGACCAGGAAGCCGACGGCGTGAAGTCGAGCCGACGACGACGCTGGATACTGATCGCAGCCTGGCGCGCGCCCTCATCATGCGTAAGCTGATGAGCCCGCTGTGCCACCTTGGATAACTCTTCATCACCCGCGTAGAGCACTCCAGCTGTACCCATGGTTTCCGGCACGGCAGACGCGCTGAGAGCCAGCACGGGCACGTCGAACCACATAGCTTCGATGAGCGGGCCCCCAAAACCCTCGTGCTCGCTAAGCGACCAGTATAGGTGCGCGGTCTGATAATACGCGAGCAGCTCCGCATCTTCGATCTGTCCCGTCACCTCAACATGAGACTGGAGATCGAGTCCTTTGATGCTATCCAATAAGTAATCAAAATAGGGATCGGAGGCCCGCCCTTCACCGACGAGCACGAGACGCGAATTCGGATCCAGCTCGCGATAGTGAGCAAAGGCTTCAACCAAACGATCCTGTTTCTTATTAGGCGCGATGCGACCAACAAAAAGTAGATTGGTCAACCCATCCTGCAGATGCGCCATCAGCTGTTCCGCGGGGGCGCGATTCCATTTGTCTGGGTCAATGATTATAGGCAGTATACCTGGTTCGTGAAACCCGCAGGCTTCAAGTTCCGCCGCGTTATATGCCGAATCGCCTGCAGAAACCTGGAAGTGCCCCGCAAGGCGCTTAAGGTTGTCCCTCCCTACTTCGAGCATCCACGCAAAGCCGGGACGATAGGGGGCGAAGTATTTCCCGGGTGTGATGTTGTGATAGATGAGACCTTTCGGCCCAGGATGGGCGTGATGGTAAAGCAAACCTTCATTAGGTTGAGGTTGAGTGTCAGCAAACAGCAATGCCTCGCTATCCATCCGGTTGTCGCGGCGCTTTACAATAATGTCGGAAACATAGCCACACAATCTCAAATGATCGCGAATGGCCAAAGCCTGGTTCGAGATTGCATCGCCAAAGACGATGTCGGGAAGGAGTTGGTGGATGGCTGTTAACCCGATCGGAGGAGAGATGTGTGGCGCCAAATCCCTCGAGCAAGCAAGCTGTTGCGTCTTAGGTTTTAGCTCGACGAGCGATTCATAAGCGACCAGCACAGTATCCCAGTCTGCATGAAGATCGGCATAGGTGCGCCCGGCCTGGCCCAGTGAGTCCAGAACATCTGCAGTGGCAGATTCGATGTGCGCGAATAGATTGGTCCACTCCTCTTCTGATGACGCTGTCCAGCCACCTTGCGCCTTTTTTATTGCGATAGAGGTCGCCAGGCACTGCTCACTACCGGCCACGGGCCGTCCTGCGGCCCAGGCTTCCATCATTGTCCTTGAAAAGCTTTCGTTGCGACTTGGCTGGGCCAGCGCTCTACAATTTGCCAGCAGGGCCGCCTTCGTCTCGTTTGATATCAAGCCTAGATCATGAATACCAGCGTCTGATGCGAACGACTCGTCGCCGGGACCGGCTAGCACAAGTAGCAAAGTAGATGAGGGCTGCGCAGCTTTAAACTTCATGAAGGCGCGTGCCAGCAAATCCACATTCTTCAAGCGGTCTCGCCGGCCAAGGTAGAGGACGAACGGAGCACCCTGCAAAACAGCCGGCAATGCCAGTGCGACGTCCTTTCGCTCAAAATGATCGCGCTCTATCCCTTCGCCAACAATGGCACTGCGGCTGTAAATGCCCGGGCCATAAAGGCGTAAGGCAAGTTCCATCTCGCCTTCAGAGTTGAACAGCAACCCTCCTACGCTTCTAAACAGCGTCGCTGTTTGCCGCAGGTAAGCCTGAGGTTCATCGTGCAAACAAGGTTGGACCCACGCTCGATCAGCTACAAGCGCGGCTCCCAACATGACAGGGGCGAACATGTAAGGAAGGAAAATCAAAGCGCTATACTTTGAACCTTCGATTCGCAGGTGATCGAGCAAGGCGGCAGACTTTATGTTCTCGTGAACAAAAGTGTGTTCATCGCTCGGAGAAAGAGGACTCACACCGCGGCGCAGGGAGTTCACATCAAGCGAGAGCAGTTTTGCATTCACCCGATCGAAGGCAACTGTGTCCCGCGCATCAACGGGAAATCGCCTGATCGTCAGACGGTGTTCCTGACTTGCACCAGATGGATAATGATTAATAGACCAATCGGAATTGAAGGAACGATTGCAGGTTGTTAAGACATCGACGTCATAACCGCGAGCCGCCAAGCGGGTGGCAAGTTGAAATGCTTGCTGTTCGGCGCCGCCGGTAAGGTCAACACCAAACCACGGGATGACAATGGCCAGGGGGCTCATTTCCGATCAAGTTTACTCGAAGCAATTGGGCCGCCATCAGCGGACGTGACAATTTCGATCAATGATCTCAGGTGACGAACATCTGCCAGAAGTTCGGACCGTTTCGCCTCTTGTTCGCTAGCAAGCCCTAATAGTTCCTCCCGCAAGTCACCAATTGCCACTCGCTGAGTTTCTACAATCACGCGCTGCTCCTGAATAAGAAACTCACGCTGAGCAGCAACTGTCGCGTCATGTGCACGGCGTAAGGCGTCGAGTTGTCGTTGCATTACGGACAGTGCTTCTGTAAGCGCGACCAGGTCTGCGTGTAATCGAGTCTCCGACTGTTCCTGTTGGGACTGAAGTTTTTGCACATGAACCTGCAGTGCTTCCTGTTGAGCCGACAGGTCCACGAGCGCCTCGGAGAACATCATCACACTATTAACAGTATCAGCAAATGTAGCCGATAGCTCGATGGGTGAAAGCATCGCTTCTTGCCTTGCATTCAAAACAGTCACGATTCTTTCATTCAAATAGTCGGCGATCAGCTGCTGCTGGGCCATGACATAAGTCTCAAACTGCTGCTGGTGCTGTAACACAATCGGTAACCTCGCGATGGCGCGCAGCAAGCGCAAAGCGTAGCCGAAAATAGGCCAGCGACTTATCCGGCGTTGCAGCGGCGATGACAATCCTTCAATTCGAATGTGCGGGTGAGCCGCCGCTAAGGCTTCAATGATTTGAATCTTACTTTTGCGTCCGCTACGCAACTCGTCAAGTGCCTGGACTAGCTCTGCGTCTGCCGGGTTTCGTTTGGCAATTGCCAGATAACTGGGCAGTATAATGCTGGCCGGCGGAGCCGTCTGGATGTCATTTTCGACAGCGCCTGGTTCAACCTCAGCGGGTTTTCCTGATTCGATCATGAGAGCCTATCTATAACGAATCTTCGGTTTCAGGGAATGGCCTCGCGGTAAATTGAGCTGAGGAGGAGGGGCGGCGATAAAGGTTCTACGCCACCTAAACCTTAACCAATCCAGCAACCTCACCAATGCTCTTGGCGGTGACTCGTGCATTAAGATTAGCCAATCCCTCCATCTCAATGGGACAAGCTACGCGCAAGAAGATGACGCCATCAAGCCAGTCGTAGGCCACTCCATCCGGGGAATGCACGGCGACCGAGATAAAATAATGTTCCTGCCCCAGAAAGCAATTGAAAGAAAACGTTGCTTCAATTACGTCTCCGCGTCGTGCTGAACCCAGATCGAGTCCTCGCTGCTCGGTATTAGTCCCATAAATGTTAATGCCATGACGGTTGCGTATCATGAAGCCACAAACTAGCCGATCAAGGTCCTGATGCGCGACGAAGCGCAAGCGCAAGCGCACCGGATCACCAGAATCAACTAGCTCGACTGGTTGCTCATTCTCGTCCAGCAGTTCTGCATAGATTACCTCAGCAGCGTTATTGCCATGTCGATATTGACACTGCAACACCGACCGATTCACATCGGCTATCCGTGCGAGATCGTGAACCTGGAATTGAGCAACGGAACTTTCGGGTCGCTGCGCATAAGCCTCCTCACGCGCCATGATTAAACGCTGGTAACGGTTGAGGACGTCTACCGGAGCACCATCTGCCAGCATCTCGCCCTGATAAAGCAGGATTGCGCGTGAACAGAGCGCTCGAACCAACGTCGGTTCATGCGAAACGAACAGAATCGTCGTACCGCGCTCCTGCATCTCTTTGATTCGGCGCACGCAACGGTGTTGAAAGATTGTGTCACCTACCGAAAGCGCCTCATCGACGATCAGAATGTCGGGGTCAGCGTTGACGGCTATAGCGAACGCGAGGCGCACGTACATGCCGCTCGAATAAGTCTTTACGGGCTGGTGAATGAAGTCTCCGAGTTCCGCAAAGCGCTCAATTTCTGGCAGTCGGGCCTT
>WNFK01159627.1_pt1 | contig 11836 bp, 10 predicted proteins | sample 5400281 | NCBI WGS metagenome assembly WNFK01 (sample SAMN13153350, study PRJNA577476) | soil metagenome | isolation source: 20 cm soil on Douglas fir-dominated hillslope | place: USA:California | collected 2013-09-17
ATGTCTTCGATTTTGAGCTTGCGATCCGTCACGCCTACCATCTCCGCATAACGCGCCATGGTTTCCAGCACGACTCGATTGTCTTTAATATTGTAGGGCCAAGCGTCGTCGCCGAATAATTCTCTCTCTTCTTCCAGCTCCGCGCCGTACCAAGCAAGAAAAGATCGCCGGGTATCGGTCACGTGTTTGATACCGATCTCTTTGGCCTTAGTAAAAGCATCAACGAGGCTTCGCGCCACCCATGGATGACGTTCCAGGATGGAATTCTTCACGACGACGACGTGGCGAATCGGAAAAATTCTGGTGCGCCGATAATATTCTTTTTCGACCTCACGAAAATTCGGCCACAGGCGGCGCACTCCAGTGATATCACGCGTATGCCTCGGCGAAATCTCGGGCAGCATGCAGGCGTCGATCGCACCGAGCGGCAGAACGTCTTCAATTTTTTGCCCCTTCGGCAAACGTTCGATATTCATCCACTCGGGCGGTTGCCATCCGGGAACTTGCTCCTGCTGATTAGTGCGAATGCGCAGCGAGCGCGCCGGCACGCCGTAATCTTCCTGCAACACGCCGCGCATCCACAGCGACACCGGATTGGCCGCTCGCGGCATGAATGAGCACGTTGCCATGGCAAAATTTCCGGTGTGGAAATACCGGGATCGCACTAAAGGGCGCGCCGCGGCCGATCCAACCGAGAAATACACCCATCTGGAGCTCGCACACGTCGAACTCGAGATCGCGGGAAAACCGTCGGTGGCGCTCTTCCGACGGCAATGACAGGATTTCGAGATCGATTCCTTCCGCCCGCACCGTGCCGTCGACTAAAAAGCGCGTTCGATCGTATTCGTTGCAGGAAAGAGTGAGGCGAAGCCGTTCCATATCAGTTTACTATGCTAATTGCGGCTTTAACTCGTTCACCAAGATGCGTGACTGTTCACGCACGTCATCCGACGCAATCCGCGCAATGATCGTGGTCAGGCCTGCCACGGCGTAGGCCTTGAGCAAATGTACGCATTCTGTCGGCGTGCCAAAAATAGTGAAATGGTAACTGAGCTTCTCCCGGGGCTGTTCGAAAAAACGCTCCATCCACTTCCAACCTTCATCTTTCGCCCGATCGCCATCAGCTTGAATATTGAACGTCGCATATAGAGCAGTCGCCGGACATTTCCCTGCGCGGCCGTATTCATCAGCATATCGATCGATCTTGCCCCGTGCCGCGGCGAATCTTTCCAACGTCGGCGCTAGCGTGACCCAGCCGTCGCCCAGACGACCGACGCGCTTAAAACCGTTCTCGTTTCGGTCGGCGGCAATCCAGATCGGTATCGCCTGGTTTTGCGCAGGGTGAGGCAGGATGCCGACCTCGCTCAATTTATAGTAACGCCCATCATAATTTATCGTCTTCTCACTCCAAAGCCGGCGCATGATTTCAATGCACTCACCCAAACGACCGGCTTTCTCGTGCGGCGGCACGCCGCACGCCGCAAACTGGCGTTGAATGTAATCTCTGACCGGCCCGACACTGACGCCGAGGATAATCCGGCCTTTTGAGATCACGTCCAGAGTCGCGAGCGCGTGCGCCAGCAAAACCGGATTTCTTAACGCCGGGAGCATCGGCACTGCGCCGATTCTGATCTTGCTCGTGCGCGCGGCGAGCGCGGCCATTGTCGTCAAACAATCACCGCGCGCTTTGTCCAACACCGTGACGCTGTCGCCTAACCAGATATGGTCGAAGCCTAATTGCTCCGCTTGCGCTGCATCCGCCCAAAGTTGTTCGAAACTTTGCGCCGCTTCTTCTTGGCGGATGATCTGGCGCGTGTGCAATAACAACCCAATATCCATCGTTAACTACTCGTCCTTGAACTCTATTAGTGCGTCTGGCACTTCAACCTACCCTTCGCAGTCACTTGCTTGGTTTCAACGCGCGCTCCCATCCCGTCTCGCGCAGTTCTTTGTAAACCTCTCGGACCAGGCGAAAATCAAAAACTTGCTGAGGCGCGACTTCTTTCTGAATGGCTAACGCGCGCCTGCCGATGTCAATGTCCGATTTTTGTGTGTCTGAATCTTCCGTGCCGTCGCCGGTCATCATCTCCATCGTCGCGTCATAGTCGGCATTGCGCACGTCGTCAGGGGAGCGATCATACTTTTTGCCCAGCGCGAGAGAGTGGCTCTTGTTGCGTTTCAAAAATTCACGGCCTTTGACCGTCGCACGGATAAAACGACGCACTAGTTCGGGACGCTTGACGAGCAGATCCTCCGAAGTCGCTAAGCCGGTGTAAAGCATTTTGATTTCTTTGCCGATATTGGCGACTTCGTGGACCGGATGGCTGCGCGTCTGCAGCAGGTGCGAGTCGGCAAAACCAAGCACCGCCGAATCGACGGTTCGTGAAATCAGCGAAGTCAGTCGTCCCGCAGTTCCCAATGCGACCCAGATCACGTCGCGCACCGGATCCATGCCATGCTTGCGCAGCAGCAAATTCGCGGCGCCCTCCATGGTGTCGCCGCGCGATGCCACGCCGATCGCTCTTCCGCGCAGGTCCGTGACTTTGCGAATCTCATCGCGCCAACTCCACAACCGATACAGCGGCCGATCGAGATTCACGTAAACGACTTTGAGCTTGATGCCGCGCAAACTCGCGTTGAGAGAGGATCCCGAAGACGTGCTGAAATGAAGATCGCCCGCCACCAAAGCCTGCGTCGCCAAGCCGCCGGGCATGGCGATGATCTCGATATTCAGGCCCTCATCTTGATAGAAGCCCAGCTCTTTGGCGATAAAGTGCGGGTAATAAATGACGCCAAAGCTGGCGAACGAAACTCGAATGTCTTCCAGCTTCGGGGCTTGAGCTCCACAAGGAATCGTCCATAGCGGTGGCAGGGACAGCAGAAAAAGAACCAATCGTCTGAATTTCAAATTCATCGCCGTAGATTTTGCATATCTCTTAACGGCGCTCCAAAGCAAGCGGCCATAATCCGCAGCGCAGCTTGTCTGACTTCGCCACCTGATATATACACGCGAGGTGAGATGGCGACTATCCGCCCACGAGCGAAAGAGAGGAACTTTCCCATGAATTCAAACTACCAGATCTCCGACATGATGATCGGAGTGCGGAACATGATCGAGGCTGCAGACCTGCGCCGCGACGATCAAGTGCTGCTGTTGGCCGACACGCGCAGCGATAAGACAACTTTGGAAGCACTGACTGCGGGTTTGCGCTTTTACGGCGCTGAACCGATGACGCTTGTTACCGAACCGATCGCGCGTTACGGCGCTGTACCACAGGCCGTTTTAGAAGCCATGCATGCATCGGATGTCGTCATTTGGGTATGGCCGGTGTTCATCACGTTCACGCCGGCGCATCGCGCCATGGGCCGCAAACGCGAAGAAAGCGGCAGCCAATTACACGAAGAGCGCATGAAACCCTACCATATTTACTTCGAAGGAAACGCAGGACTGCTCGCGCGCGACTACGCAAAGTTTCCCAACAAGGTGCTTTGGAAACTCGCGGAAAAGGTGCGTGAAGTGGTCGCCGCCGGTAAAGTCGTTCGCATCGAAGACTCGCTGGGAACCAACCTGACGGCGAGCTATGACGGCAAACGATTGTACGGCATGCAGTTCCGCGCCGGCGATCCTCCCGGTCGCTGCCACTTTCCTTGGGGCCGCTGCGGTGTGTTCAACGGCGACGGGCAGTCGAACGGTGAAGTTTATCTAAGCTGTGTGCAAGGCGTCGCTGGCAAATTGGCCGAGCCGATGCGCTGGAAAGTAAAGGACAACATCATTACAGAAGTCGACGGCGGCGGCGAAATCGGCGAAGAGTGCAAACGCTTGTTCAAAGAAGTTCCCGAATCAAATCGTTTGATCGAAATCATGTTCGGCTACCATCCGAAAGCATCAGCGCAGCATGGCATCGCCGATCCCATGCACTGGGAATTGATCAGCAAGATGCCGTGGGCGGGATTGGGCACGCCGCGCAAACATCCAACCTTCAGACACATGGACGGATCGGTTTTCAACGGGCGCCTCTACATCGACGATCGGCTCGTCGTCGATACCCATGGCATGCTCGATCGCGCGCTGCTGCATCACCCGGAAGTGCTCGAAGCCGCCTCAGAATTCGGCGATCCGTATAAAGTGCTCGCGCCGGTGTCGCACGAAGCGCACGGCTCGGGAACGGCTTGGTAGGAGATTCAATTCCGCACAGCGGGCGCCGTTCGAAGCCCAGGGAGAACGGCGCCCCCCTCGATCTATCCAAGAGAAAAAACCGAATTGTAAAGCTTGATCAGCTCGACCTGCTTTTCGTCCCACTCGGCCGTCGGAATCTGCATCTTCTTGCCCTTGAGATCGACCAGATAACCGACGTCTTTGCGGCTCGCCCAGCGGCCCTGCGCCGCCATGATATCTTGTCCCGCTTTGGAGACCAGAAAATCCACGAACAGCGCCGCCGCATGCGGATGCGGCGCGCCGGCGGCGATGGACACTGCCGTCGGTGTTTTCACCGGCACGAAGGGCTCGGAAAAAATGAAATCGATCGGTGCTTTAGCGTTTCTCAACTGCAAAACCTCCTCGGGAAACGCATCGATCACGACTGGAAATTCGCCGGCCACTGCCAACTGAGATAATAAGGTCGGACCGCGCCGCAGGTTGAGCTGTTGCTTGGCCAATTTGCCGGCATACTCGAGAGCTTTGCCGCGGCCGTAATAGTCGATCAGTGACGCCAGCCAGTCGTAATCCGTCGTGTCCATGCCCAGTTTATCTTTCCAGCGCGGATCGAGCAGGTCCTCGAACGATTGCGGCGCCTTGTCGCGCGCGATCATGCGCGTGTTATAAAGAAATACGCGCGGCTGAGCATAGATGCCGTTGATGAAACCTTCCTTGTCGGTAAAACCATCACGCAGCGCCCCTCGCAGCGGCGTGCGGTAGCGCACCACCGCGCCGGCCTTGGCCATGACGCCGATATAGGAGCGGCGCGTGTTGATGATATCGGCGCGCTGCTTCTTAGTGCGATGTTCGACGAGTAATTGTTCCAGCTGCCGTCCGGCGCCGCCAGGCTGAAATCTGATCTTCAAGAAGGAATATTTGCTTTCGAAGGCCTTGATCAGCTCGGCCGCCCGGTCGCTGGCCATGGCCGCATACCAAACCAGCTCGCCTTCCTTGCGCGCTTCTTTTTCCAGCGCCTCAGCGCGGCTTTTCTCCGGCATGCGATTGAGCTGCTCCAAACGCTCTTCCACCGACGCCGCCCTGACCGTTCCGGCTTGAGCGATGAGCAAAAACCCGATGATTAGAAATATTGCATGAAACATCAGTGTTCCTATTCGCGTCATTGCGAGTTCACTTTCTCTACTGGAGTTGAGCGAAAAATCCTTTGCGATCCAGTTCCGCGATGATGCTGCCGTCCATGAACTCCGACACTTTCTTATTCTTGAATAGTGGGTCCGTGAACGCCACGCTTTCGAGCTCGAGCTGTACCGCTTCCTCGCGCGGATAGGGCTTGCTCGGCATGCGCCCGATGGAAGCGTCGTAAACCACGTCGAGCCGCTTGCGGTCGGTGACTTTCATCTGTTTGGCGATCACTTTCTGCACCAGCGCCTTATTTTTCTTGCCGAGCGCGATCGCTTCGCTTGTCGCCATGAAAAACGAACGCAGCAATTCGCGGCGATTTTTCAGAAGATCGGTGCGCGTCGAAAGATCGCCGACCGTATTGTAGATTTTCATGTCTTCGAGATCAGCCAGGATTTCCAATTTAACTTTCGCCTGAGTTTCCGCCGCGAGGATGCTTTCAGGGCTTCCAATAGTGCCGTCCATCCGTCCTTGCAACATCATCATGATCCGCTTATCGGCCTCGCCGATTCCGGTGGCAAGAATCTTCACGTCCTTGTCCGGCGTTAGACCAAGCTTGGACAAAGCGCGCCGCAGCGCGAAATCCGTGGTGGCGCCGATGCGGCTGGTGCCGACGACCTTGCCGCGCAGGTCGGTCACACCGGGATTGGCGACCAATTTGTAAGTCGTGCTGCCGAAGCTGCCGACGATCACCACCGGCAAGCCGCGCCCGGCGGCGACGATCGATGCGGAGCCCGAGCCGCTGACGATGTCGACTTCGCCGCTCACCAACGCGCTGATCGCAGTATTCCCCGAAGGAATATTGATCAGCTTGGCGTCGAGCTTGTACTTGTCGTAAAGCTTGGCTTCTTCAGCAATCCACAGCGGCAGGCGAATACCCGAAGTCGTGGCATAAGCCACCTTGATAGGAACCATCTGGCTTTCGCCCACTGCGGCAAACGCTGCGATGAGAATGAGAACAAGGACAACTAGCTGCGCTAGCTTTTTCATGATTTCCAGTCCGAAGCATTGCTGATTTGTTCGATGCCGCCGAGGAGCTCGTGTCCCGGCTGCTGTGGCCAGACGGATACGAGCTGCGCGGCGTCCTTGCCGTCATTGATGTGCTGGTGCACGATCATCGGCGGCACACAAATCAAATCCCCTTCCGCCCAACGGTGTTGCGTGCCGTCGTGGAGATCGTAGCCGCGCCCTTTGACCACCAACAAAAGTTCCTCGAAGATATGGCGATGCTCACCGCTTCGCTCCTCTGGAGAGATTTCCTGCGCCATTACATCCAACCCGCGTGCCGCCACCTCGGTCCATCGGCTGATGTAGAATTTAAGTCGTCCTTGCCGACTGTTTTCCCACGCGCAATCCGCGGCGCGGATCACGCGCGGGCTTTCTCGCTCGATGCGATTCTCGTCAGCGAGCCTGGATAAAAACCAGGCGTAGCGCGTTTTACCTGGCGTGGAGCTGCGAACTTGCCGTCGCGACTGAAACAGCGGCGCTATGTTTGGGGCTGATGTCGACTCGGTTTCGTGATCACTTTCGCCATTAGCCATGGGATCACGCCACAGAAGTCCTTGCCCATGCCAGAGCCTGATTTGCGGCAGCCAGGCGCGAAATCCTTGTGGCGCATGCGCGATAAATTGGTAGGTCGTAAAAGGTGGAATGATAACCACGTCTCCGCTCGCGAAAGGAATCTTAAGACCATCCTGAACGGCCTCGCCGCTCCCCTCGATAATATAAGCGATCAGCGAGGGCAGCATGCGCCGTGGCTCGGTCCGCGCTCCAGCTCGCAGGTCGAGAAAACCGCAGGTCAACATGCTTAGTGGGGCGACAGTGTAGCGACTAAAGACGCGCAGATCACCGAGAGCAAATTCGCCCTTGGCGAACATCGCCGGCTTGATCACCCGAGGCAGGATATTGATCCGCTCTTGCTCGCGCTTTTGTTTAACGAAGCGTGCTTCGTAATCGTAGTAATGCTCTGCTGTAACCCCCGCTTGGCTGCCTTCGTCCGGTTTCCTATTTTTCTGCGCCATTTTCGCTAACCTTGTCCGCGCTGCGTATCCGCGTATTCCGGCGCGTCTTCTAATTGTTCGATCCCGCCTAGTCCGAGCGCTACGCCAGCGCTCGGCATCGACGACAACAGCAATGCGGGAAGGTCAGGATCGGTATTGAAATGTTGATGTTCCGCCATCGCTGGGATGCTGACCAGATCTCCCGTTTCCCAATCCCAGCGCTTACCATCGTGAACGTCGTAACCGCGCCCTTTGATGACGAGAACTTGCTCCTCAGTCACATGCCGGTGTTTGCCGGATCGGCTGCCCGGTGGAATCTATTTCAGCCGTCCCTGGGCGCACCATTCCCACGGCTGCTCTTCGTAAGCGATCACGTGAGTCACCGTGTTGCAGAAAACGCTCTCGTCATGAAACAGCTTCAAATAGCGATCGTAGGTATTTTCGACCGTCCGATCCCACGGAGTCGCCTCTTTCCGCGCGCGAAAGACGCCTTCGGTTTTCTGATCGGCGCCGAGCATCACGTCGATGTCTTCTTTGATTCCCAGCACGCCCTTTTTAATCCGGTAGCCGATCAATTTTCCCTGTTCGTCGTGGAGCGGCTCAGTTCCTTTAGGAAAGGTCGGCTTGTCGCCGAATTTGATCTGCTCGCGCTTGGTCAAACCCATCAAGCTGAACAATCGGCTTTGCGGCACAAAGATCTGACAGCCGGCATCTTCGTCGCCGCCATGCTGATGAATTGTGAACGGCGGAACCACCAGCATATCGTAGGTGGCGAACGAATAAGTCTTACCGTCGTTGATTTCCCAGCCGCGGCCGCTGAGACAGAACAAGGTCGGCGCGCTGATATGGCGGTGCGCGCCGCGCGACGGCGCATGGGGTTGAATATCCGAGAAGTGAGACGTGAGATCGTACACCGGCGCGCGCTTGAGGATATCGTAACAAACGATATCGCCGGTCTGATGCGGGCTGCTGCTGCCCATCACCGTCCCCTGCACGGGAAGCAGCTTCACCACGCGCGGCAATTGTTCTTTGATCGATTCTTCGTGCCGTTGATGCGCCAACGGATCGCTGGCTTCAAGACTCCCTTCCGCCTCCCAGGGCCATCGTTCTTCCATCATCGAACCTCGTTTTTCTCTATGAACTTGCCCATGACATCCGCCCAATGAAAGTCTCTATACCGTATCTCACAGTGTCATTCTGAGGCGAAGCCGAAGAATCTCGCCCTTTTTCAACAAGATCCTTCGCTGGCGCGCTCAGGATGGCACACGAATATGCGAACCACCCTGAGTTACGCGACTGATGGCCGTCTGCCTCCATTGGACTATTTCTTATACAGTCCGTCGATAAAACCCTGCTTATCGAGTTTCTCGATCACCTTCGTCTGAATGAACTGAGCCGGACTCGCCTTCCGCGCATCCAATCGCTTCGACCAGTCGAGAATCGTTTGAATGCCCTTCGCCGAAGGATACGGCTTCTCCGCCAGCAACTTCACATAGAAGCTATAGGCCTCTTGCAACTCCTCGGTGTTTTCCAGTTTCATATACTTCTTCATAATCATCGGGGCTTTGATTTTTTCGGTTTTGTAAAAATGAATCCCTTCGATCACCGACTTGATCACCATTTCCGTGGCGAATGGTTCCGCGTCGTAGAACCTGCGGCTCGTCGTCAGCGCGGCGTTAGGCAGTTCCGAATCTCTCATTCCGGGAAGATCTTCGAAAACATTGTAACCCGCCCGACGCGCCGCGAAAGTAAACGGCGGTGCCAACGTCGTCGCATCCACCTGACTTAATTGCAATGCGCCGAACCGGCTGGACGAAGGACCCACGGCGAGATAGCTCACGTCCCGTTCAGGGTCTAGTCCGGATGCCGCAAGAATCATTTTCAGTGACAACATCGCAGGACCAATTAAACTGTTGACTGCGAGTTTTTTTCCTTTGAGTTGAGCGAGGTCTTTAATCTCCCGCCTTGTCACGAGCACTTGAGGCTCTTGATTGATCGGACTGGCGACGATGAAGATATCCGCGCCGCCGAGCACGGCGTCAACGACACCGCCGCCGCCGGCATTGATAAAGTTGACATCGTTGCTCACCAGCGCCTGCGTGGCGACCACGCCGCCGCGCATGTAAACCAACTGCGCGTTGATGCCGTTCTTTTTAAAGAACCCCGCTTCCTTCGCAATCCATACAGGCGCGTACTGTGGCGAAATCGAAGTGTAGGCAATCGTGACGTTGGTAAGCTTCTCCTGGGCGGCGAAGACTGCGTCACCCGAAAGCCAACTGAAGAGGAGCGCAATGCCATAGCCGAGTTTCGACAAGATGTTGCTCCAGCCTATGAAGACCGCTTGGCCTCGGCTCGCCGTAAACCTTCTGCGATCGCCCGACGCAGGATCGCACTCAGCGCCTTTTTTTTGTACGCGGCTGAGCCGCGCAGATCCTCGATCGGCTCAGCGCCTTCTTGAATCACGTGGCCGGCTTGCTCGATCAGCTCTGAAGTAATTTTCTTCCCACGCAGCAAAGCTTCAACCAGGACGCCTTTCGTCGGCGTCGAATGAGCACCGGTGACACCGATGCCGATTTCATTACAGACAGCGTTCGCATCGAGACTCAACTGCACGGCAGCACTGGCGATCGCAAAATCGCCCGCCACTTTTTCGAGCTTCTGATAGACGCCCGCGCTGCTTTTATCAGGCAACGGAAACACAATCTCGGTTAGAATTTCGTCGGGTTCCATCGTGGTAGTATAAGCGAAGGTAAAAAACTCATCGGCCGGGATGACACGCTCGCCGCGCGCGCCGGCGCATTTCAACTGAGCATTTAGCGCCAGCACAACCGCGCCGTAATCTCCCGCTGGATCGGCCTCCGCCAAGCCGCCGCCGATGGTGCCCCGGTTACGTACTTGCGCGTCGCCGATCTCGCTTGCTGCTTCACGGAGAATCGGTAGCCGGTCGCCGATCAGCCGGGATTCCTCGATCTGCACGTGGCGCGTCATCGCGCCGATACGAATCTGTCCAGCTTCTTCGCGAATGTAATTCAGATCATCGATTCGATGGATATCGATCAGATATTTCGGCCGGGCCACTCGGAGCTTCATCATCGGCACCAAGCTCTGCCCGCCGGCCAAGAGCTTGGCGTCGTCGCCGTAGCGGCGCAAAAATTCGATGGCTCCGTTAATGTCCTTGGGCGCCAAATATTCAAAAGAAACCGGATACATTTACTGTCCTTGTCCAAAATCTCCCCTGGCCCTCTTTGTCAGAGGGGAAGTCTACCGCGCAGGGCGAATTCCCCCTTTAACAAAGGGGGAGTAAGGGGGATTTTTTATGAGAGATGAATTCAGGTACTCAAAACTTACCGGATACATGGTTACATCGCTTTCTTAGTGTATTCGTAGCGCATCGGGTCCCACTTGCTGGCGCGAATGTCCTCGTAAGCTTTTTTGACGAAGCTGAAATCGTAGCCCTGATCGAGGGTCACCGGGCCTTTGATCCGGCTCGTTGCTCCCACCGCGCGCATCTGCTCGCGCCCCCGTTCGATGTTGGTCGTCATCACCTCTTCGCTGGCACGGCCGACTTGCGCCAAGTCGGAGGCTTGTTTATCATGTTCACGCCAGATTTCTTTGGCTTCATTGAAGTCGTTGATGCGTAACACTTCCATGATAAACTTTGCCGCCTCGTTAAGATTGCGATGATAAAAGATTTGTCCCTTGAGCGTCGCTTTCACGACTCGATACACTTCATCGGGCGAGTTCTTAATTTTGTCGTCGCTGGTTTCAAGGTTGGCACTGAGCGACGAAACATAATCGCCACTGTAAGCAAGGATACGGAATCCTTTGGCCTGGGCGATGCGCGCGTTGCCAATCGTGATCATGGTCGCGTCCACCGTTCCGGCCAAGAGCGCGCCGAAGCGAACCGATGGATCCCCGAGCGCGCGCATCTGCACCGTCTCGACGGCCACACCGTTTTTGCTGAGCAGTTCGCGAAACAGCAGCGTCGAATTGCCCGACGCGTCGGAAATGGCGACCGTCTTGCCATTCAGTTGCTTGATGGTGGTGATCTTGGGCGAAACGACCAGATACTGTGACGGTTTGTCAGTGCTGACCTGAATTATTTTTATCTTGGCGCCGCCGAGCATCGCCGGAATCGAGCCGCCGTTGCCATAATCGACAGCGCCGCTGACGACGACTTGGGTCGTCACGGTGCCGCGGGTGACGACAACGTCGACATCCAAACCCTCTTCTCGATAGAAACCCAATCGCTGCGAAATCGTATAAGGAACCAGCGATTCGCCCGGCGCTTTCGACGCGATACGGATTTTCTTGAGTGCTTCCGCACCGAAGGCTTCCGGCAGCGCCAGACACAAAAACAGCATCGTGCCCGTCATAACTTTTGGCACTTTAACGCTCCTCATCATGAGCTTCACGGTTACGGCCGCGGTCCGGCAAAAATGCGACCGATGTTTTCTTTAGCTCTGAAGTAGACATCGTCACCATGACCGACCAGCAGTCGCTC
>WNFK01182811.1_pt1 | contig 11835 bp, 7 predicted proteins | sample 5400281 | NCBI WGS metagenome assembly WNFK01 (sample SAMN13153350, study PRJNA577476) | soil metagenome | isolation source: 20 cm soil on Douglas fir-dominated hillslope | place: USA:California | collected 2013-09-17
CAGCCCGCCAAGAAGCGCCGAGAGGAAGCGTTGCCCGAGCGTCTGTTGCGCCGCGTGTTGGAGAGTATGGGCGATGTCGTCGACCGGAAGTTTGGGCGCACAGTTGAACCGAAGGGCGGACTGACAACCTCAAAACTGATCGAGCGCATGAAGCGGCTCATTGACGAACGGGTAAGAGACGAAGGACGCACAAGAATCGCACCTCATCATCTGCTCTTGAAAGTAGAATGGGGCACACACTCCGAAGCTCCGCCCGAAATTCTCAACGATCTCAAGAACGAGATTCTCGCCGCAGCGATTGATCATATAAACGACCACCGCTATCGCACACTCGGTGAGGTGAGTGTGGACGCTGAAGTGGATATCTTTACCACAGGTATTTCCGTCGATCCCACGTTTGGCGAGTTTGAAGAAGACCTCCGGCGCGAAGACGAGGCGAAACGTGCCCAGAAGGCCGGCGTTGCAGTGCCGGGAGCAGCGCCGCCAATGCCGGACATAAGCGTAATTGCTCGAGTCAGCCTGCGAGAGGGCTCTCGAGAGATACCGCTCGTCTTCAAGCCCGGCGGCAAGAGATTGAACGTGGGCCGTGCTTCAGACAACGAGTTAACGCTGAACGATACGAGTGTTTCAAAAATACATGCTGCGGTATTGATGACCTCGGAGGGCACACTGCTGGTTGCCGATACTGGATCGACCAATGGGACTTTTATCAACGGACGTCGCATTGCCTACGGCGAGTCGCGGCAAATCGACGACGGTGATGTTGTTGGCTTTGGTGACGTTGAGGTTCGATTCCGCAAGGGTGAGTGAAACCATTTGTTAAATGTCCAATGATAAATGATCAATAAGTTGTCTAAATGAACGTCGTAGCGTCACTCCTCTTATTACTTCAGTCTCCCACGCCAACGCCTCCGCACGTGCCCGAGCGTGTGCCGGCGCTGCTCACCCTCGTCTATGTAGGCGGCTTTGCATTAATGGCATTGCTGCTTCTTGTTGGTCTCCTGCGCACCCGCCGGCGGCCGACCGCAAATGCAGCTATTCCAGCCGACCTTCCCAAGGATGTGAAGCGGCGTCTCGGATCCACTTCGACTAATCGTGGCCTGCGTGCCTTGCGCTGGTTGTTTATGTTGCTTTCAGTAGCAATTTTCTCTTTCCATATTTACTGGGCCCACTACGCTGCGGAAAAAAACGAGAAGTTCCAGGAGCTTAGCTATAAAGATCTGAGAGCACGTCGTCTATCGGAATCAACATTGCGAGGCTGGATACTCGATCGCAGCGGCCGCCTCGATCAAGCAATCGCCTATTACCGTCGCGACTCGAGTGGCGAGATCCATCGCGAGTATCCGCTGGACAAAGCGGTGGCCCATATCCTTGGCTCTGATCGCGGCGATCCGGGATTGGAGCGGGCACTCTTCGGTGTACAGAGCGGCGCCTTGCCGGAAGCTTTGCAGGTAGTCAAAGGCCAGACGCTGGAGTTCAGAGGAAACCAGGATGTGCGTTTGACCATCGATCGCAATCTGCAACTAGCTGCCGTCGATCAGTTGAAAGGAAAACACGGCGCAGTCGTTGTTCTGAATCCTCAAAATGGGGAAGTACTCGCGCTTTACAGCGAACCTTCCTACAGTTTGAAAGAAGTTGAGGACGAGACCACTTGGATCCGTCTTGAAGCAAACGAACGAGATAAGCCGCTGGTCAGTCGGGCGCTGGGCGCTTACTACATTCCGGGCTCAACGTTTAAGACCGTCACTATGACGGCTGCGTTTCTCGCAGGGCTCCAGGACACTCAGTTTAACTGCAGCAGCGGAGGATTTCAGGCTTCGCCAGGCTCGAATCCAATCTTGGACGATGGTGGTCCAGGCGAAGTGCATGGGCGCATCGGAATTGACACCGCCTTTGAAGTTTCGTGTAACCAGTACTTTGCGCAGATGGGGGTAAAGCTTGGCCCTGAGAAGCTGAAGCAAGCGGCGCAGTTATTGGGAATTGGAGCATACGACACACCCGTCGAGGCATTGCGTGGTAGAAAAGAGCCGGAGTTGTGGAACGCCAGCACCGACGCAGTAAAGAAGGCTCTGGCTCCAAGAGAAGCGACAATTGTAACCGGTAAGCAGGTAACGAGGTACGACCTGGCATTGATGGGTTACGGACAGGGTTACGCGGGACAGATGACTCCCTTCCAGATGGCCCTTGCGGCCTCGGCTATTGCGAACATGGAAGGCAAGTTGATGAAGCCAAAGATCGAATTCAACCGGCCGCCCGAAATGTTCAAGCAGGTTATGAGCCCTCAGACCGCAGCGACGTTGCGTGGAATCATGGGCCTGGTAACCGGTGGTCCGCGCGGCACTGCCCGCGGGGTTTTTGCCCCTATAAAGGCTGTAGGCATTAACACTGGCGGCAAGACGGGAACTGCCCAGAAGGTTGTGCCTGTTTACGATCCGAAGACAGGTGAACCCAAGACGAGGCACAAGGTTGAGCGAGATAGTCGAGGCAACATAACTCGTGAATACGATGAGCTGATCATGGACGAAGACCATCCTCGTATCGACGCCTGGTTCCTCTGTATCGCTCCGCTGGAGCGCCCACAGATAGCGATTGCCGTGATAGTGGAAGGCGGTGGTTACGGGTCCAAGTCAGCGGCGCCCATTGCCGCCGCGCTGGTGTTGAAGGCGAGAGATGCTGGCTATTTCAATATCGCCAACAATCAGCCGCAGCTCCGGCCTGGTTTGCCGAAACCGAAGCGATGAGTAGGTGTCATGGGAAACATGACCAGGGACAACTGACAACTTTTCATGAAAAACCGCGCGTCATCACATCTGCTAATCCTGATACTTCTCGTAGGTCTTGAAATCATCGGCTACTTCGCGATTCATCGCGCAGGATTGTTGCGTGGCTATGAGACCTCAATCATCGGCGCCGTTCGCGACCTCATGATGTTCCTGCCGTTGATAGTCCTCGTGCTCTGGTTATCGCGCTCAATGAGGTTTGCCGGCAATTGGGTCTTGTTCACCACTGCCATTCTGCTTTTTTCAATCGGGATGCTGATCCAGTATCGGCTTTACAGTGATCCTGAATACAACGCCCGCAACAAGTCCATAGCTCGCGAGGAAAAGATGGATGCGCTGCGCACGCGCTACATCATGGAAAACTACGACCCGGCAAAGAAACAGATGATGGGATTGCCGCCCACTCCCGCACAGCCGCTTTCGCTGGATCAATTACCGCACAAACCATCGAACTATACCTTATGGAATGCGATCACTTCAGGCTACACCTGGATCCCAGTTTTTTCCTTTATAGCTTTCGCTCTGGCCTACTCGTTCTGTATGCGCGACGGGTTCCTGTTATGGCTGCAACGGAACAGCTTCATCATCGTATTGTTTACTTTGCTGCCCCTGGCTATCGCTGTCGTTACGTCAAGCGCCGGCAAGGCCTTGGGAAACATGACCCCCTGGGAACCATCGAAGATCCCCTTCCTTGTAGGCTTCGCTGGCATACTCACCGCGCGCTACAAAGATCTCGCCGAGACCTATTGGGGCATTCCCCGGGCGCGTGACATCGTCCCTTTGCTGGTGATGGCGATGCTGCCCTTTGTTCCCTTTTTCGCACTTAAAGATTTCGGTCAAATGCTTATCTTCAGTGGCGCTTATACGACCCTCTATTTGGTCGCCGTGCGACGCTGGCCGCAATTGCTGCTCTTTGTTGGTTCCGTACTGCTGGTGATCAGTATTCTGGTCGTGGGTGCATTGCCGAGAGACGTCCAGGAAAAGGTGCCACTGTTGCCGACTATCGCACGACCTATCGGCGCCGCACTTCCCTCTCGCATTCAGCAGAGGTTCCATCTCTGGCTCGATGGCTTTGATCCACCTTCGCCGGAGGTTTCGTGGTGGAAGAAGGACTACCAGGACGCACTGGATAAAGATCCCAAGCTGAAGGAACTTGCGGAGCAGAGCCCGGCAATGCAAAAGACTGTGAATGTGGATATCTGGTTTGACAAACTTGCCTTTCAGCCCGCGCAGGCCGTCTTCGGCATTGCTTCGGGCAAGACGACGGGTCGAGGACTTGGCCTTGGTTATCCGGAGGTTATTCCCATTGCCGACTCCGATTACGTTTATGCCGCTATTGGTGAGGAAATGGGCCTTGCAGGAGGTGCGATAGTGATTCTAGCCGTCATCATTTTCGTTGTCGCTGGTGTTCGCACTTCACTCGAAGCGCGTGATATGTTTACCAAGCTTTGCGCCGCCGGCCTAACGGCATTTGTAGGTTTTCAGGCTCTGGTGAATATAGGCGGCATTTTACGGGCGCTGCCGATGACCGGAATAACTCTTCCCTTCGTCAGCCATGGCGGGTTTAGCTTGATTACCAGCTTTGCGATGTTGGGGATGCTAATGGCATTTTCAAACCGGAAAGCGCGCGATAGAGTGATCGCCGATAGACCAATAGCGAAACCTGCTTCTTCTCTAAAGTTGGAGGCCGTGCAATGAGCCAGGACAAGAAAGCTTTCTCCATCCTTTCTGCTGCCCTAACAGATCGCGGTCTGAATGAAAGGCGCCCGCTGAACGAAGACTCGTTCCTTTCGGACGTCGAGCGCAGGGTTTTCGCTGTCGCCGACGGAGTCGGAGGTGCAGAGGCTGGTGAAGTGGCGTCCCAGACGGCGATTGAAGTCCTTGATGAAGCATTTCGCCATCACGTGGACGGCGGAGACATCGAAGACCTTATGGAGTTGGCCATTCAACGAGCGAATGCCTCGATCCATCAAATGGCTCAGGACCATGCGAAGTTTTCGATGATGGCCACCACGATTGTGGCGCTGCATCTGGATGGAAATATTGCCACCATTGGCCACGTGGGCGATTCGCGTTTGTACCGTTTGACGCCGGAAGGGAGTTTGCAACGCGAAACTGAAGACCACTCCGTAGTCGAGGAAGAAGTACGCGCGGGCCGGATGACGCCGGAGCAGGCGGCGAATCATCCGAGTAAGAATGTGATCAGCCGGGCCCTCGGGGCTGAAGAGAGTGTCGACGTTGACATGAAGACTATGGAGGTTCCGGAGGGTACGGAATTTCTCCTGTGCACGGACGGGATTACAAGACATGTCTCGGACAACGAGATCAGACAGCTCTTAATTACTAACGATGATCTCGAATCCGTTTGTAGCAAATTGAAAGAGCGATGCTATGAGCGCGGAGCGGAAGACAATCTTACGGTCGTAATTGTAAGAGTTGGCGCCCGCATACCCAGTACAAATCGACTTGAAGAGCTCGAACCGACGATTACGCCGGAGACGGAGTTAGTCAACGCGCTAAAGCCGAACCTTCAGCAAAGTTTTGTGGGCTCGACTTCTGATGTGTTTGTGCCCGCCTCTCGAATTGCTTTTCCGGACGTTGCGGCAGCACAGGCGCCAGAGAGGACGCATGAAAGCCTAAGTATTCCCGCGGAAACCGGGTCGAGAGCGGGCGGCAGTTTCCTTCGCCTAGTAGGCGCACTATTCTTTTTGGCCCTCCTTGCGGGAGCGTTCTATGCCGGTGCTCGTTACAAAGACCGTGTACCCTTTCTAGCGGGATTGAACCGGTCGATTCCCCCTGTCAATACCACACCGGTTTCAGTCGAAGAGAGTTTCGTAAAGTTTGAAAGGTCACGCCGGGAGGTCGATAAGGACCCTCGTGCATGGTTAGCAAATGAGATGGGGAAGGAACTCTCAAGCGAGGGTATCCAGAATCCGCTCGATTCTTCCAATGCGGAGTTTCTGTACCTCTATGGACGTGCTTCGCTGCTTACGGGGAATGTCGACGAGGCGACCCGGGCCTTCGAAGCAGCTATTGGAAAAGCCGATCTCAATCCGTCAACGGCGAATGCCACAATAAAGAGGGAGGCGACGCTGGGTCTGGCTGCCACGAGTCTTAAATCTGAGAAGGAAAGAGAAAAAGCACTGCTGCACTACGATGAAATTACAAAACCGCCCTCCAATACAAACTCCCCTTGAACAGCGTCCCCTGATCAGTTTGTTGCGCATCTAATGGACGCTGCTTCGATGCGCATCAGGGCGAACTAATGCCGGAACTGAAACTTCAACAGAGCAGGCTTGACGGGCGTTACGACATTCTCGAGTGCCTGGGACGCGGCAGCTATGCCGAAATCTACGTGGCTAATGACAACGCGGCCGCGGAAAGCGCACCGCGAACCATCGTGATCAAAGCTCTTAACCTGTTTCTGCAAGACACTCCCGATGCCGAACTCGAGCATACGTTAGTCGCAAATTTTCAGAATGAAGCGGTCGCGCTCGATCGCGTTCGGCACCCCCACGTAATAAACCGCTTGGGCCATGGAACTGCCATAGACCTGACGGGCACGACTTTTCATTACATCGTCCTTGAATATTTACCAGGCGGAGACATGGCAGCTCTTACGCGTCACCACCCGCTAGCGATTGATAAGACACTCTTCTACCTCGAACAGGTGTGCTCCGGGTTGGCACATGCGCACAAATGCGGAGTGATCCATCGTGACATCAAGCCGCAAAACCTGCTGCTCACTGCTGACAGGCAGATTGTGAAGATCGCAGATTTTGGCGTGGCTCGTTTGGATGCGAACGAGGGGGCAATTACACGTGTCGGCACGAATATCTATTCCGCACCTGAGCATAACCCGTTGGTCCATACGGGCCAGCTCGACACATCTGCTTTGCCCTCTTCGCGAGATCATCTGACTCCAGCTGCCGACATTTATTCTTTGGCCAAAACGACTTATTCCCTGCTGGCCGGAGAATCGCCGCGACGGTTCGCACAGCACAGGATAACTGAGTTTCCCTTGGCCATTCGTAACCATTCGTGGTCCGCACCGATTCTGCGCGTGTTGGAAAAAGCAACGCAGAGTCGGCCGCAAGACCGTTTTCAGACAGTCCAGGAATTCTGGGACGAGCTGGCCGAAGCGAGCTTGCCGCCCACGCGCCCCGACTTTACTCAGCCCGCGCCCCCTCGACCTCACTTTGCAACGCCAAACGTGAAGGAACCAGTTTTTCCAGAGGCTGGGCCAGTGAAAAGACCGCGTATCGTCGTTCCTATCTCCCTTGAGAACCGCGGAGGTCCACTGCTTCCAGAGGCCGCAACAAACCGCACGCAAAAGACGGACAACAATCGAACGATCTCGAACCGGGTGGAGCGATCCGATAGACGGAGAGACGAGGGACTGCCGACGAATCGTGGTAAACGTGCACTGGTTGCGCTTGGGCTTATTCTGGCGTTCTCAGGAATGTTGCTGGCCACGCACAAGTACGTAACGTCACACTGGAATCCATTGGCATCGATTCCACAACTGGGCGATACTTTCATAGTGGGGCGAGAAGGTTTCACAACAACTGACGTGAATTTACGACCCGAAGCTAGCTCAACAAATACCCCAATCGGGCTGGCGGAGGTTGGTTCCAAGGTAAAAGTCCTGAGTGCTGATAGCAATTGGTATGAAGTTCAGGTCGTAGAACATGGACGACCTAAAACCGACCAGTATTCATCCGATCGTGGTTGGGTGAACAAAAAATTCGTAAGGTTTAATTGATAAATGCACAGAGTTCCGGTCTGTGGTCTCGAGAAAGAGGAGCTACATAGTTGGGCCTGATTGAATCGATCAGAAAATGGATAGACGGTGAAACTGGCGAAGACCTTGTTGAGGCTGCCGACGAGCATGCACGGCCACGACGCATCTGGGAGGAGTTTTTGGTGAAGATCGCGCGCGAAGTTGAAGCGGCAATGCAGCGCGAAATGTTCACGCCTCCAGGTGGTCCCACCTATATTCCGCGCGAATACATTGTCTACCTCAGTGCCGACGACGATAAAGATTGGCAGGGCGACAAGCGGAGAGGTCTCGAGCAAGGTTTGTTTCACGTTCTTTCCGAGCGCGCGCGGGAGCTTAGTGGCACAACACAACTAGCCGTGAAGTCTTTCGCTGTTGAATTGCGCGTCGATGGCACCCTAAACAAGGGCGAATTCCGCGTTCAGCCCGTATGGGATGAAACAGAGAGCGGGCACACGATGGTTACTCCTCGTGTCGATGCTTCCAAATCCGCTCTTCCGGCTGGATTCAATCCTAACGATACTATTCGGGAAACGGCGGAGACCGGTGAGAGCGAACAAACCATCGTGAGGGCGCGACCGACGGCGCTTTACTCAATTGAAGTCTGGCGTAGTGGGGTTCGTGAAGCGGTGCTTCCCATTGCGAAAGGCGAGATAACTATTGGTCGCGGGTCGCGTAGCGTATCGGTAGACCTGCCGCTCAAGGGTGATCCCGAAATCAGCCGGGTCCATGCCGTGCTTTCTAGAGACAACGAAGGTCGCTACTGGCTGGTTGCTAAGGGTCGAAATCCTACATTTGTGGGCGGCCGAGAGCTCCAGCGCGATGAGCCAACCGAAGTCGCCGCAGATGAAAAGATTGCCATTTGCAATTTCGTGTTGCGTATCCAGCCGAAGTAAACCTTTAACAAACGTGAGTGGCTTTTTTCTGAGTTTCCGCCGAGGCTCTGTAGCGGTCGCTGCGTAGATGTCGGGACTGACTTCAGGAGCTACCGGCAGCCGACTGTTTCAATAGCTCAAGTTCTGCAATGAGGTCCGAAAGCAGGGTGCTCACGTGTTCCCCGTCGAGATAACCCTTACCGAGCATCTTCACGATCCGACGCTCTTTCGTTTCACCAGTGACTTCTTTCAGCAGCGCACGGGCAAACGCCACCACGACCTTACCGTCAAATTGCTTGCCAGTGCTCTGCCGTAGGTCCATCACAACATCTTCAAACGATCTGCGACGCCGGTAAGGACGATCAGTGGTCATCGCATCAAATGAATCAGCCAGCGATACGATCTTAGCGCCCATTGGAATCTGCTCATCTGTTAGCCCATCGGGATACCCGCTCCCATCAAGACGTTCGTGATGATACTTAGCCATTAACGGAATGTCGGCGTAGGGATGGTTGATAGGTGAAAGTATCTCGTAGCCGGCAGCCGGGTGCCGATTCAATTCGGCCGATTGCTTCGCATCGATGTAGTAGGGTGCGTTGATGATGTCGCGATCAACCACAAGCTTGCCGATGTCGTGGAGATAACCGGCGATTTGGATGCCTTCGACTTCATCTTCTCCCCAGCCCATTTCGCGCGCGATTATCTCGCTGTATTTGCCCACACGTTCGGAATGTCCTTGAGTATACTTGTCCTTGATGTCAATCGCAGCTGCGAAAGCTCTGACTGTATCGCGATAAATAGCGCGCAACTCCTCATACAAGCGGCGATTCTCTTCAGCGCGAGTGGCAAGTTTCTCGAGCAAACGGTGAGTGTGAATGCCAACCCCGATGTGTCTAACCATCGCTCGTAGCGTTTCAAAATCTGCCACCGAAAATTGGTCGCCGCTTGCCTTACCGCCAAGAAAAACAAAGCCAGTAAGCTCGCCGCGGACGATCATTGGCACAACGAGTTCGATACCCTGACGCTTCAGAATATCGCCATACCGTTTCAGAAAGTCGTTAGCCGCAGTCCCGCTCTCAAGAGCAAAAGCAGACGGGGCATTGTTGAGGAAAGCGGTTTTCTCCTCTTCATTAATCGTAAACTCGGTTACTAACTGTTCATCTAAATTCCAAATCGCGACACAGTCGAACGACCCGTTTGTGCCACACTCAGCCACGGCGCCGCGACGGAGAGCTAACGTCCCGAGCAGGAGGTGCAAAGACGTCCGCACCATTTCGTTGAAATCGCCGGCACTGGCCACCTCCTGACCGAGATCTGCCAGCGCGCCAAAAGTATGAATCAGCTTTTGAGTTGATGGCTCCATGCGGTGAATTTAGTGGAGGGACGCTCCCACTTGAGGAACAGCGAAGCCGGCAAGATTGGAGAGCGCTTCCTGTTCGTCTTTCGCCAGCACGACATGTCGAGTCAGGCCAAGCATCTCAAACAATTGAACGGTTTGATTGTTCACATCGGAAAACACAATGCGGGCGCCACTCTTCTGCGCAACGTCAATGATGCCGAGGAGAATTGAGATGCCGATACTATTGACCAGTTCCGTATCGCTGAAGTCAATAACCAGCGCGCGACAACCTGAATTCAGTTGTCGCCGGCACTCACGCTCAATCTTTTCGCCCGTTAGCTTATTAAGGTAGTCGCTGGCATAAACAACAGCGGTGGTGCCAACGCAGTGTGACCGGACCGCAGAGCTACTAGTTGTTGTCACTCGAGAGCTCCCTCATGGTTCGATGTTGTGAATAGAACGTGAAAGCGGGATGTTTCAAGAAGAGCTGTTGCGAACGTACTTTGTCATCCGCAGACTAGTACCTTCATCAACTCGCTCAAACTCCACTTCGTCCATCAGAGTTCTAATGAGCTTGAGACCCCATCCACGCCGCTCGCTGGAGGCGTCATCAGCTTCAGATCTGCTAGCGTTCGAGCCCTTAAGGGTCCCGACATTGGTCGGCAATATGCCGCGGCTCGAAATAGTGACGACTAATCTATCACTTTCAACGCGAAAACGCTGATAAATTTTCCGATCCGGGCTAAAACTGTGCTCCGAAGCATTAATGCACGCCTCGACTATGGCCGTTTTGATCTGGTTCAGTGCTTCTTGGCGAAAGCTTAGACGGCGAGCGATCTGCTCCACGGCGCTGGCAGCAACCAGCTCATTGTCTTCGCCCATCGGCAGAACCATTATGAACTCATCAGCATCCGCTGAACTCACAGTCGGACTGAGACGTCCATTACTCAAGCGCGCGGCCAGAAGTTCCGACTGTTGTCGACTGGAAGTGAACACCGAGCGACGCCGCGTAAGATTACTCGCCTCGGGGGAAAAGCCTTCGCTTGAGATTAACCAGATTTGATATCGTCTGAAGCCTACGCTCGTGGCCATTGTCTCCAGACGATCGCACCAAACTCCAGCTAGCTCAGCATCAACTTCCAGCTTCGACTCAATTTCCGCCACCAACCAAACGATCTCTTGCGCGTCAGTATAACCAGCATCCTCGAAGCCGTGGGCCACGAAGCAGCGGTCTTCGTCGCAAACTTGCCGCATGTCTGGATTAAAGGCCACGCAACTCGCTACGTGCACTATCTGTGGGAGGCTGAGGTATTCTGTTTCTGATTCCAGACCGACGGCAACATCTTCATCGGACGCACCTTTGAAATGCTGACTGAATGTCTCGTAATTGAAAAGACTGGCCGGCACACGCTGGCAGTCAAAACCTGAGATCAGTTCGCGCAGACTTATTCTCGCTATTTGCCTGTAGTGTCTCGCCATCGTGTGTGGTGCACGTTTGAGCGAATCCGTCAGCGCTTCCGCGACGACTAACACTCGCGACTCATTCTTCACATCCAGGCGATAACGAACCTTAAGATAGTCTTTCCATGTCTGGGGAGCACCGCGCGCCTCGATTGTTGCTCCGTCCCAGTTAATGAATTCCTGAACGTGAAGTCTGTGCAAAAGATCTTCCAGATCGCCGGCGGTAAGATGCAGGCGTTTGCGCCATGACTCAAACGATGAGGTGTGCTCTTCGCTGACCCCGGCTTCACAAAGGAGCCGGATTAGCGCATGCCGAGTCTCAACCTCGGGTGAGACTTCTTCCAGCAGATTGGCAAAGTGCCGGTGCAGGTATCCACCCAGCAACTCGTCAACGTAAAGCCTCTCGCAATCGAGATAGGATGTCAGGGCAGCATTCTTCTCTCTTGCTGCTTGGAGGAAAGCGGTGATGAAAAGCGGACTCCCGGCAAACTGCTGGACCAGGAGTTCCCGAGTCTCCTCGGTTGTAGTCACGTGGTATCGCCGAGCAACATACTCGACCAGTTTGCGCCCTTCTTCCGCATCGAGCTGCTCCAGGTGAAG
>WNFK01135463.1_pt1 | contig 11832 bp, 8 predicted proteins | sample 5400281 | NCBI WGS metagenome assembly WNFK01 (sample SAMN13153350, study PRJNA577476) | soil metagenome | isolation source: 20 cm soil on Douglas fir-dominated hillslope | place: USA:California | collected 2013-09-17
AGTGAATGGCTGTTCGAACTGTCCAGCCTGTAAAGAACAGATCAGTCCGCAGGCAAGCGACAAAAGTCGAATTGAACATTTACCCTCGTCTCACTCGAAATCCGCCATGTCAGTTGCAGCAACATCTTTCCTGCCATTTCACCGCGCATCCATCGGAGAAGACGAGATTGGCGCGGTCGTTGAGGTACTTCAGAGCGGCTGGCTGACGACGGGTTCGCGCGCGAGGGAATTCGAAGAGAAGTTTGGCCGCTACGTTGGTGCCAGTCACTCGCTCGCTGTAAATTCATGTACAGCGGCTCTTCACCTTGCGTTAGCCGCAATTGGAATTTCCGAGGGCGACGAAGTGATTGTCCCAACAATGACTTTCGCGGCCTCGGGCGAAGTGGTGCTCTACTTGAAGGCGCGGCCTGTCCTGGCGGATTGCGAAGACGGGTCGTGCCAGGTCGGCCCCGAACAGATCGAGCGCGCCATCTCCAGCCGCACGCGCGCGATCCTTCCCGTGCACTACTCCGGCTATCCCTGCGACATGGACCCGATTCTTGATCTCGCACGGAAATATCACCTGAAGGTGATTGAGGACGCTGCGCACGCACTGCCGTCGCGCTACAAAGGCAGAACCGTGGGCACTCTCGGAGACATCACTTGCTTTTCATTCTATGCGACCAAGACCCTCACCACCGGTGAAGGCGGAATGGCGACTACGGAGAATCCAGACTATGCCGAGCGGATGCGCATCCTGAGCCTCCACGGCATCACTAGAGATGCGTGGAAGCGATACAGCGCGGAAGGCTCATGGCGGTATGAAATTCTGGAAGCCGGCTACAAATATAATTTAACAGACCTGCAAGCCGCACTCGGTCTCGCTCAGCTCGTCAAATGCGACGCCCTGTGCGCGCTTCGCGCGTCGATCGCGGATCGCTATAACCGTGCGTTTGCTGGTTCTGATGCGTTTGAACCTCCTTCCGTACCTGAAAATGTCGAACACGCCTGGCACCTTTATGTTCTCCGTGTCCAGGCCTCAGCGCTCCGGATCAATCGCGATCGTGTAATTGAGGAGTTGAGGCAGCGCGGTATCGGAACCTCCGTCCACTTCATCCCCCTCCACCTGCACCCTCTCTATCAAAACGAACTCGGATATCGCGCCGGGCAATTCCCTAATGCGGAAGAGCGCTTCAATGGTGCGATATCTCTCCCGATCTACCCGTCCATGACTCCCGATGATGTAGATCGGGTAGTAGAGGCATTGCACGACGTCGCCAGCCAGTACCGCCGATGAATGCCGGGTAATTTTGTCAAACGTGAGTGATCGCTCTGAAAATTCATGAGAGGCAGTGCCTACAAGCGAAAGCTCGGCGGCCGAGCGTCCTACGGCGTTTGCAACTCTACCCATGACTCAATCCTTTTACTCGCGCACAGCAAAAAGATGGTTCGATGCAGCTTGCGCTTTGTTCGGGCTTATTGTTCTCTCTCCGCTTCTATTTCTCGTCGCTCTCTTTGTTAAGCTCACGAGCCCGGGGCCTGCGTTCTTTCGGCAGGTGCGAGTCGGTCAATTTGCTCGACCTTTCCATATCTTCAAGTTCCGAACCATGAAAGACAACCCATCGGGCTCGGGCGCACTGTTGACAGCGGAGGGAGACGCCAGGATCACGCCATTCGGGAAATGGCTGCGCAAATCAAAGGTCGACGAACTCCCCCAACTCATCAACGTTTTGTTGGGAGACATGAGCCTCGTCGGCCCTCGTCCGGAGGTGCCTCGATACTCGGGAGAATATACGGACAGGCAAAAAAAGATTCTGCTTGTGAAACCGGGCATCACTGGTCCCAGCGCGAATGTCTACGAGGAGCAACTTCTTGGTGGCCATCTAGACAAAGAAACCTTCTACCTCACCACCATTCTCCCGGCCAAGCTGGAGATCGATATTGCTTATTGTCAACGTGTCAACTTCACGGAAGACGTGAAACTAATACTTCAGACGTTCTGGAAGATCTTCATGAGAATGAGGGAGCACCAAAAGCCCTTGCGACGCACCTCGCAGACGCAGATCTAGAGGGTACAGTCTCCAGCGACATTGAGGTGAACGAAATGGCGAGAGCCGAACACTTCGGTATCATCCTCCTGCTGACAGCATGCTTGTTGGCAACGGGCCAACAGGTTCCAGCTTCACCGGCCCCGGCCCACCGCGAACAACAATCGCACTACGTACTTGGGCCGGACGACCAAGTCAAGGTCTGGGTACTCGGCGTGGAAGAAATCTCGGACAAGCCACTGCGGATCGACCCAAGCGGTGACATCGATCTGCCGCTGATCGGCCAGATCCATGCCGGAGGCCTGACGTTGGAAGAGCTTAGAGCTGAATTGACGCAGCGGTTCTCGAAGGAGGTCCTGAAGCCTCACGTTTCGGTAGAAATCGTCGACTTCGGCAGTCAGCCTGTTTCCGTCATGGGCGCGGTAAACCATCCAGGGGTTCATCAATTACGAGGGCGGAAGACACTGATGGAAGTCATCTCCATGGCGGACGGCCTGAGACAGGATGCCGGACCGCGAGTTACAATCAGCCGCGAGATTCAATACGGCCCAGTTCCCTTGCGCACGGCAAAGACCGACCCAACCGGGCAATTCAGCGTGGCGGAAGTCGCTGTAAAAGATCTGCTGGCCGGCACGAACCCGACGGAAAACATCCTGGCCTTTCCGCATGACGTGGTCACCGTTCCTGTTGCGGAAATGGTCTACGTCATCGGCGAAGTCCGAAAGCCCGGTGAGGTCGCCCTCAGGGGCAATGCTACGATTTCTGTCCTCCAGGCCCTGTCGAGCGCCGAGGGATTCGGACTGACTCCGGCACCACAAGCCGCAAAGATCGTCCGTTCTGTTCCCGGCACGACGGAACGCAAAGAGATTCCCGTCGACCTGAAAAAAGTAATAGCCGGAAAGGCCGAGGACATTGCCATGCGGCCGAACGACATCCTGGTGGTCCCGCCCAGTGGTCCTAAGAAGGCCGCGGCGAGGGCGGTGGAAGCGGCCATTCAGACTGCCACCGGGATCGTCATATGGCGCCATCCTTAGATCGTCGCAGGAGTGATTAATGGCCTCTCTTTCTAGTCATACCGTCGCCATCATCGGCGCGGGACCCTATGGAGTGTCGATTGCCGCGCACCTGCAATCCGCGGGCATAGATTTCCGTATTTTCGGAAGGCCGATGTATCGCTGGCAGTGCCAGATGCCAAAGGGGATGTTCCTGAAATCCGAAGGGTGCGCTTCAAGTCTCTCCGATCCAACCGCGCGCTACACTCTAGCGCGGTACTGCGCCGAGAGTGAGCTGCCTTACGGGGAAAGGGGTGCGCCGGTATCTCTGGAAGTGTTTACTCGATATGCCCTATCCTTTCAGCGGAATCTCGCCCCAAACGTCGAAGAAGTGATGGTCGATCGGGTTGACGCATCAGGCGATGGGTTCGAGTTGCGACTGGCAGATGGCGCGACCGTGAGCGCCGGTAGAGTCATCGTGGCAACCGGTTTGGAACATGCGGCTCATATTCCTCCCGTACTCGCCGGGTTGCCGCCGGAACTGTTGTCGCACAGCGCCGATCACCCCGACTTGAGGCGATTGAAGGGGAGGGATGTCACAGTGATCGGCGGCGGCCAGTCTGCGCTCGAGGCGGCGGCGCTGCTCTCCGAAGAAGGGGCTACTGTCCGCCTCGTCGTGCGCAATCCGTCGCTTGCCTGGAACCCAATGCCGAGGTTTGTTCGCCGGTCGCTCTACGAGCGGCTGCGCCGTCCGGTGTCCAATCTGGGGCAGGGGCTGGAACTATGGGCCTGTTGTGCGGCCCCGACGCTGTTCCACCATTTGCCGCAACGGATTCGTTTCGAAAGAGTGAAGACCGTGCTGGGTCCCGCCGGGGCTTGGTGGCTGAAAGACCGGGTTGTCGGGCGCGTGCAGACCTTACTCGGTCATTCCGTGCGGAGGGCCGAGGCTAGGGGCGACCGTGCAATGCTGCAGGTTGCGGGGCAGGATGGACAGGTCGTGGATATTACGACTGATCATGTCATCGCCGCTACGGGGTACCGGTTCGACCTCCAGCGTCTGCCGTTTCTCAGTCAGAACCTGAAATCGGGGTTGCGCGCCAAGCAGCAGCAGCCCGTTCTTTCGACGCACTTCGAATCCTCCGTCCCCGGCCTCTATTTTACGGGCTTGGCCAGCGCAAGTTGTTTTGGACCCCCCATGCGGTTTCTGCATGGCGCCGACTACACGGCTCGGCGCGTGTCCCATCACATTGTCGCCGCACAGAACCAAAACGGGTGGGCATCCGCATTTGAGTGCGCTCCCGCGCCCAAGTGCAAGGAATTCTGAGGAAAGTGGCCGGACAAGCAAGTTACGTTCTCATGCCCAAGCCGCTCGAGTTGGATGCGAGGGTCCCGGTGCTGGTGTTTAAGACCGCCCGGAACATCATTCAGCATGGCCCCTTGGGTATCATTCGAAGCCTTGGCAGGCTCGGCGTGCCGGTCTATGCGTGCGTCGAAGACCGTTTTGCCCCAGCCGCCCTGTCGCGTTATTTGACCCGCGCCTTTGTCTGGGACACCTGCGGCCTGAATACCGAGCGGCTTCTGACTGGCATGGCGGCTATCGGCGAGCGGCTGGGTCGTCCGACGGTTCTCGTTCCCACCGATGATTCAGCCGCTGCTTTCGTCGCAGAGCACTCGGACGCTCTTTCGAAATGGTTCCTGTTCCCGCGGTTGCCGAAAGAGCTTCCCCGCCGGCTAGCTAACAAGAGAGAGATATATCACCTATGTCAAAGAATTGGTGTGCCATGCCCGGAAAGTGCATTCCCTGCTTCCGTCGAAGACGTCCACGCATACATAGAACGTGCCAAATTTCCAGTTGTGGCTAAAGCCGCGGAAACACAGCGGCTGCCCAAAGGCACCGCCAGCGTATCCATCGCGCAGACTCCCCAGGAACTCTTGGCAATCTACCGGCAAGCGCAAACGCCGGAGAGCCCGAATCTGTTTTTCCAGGAATACATTCCCGAATCTCTAGCCGAAGACTGGATTTTCCATGGCTACTGCAATCCACAAACAGATTGCGTCGTAAGCTTCACTGGCAAGAAGCTGCGATCCCACCCGGCCTTTACAGGTGTTACGACGCTGGGCGTCTCCGTTCTGAACGAACCGCTCCGCCGGCAGACTGAGATGCTGCTGAAAGCCATCGGCTACGCCGGCATCATGGACATCGATTATCGCCTCGACAAGCGCGATGGCCGATACAAACTCCTCGACTTTAACCCGCGCATCGGGGCGAATTTCAGGATGTTCGAGGATGACGCCGGAGTGGACGTGGTGCAAGCGCTCCATCTTGACCTCACAAGAAGGGGTGTTCGGCGATTGCCGATGGTTGAAGGCCGTACGTTCATCGTAGAGCCTTATGACCTGTTTACCAGTCTCAGCTATATGCGCCGTGGCGGATTGACGGTCAGGGGATGGTGGCGGTCGCTTAAGGGAAAAAGGGAAATCGCATGGTTCAGCAGCAACGATCCGGCCCCGTTCTTGACAATGTGCGTGCGTCTGCTGATTCGAGCTGTTGGATGCTCCGTCCAGAGACGCTGGGCGCAGATCTGCGCGAGCCGGTCAAGATCAAATCACAGACGAAGGCCCAAGCTTGAAGCGTCCAAACCGCTCACAGTCACGCAGACTCCGCCAACTCTGGACATCGCCAGTGAGCCGGCGTTATCGGAAAGGAATAACTATATGTCGCATAACGACATTGGGAACAGTATGGACATGGAGCGTGCAGGACAACAGTCGTACGTCCCGGCGGTAGTAGCCAGCTACCCGATTCCGCAGAGGGTCCCGCCTTGCACGGATTCGTTGGGTCTCAATGAGCTGACGGCTTCTCTGTGGCGAAGAAAGGCGCAAATTGCGGGAGCCGCGATCGTAGGTCTGGTGATCGGGCTGGTCATCAGCCACCTCATGACGCCCATCTATCGAGCACGGGCGTCTTTGCAAATCGAAGGCTTCAGTAACGACCAATTCATGCGCGGAGTCTCTCCGGTTTCTTTTCTCCCCAACTCGACCCCTGAAAACTACGTCCAGAACGAGGTAAAACTTCTAGAGAGCGAGACGCTCGCCAAGCGCGTTGCAGACAAACTCGGGGATTCGGCCGAAGACCAGCTACGGGGAGTGGCGAAAGCGCTGGCTTACCTCAGGAATCACGTCAGCTTCTTACGGCCTCCGCGAATGACGGTCGAGCGGCGGCGCGTCAAGAACGTCCAAAAGGCTCTTTCCGTGCGAACCTCGCTCCAATCACAAGTGATCGAGTTGTTCTACGACGCTCCGGACCCTCAGCTGGCCACCCGCGGCGCTAATTCCGCGGTCTCCGAACTCATCAGCCTGAACCGGGAAGCCGGATGGCAATTGGCGCAAGGCACGACTGACTGGTTGAACCAGCAAGTGGCGGATCTGAAGGCTACTCTTGAGAATTCCAACCGGCAGTTGGAGGATTTCGCGCGGTCCAGCGGATTGGTTTTTGCGGGCAAGCAGGGCACTCTGGCAGAGGATCGCATGAGGCAGGTGCAGGACGCGCTCGCGAAGGCCGAGGCTGAGCGTGCTGCGAAACAGTCCCGCTACGAGGCTGCCCTGGCCAGCTCCGGCAACGTCATGTCCGACCCAGTCGCAACCGGTCCGTTGCGCCAGTATGAGACCGATTTGCAAAGCCTGCGCCGGGAGCTGGCTCAGTTGCAGACGCTATACACGCCGACGAACTACAGAGTGGAGAAGGTAAAGGCGCAGATTGCGGAAACCGAAAAATCCATCGAAAATGAGCACAAAGAGATTGTCAGCAGACTGAGCACGGAGTACAAGGCCGCTGCCGGACTCGAGCGCCTTCTCTCAGCAGCTCACGCACGTCAGTTGAAGACGGTGGAGCAGCAGATGGGCGAGGAGAGGCGCTACGACGTCAAGAAGGGCGAGATCGATGCGACCCAGCGATTGTACGAGTCCATGCTCCAGAAGGTTAAGGAGGCGGGCGCCGCGTCCGCTTTGCGGACCACGAACGTCAGGCTCATTGACTCGGCGAGCGTTCCCTCTGTCCCTTACAGCCCGAATGCACCGCTCAACATGGCAATCGGCTTCGCGATGGGGGCTCTGGGAGGAATCGGGTTCGTCCTGGTCCAGGAAGGTTCCAGCAAAGTGAGACGGCCTGGAGAGTCGAATTTGCCGGATGTCCCCGAACTTGGCGTCATTCCGTCTGCTAGAGACGCTTGGGCGCTTGAAGATCCGGGGCCCAAACTGATCGGGTTAAAACACGGGTTCGGTGAACTCGCTGTCGTGACTCGGAATTGTGACACTTCGGTGCTGGCCGAGTCATTTCGAGCGGCCCTGACTTCAATCCTGTTCGGTGCAGCCTTCAACCGCGGTCCCGGCGCGAAACAATCGGGTGGCCGCGTTGTGGTGGTTACAAGCATTGACGTGCTGGAGGGAAAGACGACCACACTGACCAATCTCGGAATCGCGGCAGCAGAGAGTAAGCGGCGCGTTCTGCTAATCGATGCCGACCTTCGTCGGCCGAGGGTGCATGCGCTTGTCAACCTTCCCAACCGGTGGGGGCTTGCAGACATGCTGCAACGCGGCGACTTCGCCCACAGTGTCCGCGAGACGCCTTTAAAAGACCGCCGGCCCAATCCACGCGAGCACGGTTAGTTTTCTTTACTCATCCGATCTGCGCATTCTACTTCAGCGCTTCCGAGAAGAGTTTGACCTGATCCTGATCGATACCCCACCCATGATGTTGTACGCGGACGCGCGGGTGCTTGGGCGAGTGTCGGACGGCGTGGTCCTGGTTGTCCGCGCCAACACCAAGAGTCGAGAAGAACTGAAAGCGGCGCACCTGAAACTGGTACAGGACCAGATTCCGGTCTTGGGGACGATTCTCAACGATTGGAAAATGGACCCGAGCCAGACCCGCGCGTACGGCCGATACTACAATCATTACCGCCCGCAGTCGGCATAGCACCCAGGAACGGCCCAACCAGTCCCCATGACAGAATTCCGCTCTAATAAACGCCTGCGAACCGACTTCATCTGGGTCCTTTCCGGGAACCTGCTGTATTCCGCGTGTCAATGGGGCATCGTCGTGGCGCTGGCAAAACTTGGCAACCCGGAGCAAGTTGGCGAATACGCTCTTGGGTTGGCCGTGTCAGCTCCAATTGTTCTGTTTGCGAACCTGCAACTTCGGGCACTGCTGGTATCCGAGCTTAGTGACCGATTCACTTTCGGCCAATATCTGACGTTCCGACTGGTTTCGCTCGGCGCAGCGCTGCTCCTGGTCACGGGCGCGGTTGCCTGCATGCAGACGAACTGGCGCCTGAAAGGAATCGTGGTCGTGGTTGGATTCGCTCAGGCGCTGGAATTCGTCAGCGAGACCTACTACGGATTCATGCAGAAGCATGGACGAATGGACCGGATTGCAGGATCTCTCCTCCTGAAAGGTCCCCTCTCGCTGGCGGCTCTGTGCGGCGCCATGTATGTAACGCGTAGCATCGTCTGGGCCGTGATCGGACTTGCGTTCGGACGTCTCTTGGTTCTGCTGGTCTGGGATTCTCGCCCCGATTTTGCAAAATCAGAGAGAAGCGGGTTCACGGTCCGGCTCGAATGGAACTCGGGCGAAATGCTGACCCTGCTGCGAATGGCCCTTCCTTTGGGAGTCATCTCCATGCTCATCTCGTTGAACTTGAGCATCCCTCGGTACTTTGTCGAGGTGCATTCCGGGAGCGCCGAGCTGGGAATTTTTTCAGCTATTGCCTCTCTCCTTACCGCAGGCAATCTAGTGGTATCCGCGTTCGGTCAATCCATCTTTCTGCCGGTCGCCCGCGCCTGTGCTGCGCTTGATCGCACGAAATATCGCGGCTATGTGGTCTTTGGACGCGCTATCCTCACCCATCTTTTCCGTCCGGAATACGGTGAACGGCCTGACATTCTGGTCTGGTTGATGATCGCCGGAACGATCATGTTCATCGCGTCCGGCCTGGGATATGTCATTACAGCCGCGGGGAGCCTGCGCCCGCAGATTCCCATGCTGCTGGCCACAGCCCTAGCGGCGGCGGCAACCTCAGCGTGGTTAATCCCGAGGCACGGCCTTAGTGGTGCGGCCGATGCGGTCCTGGTAGCCGCATTTGTGCAGTTGATGGGCACCGGTACGATTCTTTTGAAAATCGACCGACGCCTGCAAAGCAGCGCTGGATCCTATAATGCCAGGGACAACCAGGCCAGCACGGCACTCCGGAGCATGAAAGCCGAAACGACATGACAGCGAATGTGTCCGTGGGAGCGCACCCGCTAAGCCTGTCCTCATCCTCTTCCTCTTCTGCGAGGATCGGGAGGGCGTTGGACCGGATCGCATACGTCGTCCTCTGCGCTTTTGTGTTCGATCTGCCGTGGGGCGAATACGTGCCGCAGCTGGGCGGATTGGTACTGGGTACTTGGATCGGCTTGCTGGCTGTCGGAGTCATCGCGCTGCGGACAGCCCTAACCGGGCGATGCCGAATCTTATCGCCACTACACTACTGGATGTTGAGTCTGGCCGCGTGGTCCGCGCTCAGCATTTTCTGGACTTTGGACTGGGGCAGCACAGTGACCCGCGTCGGCACGTACTTACAACTGTTGATTGTGGTTTGGCTGATCTGGGAGTTGGCGGTTACTGAAGAGCGAGTTGTGGGACTGCTTCAGGCATATGTTTTTGGCGCATTGGGTGCTTCTATCGGCACCATCTACAACTTCATGACCGGAGTCACAGCGGCCCAGCTCGCGGCGACAATCCCGGGGAAAGCTGAGTGGGAAACCTACCGCTACTCCTTCGCATTTGTTAATCAGGACGATCTTGGATTGATGCTCGCCCTAAGTCTACCCATGGTCTTCTACCTGCTGGTTTCGCGGAAGGGATCTCTCGTGAAACTGCTCTGCTGGCTAGAACTCGCGGCTGGTATCACAGCGATTCTGTTAACTGGGTCGCGCGGTGGGCTACTCGCAGCGGTTTCCGCCCTGATTATGTATCCCCTGATTCTGTCCCGGTTGCCACGGTGGCAGAGGGTCGCCTCGCTGGTCGCGTGCTTTGGCCTGATCGCCTGTGGGACATATTTAATACCGCAATCCTCGTGGATCCGGATCTCCCAGTTTGGATCGGAGTTGTCCGAGGGCACACTGACGCACCGGACCCTCTTCTGGGCAGCCGGCCTGGAGGTGTTTCGGAATCATGCTTTCCTGGGCGTAGGGGCCGGGGCATACGGTTCCGCCATTCTAAGAGCGGTCGACCTTCCTTATCCGGCGCATAACACCTTCATTTCTGTATTGGTCGAACTGGGAGTTATTGGCGCCCTGCTTCTGTTTGCATTGTTGGCAAGTTTTTTCTACTGCGCTAAGCGGATGCAATACCTCGAGCGGTGCCTATGGCTCACGCTACTGGTGACCTGGACGATCGGAGTATCTGCGTTGACGTGGGAATATCGCAGGGCTACGTGGCTGCTGTTCGGCCTTGCTGCAGCGCACGCCTATGCCCGCCGGAGAGACGAACTGGCAGTGGTGTACCGCGTCAACCGCGTCCCAAGGCACGCTGTGCGCCTGGAGCACGGGTCTCCGACTTCGTGGAGTGGTTATGAATTACACCGGCGCTGACACAGTCCGGATCTCTGCTGAATACGAGCGCCGTGCGCGCGAACTTCCGGCAGGCTTCTACGCGTGGAGCAGGCCCTCGAATCTGCTGTTGCACGAGCATGCATTGCGTGGCTGTATCCCGATGCTGCACCGGACGTCTCTGTTTCCGTTGACCGGACGCCGGATCGCGGATATCGGCTGCGGCGATGGAACTTGGTTGCTTGAGTTTCTTCAATGGGGAGCGGATCCGGCAGCCCTCTGCGGCATTGATCTTAGCGCGGCGCGCATCGAGCATGCTCGCCAGCGGATTCCCTCAAGCCGACCTCCGCGCTGGCAGCGCGTCCGAACTCCCTTGGCCGGCCCAGTCGTTCGACTTGGTGACTCAATTCACCGTTTTCACGTCGATTCTGGATCCGGCGTTGAAACGGGCAGTAGCGGCAGAAATGGTACGCATTCTCAAACCGGACGGGGCCATTCTGTGGTTCGACTTTCGCGTCGACAACCCCGCGAATTCGCACGTGCGCGGCATTCCGGCACGAGAGATCCGCTCGCTTTTTGCAGGATGCGAAATCTTCTTCCGCATACATTATGTCGGCTTGATTCGTAAGAGATGACCGCCGCGGCTGACACGGCACACACACAGAACATGTCCACTTTCGGACGGCTTCGAGTGTTGCACATCACTCCTTCGTTCGGAGTTGCCGGCGCTGAGCAAATGGCCGGCCACTTGATGGTCGGCTTGTCGGAATCGCATGATGTTGCCGCAGTAGGCCTTTATCCTCCCATGAACACTTCCATTGAGCACCGGCTGAAGAGGGCCAATATTCGGCTGTGGCATCTCGGCAAGCGACCTGGTTTCGACCCGAGACTGTTTAAGTCTCTGGATCGGGTCCTCAAAGAAGTTCGGCCGCATGTAGTCCACACTCATTTGTCAGTCCTGCGGTATGCCCTTCCTGGACTGCGGCGGTACCGGGTTCCCCTGATGGTACATACTATGCACAACCTCGCAGAACATGAAACGGACGCATTCGGCCGCGTCGTGCACTGGTTCGCATTCCGGTGGGGGGTGCTTCCAGTGGCGATCTCGCGAGAGGTCGCGGCCAGTGTCAAGCGGGTATACGGCGTGGAGTGCAAGGCGACCGTTCCTAATTGCATACCCGTCGAAAACTATCGCGGAAGCCTGGCAGATCGGGCCCGCTGGC
>WNFK01218512.1_pt1 | contig 11830 bp, 13 predicted proteins | sample 5400281 | NCBI WGS metagenome assembly WNFK01 (sample SAMN13153350, study PRJNA577476) | soil metagenome | isolation source: 20 cm soil on Douglas fir-dominated hillslope | place: USA:California | collected 2013-09-17
ATTTAACCCGGGACTCTTGGTTTGTCTCCGACAATTCTGAGCGCAAATTCAATCCTGACGAAAACGGCCGGGCCACCGTGCCCGGCCGTATCCTCAGGTTTAGCCAATGCCGCCTGTAGCTCGTTGTGAGTTCCTGGCTACAATTCGTCGCCATCCTGCTCGGAGCTAACAGCGGTCAACGTTCCGAAAAGGCCGTTCGCTTCGTCGTTGATTCCAGCCGTAAAGAAGAGAGAATTGAACGGGCCCGCATTTGCCGAATTTCCAAAGACAAGCGCCCACAACCCATTGATCACGATGGGCGAATCGTCAGGGTTTTTCAGGAAGCCACGAAATTGAAACGTGACCGGATTGAAGGCCGCGATTTTGCCGCTGCCGAAATTTCCGATGAGCAGTGAGTGACTGAACTCACCGAAATCAGAAGGGGCAAGAGCCACGCCCCAGGGCGCGTTGAACCAGCTGCCATCCTCCAGGTGGGCGAGGAACTTTCCTCCGGGGCTGAAAATATTCACGAAACCAAGCCCCGGACCATCCACCTCATCGTGACCGCCGGGCGCTTGTTTCGCGTATGCGACAACGAGATTTCCACCGACGTTTTGAATGTTGAATGGCGCAAAACCTCTTCTAATATGGTGGTCGTCGCGACCATCTTCGTTGTCCGCATCCGCGAAAGATTCGTCAAATGCTTGCACGCGATGGAAGCTTGCGTCGTACACTTCGATTTGCGCCCCTTGGAAATTTGCCACGTAGAGAAAACGCTTGCCTTTGTGCTCGGCGATTGTGGCTCCCTTGTAAACGGCCTTCCCCGGGTTACCTCCAACCAATATGGCGTTGAGTGGATCAACACCCGGGTTCCAACCGGAGATGGTTCCATCTTCCGTGACAAAGATAAATATCGCGGGCTTGCCGGTGGCCACAGCAAAATCGGTACTTCCGTTGAAAACTATTCCCGTTGGAGTCGACTTAGTCCCAGCCGGCGAATTCTTGGGAGGAGGAACTGTCACAACCAAGGGGCTTGCGATGGGAAAGGCATTGCCGCTGCCGTTGAATAACGCGGATGTTCCGGTACCGTTGTTGTTGATCCACCACGGGCTTGTGGACGAGCGTGCCAACCCCCAGGGATTGACTAGATTTCCATCCCTGTTCGCAGCTTGGCCCGAGAGATCGGAGACGAGATTCGTTTGTGTGTAATGTTGCGCAAATACCACAGCTGGGGAAACAGACGCGGCTAAAACAAACATGGACAAGTACTTCATGGCCCGCTTTGCACACGGCATAGTTTTTCCTCCGGGACGAAATCCTTAAGGTGTTGAACTTCGAGGGATGTACTGGACTTACAAAGACTGGGCAGCAAAGCAGGAGCAAGTTTCTTTCCAGAATCAATTGAGCAAAGGCTCGTCCAGCCCGATTGAAAACAAGAGCTTTAAATCGAAGGCCTTGCAGCCGGCGTCAGAGTCTCAAGAAATCTATAGATAAAATGTGGATCGAAATTCTTAATCTTGTAGATTCGTTGATTCGGTTTTCTTCATACGCTTCTCTGTAGTGAGGGTTGTTAGAGGGGCAGAAAAGCGTGTCGTTCTTACGCTGTTCGTAGCGTGATCAGGGTGATTTCCGGCGGCACACCCAGCCGAACCGGCGCGCCTACGGTACCAAGCCCGCGGTTCACGTACAGCTGTGACGCCTTCACAGGCCCTTCCGCCGCACTCGCTCCCGAACCCATTGGCCGCGTATACAGCCCCGCGATGTAGTTTGTAATAAATCAGCGAAAGTTCAATCCCCAGCTCCGCCGCGCGATCGAACGAGTTCGGATTGTGCGAAAGCAAAATGTTCGGCACGCCGTGCCGCACCAACTTATCCACGCCCGCCAAGGTCTGGATTCTTTTGCCGCCCGGACCGCGCTCGCGCTGGTAGTCCACGCCAATCAAATTCAATCGCGCTCCTTTAAAATTGATTAGCGCGTTTTCCTGCCGTAGCAATTTCATTCCAGCCTGGCTAAACAGCCGTTCAGCCGCATCTTCCGCCTTCGCATAAATCTCATGATTGCCATTGCAACCGTAGACTCCAAGCGGAGCAGACAGCTTGCGAATCTCCTCAATGCAATCGGCCAGCGGATCACTCGCGCCTGTAATAAAATCGCCGGTCACAACGGAAAGATCCGGCGCAAGTTCGTTCGCCATCTCCACCGCGCGGCGCACATCTTCGCGCGAAATATACCCGCTCAAATGAATGTCGCTCAGTTGCGCGATCTTCACCCCATCCAGCGCGCCGGGCAAATTCGCCAGTGGAATTTCCACGCGCCGGATCTGGTAGTTCAGTCTCTCCGCTGCGAATCCGTACACGGCCCCAAGAAACGGCGCCGCGCCCGCCGCTGCCGTCGCCGCCTTGAAAAAATGCCGCCGCGAAGGATCAGCCAGAATTTCCACGCTGGTGTTGCCCGTTTTCTTCTGCGAACTCTTCTCACCGGATCGCGCGCCGCCAAAACGACGCGCCCAGCTCCACAAGCGGTCAAATCCATGCACAAATTTCACGGCCGCAAATCCAAAAAACGCGCACGTAAACCACATTCCTACAAACGCCGGAAAAATGTTCCCACGCGGAATCCAGTGGCTCCGGCCCATGCGCAATCCATCCACAAGCGCAAGAACAGACACGCAGACCAGCGCCAGGCACACCAGGCGCGCTGCCACGCGAAGAGCCGTGCTTCCCCAATTGGCCGTGAAGCGCCAGAGGCCTCGATACCAAAAATACTGCGAATAGAGAATAAGGGAAAGAAGTCCAAGCCCGATTACGGTCCTGGCCACAAGCCAGCCAACGTTCACGCAAACGCCTCCGTGCTTACGCTTCTAGCTTATCATGCGTTGGCTGGGAGACAATTTGGCATGCTTGGCGGTGTTTCCGCATCTCGCCGGTTGACCGCGCATCCGATACCAGGAGTAAGATTCGCCTTGCCCTTAAGAACACTTCTCGTTTCGAAGTGCGTCTCAAACATAGACCGCGCCCCAACGGCGCGACGGAGGAAGCAATGAAAAAGCTGTGGTGGATAGCAGGAATCGCAGTGGCAGCCGCCTTCACGGTGCTACCGGCACTTGCACAAGACGCAGCCAAGAAGGAACCGCCCAAGCCGGCGCCAAGTCCTTCTCAGGCCGTCCTGGAATCATGGAACGACATCGGCCGCAAACTCGTCGCCATTGCGGAAGATTTGCCCGAAGACAAATACGATTACAAACCTCATCCCGACTCGCGCACGTTCGTCGGCAACCTGCTTCACGTGTCCGCCTCCATGTATTTCTTCACGGACACTGTCGCGGGCAAAAAGGCCCGTTACGGCGATGACCCCAAGCGAGATGAACTCAAAACCAAAGCCCAAGTCGTCGCATTCGTGAAAAAATGCGTCCAAGACGGCGCGGACTTGATCAAATCCAAGGGTGATAAGGGTCTGAACGAAGAAGTCGAAGATGGCGGTCCCAACAAGATTCGCCTCTACGATCTCGCCTACGGCCTCATCGAACACTCCGGCGAACACTACGGCCAGCTCGTCGTTTATTACCGCATCAACGGACTGGTTCCCCCTGAATCCCGCCCGAAGAAGTAGTTATTTTTTTGCGAGGAAGGGGCACGGCTCACAAGCCGTGCCTTTTCTTTATGACGCAGCAACTCCCGCCACACCATTCTCTAACAGCGCTTTCAACCGCTCCGGCTCATTTGTCGGCGGCAAACACGTATTTCCAAAGCAAACCAGCGCCATCGCTTTATCCGCCGGCAAATACGGCAGCGTCTCGCGCAACGCGAGCGGTAAATGCTCTACCTCAATTCCGGACTTCACGCGCAGTACCGCCTTCCCTAAACGAAACACCGAATTCGCCGCCGCTTCCAATTCCTTCGCGGCCGAATCCCCCTCCGCGCCCGTAATCACTACCTGAATCGGATGACTCGCAAACAGCGTCGCCGCCAGTCCATACGTTGCTGCAAACATTCCATACTGCGGCGCAATTCCCGCAAACGCTTCCAGCGTCTTCTCCGCCCAGTCGTAATATTTCTGTTCTCCCGTATACGCATGCAAGCGCGTTAGCGCCATCGCAGCGACCGAGTTCGCTCCCGGCGTTGGCGAATCCTGGAACGGTTTCCGCCGCACATCCAGCCCGCCCATAGGCGGCGCGTCCGATGCCCGATCGAAAAATCACCCACCTTCCCTATCACCATACTTCTCAATCGCAATATCCATCGTCCGCTGCGCCGCCCGAAAATACTTCGCGTCCAATGTCGCTTCGTAAGCATCCAACAACGCCATCACGCCAAACACCTGATCATCCAATGACCCGCGCAACGCAGCCCCGCCAATTCGATGCGCAAACCCCTGCTCCTCACCCCACGTCTCGCGCAGCATTCGATCCATCGTTTTCAGTGCAAATGCACGGCTTGACTCCGCAAGCGCGCCTTCGAGCACTTTCTCCGCTTCTAGATACGCTGAAACGAACATCGCGTTCCAACTCACATACATTGTCTTGTCAATGTAAGGCGTCGGTCTCGACAGCCTCGCCGCGAGCAGCTTCGCTTTCGCACGCGCGATGGTCAGTCGCACTCCAGTCTCATCCGTCTTCACCATTTCGCCAATCTCTGAAGCGTCGCGCGCAATCCATAAAACATTTTTCGCCGGATTGTGATGCATCTCCCCATGTGCTTCCACGTCGTAGTGATGCTCCATTACGCGCGTCTCTTCGGGTGCAAGTGCGGCGCGCAACTCCTCCAGGGTCCACGTAAAATAATCGCCGTCATCATTCAACGAATAATCCGCGTCCTGGCTCGCATAAAATCCGCTATTCGCTTGGTCCGACAAATCTTGATTCACCCATCCAATGATGCTTTCTGCTGTTTCCCGCAAAAATGAATTCCGTGTAGCCTGCCAGCCATGCAAATAATTCTTCAGCAATTCCGAATTGTCATAACTCATCTTCTCGAAATGCGGCACCAACCACTTCTCATCTACCGAGTACCGGCGCGCCATTTTCTCCAGCGTCGTTTCCGCCATCGCTAGCAAATGCCGCTCTTTCGTTTGCTGATACCGTTCCAGAACCAGGTCAATCGCCGAACAATGCGGAAATTTCGGCGCCTTCCCAAATCCGCCATTCTTAATGTCAAAAAGTTGCGTAATAGACCGCACCTGCGAGTCCACCACTTCCGCATCGAACTTTCCGTGCGCGCCCGTGAACATTTCCGCCTGCGCCACCGAATCTGCCAGCGATTCCGCCGCCCGCAATAAATCCGCTTTCTTGTTCTTGTACGACTCCGCCACTGCCAGCAGCACGCGCCGAAATCCCGGCCGCCCAAACTGATCCTCCGGTGGAAAATACGTCCCCCCAAAAAACGGTTTCCCATCCGGCATCAGGAATCCCGTCAGCGGCCAGCCACCCTGGCCGGAAATCGCGCTAATCGCCGACTGATACCGTGCATCCACATCCGGCCGCTCGTCGCGGTCCACCTTCACCGGCAAGAAATTTTCATTGATAATCTGTGCGATCACCGGATTTTCGTAACTCTCGCGGTCGATCACATGGCACCAGTGGCACCACACCGCCCCGATATCCAGCAGCATCGGCTTGTCTTCCTTCTGTGCGCGCGCAAACGCTTCCTCGCCCCATTCATGCCAATCAATCGGCTGATGAGCCGCCGACCGCAGATAGGGACTCGCCGAATCCTTCAATCTGTTTTCCGTCTTCTGCCTCCCGGTCGCCCCCAAACTCGTAGGGGGGCAGCATGCTGCGCCCCTGCTTCCCTATCATTCCAGATGTCGTGTCTTTCTCTTTTCTTTCTCGCGCCCAACTACTGAACCTGATCCCCCGGCCCCAAATCTCGCGGATCCAGCGGCTTCCTCCCCGCGAACCCTTCATTTTGCCGGTGATAAAACCGAATCCGGTCCTCGCCCAGCTTCCAGCATAAATACACTTCTTCGTTATCAATCACGGAAGGAAAATCCAGCAGCCCCACGTCGAGATCCTTGATCACGCATCCCGTTTCCAGAATCTGATCCAGCGCGGACTTCAAACTCTGCACTAGCCGTGTGTGCTCCTGCCGCACCAACGACAATTTTTCGTGCGGCACAAGCACGCCGCCCATCATCATGATGCGCGCCGCAACGGCGGAAAGCTCCGCGTCCAGCCCGGACAGCTTCTTCCGGCAGTCCATCGCCTCAATCAGCACGGGCTCCAGCTCCTTCCGTGTGCGTTCCGCTTCGGTCAGCGAAAATAATCTAGGCTCAGGAGTTTCTTCTTGAGGTAGCTCATCGTCTTCGTCGGCCATTGGCTCCCCGTTGTGTGCGGGCAAACTGGGGGACAGTTTCTGCTTCGATGCTAGCGCAAAGCCAGCATGTGGTCGAGCGCCATGCGCGCGTGATGCCGCGTCCGCTCATCCACCGAAATGCGGTTTACAATATTCCCCCCCGCAAGATTTTCCAGCGCCCAGAGCAAATGCACGGGCGTAATCCGGAACATCGTCGTGCACACGCACACGCTGCGGTCGAGGGACATCACTTTGCGGTCTGTCAATTCCTTGGTTAGCCGGTTCACCAGATGAATTTCCGTTCCCACTGCCCATTGCGAGCCTGGCTCCGATGCTTTGATGGCCTTAATAATTCCTTCCGTCGAGCCAATCTGATCCGCCGCCTGTGCCACTTCAAATCGGCACTCCGGATGTACGATTATGCGAATCCCCGGGTTTTCTTTCCGCACGCGCGCCATATGCCAGTAGCCCTTCCACAAAATCACTTTTGCCGCGCGAATCTGCTCTTCCGTATTTCCGCCGAGCTCTTGATACGGATCCCAAACAATCATTTCTCCCAGCGGAATCCCCATCCGGTAGCCGGTATTCCGTCCCAGATGCTCGTCCGGTAAAAACAAAACCTTTTCCCCGCGCGCAAAGGCCCATTTCATCACTGCCGGCGCGTTTGTGCTTGTGCACACCGAGCCGCCATGCTCGCCCGTAAACGACTTAATCGCCGCGGTCGAATTCATGTACGTTACGGGAATGATTTTGCTCGTATCCATCACGCCGGCCAGCTCGCTCCAGCACGCTTCCACTTGCCCGATGTCCGCCATGTCCGCCATCGAACAGCCTGCGTTCAAATCCGGCAGCACAACCACCTGTTGATCGCGCCGCAAAATGTCCGCGCTTTCTGCCATGAAATGCACGCCGCAAAAAACGATGTACTTCCCATCCACTTCTGCCGCCTGCTGCGATAGCTTCAGCGAATCACCGCGATAATCCGCGAACTTCACAACTTCATCACGCTGGTAATGATGCCCAAGAATCACCACGTCTTTTCCGAGCTTCGCCTTAGCTGCGCCGATGCGCTCGTCCAGCGTGTTGTCCGGCACCAGCAAATAATTGTCAAAATCGCAGCCTACGCCCTTTTCAATTTCCGGCGCGCGCAGCGTTTCCGGCTGTTCGATTCCGATGAGTGTAGTCGTGCCCGAATTGGAAGTAAGTCTGCTCATTTTTCGTTGGAATAGGGCGCCTTCTTCCCCTACATATTAGATGACATTTCTCAGGCTAAGGTGAGATTTAGCATTAGCCCCCAATAAACACCATTGTACGGTTCGGTTGCACGAACCCGGGATCGTTGATGTGATGGCTCTCTTCTTTTTCATTCACCGCGGACCGGATGTACGTGACCAAATCCTCATCCGAAGCGCCTTCCCGCAAAAACAACCGCAAATCGTGATCGTCCTTGCTGAAAAGACATGTCCGCAGTTTTCCATCCGCTGTCAGCCGGATCCGCGAGCAGTGTCCGCAAAAGGGCTGCGTCACCGGCGCAATCAATCCAATCTCCCCAGGAGCGCCATCCGCAAATCGATACTTCCGCGCGGTCTCGCTGCGTTCATGCGGAATCTGCACGAGCGGCCATCGCGCGTTGATCCGCGCATACACCTCCGCCGCCGCAACCACTTTCTCCCGCGACCAGTGCCGGTCCGCGTCCAGCGGCATAAACTCGATGAACCGCATAATCACGCCGCGCTCTCGAGCAAACTCCGCGAACGCTTCCACTTCATCGTCATTCATTCCGCGTACCAGCACCGCATTCACTTTCGCCGGTCCTAGCCGCGAATTCTGTGCCGCGTCTATTCCTCGCATCACCGACCCGAACGATTTCGTGCGCGTGATGCGCTCAAACTTTTCCGGATTCAACGAATCGAGGCTGATATTAATGCGATGCAGCCCCGCCGCAATCAACCCTTCGCATCTCTCTGCGAGCAGATGCCCGTTCGTCGTCATAGACAAATCCGCAAAGCCCACGCCCGACAAAACCTTCACAAACTCTTCCGCACCACTTCGCACCAGCGGCTCTCCACCCGTCAAACGCACTTTGCGAATTCCCAAATCAAAAAACACACGCGCAAGCCGTTCCAGTTCCTTCCACGAAAGAATCTCATCGTGTTCGCGATAATTTTCTGGATCGGCCGAGCGGCAATACACGCACCGGAAGTTGCACCGGTCCGTCACGGAAATCCGAAGATCCGTAATCTGCCGCCCGAATTTGTCTTGCAAGCTCATCTCTGGTCCAAAAAACAAAACCCGATTCGCAATGTGGAATCGGGTGCTCGACGAAAATATTCGTATTTTCGGCGATGCACTCCTTTCCGTACTGCGGGAGGCCCGACCGTTTCCAGCCGAACCCTCAGCCCTTTGATGCAAGGCCTCGCCCCTCGGCCATAGGTTTTATCTCCTGGCAGGCCTTCGGGGTCGGAGTTTCTGATGTCAGTGTACGCCTGGCTTGGCAAGAATCGCAAATTCGGAGCAGTGGGTCAGTTTTCGGTCAGCGCGTTAATCGCGGGCTGGGTCAATCTTCAATGCCGCTTCACAAACAGTCCGTGTACATGTCAGCCACTTTGGGCTCTCCAATTACGGTACCGTCCGCGTCGACCGTTACGCGCACACCGATTAACGCATTGTCGGTACCGCAGCCTAGCGGAGCGCAGATGGTTTTTCGGAGAAGGCGCCGGTGCGCTGTTTATAGATGAACGGGTCGCCAGTTGAGCAATCGCGCCGTGAAATGCGGCGGAAGGGCTTCCTTTAACGAAGAGGTTATTTTGTTTTGCCCTTAGAAAGGGATTATCCAAATCAGGAAGTTCTGGATGCCCTTCGGAAAATCCCAGCCCTACATGAAAAGTAGGTATTTTTCGTTCGAGCAAAATCTACGATTTTGCACGCGTTGGGAATTACGCTTTCAGAGCCAGTCCCCATCGCGAGTATTCCTTGTTAAAGATCGAGCGTCAGCACAGTTGTTTTGGAAGGTTCTAGTTTCATTGCGTTGGTCCTAGTTAGAGTTATTTCGGAAAAATTGCTTTGAGAACTTCACCGAAGCGAAGCTTAAAACCAGGGCCAAGGTGATCCAGCTCGCGCCGACAGTCTTCCAAGCTCCAATAATGATGGCGAAGGAAGATAAGAATTCCGGCGGAAGTGGTTGAGTTACCGTTCCACGGCTGAACAGCGAGGTGCCTACAACGAGCACCCATGCGAGCGCGAGGCCTGTTGCAGTCAATCCTCGAAGGGCGCGCGAGCCGACCGTTAATATGACTGCTCACAAATCTGATAGCCGAGAAGAGGTATCGCAGACCATCGATTCGGGAGGAGTGAACCGGTATGAACGCGACCGTGCCACCACCAAGGTTGAAAGCTGTAAAGCCATCTCACCGACGCCTGGATTGACCTACAATCAATGGACTAACTCTGCCATCGTTTCGACATGAATTACCTTGAGTTGCGTCTCAGAAATTTTCTCCGCTACAAGTACTCCGTCATCGCATAGCACACGGATGCGGTCGCCAATACTCAATGCTTTGGCGAATTCCCTGAGTTCTACGCGCTTTCCGGCAAGCTCTGCATGTGATGGATGGCCGACATTCATGACTCGCGCAACTTCAAATTGATTTTCTCGCCCGACCATCAGTAATTGATCCGCAATTCTGCCTGCAAACCACCGATATCTACCTGCAGTCCTTTTGCACCAGTCCAGCACCGCTGACAGCAGCAAGCCGACGGCCCAAATTTCACGTTTTTTCCACATCCTTCGTCTCCACTACCGCAATTAGGTTCCCACACAAGAAAAGGTATTTTCGGACTCATAGAAGTATCTGCGACCAGGCGGGACGCCGTCGTTGCTCGGGGGCAACGAACAGTAATGGAGTTGATTGTTCGGAAAACGAGATTTGATACGTGTTTCGCACAGTCGCGCGATAAATGGGTTGACAAGGTTCACGGCAAGGAGGGACGCTTCGAGTGTCGGGACAATCCCTGCTCTGCCCGGCGTCGTTGGTTCGATCCGGCTTTTTAACTGCGCCATGTTCAAGACAATTGTCCCGATACTTTCTGTCCTGTTTTTTCCCCTCTTCCCGGCTCCTGCGCAAACGCAGTGCAATGACCAACTGTGTCGAAATCTGCAGGCCATACTTTATGAGGCGGTAATTGACTTTAGGGGATATCGAGCGAACAGGACCTCGGGTCCTGACATCTCGATCGAGGGAACGGCTGTCCCATGTCAAATGTCGCTTTGGGTAAACAATGTACCGATGTATATCTGCTACGCCAAAGTTCCAAATGCGGATTCGCAAAAATGGTATGCCAAAACACTCCAGGTGCTACAAGGTCTCAACCCAACATGGCAGTTCCAAATCAGTTCCTCGGGTGAAGATCACTATGTGGATGCAGGCCCGCCAAATTGCGAGATTCCGCCCAATGATGGGCCACGCCGCGGCCAATGTCCACTTCACCTGCAAACGATGAAACAAAGCGACGGAACATCGAAGCTATATCTTTGGATGAACTCAATTTCCTCGCCTTACCTTCTGAAGCCGCCACCGCCCCCTCCTTCGAAGGCAGTTTCATCCGACGTCAATCCGACTGCCGCTCCAGCAACCGCTGCTGGTTGTGATGATTTCTGCCAGAACCTAAAAAAGGTGTTTGAGGCCCGTGTCGGGGCTTTTGCGGGTATCCGCACTACCAAAGGAAATGACGAGACGACTGAGGTAACTGTAAGACTCGCAGGAGCGAAGCAGTGCACTGTCAAGGAAGTTCCAGGGTCTCAATCCAGCGGTCTTGGAACTCAGTTCGTTTGCTATTGGCGAGAAAATTCCGATTCTGCAGCCGAGACAAGATTCCGCGATCTGATCTCCCGCTTTCAGATTTTGATCCCCTCGAATTGGTCAACTCATCGGAAAAATGAATTGGATGATTCCACGGGCGCGGAGATCACGGCCTGGTATGCGATCGAGCCAGGTGGCAAACATGATGTTCGCGTGTATGTTTCGGTGGAATCCGTCGGCCTCCATGTCACGGCGTGGAATTAGCGTATCGTTACACAAATAAGTGACACTGCGCTGCAAAGAGAAAAAGAGCGTACGCTTCCGAGGAAAGGTTCAATGTAACGACCAAAGTTGGTCGGGAACGAAGGCCGCGAACGCGCGCTGTCAGGGTGTATCACCTTTCCCCGCCTGTAACCTTGACCCGCAAACATGTTGAGAGGCGAAGAAATGGCAGCACTGAGACCGAGTGGGCCCTGATTAACGCAGCCGTTACCGGAAACTGAAACCACTTCTTCGCGAATCATTGCTGGTCGAGCACAACCTTAATGTCATTCCAAACCAACCAGTGCTCGTTCAGATTCTCAGCACCGTGTCGCAAGTAGAAGCGCCGTGATGTCATGTTGGCCGGGTCAACATCCACGCAGACCGTGCTGCTTTTTTCTCGGCAAACCATGTCGCCAAAAGGCGGAGCAATTCCGAACCTACTGCGCTCCCTCGGCGCTCCGGAACCACGTGGATCCACTCCAATTCACCATCACACG
>WNFK01226589.1_pt2 | contig 11830 bp, 8 predicted proteins | sample 5400281 | NCBI WGS metagenome assembly WNFK01 (sample SAMN13153350, study PRJNA577476) | soil metagenome | isolation source: 20 cm soil on Douglas fir-dominated hillslope | place: USA:California | collected 2013-09-17
ATGTCCGCCCCGTCGTCCCCCGACGCCTCGTCCATGGCCGCGTCCAGGTCGTCGCCCAGGTCCTCTCCCATCTCCTCGCCCATGCGCTTGACGAAGCGCGCGACACTGCCCGGATCGTTCTCGTCGAGGTCTCCGAACTGGGAGGGGTCGGCGGCGGCTTCGAGTCGGGCGTCTTCGGATTTCGGGGTGGCGAAGCGGGACATGAGGCGATGGAGCTCGGCACTGCCACACCGGGGACATCGAGGCGCCTCCGTCGAGGCGAGCGAGCGAACGAGGAGGCTCACCCGGCGGCGACAACCCTGACAGTCATACTCGTAGATGGGCACGCTGGATCCTCGGCTTTCAGACCCTTGAGATGACACATCCTAGCATGCGGTTGCAAGGCGGGTCGGGGCTCCATCGAGAGGCGTGAGCTCACTCACCGCCATGCGGAGGCGGCGGGATGAGGCCGGCCGCCGTAGCCTGGGATGGGCAATGGTTGTCAGCTCACTACAAATATTGGCGGCAGGGCCCCGAATAATCTGGCCTGGCGACCTTCAATAGGTCGCGTAAGCGCGGTTTTCCCGTGAGGGGCGGGTGAAGAGCTGGTGGCATCGGGTTTGCGATAGGGGTTGTCATGGTCAGGAACCAGCGGGGCTTCACGATGATCGAGCTGTTGGTGGTGGTGGCGGTCATCTCCATCCTCGCCCTGATCTCGTTCACCATGTACAGCAACGTGCAGGCACGCTCCCGTCTGGCCAAGGCGCAGGCCGACACGCGCACCATGGCGGGGGCCATCGGCGCCTTCCAGGCTCATATGGGACAGATGCCGGCCGTGCTCGGCGACCTGACGGTGGCCCAGACGAATGTCAACGGCCAGGTCAGCGGACCTTTCATGGCCGCGGACGCGGTACCGCCGGCGGGGGGGATCTACAACTACAGCCCGGGCGGAACCACCGGCTACACCATCACGGCCAGCGGGGACAATACCTCCCTCACCCTGCCCTGACGTCCTTCACACCGCGTGAGCTAGTGAAAGTCATGCGACGGCACCTGCTGAAGCCGGTGACGGAGCGGCTCGATCCGTCCCGCCCGTACCGAGATCACTCCTTCCCGGTGCTCCAGCACTCCCGTGATCAGCAAGAAGGGCTCGTCCACCAGGGTCAGCCGGTAACGATTGAAGAGCGGCGGCGGCACCACCACGTTGACGAGACCGGTCTCGTCCTCGAGATTGAGGAAGACGAAGCCCTTGGCGGTGCCGGGCCGCTGGCGCACCACCACCGCTCCCGCCACCCGCACGGGGCCGCCGTCCCGCATTTCCTGGAGATCGGTGGCCCGCACCACCCCCGAGCGCTCGAGCCGCGCGCGATGGAAGGTCATGGGATGCGGGCCCAGGCTGAGCCCGGAGCCTTCGTAGTCGGCCACCATCGCCTCCGTCGGCGTCATGGGAAGAAGCGGTGAAGGCTCGGGCGGCGGATCGAGAGCGTTGTACAGCGGGCCCGCCCGTCGGGCCGCCCTCTCCACCTCCCAGAGCGCGGCGCGCCGCTCGAGGCCGAGGCTGCCGAGGGCGCCCAGCTCGGCCAGCCGCGCCAGCTCGTCGCTGCGCAGCCCCGCGCGCCGCACCAGGTCGTCGGCGGAAGCGAAGGGGCGCGCGCACTCCATGCGCCGGCCCACCTCTTCCCGGAGCCCGCGCACGTAGCGGAGCCCAAGCCTCACCGTTCCATCGGCCTCGATGATGCAGAGCCAATCCGAGTGGTTGACGTCCAGGGGCCGGATCACCTGCCCGTGGCGGGCGGCATCGCCCACGATGGTGGCGGGGTGATAGAAGCCCATGGGCTGGTTATTGAGAAGCGCCGCGTAGAAGGCCGCCGGATGATGCGTCTTGAGATACGCGCTGGCATAGGCGAGAAGCGCGAAGCTGGCCGCGTGTGAATTGTGGACGACAAGGTCATTGGCGACGAAATTATGATCGCCTTCCACGCTGAGATCATATGTTTCACGAACGCCTATACGGTCAATGGCAACGATTCGATCCCAGTACAGATCGGATTCGGCCAAGCATTTCAATTTGTCAGCCCGCATCGACAGTCCCGTGGCTTTGGCCACGCTCTCCCACGTCACACTCCCCTGCTGACGCGCACCATCAATCACTGTCTTGATCTCGACGGGAATGACATCTCTGGACGATCGATCCGCGGCGGCCCTACCGGCAATCTGCTTGACCAGCTCACATTTCCGCCTCACCAGGAACCGGCGAGCGATGCTCTTATAAAACAGCCGCAGATTTTCCTGGCCGGTAACCGTCACAACAAAACCTGTCACTTGCCGATCTCGATAGGGACGGATGCGTGTGTAAAGGCGAGCGGTGATTCCCAGGCGGAGAAGAAGATGCCGGACATCCTCCGCCAAACGGGAGGAGACCGTGTCATACGACACGTGCCCGGCCCGGGAAAACGATCCGTCTCCTTCCCACAGCCGCGCGAGAAAGAGCCCCACATCACCTGTCTGGAGGCCGAACACCGCATCAGGAACGTGTTTCCCGCGTGAATCGAGCCCCCACAGCCCAAGCTCTTTCAACCATTCGACGACTCCGGCCGCTCGGGCCCTGTCACAGCGCCGAACGTGCACGCTATAGCAGCTCCGGTGGCGGGCAACCGTCGCGCGGGTGTTGGGGAACTTTTCTACAGCTTTCACAAACTCATCGCAGTATTGCGAGTCAGTTGTGTAAAAGTACGGGGTCGACGGATGACACAGATTACCTTCAGCGATGAGACCTGCCAGAACAATCAGCCAATGACGAAACCATCGCCGGCCTCCCAGAGGAGGCAATGTGCGGATCGCCGCTATATGATCACCCGGATGGAGGTCGTGGAGCAGGCGCCAACCCGCCAGAGTAAGTAGGGGATGCTCCGCCGTGGCGGTGATTGTCCGCCCGGAAACAGTGCGGACGCGGTAGACCAGGCGGCGCCCACTGGATGTGGCTTTGAGAACACGACGCTTTCGGATCTTCATGTTCGTATCGCAGGCGAGGGTGTGGCGGATTGGCTCGTGACCTTTCACGACATCGTCGATCCGCACCAGACGTCCGGTATCGGCATCGACCACCCGTGTCTCCCCCACGACGCACTCCGGGAAGCCATACAGGGCGAAGGAGGTGATGGAGCGGATGATGGCTTCCGCCGCCTCGCCCGTGATCCCCTTAGCCGTCATGCCGGCCCGGAGCTTCTTCTCCACCTCCTCCATGGCTTGCTTGCGGCGCTTGAAACCGAAGGCGCGGCGCAGCTCCTCCGCCTCGCCGCCCGTGAAGCCCGCCGCGGCCATGGCCATGCGCAGGAGCTGCTCCTGGAAGAGCGGCACGCCGAGGGTGCGCTCGAGAATGGGCTCGAGCACGGGGTGCGGCACGGTGATGCGCTCCCGCCCCGCGCGGCGCCGCAGATAGGGATGGACCATGTCGCCCACGATGGGGCCGGGCCTAATGATGGCGACCTGGACGACCAGATCGTAAAAGCACTCGGGCTTGAGACGCGGCAGGGTCGCCATTTGGGCCCGACTCTCCACCTGAAAGACGCCGATGGTGTCGGCGCGCTTGAGCATGGCGTAGACGGCGGGATCGGTGGGCAGGTGGGCGAGATCCACGTGCCCGCCCCGGCGGCGAATCATCTCGAGGGCGTCTTCGAGGAGCGCCATCATGCCCAAGCCCAGGAGATCTACCTTGATGATGCCCATGGCCGCGCAGTCGTCCTTGTCCCACTGGACGACGGAGCGGTCGGGCATGGACGCGGGCTCGAGCGGCACCACGCCGTCGAGCCTCCCCGCGCAGACGACCATGCCCCCTGAATGCTGGCCGAGATGGCGGGGCAGATCCTGGATTCCCGTCCAGAGATGGGCGAAGTGACGCATCATCGGCGACTCCGGATCGCAGCCGGCTTCCCGGAGATGGACGAGGAGCGAATCGCCCGGATCCTTGTACTCCCAGTCGCTCACCAGCCCCGAGAGACGATCGCAGAGGGCGGGGGGCAGCCCGAGCGTTTTGCCTACCTCGCGCGCCGCGCTCCGGCCGCGATACGTGATGACGTTCGCGGTCATGGCCGCGCCCAGCCGTCCGTAACGCTGATAGACGTACTGGATGACCTGCTCACGCCGATCGCCGCTCGGCAGGTCGAGGTCGATATCGGGCCACTCCCCGCGCTCCTCGGAGAGAAAGCGCTCGAAGAGCAGCTTCATGCCCACCGGATCCACCGCGGTGATGCCCAGGGCATAGCAGACCGCGCTGTTGGCGGCCGAGCCTCTCCCCTGCACCAGGATGTCGTGATGACGGCAGTACTCGATCAGATCCCACACGATCAGGAAATAGCCAGGCAGGTCGAGGCGGCCGATGAGCTCGAGCTCGTGCTCGATCTGGCGGCGCGCCTTGAGGGCCAGCGGTCCCGCGCCGTAGCGGTCCTTCGCGCCCCGCTCGCAGAGCGCGCGGAGAAATCCCATGGGCGTCTGTCCCGGAGGGAGCGGGTAATCGGGAAAGCGATAGCCGATGTCCTTCATGGTGAAGACCAGGCGCAGGGCCAGCTCGCCGGTATTGGCCACGGCGGCCGGGCAGTCGGCGAAGAGCCGCTCCATCTCGGACGGGGGCCTGAGAAATCTCTCGCTGTTGCGCGCGAGCAGCCGGCCCGCCTCGGCGATGGTCGTCCCGTGCCGTATGCAGGTCAGGGTGTCCAGCAGTGGCCGCTCGCCGCGCTCGGCCATGACGGGAGCATTGCTGGCGAGGAGCGCGAGCTTCCGATGCCCCGCTTCCGCGCGCAGCCATTCGTTCTGGGCCTCACTCTCCCGGTCGAGATCGCGCTGGAGCTCGGCGAAGACGTTGAAGCGGCCGAAGAGGCCGGTGAGCCTGTCGAGAGTGGCTCGAGCGGCCTCGTGGCCGTCGCGTTCGAGGCGATGCGCCACGGGCCCCTGAGGGCCGCCCGTCAAGCACACGAGGCCGCCCACGTGCTCCTCTAGATCGTCCCAGCCGGCGGCGCCTTCGCCCTTGGCCGCGCGCATCTTGATCCGGGTCAGGAGGCGACAGAGATTTCTATAGCCCTCGCGATCCTCGATGAGGAGGGGCAGCCTGCCCCCGTCCCGCATGCTGATCTCCGCCCCCACGAGCGGCGTGATACCGAGGCGCGTGCAGGCGCGGTAGAAGCGCGGCGCGCCGTAGACACCGTCGGCGTCCACGAGGGCGAGCGCCCGCTGCCCGAGAGCGGCCGCGCGCTCGGCCAGCACCTCGGGCAGGGCGGCGGCCTCGAGAAAGCTGAAGGCGCTCTTGGCGTGGAGCTCGACGTAGGTCAATCGTAGATGGCCTCGAGGCACCAGCCTCGGCCGTCGCGGGTCAGGCGGCAGAGCGTGCCGTCGACGAGCTCCACGTCCCACTCGTCTCGCGCGAACGGCGTGTCCGTCCACCAGTCGCCCGAGATACGCCACGGTCCTGCGCCCGCCACGATGCGTCCTGTGAGGCCGGCCGCGTGGAGATGAGCAGGGATACCGGCGGCGAGCGCCACTTCGACAGGTCTCGGGGGGCGCAGGCGGCGCATGGCGAGGACGGAGCCGCTCACCGTGAGATCATCCTTCGCCCTGGGACCACCCCTCATCGTGGGACCACCCCTCACCCTGCCCTCTCCCCTGAGGGGAGAGGGATTTAGGGTGAAGGGCGTCATCTGATGGGCGTCGGGGCGGTGGGTGTCGAGAATGACCGGGGAGCCGATGCCTCGCGCGTCCACGAGTGCGCTGAGACGCGCGAGGGTGGCCGTGAGCTGGCGCGGGCTGGGGCGCGGCGGCTCGTCGAAGCGCGGCTGCGTCGTGGCCACGCGCACGGGACGTGCCCGGAGGGTGATCTCCTCCACCGCGGTGCGCGGCGGATGCGCGGCGAGAGACGATCGCACGAGGGCGGCGGCCGCGGCGGGATCCGACAGCGGCGCGGCCGGCGCGCAGCCGCCTTCATGCATCGTCCGGTCGGCCAGCCGGCAGGACCACTCGAAGGCATCGGCGGAGCAGCCGTGCCGGCTCAAGCGCGCGCAGAGAATCTCCGCGAGACCCGCGGCGAGATCGGCGAGAGGCTCGAGCGTCTCCACGCCCCAGGAACATTCGGCCGACTCCTCGAAGACCGGCGGCGGTGTCCAGAGGCGGAGCGGAGTCGTATCCTCGCCGCGGGCCAGGCGCTGGAGCCATGCCCCCTCGTCACCCAGGCGCTCGGCGAGCCCGCGCGCGGGCAGATCGGCCAGCTCTCCCAGCGTGCGAATGCCCCAGCGGCTGAAGCGGGCGGTCATGCGCGGATCGAGATCGAGGAGGGCCAGCGGCGCCGGCCCCAGCCGCCGCGCGTCCTGACCGGAGGGGATGATGGGGATGCCGTCGCCGCTCCGCGCCGCGAAGCGCGAGCCCGCCCGGCTGCCCGCCACGCCTATCCGGCCGGCCAATCGCCGCTCGGTCATGGCGTCCAGGAGCCGGCGCGCGATATCCTTCTCGCCGCCGAAAAGCCCCTCGAGCCCGCGGAGATCGAGGTAGACGACGCCGGGACCGCCGTCCTCGACCGACGGCGAATGGGCGAGCGCCAGCTCGAGGAGATGCTGCTGGGCCTCCTCGCCCGCGCCGGACACGACGAGGCAGGCGATGCGCGTCATGCCCGCCACTCCATGACCCAGGCCCGCTCCGGCGTGGCCAAGCGCGGATCCGCGCGGGATCGCAGCACGCGCGCTTCGGAGACGAGCCCGCCCAGACGCGTCGGTCCATCCGCGCCGATCCAGCGCGTCCGCACGCGACGCACGGACACTACGAGCGCGGCTGCCCCGCCCAGGAGATGCCGCGGGGTGCGCACGATCACCGCGGCCCCGCTCCCCTCCGCCGCGCGCTGGAGTCGCGTGCCCAGAGCAGGCGGCGCCGTGCTCCCCGCGCCCCCCAGATCCAGCGCGATCGCGGCAAAGCCGGTGCAGCGCGCGAGGAGATCCACCGCGCTCCACGCCGACGCCGGCCGCCCGCCGCATCGAACCCAGAGCAGCGCGCGCAGGTCGAGCCCCGCGCGCGCCGCCGTCACCGGATCGAGCGAGTCGGCGGCATCCACGAGCGCCACCAGTCCGCCCCGCGCGGTGGCGCGAGAGAGGAGAGCCAGCAGCAGGCTGCCGCCTCCGGAGGATCGGGGACCGAAGATCTCGCTGAGCCGCCCGGGAAGAAAGGCCGCCAGCAAGCCATCGAGCCCCTCGCCATCCCACCCTGGCGGGGGCAAGGACTCGATCGAGATGGCCATGGCAGAGAACCGGATATATTACACGTCACATGTTTAGTATAGACAACCGCAAGATACAGTAGGGGTGCGTGAGAGAACCGCTACATGTGGAAAATCAGATAGCGGTGTAGCCGCCGTCCACGAGCAGGTCCGCCCCCGTCATAAAGCTCGAGGCGGGACTGGCCAGGAACAAGGCGGCGCGCGCGATCTCATCCGGCTGGCCCAGGCGACCGAGCAGATGCTTCGGCGCCATGATCTCGCGCGCCTTGGCCATGTCGCCCCAGCGGCGCACGAGCCTGTCCGTCTCCACCGCCCCCGGGGAGAGCGTATTGACGCGCACTCCCTGGGCCGCATGGTCGGCGGCCATGACCTTGGCAAGCTGGATGAGCGCGCCCTTCGTCGCGCAATACGCGGCGCGCCCGGGAGAAGCCACTCGGCCGAGCTGGGAGGCGATGAGGATGATGCTGCCCCCGCCCCCCTTGATCATGACGGGCAGGCAGGCCTTGCTCACGAGATAGGCCCCCGTCAGGTTGACGCGCAGCACCCGCTCCCACACGCTCTCCTCGAGGTCAGGCACGGTGGCGGAAGCGTCATGGGTGGCCGCGCCGAAGAGCAGCACGTCGAGACCGCCGAACACCTCGACGGCCCGCGCGGCCAGCGCCTGGGCATCCGCCGACCTGGTCACGTCGATGCGTACCGCCGCCGCTTTGCCGCCGTCCTTCTCCACCTGGGCGGCCGTGGCCCGGGCTCCTTCCTCGTCGATGTCGGCGCAGAGCACGTGCGCGCCGGCCCCCGCGAAGCAGAGGGCAGTCGCCCGCCCGATACCCTGGGCGGCACCCACCACCACCGCGCTCTTGCCGTCGAGGCGGATCTCGCCGTCCATCACGCGCCTCCCGGAGTGAGCCACGGCATCTCCGCGGCGTGTCGCGCCTCGAACGCCTCGATCTCGCGCGCGTACTCCATGGTCAAAGCGATCTCGTCCTGTCCCTTGAGAAGTGCCTGCTTGCGGAACGGATCCACCTTGAAGCGTCGCGTGGTGCCGTCGGGCGCGGTGAGGGTCTGGCTCGCCAGGTCGACGGAGATGGTGGAGCCGGGGCGGTCGTGGAGCTGGCGCCGGAGCTCGGCGACGACCTCCGCGGGCAGGACCACCGCGAGCACGCCGTTCTTGAAGCAGTTCTCGAAGAAGATGTCGCCAAACGACGGACCGATGACGCAGCGAAAGCCCGAGCCCATGAGCGCCCACACCGCGGCCTCACGCGAGGAGCCGCAGCCGAAGTTCTCCGCGGTCACGAGGATCTTCGCCTCCCGGAAGGGCGCCTGGTTCAGGATGAAGTCGCCGTTCTCCGAGCCGTCCGGATTGAAGCGCACGTCATGGAAGAAATAGGAGCCGAGGCCCGCTTCCTTCGGCTTCCGGAGAAAGCGCGCGGGGATCACGCGATCGGTATCGATGTTGGGCAGGTCCATGGGGACGGCGCCCGCGGTCAGCTTCGTGAAGGCGTCCATGGCTTGCCCTCTCACCCTGCCCTCTCCCCCGGCGGGGGAGAGGGAATAAGGGTGCGCACGTCGGTGAGTTTGCCGGTGACCGCGGCCGCCGCGGCCATGGCCGGGCTCATGAGATGGGTACGGGCGCCCTTGCCCTGGCGCCCCTCGAAGTTGCGATTCGACGTGGAGGCCACGCGCTCGCCCTCACGCGCGGTGTCACCGTTCATCCCCACGCACATCGAGCAGCCCGGATCGCGCCACTCGAATCCCGCGGCGGTGAAGACCTCGTGGAGCCCTTCCGCCTCGGCGGCGCGCTTGATCAGCCCCGAGCCCGGAACGACCCACGCCTTCACCACCGCGTGCCGCCCCTTGGCCACCGCCGCGGCGGCGCGGAGATCCTCGATACGGCTGTTGGTGCAGGAGCCGATGAAGACCCGATCCACCTTGATGTCGGTAAGCGGCATGCCCGGGCGCAGGCCCATGTAGTCGACGGCCCGCCCCATCGCCTCGCGCCGCGCAGGATTCGCTTCGCGGGCGGGATCGGGCACGCTCCCCGTGATGGGCAGGGCGTCCTGCGGGCTCGTGCCCCAGGTCACGGTGGGAGCGATGCTGCCCGCGTCCAGCGTCACCTCGGTGTCGAAGACGGCGTCCGCGTCGGACGGAAGGGTCTTCCAGTAGGCGAGGGCCTTGGTCCAGTTCTCGCCCTTGGGAGCATAGGGGCGGCCTTCCACGTAGCGGAAGGTCGTCTCGTCGGGCGCGATCATGCCCGCGCGGGCTCCCGCCTCGATGGACATGTTGCAGACCGTCATGCGCTCTTCCATGGTCATGCCGGCGATGACCGGCCCCGCGTACTCGATGGCGTGACCGACTCCCCCGCCCGCGCCGATCTTGGCGATGATGGCGAGAATCACGTCCTTGGCCGTGATGTCGGCCGGCCGCGTGCCCGTCACGGTGATGCGCATGGCCTTGGGCTTCTTCTGCCAGAGGCAGCCGGTGGCGAGCGTGTGCTCGACTTCGGTGGAGCCGATGCCGAAGGCGATGGCCCCGAAGGCTCCGTGGGTCGCGGTGTGCGAGTCGCCGCACACGAGAAGGATGCCCGGCTGGGTCAGCCCCTGCTCCGGCCCGATGATGTGCACGATGCCCGTGCGCACGTCCCCGGGACCGAAGAGCGTGACGCCCTCCTCGCGCGTGGAGCGATTGAGGTTCTCGACCATGCCGCGGATTTCCTGGTTGGCGAGGGCCTCCGATCCCGGTCCGGTCGGCACGTAGTGATCCGCGGTGGCCACGAGGCCGGCGGGCCGGCGCACCGAGCGCCCGGCCCGGTGAAGACGCGCGAAGGCATGCGTCGCTCCCTCGTGGAGGAGGTGCCGGTCGATGTAGAGCAGCGACTGTCCCCCCGGCCCTTCGGTCACCACGTGACGGTTCCAGATCTTCTCGAACATGGTAGGCACGGCGATCTCCTCAGTGAGAGCGGAGCTTCGGATCCAGGGCGTCGCGCAGGCCATCGCCCAGCAGGCTCATGCCCAGGATGGTCAGTGCGAGCGCGCCCGCGGGGAACAGTATCATCCACGGCGCGGTCTGAAGGAAGACCCGCCCGTCGTCGAGCATGTTGCCCCAGCTCGGCGCGGGCGGAGGGACACCGAGGCCCAGGAAGGACAGGGTCGCCTCGGTCCGCACCGCCTCCACGAAGCTCAGCGAGACCTGCACGGCCACCGGGGCGAGGCAGTTGGGGACGATGTGACGCCACATGATGTACCCATCGCGAGCCCCCACCGCGCGCATGGCCTGGACGAAGTCGCGCTCGCGCACCTGGAGGGCGGCCGCGCGGACCACCCACACCAGGCGCGGGATCTGGACGAGCACGAGGGCGAGGATCATGTTCCGCAGCCCCTGCCCCAGCACCGCCATCACGCTGATCGCTACGAGAATGCCGGGAAAGGACATGAACACGTCGATGCCCCGCATGAGCACACTGTCCACCCGGCCTCCGTAGTACGCCGTCACCGTGCCCACCAGCAGCCCCGCGGCCAGCGCCCCCGCCGCCACCACGCCCCCCGTGAGCAGGGCGATGCGCGCGCCGTAGACGACGCGGGCGAAGACGTCGCGCCCGAGGCGGTCCGTCCCGAAGGGATGCTGCGCGGACGGCGGCCGGGTGCGGGCGAGAATGTCCTGGGCTGGCGGATCGCGGCCGACCACGGTGGGACCGGCCACGGCGGCGATGAGCACGAAGCCCGCCAGCGCGCCTCCGATCCAGAGCAGGCGGTTCGTCATGCGCCACGGAGCCGCGGGTCGATGACCCGGTAGAGGAGATCCACACCCAGGTTCACGAGAACGAGAAAGGTCGAGATGAAGAGGATGGCGCCCTGGACGATCGGATAGTCGCGCTTCAGGATGCCCGCCACGAGAAAGGCGCCGAGGCCCGGGAGGCCGAACAGCGTCTCGATCACCACCGCCCCCGTGAAGAGGACGCCGACGTTGAGCCCGATGAGTGTCACCACCGGGATCAGCGCATTGCGGAGCGCGTGCTTGTAGAGCACGGCCCATCCCGCGAGACCCTTGGCGCGCGCGGTGCGGATGAAGTCCTCCCCGAGCACCTCGAGGAGGGTCGCGCGGGTCATGCGCGCCACCCCCGCGGCCTGGATGAGCCCGTAGGCGACAGCCGGCAACGCCATGTAGCGCGCCCAGCTGAGAACGCCCTGGGAGAAAGGCTCGTACCCACGAATGGGAAACAGACCGGCATAGACGGACAGGAGCAGCATGAGGAGAAGGCCCATGACGAAGCTCGGCACGCACACGCCGGTCATGGTCACCGCCGCGAACGCTACCTCGCTCACCGCATTGCGCCGGGTCGCCGCGAAGACTCCGGCGGGAATGGCGATCAGCACCGACACCAGCGTGGCGGACAGCGCCAGCTGCAGGGACACGGGCACCCGATCCAGAAGATCGCGCGCCACGGGCTCACGCGAAAAGAGCGAGCGCCCCATGTCGCCATGAAGCAGCCGCCCGAACCAGCGCACGTACTGCTCGTACACCGGCAGGTCGAGCCCCAGGCTCGATCTGATATCCCGCACCTGCTCCGCCGACGCATCCGTCCCCGCGATCAACAGTACCGGATCCCCCGGC
>WNFK01048410.1_pt1 | contig 11826 bp, 8 predicted proteins | sample 5400281 | NCBI WGS metagenome assembly WNFK01 (sample SAMN13153350, study PRJNA577476) | soil metagenome | isolation source: 20 cm soil on Douglas fir-dominated hillslope | place: USA:California | collected 2013-09-17
CATGCTACCCGCTGTGCCAGTTATACTTGTAGTGCTTGCGTTCAATTTTCTCGGAGACGGGCTGCGCGATGCGGCCGGCCCTTACAAATAGCCTTTTGCTGCCGCCGCCGTCGGCATTATAAATTCGCCGGCTCTATGCTAGGGTTAGGTTCGTAGGCGCACGCTCGTGCGTAGTGATGACTGTCAGCCGAAGGTTCGAGGCAGGGCCAATCTCGTTAGTTCAGTTGCCGGACCAGATCAGCTAGCGCCTGGCGGGACGGCACGTTTCGGGTCCATTGCTAGCGGGCATTCAATGAGACGACACGATCACGCACGGGTGCTCATGTACAGTCATGACACCTTCGGTCTCGGGCATTTGCGCCGTTGCCGGGAAATCGCGCACGCGCTGGTGGAACGGTTCAAGCGGTTGCAGGTCCTGATCATTTCGGGATCGTCGATTGCTGGCGCGTTCGATTTCCGGGCACGCGTCGACTTCATCAAGATCCCGAGCGTCATCAAGCTCTACAACGGCGAATACACCTCGATCGGCCAGCATATCGATTTGAGCGAGACGCTCGAGATGCGCCGGGCCATCATTCAACAGACGGCCGATCTCTATCGTCCGAACCTCTTCATCGTCGATAAGGAGCCTCTCGGGCTGCGGGGCGAACTCGAGCAGACGCTCGTCATGCTGAAGTCCCGGGGTGCGACGCTGGTGCTGGGTATGCGCGAGGTGCTCGATTCCCCGGAGCAGGTTCGCGCCGAATGGTCCAAAAGCGGTGCCGTGCACAAAATCGAGACACTCTACGACTCTGTGTGGGTGTACGGAGCCAAGGATTTCTGGGACCCGCTCACAGGCATCGAAATTCCGCTAGCCGTGCGTGCAAGGATGAGCTTCACCGGGCATTTGCGACGAAACGTGCCGCGCCAGCACGCGATCAAATCGCTTGATCTGCCCGACGAATTCATCCTCGTGACCGCCGGCGGCGGCGGCGACGGCGTACAGCTCATGCGCCAGGTGCTGGCAGCCCGCGAATACGACCGCACGAACGATTTTCCCCTGGTGATGATCCTCGGTCCGTTCATGGGCGGCGAAGAGCGCGAGGAGATCCGCGAGCGGGCACGGCGCGTCGCCAACGTCACGGTGCTCGATTTCGAGACCCATATCGAAACAATCAAGATGCGCGCGACGGCGATCGTCAGCATGGGTGGTTACAACACCTTTTGCGAGATCCTGTCGTTCGACAAGCGCGCGCTGCTGGTGCCTCGCAGCCGGCCTCGTCGGGAGCAGCACATCCGGGCAAGCCGGGCGGCGCAACTCGGGCTTATCGACATGCTCGATGCGAGTGCGGCCGATGACCCCCGCCTGATGTCGCGGGCGCTGGCCGCGCTTCCTCTTCGGCTCGTGCCGTCGGAGCGAGGGGTCAAGGTCGACCTCGACGGTCTCGAGAAGATCGGCGATATGGTATCGACCTATATCGACGAGGACGTCGTGCCCATGCCTTCGGCTGCCAAGATGATGTGATGGAACACGGCGTGAAGCGGGCCATCGTCGTCATCCTCAAGGGTTATCCGCGACTGTCCGAGACGTTCATCGCCCAGGAGCTGCTGGGGCTGGAGCGCGCCGGCTTCGATCTGCGCATTTTCTCGATGCGATATCCGACCGACCGCGTCTCGCATCCCGTGCACCGAGAGGTCCGCGCGCCTGTCGTCTATCTACCCGAGTATCTTTATCAGGCTCCGCTGCGGGTCATCCGCAGCCTCGCAAAAGCGTCGCGGCAACCGGGATTTGGCCGTGCCGCCCGGGCGTGGATCCAGGACCTCGCCAGGGATTTCAGCCCGAACCGGTTCCGGCGGTTCGGCCAGGCCGCCGTTCTTGCCACCGAGATGCCGGCCGATGCCGCCTGGCTTTACGCTCATTTCATTCACACGCCGTCGGCGGTTACGCGCTATGCGAGCCTCATGACGGGTCTGCCGTGGAGCTGCTCGGCGCATGCCAAGGACATCTGGACGTTGCGCCACTGGGAACTCCAGGCAAACCTCGCGGCAGCGGAGTGGGCCGTGACATGCACTCGGACAGGGCATGATCGGTTGGTGAGCCTCGGGTCGCGGCCGGCCGACATTCATCTCCTTTATCACGGCTTCGATATGGAGCGTTTTCCTAGAGTGACGCTTGCTGCTTCCGCACGCGACGGCTCCGATGCCGGCGATCCGGTGCGGCTCCTTGCTGTAGGTCGCGCCGTCGAGAAGAAGGGCTTCGACATGCTGCTCGAGGCACTCGCGCAGCTGCCGCACGATCGCCACTGGCACCTGACTCACATTGGCGGAGGCGATCTGCTCAAGAGCCTGAAGGCCAGGGCGAACGTACTGGGCATTGGGGAGCGCATCGCCTGGCAAGGCGCCCAGGACCAGACGGCGGTGCTCGCGGCCTACCGGGAGGCCGACCTGTTCGTGCTGCCTTGCCGGATCGCGCGCAGTGGCGACCGCGACGGGCTGCCCAATGTGCTCGTCGAGGCTGAAAGCCAGAGGCTCGCCTGTCTGTCGACCGATGTCGGCGGTGTGGCGGAGCTGATCCGGCACAGCGAGACGGGACTTTTGGTGCCGCCCGACCAGCCCTGCGCGCTATCGGAAGCGATGTTGGGCCTCATTGCAGACCCGGCCCTGCGCGGGCGCCTCGCCGCGGCAGGGGAGGCCCGGGCGCGCGCGCACTTCGATCAGCGGCGCGGACTTGTGCAGCTCGCCGGGCTCTTCGAGCGGTCGCTCGGCCTCGAAAGCGAAGCACCGCAACTGCAGGCCGCCCAGTGACCGCGCGCGTCTTTTTCTACGTGCAGCACCTGCTCGGGGTCGGCCACGTCTACCGCGCGCTGCGCATCGCGTACGGACTCAGGGACGCGGGCTTCACCGTCGATCTGGTGATGGGCGGCGTACCGATCGCGGGGATCGATGCATCCGGTTTCAATGTCGTCCAGCTCCAGCCGTTGAAGGCCGGCTCGCAAGGCTTCGGCTACCTGGTGACGCCGTTGGGGGAGCCTGCCGGCGCGGACCTGAAGGCAGCGCGCGCGGCCGAGCTTCTCGCTGCCTTCGCGGCAGCACGCCCCGATGTTCTCCTCATTGAGGCCTTTCCGTTCGGCCGCCGCCAGGTGCGCTTCGAGCTGCTGCCGCTGCTCAAGGCCGCTCACGCCCGCTCGCGCCGGCCTGTGATCGCCTGCTCGATCCGGGACATTCTGCAGGAAAGGGTCAAGCCCGAGCGCATGCGGGAGACTATCGATACGCTGAAGCGCTATTTCGATCAGGTGATCGTGCATGGCGACCCGTCGCTGGTGACGCTCGCCGCAACCTTCCCGCTGGCCGACGAGATTGCGGCTATGACGTCCTATTCGGGCCTCGTCGCGCCGAAGCCTAAGCGCAATGCTGAAGCCGGCAGAACATACGACACTGTCGTATCGGCCGGCGGCGGCGCGGTCGGGCGGCAGCTCATGGGTGCCGCTATCAGTGCCAAGGCTCGAACCTCGATTTCTGACCTGCGCTGGCTCCTCGTTACGGGTCTCAATGCCGGGGCGGCGGACTTCGCCGAATTGGCTCGTCGGGCGGCCGACGCACAGATCACCGTCGAGCGCTTTGTGCCTGACCTGCCCTCGGTTCTAACCGGCGCGAGGCTCTCCATCTCGCAGGCTGGGTACAATACGGTCTCCGATATCCTGGTCGCGCAATGCCGGGCGGTCTTCATCCCGTTTGCCGCGGGGGGCGAGACGGAGCAGTCGCGGCGCGCCCGGCTGCTCGAGGAACGTGGACTATGCATCGCCGTCGCGGAACAGGATCTGACGGCGGACCGGCTGGCCGAGGCCATCGATCGGGCGATGCTGCTCCCGCCACCGGCCGCGCGGCTCGATCTCGAAGGTGCCTCCCGGACCGCTGCGATCCTCAAGTCGCTGCTCGGGCGCCGCTGACCTCTTTACTCCAATCCGGCCAGAACGGCCGCAGAGCGCCAACGGACGCAGCGATACTCCGCAGTCACCGTAAGCAGGCTCGCGAGGAACTTCCACGCCGGGGCATCGTGCACGAGATGATGGGTCAGGACGCCGATTCCCCGGTGGCCGCCCGTCTCGCGCGACCATTGCAGCTCGCCCGCGAGGTCTGCCGCGAGCCAGCCGGCGTCGCGTCCGCCGTGATTGCCCCGCCAGTCGATGATATCAACGTGGGTGTTCAATTCCATGAGCGGCGGCGAGCTTTGGAACAGCGGCTTGCGACCGAAGGTGGAAATGGCCTTGAATCCCACGCCCGGGAGCAGCGCTGCGATCTCCGGCGCAATGCGGTTCCAGGGCGGCACATAAAGCGGCAGCAATGTCGCCCCGAACAGGGCACTCAGACGGGCGTGGCCGTCGCGGAGGTCCCGGCAGCTGTCGGACTGCGGCCGATCCGGAGGGAACTCCTGCGCCTTGCTAACGCCGGTCGCATGGTTCCGGTGTGAGAAGCCGTGCTGGGCGACGCTCAGCAAGGGCTGACCGGCGACGTATGCCGCGAGCTCCGGCGAGGCGCGAGCGGGTATGGCGGCGATTAGGCAGGGGACTTCATGCCTTCGGCACAACCCTGCGAGGGTCTCCAACGCCGGCGTGACCTCGACGGCATCATCGTCCCGCAGCCACAGATCGGCAACGCGTCCGGACTCCGCCCATCGTGAAAGCTCCTCGCGCAGGGGGCGCCAGTCATCGGCGGCCGTAGCGGATGGAGTTGTCATGCCTCGCCTCCAAACTGACTGCCATTGCAAGCCGCGGTGAGCTCCGCATCCAGCGTGTGGGCGGCCTGGGCGAGGCTGCGTTCCCCGCGCACGAAGCGCCGCGCCTGGGCCCCCATGCGCGCCCGCAAATGAGGTTCCGACACCAGCTTCCGGACCGCGGCAGCAAACGCGCCGACATCGCCGAATGGCGTCAGCCATCCTGTCTCACCGTGCCGGACGACGGAGTCGATGCCGCCGGTGGCCTGGGCGACCACAGGAAGCCCCATGGCCTGGGCCTCGAGGTAGGCGAGACCGTAGGCTTCGCCGGTACCCGGCCACACGTAGAGATCGCAGCCGGCGAGCGTATCGGCGACGCGGTCCGGCGGCAGCTGCCCTCGCCATTCGATGCGCTCTTGAGGGATTGCCGCCAGGGCGCTCTCGACTTCGCTGCGGGCAGGGCCATCGCCGATGATCGCGATGCGCCATGGTGTGTCGAGCAACATGGCCAGAGCCTGCCCCAGCATACGGAAGCTTTCGAGCTTGTCGCCCGGCCGCATCATGGCGACTGACACCAGCCGGACCGGCCCGTCCCGCTCATTCGCCCTTTGCCGGCAGGGCTCAGGTGGAGGGTCGAGGAAAGGCGCAAGGGCAACGATGCGATCGGCACGCACGCCGGCCGACACAAGACCGGCGTGGTCCCGACTGGTGAACGCGAAATTGCAGACCGCGAGCTTCAGCGCGGCCGCGACATCGGCCTGCCAGATCTGCCAAGGGCCGCTGTTGCGCTTGGCCGCGTAGGACGCCTCGGCCGTGACATAGGGAATGCCGAGCTGCCGGCTGACCGCCGGACCGATCCAGTCGGGCGCGCGGTAGTAGGGGTGGTAGCTGAACCAGCAGTCTGGCCGCCGTGTACTGTCTGTCGTGCCCCAGGCACACGCAAGCCGACGCGCCTCGCCGAGCGCTTCCGTCTTCTGGGCCTCGTAGCGCGCCGCGGCCGGGTCCGGCGAGAATGTCCTGAACCTGCTCGCGACCTGGATCTCATGACCGGCCGCAGCCAGCGCCTTCATCAGCAGGTTCGCCATCAGCCGGTCGCCCGAGGGCGTCGGATGGTCGGGTGGTTTAAGGGGCGCATAGAAGGCAATTCGCATGGTAAGATTGTCGCGTGACCGTGCTTGGTCCAGGTCAAATTGGCGTTACGAGAGTTGATTTCCGTAACGGGCCTTCGCTGGCAGCCCGGCTTGCGCGAACCCGCTCCCGTTACTAGGTTCCCTCGTCTCTCGGACGCGAGGATCATCGTTGGACACTAATCTATTTCGCTACGTCTGGAAGCACAGCCGCTCCGAACAGATCAGGATTTTGCTCCTGATCGCGGCGTCCCTGCCCTTCTACTTTCTTTCGCTCGAAATCCCGAAGTCGATCGTCAACGACGCACTGCAGGGCCGGGCGTTCAAGGGCGGCCGCACGAGCGCCAAGCTGTTCGAGCAGTCGCTGACGATGCCCGACTTTCTCGGCGGGCATACGTTCTTGCTGAGCCCCGGCGTCGAGCTCGACAGGGTCTCTTATCTGTTCGCCCTGAGCGGACTGTTCCTGCTCCTTGTCCTGATCAACGGCGCTTTCAAGTACACCATCAACATTCGCAAGGGCATTCTCGGCGAGCGGCTGCTGCGCCGGCTGCGCTTCGATCTGTTCTCGCATCTCATTAATTTCCGCCCCGAGGATATTCGCAGCGTCAAGCCGTCCGAAGCGGCCTCCATGATCAATAATGAGGTCGACCCGATCGGCGATTTCGTCGGCGATGCCTTCATTCAGCCCGCCTTTCTCGGCGCGCAGGCCCTGACGGCGCTCGTCTTCATCCTGGGGCAGAGCATGTGGCTCGGCCTCATCGCGCTCGCTATCGTGCTCGTGCAGGCGTTCGTGATACCCAGGCTCAGGCGCGAGCAGATCCGGCTCGGCCGCGAGCGGCAGCTCGCTTCGCGCCAGCTCGCGGGCAGGATCGGCGAGGTCGTCGAGACGGCTCCCGCGCTGCAGATCCACGGCACAGGAAGCTATGATCAGGCCGAGATCGGCGGCCGGCTCGGAAGACTGTTCCAGATCAGGGCCGCTCTGTTCCGGCGCAAGTTTGCCGTCAAGTACCTCAACAACCTGCTGGCCCAGGTCACCCCCTTCTTCTTTTACGCGTTCGGCGGCTATTTCGCTTTACGCGGCACGCTCGACATTGGGCAGCTCGTGGCCGTCATCGCTGCCTACCGGGACCTGCCGCCGCCGATCAAGGAGCTGATCGACTGGGACCAGCAGCGCCTCGACGTCACCGTCAAGTATCAGCAGGTGGTGACCCAGTTCGGCGAAGGCCGCCGGCTGCCGGTTGAGGAGGAAGTGACGCCCGAGGCGCTGCGCCAGCTCGAGGGGCCGATCACGGTCGACGGTTTGCGGGTGATCGACCGGCGCGGGACCCCCCTGATCGACGGCGCGTCGCTTACGATCGAGCGGCCCTCGCACGTCGCTCTTCTCGGGAGCGGTGGCAGCGGGCGCGATGTCCTGGCCAAGGTGCTCGCCCGGCAGATCACGGAATACCAGGGCACCGTCTGCCTCGGGGGCCGCGACTACACGCACCTGAACAGTGCCGTGACCGGCCGCATCCTGGCCTATGCCGGGGCCGAGCCGCTGATGTTCGCCGGCACGATTCGCGACAACATCACCTATTCATTACGCCGGTCGGCGCCGCCGGAAGTTGAGGGTACGGCGGCCTCGTCGCGCACCGATGCGCGGCGCCAGGAAGCCATCCTCAGCGGCAACCCGACCGCCTCGGCAGACGACGACTGGATCGACTATGAAGCCGCCGGCGCAGCCTCGCCAGAGGACCTGGACGCCATTCTCGTCGAGGCGCTCCGAACGGTCGGGATGGCCGACGACATCTACCGGCTGGGGCTCAACGGCAAGCTTGGTCCGAAAATCTCGGAGGAGGTGTGTAACAAGCTGATCGAGGCGCGCCGGGCCGTCCGCAGCGAGCTTGCCGCGCAGAACCTGACGAGGCTCGTCGAGCCGTTCGATCCGAACCGGTATAATGCCAACGCCACCATCGGCGAGAACCTTCTATTCGGCGTGCCATTGAGCGGCGCCCTCCTCGGCAGCGAGCTGCCGGCCGATCCTTATGTGCGCGCCATCCTGGAGGCGGAGGGGCTCATCGATCCGCTTACGGAAATGGGTCTCAGGATTGTTGAGGTCACGGCCGAGATCTTCAGCGGTCTGCCGCCCGGGCACCCGTTGTTCGAGCGCTATGCGTTCATCCGCAGCGCCGATATGGAGCAGTTCAGCAAGCTGCTCGACATCTCGCAGCAGCCGGAGGGCCGGGCCAAGCTGCCGTATGAGGGCCGCAACGGCTTGATAGCGCTCGCGCTCGGCTATATCGAGCCCCGCCACCGCCTAAGCTTGCTCGACGCCGCCTTCAACGCGCGGATCCTGAGGGCACGGGCGAGCTTCATGCAATATCTGCCGGCCGAATATGCCGGCCTCATCGAGTTCTACGACCCCGACAAGGTCATGACGGGCTCGCCCATTCGCGACAATCTGCTATTCGGCCGACTGGCGTTCGAAGGCTCGGCGTCGGTCGAGAAGGTCTGGCAAATCGTCAACAAGACGGCGGCAGACCTCGGACTGCGGCCGCTCATCTATCACCTCGGTCTAGACTATGACGTCGGTCCCGGCGGGCGGCTCCTGTTCGGGCCGCAACGCGTGGCCGTCAACTTGGCGCGCTGCCTCGTCAAGCGTCCGGAGATCTTCATCATCGATGGTGCGCTGTCCGCATTCGGCCCAGGTGAGGCACGCGATCTGCTTGGCCGGCTCAGAGCCGCGATGGCCGACCGGACATTGATCGCAACGCTGTCCGACGAGGCCGAGGCACGCGATTTCGACCAGGTGATCAAGTTCGAAGGCGCGCGGGTCGTTCTCGAGCCCGAGCTCGCCGAGCAGACCCATGCGCCGAGAGTCGTTGGCGCGCAGAGAGCGGATTTGGTAAATCCCTAAGAATCACCTGGTGACATGGCCAACATGACGGTCACGACAAAAGCTGCCGGCGTGCGCAAGAGGTCCCTGGGCGTTCGGGTGGCTTGGGAGCGCGAAGCGAGGCTGTGGGCCGGCCTGACCTTATTTGCCTTCGTCACCTCCCACCTTCTCAACCACGCGCTCGGTATCTTCGGCATCGAGATGATGGAGGCCGTCCAGGGCTGGCGCGTGGCCGTCTGGCGTTCGTGGCCGGGGACGATCGCGCTCTACGGAGCGGCGATCGTGCATGTTGCTCTCGGCTTGAAGCGCATCGCATGGCGGCGCACGTGGCACATGCCGATCGCCGAAGCCGCGCAGATCGCGCTCGGCCTGTCGATCCCGCTGCTGCTTCTCGAGCACGCACTTGGCAAGTGCCGTACTGGCCATCATCTGGCCGGGCCACGTCTACTGGCAGCTCGCGCTCCTCCTGGTGGTTTGGTTCCACGGGGTGATCGGCATCTACTACGCGTTCCGTTCCAAGCCGTGGTTCGACCGGGTCCGCGACCTTGGACTTGTCCTGGCTTTCGCCGTCCCGATCCTGGCGATCGCCGGCTTCGTGGCGAGCGGACGGCAGGCGGCCGAGCTCTCTCCGCCGGGCGCAATATGGACCAAGGCGCAGATCGAAGCTTTCAAGCATGTCTACGGGCTTGCATACTATGCGGTAGTGGCTGTCGGAGGTGCGGTGGTCGCCTTTGTCGCCGCTGCCGCTAGCTGGAGGTACTTCAATCGTCGCGTGCCGATCCATTATGTCGGCCACGGCGAGGTCCAGCTGCGGCGCGGCTTGACGCTGCTCGAGGCAAGCCGGGACAACGGCATCCCCCACCCCTCCGTGTGCGGGGGCAGGGCGCGCTGCTCAACATGCCGCGTGCTCGTGCTCTCGGGGCTCGAGACGTTGCCCGAGCCTGGCCAGGCTGAACGGAAAATGCTCGAGCGGATCTCGGCGCCGACGCGCGTGCGGCTCGCCTGCCAGATCCGCCCCACGAGTGAGCTATCCATCCAGATCCTGCTGCCGACCGTGGCCCGTGGCGGTCACGTCGACTGGAACGAAGAGGCCTACAAGTGGGGGGTCGAGCGCGAGGTCACGATCCTTATTCTCGATATCCGAGCCTTCACGACGCTGTCGCGAAAGCAGCTGCCGCAAGACACTGTCGTGTTCGTCAATCGCTTTGTCGCCGAAATGAGCCAGTCGGTCGAAGCGCACGGCGGCCGCGTCGGCATGTACCTGGGTGATGGCCTGATGGCCGTGTACGGGCTTGGCGGCCAGCGCGGATTTGGTAGCCGTTCCGCGACCTTATCGGCCATGGACATGCTGAAAGTGGCGAGACGGCTGAACTCCGAGTTCAGCTCGGCACTGCCCATGCCGTTGCGCGTCGGTATCGGCATCCATACGGGCAAAGCGGTGATCGCCCGCGTCGGCGACGCCGAGCGCGGCTATATGATGACGGCGCTCGGTGAGACGGTGAGCATTGCCAGCCGGCTCGAGACGGCGACGAAGGAGCTGCTGGCGGATTGCGTCGTCTCGGATGAGGCGGTCGCGGCCTCCGGCCTCGCCCTGCCCGCCATATGCGTGGCCGTGACAAGCCCATCAAGGTTCACGCCTTCAACGAGGTCGTGCCGGAGGAGGCCGCTGCCTGAGGATGAGATCCATCACAGGGGGCCGCGTGCAGTCGCAGAAATTGGCATCGGGGATTGAGTTTGAGTCGTCTCGACAGCTTCATCGCGCGCATGCTGGCGCAACGCGTGCTACTCAACCAGACCTGCGCAGAGCTGAACGCCGCGGGCAATGCCCTGCCGGGTCCAGTCATCGAGTTCGGCCTTGGCAACGGGCGTACCTACGACCATTTGCGGGAGCGCCTCGCGGGCCGCCGCATCATTGTTTTCGAGCGGGTTGTCAGGGCCAATCACCGCAGCGTGCCGCCGCCGGAGGACCTGGTGCTGGGCGAGATCGAGACGACAGCGCCGGCGTTCGCCGCACAATCGGGCGCGACCGCAGCCCTGCTGCACGCGGATCTCGGTAATGGCATCGCCGCCGCTGATATCGAGCTCCAGGGATGGCTCCCGGACACGGCGTGCGCGCTCGTGCGCGAGGGCGGGCTTGTCATCAGCTCGACGCTGCTGCCGCGCTACTTCGTCTATCGCCGCGGAGCATGACCGGAGGCTTCTTGCGCTGATCCGGCGCGCCGGAGTTCATTTGTTTTTCCTTCTCCGATCGGTCTAAGTTGCGGCGGGGCGTCCGGCGCGGCCGGTCTTCTGGAGTGAGATATGCCGATCATCAATCGTGCCGCTGGCATGAAAGAAGAGATTCAATCCCTGCGCAGGGACTTACACGAAAATCCTGAGATACTTTATGACGTCCACAGGACGGCCGGAGTCGTTGCCGAAAGGCTCAAAGCGTTCGGCTGCGACGAGGTCGCGCCGGGCGTCGGCAAGACCGGCGTGGTAGGCGTCATCAAGGGCAGGAAATCATCCTCGAGCAAGGTGATCGGCCTGAGGGCCGATATGGATGCCCTGCCGATCCACGAGGAGACCGATCTGCCTTACGCCTCAAAGGTTGCTGGGCGCATGCACGCCTGTGGGCACGACGGACATACGGCTATGCTGCTCGGCGCAGCAAAATACTTGTGCGAGACGCGCAACTTCGACGGCACTGCCATTGTGATTTTCCAGCCGGCCGAGGAAGGCGGAGCGGGCGGCAAGGCGATGGTCGATGACGGGCTGATGACGCGCTGGGATGTCAGCGAGGTCTACGGCATGCACAACGCTCCGGCCTTGCCGATCGGCCAGTTTGCCCTGCGGTCGGGTCCCCTGCTGGCGGCCTCGGACCGGGTCTACATCACCGTTGAAGGCAAGGGCGGTCACGCTGCGAAGCCCCACGAATGCATCGATACGGTGCTGGTCGGCGCTCACATCATAACGGCGTTGCAGTCGGTAGTGGCGCGGAACATCGATCCGCTCGAGTCGGCCGTGGTCTCGATTTGCATGTTTCATGCGGGTAGTGCCGGCAACGTCATCCCCGAGCGGGCGGAGCTGACGGGCACCGCACGCTCGCTGGTGCCGCACGCCCGGGACATCCTCGAGAAGCGCATCGTCGAGGT
>WNFK01211097.1_pt1 | contig 11826 bp, 11 predicted proteins | sample 5400281 | NCBI WGS metagenome assembly WNFK01 (sample SAMN13153350, study PRJNA577476) | soil metagenome | isolation source: 20 cm soil on Douglas fir-dominated hillslope | place: USA:California | collected 2013-09-17
AGCCTCTGCATCTAATGGTTGTGGAGGTAGAAATATGAGGCAGTCGAGGTTGATAGGAATTTCAAGCGTCTTCCTGGCTGCAGCTCTCTCTGTGCCCGCATGGGGCGCAGACCCAGCTCAGTCAGAACACGCCAAAGCCAATCCAGCACGTCCAGGAAGTTTGAATTATGTCGAGGGTCAGGCTTCGATTGAAGGTCAAAGCCTTGGTCCGGAAGCGATTGGGACGACAGAATTGAAGCCTGGTCAGTCGCTGGAGACGCAAGCAGGTAAGGTGGAGATGCTTCTAACGCCGGGCGTCTTTTTCAGACTCGGCGACAACAGCTCGGCAATGATGATTTCGCCCAGCTTAACGGATACGGAGCTCCGGTTGGACAAAGGCGAAGCCACCGTCGAGGTTGCCCAGCTGTACCCGCAAAACAGCATTGTCGTCGCGCAGGACGGCGCGAAGATTCGACTCGCCAAGACCGGGTTTTACGATTTCGACGCGGATGACCATCTCTTTCGCGTCTACGAGGGTGAAGCCAGAGTCGAAGTGAACGGCCAGAATGTCGAGGTGAAGAAGGATCATCAACTCGCTCTCAACGCTGACGCCGCGATGAAGCCCGCGAAGTTCGACAAAGATGTCCAAAGCGATTTGTACGGGTGGAGCAGCCTGCGCTCTTCTTATTTGGCGGAAGCCAACGTGGATCGGGCGCAAGTCTATCAAATGGGCAATTGGTACGGAGCGGGCTGGGATTGGGATCCGTATTATGACGCCTATACGTTCATTCCTGGGGATGGAATCTTCTACAGCCCATTCGGTTGGGGTTTCTATTCACCGTTTGACATAGGCTTCGCGCCGTTTGGTTTCTACGGCCACTTCGACCATGATTTTCGCCACTTTGAAGGCCGGGAGCACTTTGCCGATGGACACTTCGGCGATCGGGGCTTCGGGGATCGAGGGCACTTCGGGGATGGCGAGCATCATGAAGCTCACTACTATGATCACGTGGATCACGGCGTCTACCACGGACCTGGCCATTCCGACCACAGCGGATTTGTCGCTGGAGTTCGCGGAGGCGAAGGCTTCCACGGAGGAACTGGGGGCGGCTTCCATGGTGGAGGCGGCTCACACGGAATGGGAGGCGGCGGCTTTCATGGTGGAGGCGGCGGTCATGGCGGAGGTGGCGGCGGTCACCGCTAAGCATTGAACTCTGCCGATGTTGGGAGAAAGCGAGCGGAGCGCCAAAGGCGCTCCGCTTTTTTTTGTTCAAAAGCGGGCCAACCTACTTCACCTGTTCCTGTGGCCAGTCCTTTTGAGAAAGGAAGGGATTACAATTGGAATATGGCTGAAGGAGATACATGCGGCGTTTCCGAAGCGTTTTCTTACCTGCGCATGTAGTTCTGTTCTTTTGGATAGGTTCTCAAGGCTCTTTTGCCCAAGACGCTCCTGTCAAAAGGCCTGCAAAGAAGGTCTGGACCAACGACGAGTTACAACCTCGCCCTCCGGGTGAAGCGACTTCAACTCAGCCCGAGTCTTCTGTTACCGCAAAGTCTGGTCTTCCCATCAAACATTATTTGAGGGCCAAAGACCCACAATGGTACGTAAAGCAACTGGGTCAACTGCGCGAAGAGGTTGCGCACATCGATCGGCAACTGAAAGAGATCACTGAAGCCATCAAGTCCGGGAGACGTACTACGGGGGCGGTCGCACTGGACCAGGAACCAGAGGGTGTATCGACGAACGCTCAAACTGTGCTCCTTCAAAAGAGACGCCTTGTTCTAATGAAGAAAATAGACGAGTTGGAGAGTGAAGCCCGCCAAAATGATATTTCTCCCGGCGCTCTCCGATCTGACGTTGAGCCGGAGAAGAGCAATACGGCCGAGGTCAGCGACAATTCCGTTCCTAGCGGAGGTCCTGAGATCGCTGAAGCAGAAAAATCACTTCGCGAAACAAAGGATGACCTGAAGCGATTACGGAAAGAGCTTGACCTGCTTCAGCGCCGCTTGCGCCTGGAGGAGCGCGAGGTGTATTCGAACCCGAATTATCTCTCGTACAGGACTGGTGATTCGAGATTGGTTTCGCTGCAAAGCGAGATCGTCGCGAAGGATCGAGCGATAGAGGAAACAGAGCGAAATGCCGGCCAACTTGAGGAACATTTGGAAGATTTGAAGCAAAATTGGCCTACTGAGGCCCGATCAGACAAGAATTCTGGCGGCGAGACCAATGGGCCCGACGCCGGCTTATGCCGCCAAACTGATGCGGCAATCGCATGCACTGTGAACGAGAAAGCACAGCAAGAGAAGGATGAGGGGTACTGGAGAAAACGATTTTCAGAAGCCCGCTACGAAATAAATATCGCAGAAAATGAGCGTGACATTCTGGAGGGGGAGCTGGGTGTCTTGCTCTTGCAATATGATCCAAATCCGGCAACAGCCATGCGCGAAAACGTTACGCGCAAACGGATCACCGAACACCAAAAAGCAATCGAGGACAAAAAAAGCGAAATTGCACAGTTGCAATTGGCGTTGGCCAATTTAGAGGACGAGCTTCGGCACGCTGGCGGTCCGCCTGGCTGGTCGCGCGAATAATCCATTGACCGTGCTGGTGGGTCGAGTACTATCGTGGTCTATCGAGCGAAAGTGAGGCTCAGCCTTCAGTTTTTGGGCTCGTCCGAGAAACTGGGCGGGTTCATTCCAATTTACGGCAAGCCGCACCTTGGGGCCTCCGGGGCGATGTCTGTATTTTGAGGGGGAAGGACCTAGCGACTCCCTGTAGCTCTTTTCCAAGTTTGGATGAACCCCTGTGCCTTCACGCCCCATATAACTGAATGAAGGTTCCATCCATCTATCTTTCAGGAGGATGAAGGATCGATGAGCACAGTTCTAGTCACCGGCGGTTCAGGCTTCATCGGCGCGCATACGATCCTGCAGCTTCTGGCGGGCGGCCATCAAGTACGCACCACGGTGCGCAGCCTGAAGCGCGAAGGTGACGTACGTGCAATGCTGAAGGTAGGCGGCGTCGAGGCGGGCAACCGCTTGTCCTTCATCGCCGCCGATCTCGAAAAAGACGCGGGCTGGCGCGAAGCCGTCGCCGGCTGTGAGTACGTGCTGCACGTGGCGTCGCCACTTCCCCCAAGCGTTCCGAAGAACGAGGACGAGTTGATCGCGCCAGCGCGCGAAGGCACGCTCCGAGTGCTGCGCGCGTCGCGCGACGCCGGCGTGAGGCGTGTAGTGCTGACCTCCTCCTTCGCGGCGATCGGCTATGGTTATAAATCGCGGACAGCGCCATTCAACGAAACGGACTGGACCGACCTCAATGGCGAAGTTGTAGCCCCTTACCAGAAATCGAAAACTTTGGCCGAACGCGCGGCTTGGGATTTCATGGCCAAAGAAGGCGCCGCGCTCGAGCTTTCCGTCGTCAATCCGGTGGGCGTTTTCGGTCCAGTGCTCGGGCCGGACTATTCGGCGTCGATCCTGATTGTGCAGCGCATGATGGATGGGGCCCTTCCGGGAGCCCCGCAGCTCTACTTCGGAGTCGTTGATGTGCGCGACGTCGCCGACTTGCATATTCGCGCCATGGCGCATCCCGCTGCGAAGGGCGAACGCTTCCTTGCCATCGCAGGGGATTTCATGTCGATGCTCGATATTGCCAAAGTGCTGAAAGCGCGTATGGGCGCGGCGGGCAAAAAAGCTCCGACCCGGGAACTGCCCAACTGGCTAGTGCGCATCGCCGCGCTGCGCGATCCGGCGATAAGACTGATCCTCCCCGAACTCGGCAAATTGAAAAACGCCAGTAACGAAAAAGCCAAGCGACTGCTAGGCTGGGCCCCTCGCTCGAACGAAGAGTCCATCGTGGCCACCGCCGAAAGCCTGGTTCGCTTGGGCCTGCTGAAGGACAGCGCTAAAAGAGCCGCCGCTTAGTTTGGCGCTGAAGACTCCTGCGGTCATTTGAAGGCGATTCCACCTGTGATCTGACCAAGGAAAGGTTCCTGCCGCCGGCGGTTAATTGAAGGAAGCGGTTGATGCCTATGTGGTGGCAGTGTGCAGCAAATGCAGCAATCGAAAGAGCGACTGTCACCAAATGAGGCTCTAAGCTATAATGTTCCGTCGGTTAGCAACGGAGAGGTGGCCGAGAGGCTGAAGGCGGCGGTTTGCTAAACCGTTGTAGGGGCTAAAACCTCTACCGGGGGTTCGAATCCCCCCCTCTCCGCCAGATTTTATGAAAACGCGTTGATGTGCGCCGCCTTGCAGCTTTCGTCATACCTCATTTCATTTCAATTTCCGTTTCGGTCGCTCTAGTCGCTATCTAAAGAATTCTCCGAAGATCAGCCAAAGTTCCGGCCAACACTCTTCTAAAGCCTCACAATTTCCTAATGAACTCGTCAGGACTTCCTGACGCGCCATTTCTTACGATTTCACTGTGATTCGGTGAGCCTCGGCGCCCCCGTGCGGCAGCTTTTCAACGCGGAGCAATATTGGGGCAAGGCAAGAAAGGAAAACTAGGGTCATTCCACATGGAGACGAGTGAACAGGATCTGATTGGCCAGTGTAGTGTGTGCGGCTGTGTTGCGGAACTGTTGGAGCTGCCGGGAAGGACGGACAAATTCTGCCTTTCGTGCAGCGCCGACCTTGCGACGGTCCTATTGTTGGGCACGGAGATAGACGCGGCTACGGTGGCTGGGAGGAATACCGACGCGCTGGTTTCTGAATTTAACGAAATCAGCACTCGAATGCTTGGCCGAGCGCAATCTGCACACTAGAGCTGTTGGACGTTGCTTCGCCTGATCGTGCCTGCAGGTGAAGTCCGCGTCTTTGTCATGCAGCGCTAGCGGACCTTATACATTCTTTACAAACCTCTCAGGACTTTCTCAGACCGTATTCGTTAAGGTCTTTTTTGTTCCAGGAATGATTGCGTTCGGTTGCGGCCGGCATGGCGAACCGAATCGCATGCGTTGTTGGGCGGGCAAATGCTCCAATTGTCTGGCAACTGACTGGCTTCGGACATGCGCCTTCGATATTTGCGCTCGTTGACTTTTCGAAAAAGGAGTTAGGAGAGAAGAATGCACGTTTCGCAGGGGAAAATAGTTGTCTCGCTCATGTTGGTCGGGCTGTTCTTGGAAAGTACGATTCCTGTTTTTGCATCTGCCGACGATAACGGCAAGGGCGAACCTTCGGCCAAGCGAGTGGCGGCGAAGGTAGATGCGCCTGCTCCATTAACCGAGCGGGAGCGTTGGCTGCTGGACCGCGTTGAGCAACTTGAAAAGCGCGTCGCGGACCTCGAATCGAAAGACAACTCCAACCCATCGCCTGCCGCGGATGCTTCTGTCGCGAAGCTATCTTCAAGTATCCCAGCAGCATCGGATGTTGCAGCGGTGACGCCGAGCATCAACGATGGAGCACCGCCGGCGAACTCTCTTTCCAATGATCGAGTTGCGGCGGTCGAGCCGCAAGCCGGCGAAAAGACTAAATCGGGTGCGGCGCAGACTGCGAAGGCGGAACCTTTTTCTTTTGCCGATTTCACCTGGCTGAACGGGAACTCACGCACCAAAGACACTCCGTACGCCACCAGTTTTTTTACCCCAGAGGTCAGGGCGGACGTGGATTACAACTACAGTTTCAATCATCCCAAGGATGACACGATTGGGGGATCGAGCGAGGTCTTCCGGCACGGCGAAGTGCAAGTGACGCAGCTAGGAGTTGGCGGCGACTTTCACTACGACAATGTGCGTGCCCGGCTGATGACGCAGTTTGGCATGTACTCGCAGACGACGCCGCGTAATGACGCCAGCCCAGCGCGCGGCCAGTGGCAACTAGACAATGCGTATCGATATATTTCTGAGGCGTACGGGGGCTACCACTTCAACGCGCTGCATGGGATCAACGTCGATGCGGGAATCTTCATGTCCTACATCGGGCTTTTCAGCTACTACCAATTTGACAACTGGGCGTATCAGCCGTCCTACGTTTCTTCGAATACTCCCTGGTTTTTCAACGGCGTGCGCGTGCAGATATTCCCAACAGAACATCTGGAAATCGAGCCGTGGGTCACGAACGGCTGGCAATCGTACGGGCGATTCAACAATCGACCCGGCATTGGATTTCAAATTCTTTGGCGGCCAAACGGATGGCTTTCCGTGCTGGGCAATCAGTACATGCTGGGCGAAGAAGCGCTTGGTAACCCGGGTCGCGTCCGATACCACAGCGACGACAGCATCGAAATCAAGTATTTCGATAAGCCGGACAACGGCGGGCTGGACAAAATGGCGTTTTCGTTGACCGGTGACATCGGTTGTGAACACGGCGGCGGCGTCAGCTGCTACGGCAATTCCGCGAAAGGTCCGAAGCAAGACTTCCTGGGCTTCATGTTCTACAACCGCTTTTGGTTTCATCATGACCGCTACGGTCTGACGCTGGGCGGCGGCAAAATTAACAACCCGGGACGCTATTTGGTCCTGTTGCCGCCGATCAACGGTGCGACCGCGGCCTCCGGTACACCGTACTTCACCGAGAATCCGGGCGACCCCTTCAAGGCCTGGGACGCGTCGGGTACGTTCGACTACATGCCCAGCCAGTACATCACATTTCGCGGGGAGTTCAATCACCGCGCGGCGAACGTACCGTACTTCTCGGGACCCGGGGGAGTCACACCGACGTCCTGTCCGACGGCTCCTCTCGTCGAAAATATTTGCGGATCGCCTGGAGCATTCGTGCCGGGCTTTGCGCCGGATCTGAAGAAAATCGAGAATCGGATCAACCTCTCGATCCTCGTGAAGTTTTGACGACTCGTGAGCAGCGAAATTCCTGCTTGACGCCGGCCGATGTGGAATCAAGAAAACGCAGCCGGGGTTTGCGGCATGATTCGATTTGAGGAGACAAAGAGGCATGTTGGACATCGTTTTTATCGCAGCCACCGCGTTGTTTTTCGCATTGGGAATTGTCTACGTTCGCGGATGCGAACGATTGAAATAGGAGCGAGCGTATGCATGCAGGCGATGCGGCACTGTTGGTGATTTGCGCGCTTCTTTTGGGCTATTTGCTGTATGCCCTCTTGAAGGCGGAGGAGTTCTAGGCGATGACGGCCAATGGCTGGTTTCAAATTGGATTTTATCTCCTGGTGATCGTGCTGGTCACGAAGCCAATGGGCGTGTTCATCACGCGAGTGTTTAACCGCGAAAAAACATTTCTCGATGCAATCCTGCGACCCATCGAAAAGCTCATCTATCGGCTCACCGGCATCGACGAAAAGCGAGAGATGCGCTGGACAGAATACGCCATCGCCATGCTTATGTTCAGCGGCGTTTCCATGGCGCTTCTTTACCTCATCGAACGGACGCAGAAATGGCTGCCCTTCAATCCGCAAAAGTTCGCCAACGTTGATCCGGCGTTGGCTTTCGGGACCGCGGCCTCATTCACAACCAACACGAACTGGCAGGCTTACAGCGGTGAAAGCACGATGAGCTATTTCACCCAGATGGCCGGCCTCGCTTATCACAATTTCGTCTCCGCCGCGGTTGGCATAGTGCTCGCCATTGCGGTGATCCGCGGAATCGCACGAAGGGAGACAGACAAGCTCGGCAACTTCTGGGTGGATACTACGCGCTGCCTGCTGTGGGTTCTGCTGCCGATTTGCGTAGTGGGCTCGCTGGTATTTGTATCTCATGGCGTTGTGCAGAACCTTAAACCTTATACCACTGTCGAACTGATTCAGCCGTACACAGCGCAGATCACGGGTGCTGATGGCAAGACTACTACGCAAACTGTGACTCAACAGGTGATTGCGCAAGGGCCGGTCGCATCGCAGGAAGTGATCAAGGAATTTGGCACCAATGGAGGTGGATTTTTTGGGGCCAACAGCGCTCATCCGTTTGAAAACCCCACTCCGCTCTCAAACTTTTTCCAACTGGCGTTGATTCTTGCCATCCCATCAGGGCTGACCTATACGCTCGGGCGCATGACCGGATCACAACGCCACGGCTGGGCGGTCTGGGCGGCCATGGCTTTCCTGTTCTTGGCCGCTGTCACGGCCGCGTATTGGGCGGAAGCGAAGGGCAATTCACTCTTGGCCGGCACTGACCAGCACGCTAGTGCGTTGCAATCCGGTGGAAACATGGAGGGCAAGGAAGTGCGGTTCGGCATCACGAATTCCGCACTGTTTGCCACCGTGACCACCGATGCGAGTTGCGGCGCCGTGAACAGTCAACACGATTCATTCACGCCTCTGGGCGGAATGATTCCGCTGATCAATATCATGCTAGGCGAAGTCGTTTTCGGAGGCGTCGGCGCAGGGCTCTATGGAATCTTCGTGTTCGTAGTCCTCGCCGTATTTATTGCCGGCTTGATGGTGGGTCGAACGCCGGAATACCTGGGTAAGAAGATTGAGTCGTATGACGTCAAGATGGCGATGCTCGCCGTGCTTGTCTTGACCTTCACGATTCTTAGCTTTTCAGCGGTCTCGGTTGTTAAGCCTTATGGGACTTCGAGTATCTCGAACCCAGGCCCGCACGGCTTGTCCCAAATTCTTTACGCTTATGTTTCGTCGACCGGAAACAATGGCTCGGCCTTTGGAGGTCTCAGCGTAAATACGATGTGGTACAACACGACCACTGCCGTTGCGCAACTCCTGGGCCGATTCTTCATGATTATTCCGGTGCTGGCCATAGCCGGAAGCCTGGCAAAGAAGAAAATCGTTCCTGAGTCCGCAGGAACGTTTCCTGTTACGGGCGGCCTATTCTCCGGCCTGCTGGTCTCCACAATTCTGATCGTTGGCGCTCTTACTTTTTTCCCGGCTCTGAGCCTCGGGCCGATTCTCGAACATCTGCTGATGAACGCAGGAAAGGTTTTCTGAGGTGTCTATGGACCCAGTCGCGCAAATCGGTCAGATCAGAAGAAAATCGCTAGCGGATAGCGCCATTTTATCGCGGGCCGTGGTGGATTCGTTTCGCAAGTTGAACCCGCGGACGATGGTCAAGAACCCGGTGATGTTCGTCGTGGAGGTCGGCGCGGTTCTCACGACAATTCAACTTGGTTGGAACGTTTTTCACCATGCCGGACAGTTTGGATTTGGACTGCAAATCACCCTTTGGCTATGGTTCACGGTTCTCTTTGCCAATTTTGCGGAAGCCATGGCCGAAGGCCGCGGCAAGGCGCAGGCTGACACGTTGCGAAAAGCGCGCGCGGAAACGCAGGCGCATCGCCGGCTTACCAGTGGCAATACGGAATGCGTGCCCAGTTCAAAGCTGCGCTCCGGAGACATCGTGGTCGTGGCCGCGGGGGACCTCATTCCGGGCGATGGTGAAGTGATCGAAGGTGTGGCGTCGGTCGATGAATCGGCTATCACCGGCGAGTCTGCTCCCGTGATCCGGGAATCGGGCGGAGATCGCTCCGCGGTCACTGGCGGAACACGGGTTCTTTCGGACGAAATCAAGGGGCGCATTACGTCGAATCCGGGCGAGACCTTTCTGGACCGCATGATCAAGCTCCTGGAGGGAGCTTCGCCGCAGAAGACACCAAACGAGGGCCGTTCGCGATTTATTCCGGCGCGCCGCAGACCATTTTCGTGTTGGTCTCGCTTCTCGTTTGCCTGATACCTACGACCATTGGGGGCTTGCTCTCCGCGATCGGCATCGCGGGCATGGACCGCATGATTCAGCGAAATGTCATAGCGATGTCCGGGCGCGCTGTCGAAGCGTCAGGCGACGTTGATGTGCTGCTGCTCGATAAAACCGGAACAATTACCCTGGGCAACCGCGCCGCGACACAATTCTTTGCCGCGCCTGGCGTTGAGGAGTCTTATCTCGCCGATGCCGCTCAGCTTTCGTCTCTGGCCGACGAAACTCCCGAAGGCCGCTCGATCGTAGTGCTGGCAAAGGAGCGGTACAACCTCCGCGGCCGCGATCTTTCTACCCACGCGGCCAATTTCATTCCCTTTTCCGCACAAACGAGAATGTCCGGAGTGGACCTTGACGGTCGTGAAATTCGTAAAGGCGCTCTGGAGGCCATCAGCCGCCTGACCAACAATCACGGCAATTGCATTCCGGCCGAGCTGCAGGTCTGCGTTCGAGAAATTTCGAATTCAGGTGGAACGCCGCTGCTGGTTGCGGAGAGTGGTCGCGTGTTGGGCGCGATTGCTCTGACCGACATCGTCAAGGGAGGGATGAAGGAGCGTTTCGACCACCTCCGCGCCATGGGCATTCGCACCATGATGATTACCGGCGACAACCCGCTGACTGCTGCCGCAATCGCGCGCCAAGCGGGGGTTGACGATTTCCTCGCGGAAGCCAAGCCCGAAGACAAAATGGCGCTCATCAAGCGCGAGCAGGCGAAGGGAAAACTCGTGGCGATGACCGGTGACGGCACAAATGACGCACCGGCGCTTGCTCAGGCGGATGTCGGAGTGGCCATGAACACCGGCACTCAAGCCGCAAAAGAGGCCGGAAATATGGTGGACCTCGATTCCAATCCCACGAAGCTGATTGAAATCGTGGAAATTGGTAAGCAGCTTCTGATCACTCGCGGCGCCTTGACTACATTCTCGGTGGCGAACGACGTGGCTAAGTATTTCGCGATCATACCCGCGATGTTTGCCGGGGCCTTTCCCGTATTGGATGTCCTGAACGTGATGCACCTTCGCACGCCGCAGTCTGCCATCCTTTCCGCCGTGATTTTCAACGCGGTGATCATCATCGCCTTGATCCCGCTGGCTCTGCGCGGAGTGCGGTATCGGCCGCTGGGAGCGGCGGCGCTATTGCAGCGAAACCTGCTCATTTATGGCGTTGGTGGGATTATCGCCCCGTTTATCGGGATCAAATTTATCGACGTGCTGCTGACCTATCTTCGGGTTGTTTGAGGACGTTATGAAAAAGAATCTTCTGATCGCACTGTGGTTCACGTTGGTTACGACCGTGATATTCGGAGTCCTCTATCCCCTGGCAATCACGGGACTGGCTCAGGTGTTGTTTCCCAGCCGAGCTAACGGACAATTGATCGAAAGAAACGGCAAAACTGTGGGCTCGCGGATCATTGGACAATCTTTCACCGAGCCGGGCTATTTCCATTCGCGGCCGTCAAGTGCGGGAGCCGGATATGATCCAACCGCAAGCAGCGGCTCCAATCTCGGGCCCACAAACAAGGTCTTGATTGAACGAGTAAAGGGTGATGTCCAGAAGCTCCAGTCAGAGAATCCCAATATGGCAGTCCCGGTTGACCTGGTGACTTCCTCGGGTTCCGGCCTGGATCCGCATATCTCTCCTGGCGCGGCAGAATTCCAAATTCCACGTGTTGCTCACTCTCGCGGCATGAAAGAAGATGACGTCCGCGCCCTTGTGCAGACGCATACCGAGGGTCGCGACCTGGGGTTCCTGGGTGAACCACGCGTGAACGTTCTGCAACTAAATCTGGACCTCGACACTGTCCATCCTTTGCGATGAGGATTTCGCGATTGTGGCGTAAGCATTTCTAGGAATGCTTTCGCAGTCTCAAATAGCTCTCTGACTACGAAGGTCGACCATTCCTCTCTCGCCATCCAACCTCAGGAGTCTCAACCTTTGGTGACCTCGCAAGAGCCGAGACTTAGCTAATGTCGAAACGAACTGCGACAATAGGCACGTTCGGAACAAGGAGGGTGAGCAATGCCGGAGTCCATTGACTGGCCGAGGATGGGTGCGCCACGGCGTAGTCGCCGCTTTTTGCTCCTCATTGTCGCCGTCCTTGCCATCATAGTTTTCGGTGGTCGGACCGCGTTGTCGTATTACGTGGACCTGCTCTGGTCCAAGTCGCTGGGCTACGGGGATGTGTTCTGGAAAACGCTGGGTCTCCAGTGGGGAATTTTCGCGGCTTTTGCGGCGG
>WNFK01059960.1_pt1 | contig 11823 bp, 13 predicted proteins | sample 5400281 | NCBI WGS metagenome assembly WNFK01 (sample SAMN13153350, study PRJNA577476) | soil metagenome | isolation source: 20 cm soil on Douglas fir-dominated hillslope | place: USA:California | collected 2013-09-17
GAAGGAGCATAACCAGGGAAATAGCGATAAGTCTTCTCACGTCAGTCCGCCTCCGATGGGCTCGACAGCGGAACAGAAGCACTGAGCGCGCCACCGCGGAGTTTCGCCAAACGCTCGACCAAGACGAACAGCGCCGGAATGATGAATATGGCTACGGCGGTGGCAGCCACCATTCCGCCGATTACGGTAGTGCCCATGATCTGACGGGCCACAGAACCTGCGCCGGTCGCAATCCATAGCGGCACGCAGCCGAGAATGAACGCAAATGAGGTCATCAGAATAGGACGCAAACGAAGTCTTGCCCCTTCGAGTGCAGCATCAACCAGAGGTTTTCCCTTTTCGTACTCCTCCTTGGCGAACTCAATGATAAGAATCGCGTTCTTCGCGGCCAGACCGATCAGCATGACCAACCCAATTTGCGAGTAGACGTCGTTCTCGATCTGCACCATGTAAGCGGGATAGAAAGCGCTGAGCTCGGCCCGGCGCAGCCACAAGACCGCGAAGGCACCGAATACCGCGACCGGCGTGCTCAGCAGCACGCTGAAAGGCAGCGACCAGCTCTCATAGAGAGCCGCCAGGATTAGAAACACGAACAACAGCGAGAAGCCGAAGATGACCGAAACGGGGAGTCCTCGCCGCGCCTTCTGCTCTTGATAAGACATGCCCATATAATCAAAACCCATTTCTCCAGGCATCGTCTGCTTGAAGACGTCTTCCAGCGCCGCCGTCGCTTGGTCTGCGCTGAAGCCTGGCGCAGCGCTGCCGTTGATCTGCGCTGACCTGTACTCGTTATAGCGCATCGTAAATTCAGGGCCGGAACGCGATTCAAACTTCGTAAGCGCGGTAAGCGGCACCATTTCCCCCCTATTGTTGCGTACATAGAACTGCCCGACCTTAGCCAGATCTGACCGGTAAGGCGCTTCCGCTTGCACGTACACTTGCCAAGTGCGGCCGAAATCATTGAAGTAGTTGATGAACAGCCCGCCCATGAAAGCCTGAATCGTCTGGTAAACATCGTTGAGGGCCACACCTTGCTTCAGCACCTTTTCCCGATCCACGCGCACGAATTGTTGCGGCACGCTGGGCAGAAACGTCGTGCTGATGGTGCCAATTTCGGGACGCGTGCGAGCCGCCGCCATAAACTTGTCCAGGTTGCCTGCCAGAAATTGGACGTCACGCCCGGCACGGTCTTCCAACACGAACTGAAATCCGCCGGAAGAGCCGACTCCAGGAATTGCCGGCGGCGAGAAGCTGAAAACAGTCCCTTGCGGAAGCTTGCTGAGCTGCTGGTTCAAGCGCGCCTTGATTTCCTGATACTGTTCCGCTCGTGTTTCGCGGTTACTCCATGGCTCCAAGGTGACGAAATAAAAGGCGCTGTAACTGGTCCGGACATTGCTTAGCAAGCTGAAGCCAACGATGCTGGTGTTGTACTTAACCCCAGGCGTGGCGCTCACGATTTTCTCAACGTCTCTGTTGCATATTGATGAAAACATAGCCCTGATCTTCGTCGGGCAGGAAGCTGGATGGGAGGAGGCGAGCAAAGATAATCCCGGCAAAGCCGAAGATCGCGAGCACCACTAGCGCCAAAGCGCTTTTCCGGATCAGCACACCGGACAGCCACAAATAGATTTCCGTGCCGGTTCCGAAAATACGATTGAACCAAGCGAAGAATCTTGCGAGTGTCCCGCGGCTTTCCTTCTTTGGCCGAAGCAATAGCGAAGCAAGTGCCGGGCTTAGTGTGAGGGCGTTAAAAGCCGAAAGGATCACCGAGATCGCGATGGTCAAGGCAAATTGCTGGTAGAGGCGTCCGGTGATGCCTGGGATAAAGACTGTCGGCACGAAGACTGCCGAGAGAACCAGAGCGATACCGATGACCGGGCCCGACAGCTCTTGCATTGCGTTTTGAGCTGCGTCCTTGGGAGCAAGGCCCTCGTCAATGTGGCGTTGGACGCCTTCGACGACGACAATCGCATCGTCCACCACAAGGCCGACGGCCAGCACCAAACCGAACATCGAAAGCGTATTGATGGAGAACCCGAAGAGCGGGAAGAAAACCAGCGTAGCGCGCCAGTCTTGCAGGAAGAGGTAGACGACCAGGATGACCAGCACGATAGCGATCAAGAGGGTTTGAATAATTTCCTTCATGCCTTCGGTCACAGCGCCCGTCTGGTCAAGCGATATGACGTAATCCATGTCTTCCGGAAAGCGTTGCTTCATCTCGGCCATCAACTTTCGGACGCCTGCGGCTGTTTGGACCGCATTGGAACCAGGCAATTGGTAAATGGCAACTAATGCAGCGGGCTTGCCGTTCAAGCGGCTGACAATGCTGTAATCCTGTGCGCCCAGCTCGACCCGTGCGACGTCTTTCACTCGGACGATTCCGCCATCCGGAGCTTCACGAACGACGACGTCTTCAAATTGCTCTGGCGACGTGAGACGGCCTTGAGCGAGCACGGAGTATGTGAATTGCTGGCCTGCGGAGGCTGGTTCGCCGCCAAGTTGACCAGCCGGATTCACCTTGTTCTGCGCCTGGATGCAGTTGACGATCTCCGTGACGGTGATGCCCAGTTTCGCCAATTGGTCAGGCTTAACCCACAGCCTCATGGCATACTGCCCCGCGCCGAAGACCTGCGACTGGCCGACACCGTATAAGCGGGCGACGGGATCATTGAGGTTGATGTAGGCATAATTGGCCAGGAACTTTGCATCGTGAGTGCCGCGCGGCGAGGATAAGGCGACCAACATGAGCGGTGCGGTCGTCGACTTTTTGATGGTGACTCCATAGTTGTTAACTTCGGGCGGAAGCTGAGCGGAGGCCAGATTCTCGCGTGATTGGGCGAGAATCAGGTCCATGTTGGGGTCCGTCTTGAGATCAAAATCGATGTTCATGGTCGTCTGCGAGTTGGCCGTGGCGTTTAACGAATACATGTAGTCCATGTTGTCCACGCCGTTTATCTGCTGCTCGATCGGCGTGGCCACGGCTTGCTCGAGGGTCTGCGCGTCCGCACCCACGTACGTGGCCTGCAATCTAATCTCAGGCGGGACGATGTTAGGAAACTGCGCCACGGGCAGGCTTGCGATGGTGACCGCGCCTACGATCACCATAAGGATGGCGATCACCATTGCCACGATCGGACGGTTGATGAAGAACTTCGACATAGCTCAGTTTCCTTCCCCGGAAAGATGTACGGGCTTGGGAGTAACGAGAGTTCCTTCCTTGAGCTTTTGCAGTCCTTCGACCACAACTTGCTCGCCCGGTTTGAGGCCCTCGTCAATAAGCCACATCGTCCCGACCGTCTCGCCGGGCTTCACGGCGCGCATACTAACTTTGTGATCGCTGCCGACGACCGCCACCTGATAGCTTCCCTGCGACTGCCCAACGGCGCTCTGAGGCAGCAGCAGGGCGTCTTTTTTTATGCTGGTTTCGACACGCACACGTCCATACTGGCCGGGACGCAGAATGTTGCCGGGATTTGGAAAGGTAGCAACGATGCGAATCGTGCCCGTGTTTGGATCCACTTGCCGGTCCGCCAGCAAGATTTTGCCTTTTTGAGGGTAGATACTGCCGTCAGTCAGGATCAGTTTGAGCGAGTTTCCGAAAAAACCGATGGCGTGCTTGCTGGAAACGGCGCTGCTCTCTTTTTGTGCGAGGAGGTACTCCCGTTCGCTGATCGGAAAATAGGCTTTGATAGGTTCGAGTTGCGAAACTGAAGTCAAGACTGAGGTGGGTCCGACTAGGTTGCCAATCTGGACCTGCGCAATCCCAGCAATTCCATCTACCAGCGAGGTGACACTGGTCCACTCCAGATTGAGTTCCGCCTGCTCCACCGCCGCCTTGGCAGATTCGACGGCCGCCTGCGCACCAAGCTTGGCTTGAAGCTCGTTATCCAATTGGCTCTTGGCGATGGCCCTGCCCTCTGCGAGCGGTGTATCGCGCTCTACGTCGAGGGTTGCTTTGCCTAGCTGAGCTTGCGCCTGCGCAAGGTCGCCTTTAGCGCGATCGAGCGTCGCTTGAAAGGGCCGCGGATCTATTTCGAACAGCACCTCGCCTTTGTGAACGAGCGAACCCTCTTTGTAGTTTTGCTTGATAATGTAGCCAGACACCTGGGGTTGCATCTGGGCGTTCACGTACCCGTCCAAAGTCGCCACCCATTCGCTGTACACCGGGACATCGCGTTGTTCTACCGTGGCCACTTCGACCTCCGGTACCGGCATCGCTGTTGTTGCCTGACTCTTGTTGCACCCTGAGACAAAAGTGCAGAAGGCTAGCGTCATGACCACCGTTCGCAAGTTGAACCTTCCGCGTGTCATGGCTGGGAAACACCTCGTTTGGCCGAGTCTGTCGACCGGCAAGATTTTTGGCCGGTTAGTTTTCAAATCGCTTAGTCTCACGCTTCTCCCTGTGCATCCTTTGTGGTTTGGAGCGAAATCAGATACCAATTCCTTCTATCGTTGCAGCTTCTGCGTTAGCCCTTTGTCCGCCTGGAGCGAGTAATCGAGGTCGCATCTATGGATCCCGCCTCGTTCGATGTGGATCTCGAAGGCTCTTCGTCGGGACGACGCCGCTGCTGAAGACGATTCCAGCCTCGCGTGAAAAGAGCTACCTTTTGGAGTTCGCGTTCGGCCCTGAGCCAATCATCAAGCTCATTGCCTGAGAGGCCGCCACGCTTAAGATAGATTTCATATGCGCGGTGCTTGATTTCTTCGTGACTTGGTGCGTGGTTTGCAGAAGTATCTTCTGCGTGAGGCTGAATGGGGCTTGCGTGAAGCTCCAAAGTCTCATTTCTCTTGCCTTTCAATGTCATTCCCGAGTCCTTTCCTAGTTGAATTGCTCTCGTTCTCAGCGGCCCCCTGACACCTCCGTGCGATGGGTCCCGTCGGGATGGTGTCGTCGTGCACTCGATTCAGTGACGACGCCTTGGGCCGATAACACCGTCCGGGCCGGTGAAACACAGAAACCCCAAGATCGCCAACACAGCGACAAACAGAAACGTCATCATGAGGGCCTCCCTTCGTCCCCCTTTAACCACACACATTGCACGCGACCTGATCTTGCGAGATGTGTCTCGTGTTACCGATCCTTTGTGAAGCGGCCCTTCCGGAGGTCCAAGCTGTTCCGAAATAGCGCTTCAATCTCTCGCGCAATTTCCTTCGCCCATGAAATACTCGTGCCTTTACCGCGCCAACGGAAATTCCCATGATTCGGGCGGTCTCTTCCGTCGATCGCTCGTCGAGCTCACGCAGCTGGATTGCCCTCCGTGTTCTGTGCGGCAATTCATTCAGGGCCGCGGAAAGAATTCGCTGCCGCTCTCGCTGTGAATAGTTATCTTCGGGACTCTGACGTGAATCAGGGATCTCCAACGCCAATAGTGCTTCTTCACCCACGATTGAATCGTCGATCGAAAGCTCACGCGATCCGCGCTTCTTGCGCAACAACATAAGTACCTCGTTGATTGCGATCCGCGTTAACCAGGTGGAGAATAAGGATTCGCCCTCAAACTTCTTCAAATGAAGGAACGCTTTTTGGAGGCTCTGCTGCACGACGTCTTCGGCGTCCTCCCGATTGCGCGTCATGCGCCAAGCCAATGAAAAAATCCTCCCCTCGTGCCGTTCGACCAGCAGGTCAAATGCGCGAGTGTCCCCGGTTTTTGCGCCAGCAACCAGCACTGCATCTTCCTCTGCAACCAGACGATCAGCGGAAGAGCTCGTTGGATTCGCGCCCCCGATGGATTCCATGAGTTCTACTGGCATAGTGCTGCTCCTTCCCTGCTCGCATTAGAACTGCTCTCGGTTGACCGATTCCACGGATTGCTAAGTTGAATCGCAATCCGGTAATTCTCCAAACATTGCGCGGACGTGCGGCTGCTCCATCAGGCAATGGCAATTAGTAATTCCGTCGTCGCGTATTCGGTCGGGTGACGGGTCGCCGTGGTCAAGAATTGCTTCGCGGTGCGGTTGATCCAACCGCGTTCCCTGGCTAGATCGGCCATCACCTGCAAGGAAACCCTCCCGCGCTCGTACTGCGCCAACACGAAACGCTGCGCGGTCTTAGCATCCTTGATCGTTTGCACTAACCAGTTCAGCTCTTCTCTATTCATGACGTACTCCTTTCCTCACAGCCGACGTTTCGACTTTTTCTTCTCGATGTTGTGCACGACATGCCGGGTGTAAATACCGGTCGCGATGAGTTCCGCGCCTTCTTTGGACAACTCAGCGAGCACCTTCTCCCCGTTCCTGTCGATGAAGGTCACGGCTGTGAGGTCCACCACGCACCTGCGTTCCCGGCGGGCGGTTTCTGTTTTCGTCCAGGTGGACTTCAGTTCTGAAATCCACGGCTGAACGAGCCGACCTTCAAGCGTCCACCTCTGTTCGGAAAGTGTTTCGGCGATCGTGATTCGTAGCATTCCCATGTCTCTCTTCTTTCGCCCAGTGGTGGTGTTCCTTCCACCACCAACTGGTTTGCCGACCTCAATTTCGAGCTCTTCTCCAACCGGTGACCTTCACGAATGGGACGTAGTTCGCGAACGCTTGCGCATATGGACTTCCGACCCGCCTCGTTCAAAGTGCACATCGTCCATATACGCTTTCATTAGCTGGATACCGCGACCATGTTCGGAAGCGGGATCCGATGTGATGCCGTTACCTACTATCTTTCCAAAGTCGAATCCTTTTCCCTGATCCGTCACGACGATTGATATTTCCTTGCCGGGCCCGCAGCGGCAGCGGATATGCACTTTTGTTTCTGGATCTTCGTGATTGCCATGCACGACGGCATTGTCCAGCGCTTCCCGGAGTGCCAGCTCGACGTCGGGTTCTGCTCCGGGAACACATTGCGATCCTTCAATCAGCCGCATCAAGCGGTCTACCAACGGCGAGATGGCTTGAATCGCGCTGGGCATCCAGGAGTCAATTTCCAGGATGGAAGACCGTGAGCGTTTTCCTGGGAACTGCGATTGAGAATCTGACGCTTCGTTCAGGCTTCGCATTTCACTCATGGCAAACGCCTCACACTCAGGAGAAATGCATCACGGTGGCCAAAGCAAGGAGGGCTCCCAAGGTCGCGGAAGTTGCTGATTTGTAATGGGATGGCGAGCCGATAGACCGTTGTTTAGATCAACCTGCCAGCGTGCCATTGCCAGCAAGATGGTAGGCTGCCAGTTTCTTGGCACACAAAAAGAAGTGTGATTGGGGCGGGAACCCTTCAGAAGAAGTGTGACGAAAATGGGTGGCAATTACGCAGAACCGCGCGCGATTCCGAGCTTATGCATTCTCAACTGGAGAGTGGATCGTTTCATTGCAAGAAGTGCCGCTGCGCCATTGGGGCCGGCCACAACCCAATTGCACTCCTTGAGAGCTTTAAGAATCTGTTGACGTTCCATTTCCTCCAGAACGTCGTGAAGTGCGCCATTTGTCGATTTCGGAGAAGCGGTTTTTTCCACGGGAAGGCCGGCCTTCGGAAATTTAAGGTCGCTAACATCGACACTTAGGACAGGACCCGGCGATATAATTACGGCGCGCTCGATCACGTTCTGAAGTTCTCGTATGTTCCCCGGCCAATGATATCGGCCCAGGGCATCCATCGTCGCTGATGGAATTGTTTCGATGACCTTATTCATACGTCTGGAAAACTGCTGCGTGAAGTGCCGCACCAGGACCGGAATATCCCCCTGGCGTTCCCGCAAGGGCGGAACGTGGACAGGAAAAACATTCAAGCGAAAGAAGAGATCCGATCGGAACTTCTGCTCGCTCACCATCGCTTCTAGATCGCGGTTCGTCGCAGCAATCAAACGCGCATCTGTTCGAAGCGTGCGCGAGCTTCCCAGCCGCTCGAACTCCCTCTCTTGCAGCACGCGGAGCAGTTTGGTCTGCAATTCGAGAGGAATTTCTCCTATCTCGTCCAGAAAAATGGTCCCGCCATGGGCCACTTCGAAGCGCCCGATCCGCTGCGCGATTGCTCCTGTGAATGCGCCTTTTTCGTGTCCAAACAGCTCGCTTTCCAGCAAGCCCGTCGGAATGGCCGCGCAGTTGAGCTTGACGAAGGGCTTCGAGCGCCGCGGGCTCAAGTCATGAATGGCGCGCGCGATCAGTTCCTTTCCTGTACCCGTGTCTCCATAGATGAGCACGGTCGAGTCTGTCGGAGCGACCGTCTCCACTTGCTTCAGCACACGCCGCAGGGAGGCACTTTTTCCGACGATTTGTGCGAAATTCATTTCGCTACGGATTTCATCTTCGAGATAGAGCTTTTCCTGCGCGAGCTTGTCTTTCAGCTCTCGAATCTCCCAAAACGCAAGTGCATTCTCCACGGCAATAGCAACCTGATTTGCGATTTGGGTTAGAAACTCGAAATCGTCGCTGGTGAACGCATTGTCCTGATATTTGACCACACCGAATATCCCCAGCACGCGACCTCGGCTAACAAGAGGAAGGATGCAGACCGTTCCAACTTCGGCCTGTGCGGTGTCCTTCATTCCCAGCCGCCTCGCCTCCTGGACGCTGCCGCACCAGAGTTTGCCGGTGCGATAGACCGTTCCCGAGACATCTCCATCGATAGGGATAAGGCTCTCCTCGTGGACGGAGTCGTCAACGAAGGCAAAATCCAAGGCGTAGATCCGCAAGTGTGTGTTGTCGGTATCGGGGAGAGTTATGCCGACGCCATCGCAGCCCATAACCCGGCGCGTGCTCGCCACTACAGATCGAAGAACCTCCCGGAACTCGAGATTGGAAACCACATGATTGGTCAATTCAAGGAGAAGTCCAAGACGCTCGTTCTTCTTCAGCAACTGCTGCTGTGACTCTTGCGCTGCATCAAAATGCAGCGCATTGTCGAATGCGAGAGCGACCTGCTCAGCCACCACCGAAAGAAAGCGAACTTCGTCAGCGGTATAGACATCCGGAGTCTTACTGCCAAAGGTGAGCGTTCCGACTTTGCTGTGGGCTGTCGTTAGAGGGAGAGTGCACAGACATGGGACTCCGTACTTCTTCAAAATCTCTTGGAGTTTGGAAAATCGACCGTCAGGGGCCTCGAGCGAAGTGACCAACGACTCTTGGTTCTGGTAGACCCACCAAGCATCGGATTCCTCCATGGCCAGTTCGGGGTCCGCAGGGATAGCTGCTTCTGTTTTCGCGTCGACGAAATGCCGATGAAACGTATTCGATTTCTCGTCACGAATGGACACACCCAAATAATCAAACCGGACGACCTGGTGCAGTTCCCTCACCAGCGCCCTAAATAGGTCCTGTGGATCTCGATGCGTTCCGATAGCATTCGATACGCGGACGAGCGATTCGTATCGTGTGGCGGCTAAAAGCCGGGACCCGTCGGTGACTTCTTCCGTTCGCACCCGCAACCTCTCAGAGACTGCCCCTTGAAACTTGGATGTCGCAACTCCAGCGTAGGTTATAAACCGTAAAAGCGCCCATTTTCCATCCTCGGCCTAACGGAGAAGCTCCTCGTTCAACAAACATCTGCTGCGCTTTATCGTGGTGGTCTGTCGCCTCCAAATTGTACTGCGTCTCAGGCAACGTAGCTGCGAGGACTTCCAGATCGTTGCTCATGGTTCCGGGCACCGCCGTGTTAATTCTGAATTCCACCCCGTCTGATACACGACCTGGGCACAATTGGTACGTAGATCTGGGCGATTCGAATGGACCAATCAGTGGACGCCGTGTTCAAAGCGATTCGGTGTGCCTGAGGCTGGCGCTAGACACTTTGCCGGACTGCGCCGTCGAGGCCTAGAACTTGGCTCTGTGTCCCCGTCCGGTGGTGCCCTTCTCGTTATTGCGGGAGTGCCCAGTCGGGAGAAGTCCCTAGTCAGGATCGCTTATTTCCCCGGTTCCCACCCGAGGAGGGTTGGCAGGATTGACCACGTACTGCTGGTGGTCAACGGTGAACATCCTTCGGCCGTACATCTTCACTTCAACAGACGTCTCATCACGGCAAGGAAGCCAAAAACCATCAATTCTTTGATATTGCCGGACAAAGGCAGCTCGATTGATCCAAAAGGACGGTTTTTTAGCAGGGTGGCCGGCGATTCTCACAATCGCGAAGTCCTCGGCGTCGATCCATATTTTCCCCTCGAACAGATACTTCTCTTCGCGCTTCGGAGCGGCCTCGAGAACAAAGCAATGATACGGGCCGAGATCCTCTTCCCCGGCGAGCGTGAACGTATAGTTCGCGGTCGTGATCGCGGTATCATGATGCTCCCGGCCAGAAGATGTCTCGCTCTCGCTCTGCATCAGGCGATCAAACACCAGGTGACGCACGATCCCTGATCCTTCTTCAGAGGTCTTGTTGAACGTTTTCTTGTCGGGCGCCCGATACTCCACGCGGACCACCGCCTGCGCAGCCAATCTCCCGTCGGGGTTTCTGATCTCATACGTTCGGACTGCCAAGTAGCGCTGCAACTGCTCATTTCGTAAGCGGTTACGCTCAAGCATATTTGTGATGACCTCGTCGCCCGCCAGACCAGCAGGAGGCCTGTAGTTCGACAAAACTATCTCCTCCGTCGTGTGACCCGCGGAGCTTTGGCTTTCCGCAACTGGCGCCGCTGAAGCCGCTCCCAAGATAAGAGCGATCGCGAACACCCCTTCAATTCGTCTCAGGTGCCCGGCCATAACCTCTGAGTCCTCCTCTCGACAAATGTTCACTTCAGTCGTTGTGTGCCATATATTCAGTTCCCGAAACTAAGAAGGAAGCCATCCACGCGGCGCTGAAAACCATTGAACTTGCCAAAGAAAGGCGAGGCCTCGTTGTTGTAAACGTCGTGAAAATTGCCGTGATTTGTGAGATTGATCGAATAGAGGCCTACCCGGACTTTGTGCCGGCTCCCCTGCTCCGTGAAAGGCAGGTGCAGATGAAAGTCCCGATAAACCTGCGCGTCGAGCGAAAAGAATGTCGGAAAGCGCTGGCCATTCGGCAATCCTGCGTAATTCTGCAGCACGTCCACGTTGGAGTACGGAAAGCCGGTGTGCACGTCAACGACAGGACTCACTACCAGTGACCAAGGAAGTTCGAACATTCCCCAGCTGACCACACGATTGGGAACATCGGAAGGCAGAATGCCCGAAACGTTGGGGCGAATGACGGGTTGCTCGAATGGAAGGAAAATGCTGGAAACGGTATTCAGATCACCGCGTGCCCGGCTCCAGACGTAGGAAATATTCAGGTCGGCGTGCCGAACGGGTCGGAAATGTAGCGTGGCCTCGAACTCATGATAGTTTGCTGTGCCCGTATTAAAGAGGCCTAGCAGGCCATCACCTCCGAAAACACCCGGCGCGGGATTCACAATGAACAGATTGCGCGTCTGGCTATAAAGCCAGCTAACGCGAAGGGTCGCGGTAGGCCACAATTGCCGGTCGACTTCGATGTTCCCTACGAAACTGCGGGGACTGGAGTTGGGTGCGGACTGCACACGTGAAGAAAGAGGGCCGGCGCCATTTCCGACGTATGTGTTGTGATAGAGAATGGGCGTTCCTATGGGTTTTCCCGTCTCGTCAAAAAAGCTCACGGTGCGCGCCGGATTGCGAGCGAAGCTTGCCTCCAGTAAGGAAACGCGGTCGTAGAAAAGCCCTGCTCCGGCGCGAAAGATGGTTTTCTGATTTTTTCCAGGCGAATAGGCCACGCCAACGCGCGGCGCGAAGGCCGCAGCCCTTCCTACAGTCTCGTTGGTCAGGCGGCCACCCAGCGAGATCGCTAGGTGCTCGTTGAGCGTCCATTGGTCCTGGATGAACTCTTCTACATCCGTGGCCGAAGCTCTCAGCGGTCCGTTGCCCGTAAAACCGATCTCCTCTGCAAGCGTGCCGTCTTGCCTCAACAGTTGAACG
>WNFK01161778.1_pt1 | contig 11818 bp, 10 predicted proteins | sample 5400281 | NCBI WGS metagenome assembly WNFK01 (sample SAMN13153350, study PRJNA577476) | soil metagenome | isolation source: 20 cm soil on Douglas fir-dominated hillslope | place: USA:California | collected 2013-09-17
CCCGGCGGCCACATCCGTTCGACGCTGAAGTAAGAATAGCAAACATCGCCGGCGAGCGCGTAGGTGCCGGCGCTGGTCTCGACTTCGAGCCACTGGATTCCGAAGCTGTGCGTGTCTTTGGCCAGGCGGCATGTCACGCCTTCGCGCAGGACGTAGTCGCCTTCGAGAAGCGTGACGCGTCCTTGAGCGATTGCAGCGTCCAACGATTTAAAATTGTTGGCGTCGAGTGAGGAGAAAACCCAGCGGTCCTTGGTTACCCCGTCGCGACCATATTCCGCGATTACCTTCTTCCAGCTTTCGTACTCGTAGCGCTGCACGAAGATGCGCGCGTTGGGAAAAGCGTCGAGATTTCCGGCATGATCGAAATGCAGATGAGTCAGCACCAGTGTGTCGATCCCGACGGCGTCGATGCCATGACGCCGCAGCACCTCGTCGCTGCGCACGAAATCCTTGAAGCCTGGTCCGGTCATCGAGGCACCGGAGCTGAAGCCCGTATCGACCAGTACACGCTCACCATCGTTCGATTGCAGCAGCGAGAAGATCATCGGCACTTCAATATTGCCCTGATTGCTTGCCACCGGGGTGCCGCGCACGAAATCGAGCGGTAGCCGGCCTTCGGCGTACTGAAACGTCCAGATACTCCAGTCTTTCATTCCCCGTCTTTCCCTCGCGCTTGAACGCGCGCCTCATATACGTGTAGCTCCGCGCATTCAGCTTCCGAACAGGCCGATGTCATGCACCGGTCGTCCGGCGAGCAGCGTGGTCATCACCTTGGCCTCGGGGATACGGTCCTCGTCGATCGTCATGATGTCCTCGGACAGGATCGCGAGATCGGCGAGCTTACCGACTTCGATCGAACCGATGCGATGCTCCCAGAATGCGGCATAGGCCGCATTGTAGGTCATCAGGCGGAGCGCCTCGGCCCGCGTGATCTTCTGATGCGGCAGGCCGAACACATGGCCGGTCACGCCACCTTTGCGGGCCAGGCTCTGCCAGAACGTGAACAGCGGATCGAACGGCCTGCCGTCGGTCGATTGCGCGATCATGACGCCTGCGTCGATCCAGTCGCGAAGCGGAATCGAATTGGCGGACATCTCTTCGCCGAAGCAACGCAGATAGACCGTGTCGTAGTTCCACAGGAAGTTGGTCGTCGTCGTCGCGACCACGCCGAGACGGCGGCAAGATGCCATATTCTCGGGGCTCGGAAACTGGCAGTGCTCGATCGCCCAGCGCTTGCCGAGGATCGGGATCTGTCGGTTGATGGCCTCGAACATCGACAACACCTTGTCGATGGCGCCGCCGCCGGCGCATTGCACCTGGACGCGCAGATTGGCGCGCGCCGCCCGCAACAAGCCGTCGAGAAAAGCCTCGTCGGGCGTATGTTGGACGCCGGTCCAGGCGTAGCCGCGAGCACCGATATAGGGTTCACGCATCAGGCAAGCGCCGATCGCGGTGGCGCTGTCGAAGGAGTAGCCGAGCCCCCCGAAACGGAGCAGGTCGTCGCCAAAGCCTTGGCCTGCGGCGTAGAGCGCTGTCTCGTCGATCAGGGCCTGGCCCTGCTCGACGTTGAGAAAATACGGCTGCGGAAACGCGACGACGAAATAGGTACGCACCGAGAGCTTGCCCTGCCGCCACAGCTCGGTATAGGCCCTTTGCTGTGGCCGCGGGATGCCATGGCCTTCATAGATCGCGGTGACGCCGGCGCGATTGAACGCGTGCATACCGGCCTCGACGGCGCGGTTCATGTAGTCCTGATCCATGGGCGGGATCATTGGAAACAGCGCGCGCTTGCCACGGATCGTGCCATAAGTGTCGGGCATAGCCTTCGGGAAATTAAAGTCGCGAAAGATGCCAGTCGGCTCGCCGGCGCTGTCTTTGTCGATCTCGACGCCTGGGGGTGTTTCGGTCGAAGACGTGATGCCCGCGATTTTAATCGCCGCACTGTTGGCGATGCCGATGCCCGGCGCGATCAGTCCCGACGGCTCGATGAAAACAGGATTGCCTGGCGACACCTTGTCGAGATCGTAACGATTGGGCCAACGGCCCTCGCGCAAAACGCCTGGAAACGCAAAGAACTCCGGCTCGCTGGCTACCGGATTGCAGATGATCCATTCACCTGGTTTGCGTTGGCCGACCTCACGGCGCACGATGTCGAGCACCTCGTCGATCGACCGCACACCATCGAATGATGGCTTGAGAAAGCGAATGCCGACGCCGTCCATATGCGGATGGCCATCGACGAAACCGGGAAGAACCGCGCGTCCTTCGAGATCGATCCGGCGCGTGCCGGGGCCAGCGAGCGCAAGGACGTCTTGCGACGTACCGACGGCAACAATCTGGCCATTTTGGATCGCGACCGCTTCGACCACCGCGTCGCGGGCATCGACCGTGTAAATCCGTCCGCGATGAAGGACAGTGTCGGGATGGGTCATTCGAGCAACTTTGCCTGGGCAGAAGTGGAGGATGACGCGGCCCGCCCCATTCCGTCGGCCTGGCTTTTATTAGATCACGGTGTTATTTATGAAATCAATAGATTTTATGAAACAGATTGGCTATGATTTCACCGCGTGAAACGCAGCCGAGCGCACCCTGCGCCCGAGCGACTGCAAGCTGCCGCGTGCAGCGAACAGATCGCGGTGACGGACGGGCTAGGCAGCGATCCGGCGTCCTGGAATTCCCACCTGAGTTGAAAAATGGCACTGACAGCAACGAAGACCGAGGCCGTCGCCTCGCCCCTGAGCAACTTCATCGACGGCCGATTTGTCGCTACCGGGAGATCGACCTTCGAGAACCGCAATCCGGTCACCGGAGAGTTGGTCAATCTTGTCGCCGAGGCGGATGCGGCGATGGTCGACGACGCGGTCAAGGCGGCGCGACGCGCTCTCAAGGGGCCATGGGGCCGCATGAGCGAACAGGAACGCGCCGCGATCCTGCGCAAGGTTGCCGACGGCATCATGCGCCGCTTCGATGAGTTCCTGAAGGCTGAGATTCTCGACACCGGAAAGCCCGTGACCCTGGCGTCGCATATCGACATCCCGCGCGGCGCCGCCAATTTCAACGTGTTCGCGGATCAGGTGCTCACGCTGTCGACGGAAAGCTTCCGCATGGCAACGCCCGATGGCGCCGGCGCGCTGAACTACGCCATCCGCGTTCCACGCGGCGTCATTGCGGTGGTGTGCCCGTGGAATTTGCCGCTCCTGCTCATGACGTGGAAAGTCGCGCCGGCGCTCGCCTGCGGCAACACCGTTGTGGTGAAACCGTCCGAGGAAACGCCGACGACAGCGACACTGCTCGGCGAGATCATCAACGAAGCCGGCGTGCCACCCGGCGTCTACAACGTCGTGCATGGTTTCGGGCCCGGCAGCACTGGCGAATTCCTGACCCAACATCCCGGCGTGGACGGCATCACCTTCACCGGCGAAACCACCACCGGCAGCGCGATCATGATGGCTGCGGCCAATCACGTGCGCCCGGTATCGCTTGAACTCGGCGGCAAGAACGCCGCCGTGGTATTCGCGGATTGCAATCTCGACAAGGCGATCGAGGGCACGATGCGTTCGGTATTCGCCAATTGCGGCCAGGTCTGCCTCGGCACCGAGCGCGTCTATGTCGAGCGCGCCTTGTTCAATACGTTCGTCGATCGCCTGAAATCCGCCGCGGCGAACTTGCGCATGGGCGACCCGTTTGACAAGGCGACCACGATGGGCCCGCTGATCAGCCAGGAGCATCGGAAGAAGGTGCTGTCGTTCTACGACAGGGCCAAGGCCGAGGGCGCCAATGTCGTGCTTGGCGGCGGCGTGCCGTCACTCGATGCAACATTTCATGGTGGTTCGTTCGTGCAACCGACGATCTGGACCGGGCTTCCCGAAACCTCCACCGTGATCCGCGACGAGATCTTCGGACCCTGCTGCCACATCGCGCCGTTCGACAGCGAGGAAGAAGCTATCGCGCTCGCCAACGACAGCCCGTACGGATTGGCGACCTCGATCTGGACCGAGAATCTGACGCGGGCACACCGCGTCGCCGCGCAGATCGAAGTCGGCATCACCTGGGTGAACTCCTGGTTCCTTCGCGATCTTCGTACGCCCTTCGGCGGCTCGAAGCAGTCGGGCATCGGCCGCGAAGGCGGTGTTCACTCGATGGAATTCTACACCGAACTGCGCAACGTCTGCGTCAAACTCTGAGACGCCGCCGAACCGCGGCGTCAATTTGAACGGCGGCACAAAGCGGCGTAACGTTGCCCGAAGCCGATTGTTAACCGCCTTAGTCGGCAACCGTGTGCAAAGGAGACGGCCATGAAACAACTCCCGGTCCTGAAACTCCAGGAGATCACCAAAGAACTCGCCGAGACCGGCAAGCGCGTCAAGGTCTTGTGGCAAGAGCCCGGATCGCTGGCCTTCGTCGCCCGCGGCCGTGAATATCGCAGCGAGTTCCATATCAACGGCAGCGACGAAGTGACCTACATGATCAAGGGCACGATGAACCTGCATTATCGCACTCCGGAGGGCAAGGAGGAGATCGCGGTCATTCCGGAGGGTTCGACCAACTGGATGCCGCCGAACACGCCGCATTCGCCGCGTTTCCCACCGGACGCTTTCGCCTTGATCGTCGAACGCCAGCGGCACGAAGGGGAGATCGACAAGTTCCAGTGGTTCTGCCCGAAGTGCGACAATTTCCTCCACGAGGAGACCTTCGTCGTCAGCGACTATCGCGCTGATCCGGTGTCGCAGGCCTACAAGAATTTCTTCGAAAACGAAGACGCCCGCACCTGCAAGAAGTGTGGCAATGTGATGCCGAACGCGCTCGCTGAGGCGGCCACGATATCCGGTCGGTTGCCGGCCCGAAACCGGAACGAAAGGATAATGAGTTGCCTAAGACATACGTGACATCAGCCGCGGCGCCAACGACCGGCTTCACCGACCTGCAGAAGCCGCCGCCGATCGCGCAGGCCATTCGCTTCGGCAACATGCTGTTCGTGTCGGGACAAGGGCCGCTCGATCCGGCGACCAAGACTGTCGTCGAAGGCGACATCGAAGTTCAGACCCGCCGCACGCTCGACAATCTGCTGAGCGTTCTCGACGCCGGCGGCGCGACGCTCGCCAACGTCGTCAATATGCGCGTGATCCTGCGCGACGTCGCTGACTTCCCGCGCTTTAACGAAGTGTTCCGCACTTATTTCGAGCACGAGCGCGTCACGCGCACCTGCGTCGGTGGTACGCCCCACCGCAAGGGCGTCAATGTCGAGATCGATTGCGTCGCTATGTTCGACTAACAGGTTCCGGGCCGGACTGGTTGAAGCTCGTCCGGCCTCTTGATTCAGGCGATGCCCATATAGGCCTGCTGCACCATCGGATTGATCGAGAGCTCTTCCGTCGGTCCGATCAGGCTGACTCGGCCGGAATCGAGCACAATCCCTCGCCCCGTCAATTCGAACGCCGTGGCGACGTCCTGCTCCACGAGCAGCAGCGAAAGACCTTCCCGCTTGACCTTTTGCAGCGCCTCGCCGAGATGATCGACCATCTTCGGCGCCAGCCCGAGCGATAACTCGTCGATCATCAGCAATTTCGGTTTGCTCATGATGCCGCGCGCAATCGCGCACATCTGTTGCTCACCGCCCGACAGCGTGCCGGCAGCCTGATGACGACGCTCGGCAAGGATCGGAAACAGATCGAGCATGCGCTCGAGGTCGTGGCGAATATTGGCACGGTCAGTGCGCAAATAGGCGCCGGTCAAGAGATTATCGAGCACGCTCATCGGCCCAAATAGTCGACGGCCTTCCGGGACGTGAACGATCCCATGGGAAAGCACGTGCCTGGGCGACCGGTTGGTCAGATCTTGTCCCATGAACGCGATCTGCCCGGAGCGCACGCGCAGCAATCCGGACAGTGTTCGCAGCAGCGTGCTCTTGCCGGCGCCGTTTGCGCCGACGAGGCAGACCGCCTCACCTTCGTCGATATGAAAGTCGATACCCCAAAGGATCTGGATGTCGCCGTAACCCGACATCAGGTTTTTGACGCTGAGCAGCGGATCAGCCATGACGCACCATCTGCCGTTGGGCAAATTTCGAGCCGAGATACGCTTCAATCACGCGCGGATCCTTGATGACATCGGCGGCCGGATCGTCGGCGATCAGCTCTCCATGATGAAGAACGATGATGCGGCTGCACAGCCCGGTCACCACCTTGAGCAGATGCTCGATGATTACGATCGAGATGCCACGCGCCGCGATGGCGCGGATCAGATCGAGTGCCTGCCCGACTTCGGACGCATTGAGACCCGCATTGACCTCATCGAGCATCAAGATGTGCGGGCTCATCGCCAGGCTCTTGGCCAACTCGAGCCGCTTTCGGTTCGCCAGCGTTAGCTGCTCGGCTGGCTGGTCAGCCATCGCGGCGAGACCGGTGAATGTGAGATGCTCCATCGCAACGCTACGCGCCGCGTCCATGGAGCGGATGTTGGCGGCGAACATCGCGCCTGCCATCACGTTCTCGATGACGGTCATGCTCGGAAACGGCTGAACCACCTGAAACGTCCGCGCGATGCCCCGCGCCGAAATCTGAAACGGCTTCAGCCGCTCGATCCGTTCACCCTTGTGCACGACCATACCTGAGGTGGCGGGATGAACGCCGGTGATAATGTTGACGAGCGTGCTCTTGCCTGCACCGTTCGGTCCGATCAGGCCGACGATCTGACCAGGCTGAAGCGTCAGCGACACGTTACGGATGGCGTGAACCCCGCCGAATGAACGGCTCACATTCTTGAGCTCGAGAAGCGCGCTCATGCCGTGGCCGCCCTACGCCAGTAGTTCCGCAGATTGAAGGACGACAGCCCAGCCGGCAGGAATAGAATGAGGATCACGATCAACAAGCCAAGGACGCCGGTATGCAGTTCGAGCAGGTTGCGCCACACCAACTCGTCGAGCACGAGGAACGCGACGGCTCCGATGATCGGCCCGAACAAAGTGCCCATGCCGCCTAGCAGCGTCATCAAGATAGGTTTGATTGAGAACAGTACGTCATAGACATCGGTCGGCTCGATATAGCCAGTCCAGGAGGCATAGATCGCTCCAGCGATGGCAGCGAAGCCCCCCGACAATGAGAATGCGTAGATCTTGTAGCGGGTCGTGTTGATGCCGACGATATTGGCTGCATCCTCGTTCTGCTTGATGCAGGTCAGCCCGAAGCCGAACCGGCTATGGGCGACAATATAACTCGCCCCGAAAGTCACCGCTGCAAGGGCAAACATCGCGTAGAAGAAGAATTCAGCCAATGCCGACGGGCTCCAACCAAAAAACGGCAAATTCAGACCCATGCCACCGCCGGTCACGCTGGTCCAGCCATTCGTCAACTCTCGCAACACTTCGGTCACAACCAGAGTCGCGATGGCGAACGCGTGGCCGCGCAACCTGAGCAAGATCGCACCAAGCAACAACGCGAACAGCGTGCCAACGATGGCCGCGAATATCCAGGCAAGTGGGATCGGCAGTCCTCTCGATTGCAGCACCGCCCCGGCGTAGGCGCCAAGCCCGAAGAAGGCTGCCAGTCCGAACGACGGATAACCGGCAAAGCCGCCAATGAAATTCCACGCCATCGCCAATGTCGCATACATCAGCATGATGGTCGCAAGCCGGAGAATGTAGTTGTTGCCGAGAAGCGGCATCGCCAGAACGGCGAGCGCAATGACGATGGCAATCGCGAGCTGCAGACGGGACATCAGTAGCCCTTTACACCGAGAAGCCCATGCGGGCGAACCAAGAGCAGGATGATCAGCACAACGAACGCCAGTGTCAGAGCATATTCCGATCCGAACGCAATCGCGCCGAAGCTTTCAAGAAGACCAAAGATCAATCCGCCGAGGGCCGCACCAGGAACGCTGCCTACGCCGCCCAGGATGCAGATGACAAAGGCCTTGCTGAGAAACAGCGGTCCTGACAATGGCGAGACGGGAAATGAGACGCTGAGCAGGCTGCCGGCGGCGCCGGCGAGCGCGCCGCCCAGCGCAAAGGTAATGGCGTAAGTCTGCTTGACGTCGATGCCCATCAGCAAGGCGGCCTCGCGATCGAACCGCACGGCCACGATCGCGCGGCCGATCGAGGTCAACCGCAGGCACAGCCAGAGTGCAAGGATCAGCAGAAAGGCGAGGACCGCCGACAGCGCCCGGTCGAGCGGGATGAAGACATTGCCGATCTCGGCGACGCCAAGCGAGTGTTCGAGGATCACTTTGCGATAATTGGCGGAGAACCCTACCAGCATCGCATTGTTCATCATCAATTCGAGCCCAAAGGTGAGGATCAGCGTCACCAGCACCGACTGAGCAACGACACGATTGATGATCGAGAGCTGGACCACATAGCCGAGCGCGCCGAGCGCAATCGCCGATGTGATGACCGAGACGAAGGGAGGAATGCCCAGCAGATTGTAGGAGAACAACGCGATATAGGCGCCCAGCACGATGAAGGAGCCGTGCAGCAGATTGATGATGCTGAGCACGCCCCAGACGAGCGAGAAGCCGGCCGCGATGCATGCATAGAGGCCGCCAAGAATGAGGCCGTTCGCGAGATACTGAAAAAAGATCATGGGCTGCGGCTCGTTTGAGGTTATCCAGCTGCGAAGGACGACGCCGATACTGGCGGGGATCCTTCGCGGTTGGAGCGTTGTCGCATCGACCTCGGTTTACTTCTTGTCGAAACGCAATTCGCTCTGCTTGATGTCAGCCGGAAGAACAACGACAGGCTTGCCGCCCTGGACCTGGATCGCCGGCGGCTTCAGCGACGAAATCTGACCGGTCGGGCCGAATTTGATGTGGCCGTAGAACGTGTCGGTATCCATCGTCGCCAGCCGATCGCGGACCTTCGCCTTGTCGACTGAGCCCGCCTTGTTAACGGCGATTGCGAGCACTGCGCCGCAGGCCGCGGCCGAGGCAACCGAATAGTCGGGATAGATGTTGTTGTAAGTCTTGCGGAACAGTTGTTCGAAATTCTCCGCCGAGCCGAACACGTCCTCGCCCTTGAACTTGGCCGCGACGTCCCACCAGGTGGAGGTAACGACGTTCTCCGCGAGCTTGCCGGTGTTTTCGATGAATTCAGGCGTGCTCGGCCCGACCAGCATCGTCACCAACTGCGTTTTGACGCCTTGCTCCTGCATCTGCTTGCGGATCAGGATCATGTCGTTGACGTAGCCTGTCGCGTAAATCCAGTCCGGCTGCGCGGCGCGGATCTGTGTCAGTGCCGATCCAAAATCGACAGTGCCAATCGGAAATTTCTGATCGGAGACGATCTCGAGCCCCTTGCTCTTGGCGTAGGTCGACAATTCCTCGGCGATCGCAAGCGGGAACAGGTCGTTACGGGCCAGCACGGCGACCTTCTTCACGGTCGGGTTCTTCTCCTGGACCAGGTCGACCAGCGGCTGGACCACCGTGCTGTTCGGTGTGTACATGCCGAACAGGTATTTGAAACCTTGATCATAGACCTGGGCGGACGCAGCCTGAGCCGCGATCATCGGCACGCCGTATTTCTCGCTCACGGCGCTCACAGCCTTGGTTGCGCCCGACCCGAACGGGGCGAAGAGCGCATCGACCTTGCCCTCGGTGATCATCAATTCCGCCGACTGCACAGCGCGAGGCGTATTGGACTGATAGTCGGAATAGGTGATTTCGACTTTGTAGGTGTCGTCGCCGGCCTTGATGCCGCCGGCCTCGTTCTGGGTTTTCGCCCACAGATCGTATCCCGACTTCATTCTCAGGCCTTCCGGCGACAGCGCGCCGGTGAGAGGCAACGGCGCGCCGATCTTATAGATCTTGTCGGCTGCGTCGGCGCTATGCCATGTTGCAAGGATACTCGTAACGGCGACCGCAATCACTGCGCTTAATGTCTTCAGACTATCCATTCGTCATCTCCGACGTTTGAGCTCGTTTTCATTGAAACGTATCAAGATGGCGTGCCGTACACCCAGCGTCCGCCAACCATGGTCGCGGTGCAACTGATATCGAGCAGACCCTCGGCCGTTGCGGTCAGCGGATTGCCCGATAGCACGGCAAGGTCGGCGTAGTAGCCCGGCAGCAGCGGCCCCTTGCGGTCCTCTTCAAAGGTCAGCCATGAGCCATTGACGGTAAGAAGCCGCAGCGCCGTTTCATTCGACACCGAACCGCCCGGCCCCATCACGCGGCCGGTTCTGCGATCCTTGCGCGCGATCATCGTCCACATGCAGAACAGGGGATCGTTCGGCACGGCGTCGGTCGCAGCCGACACCGGCACGCCCAGTTCGACGAGCGCCTTCGCCGGCGACAACAAATCGAGCTGTTGTTCGTCGAGGTCAGCGAATGGCCTCGCCACCTTCCAAAGATAGTGAGCCGGAATGAGTGTGACGGCGACGCCCATCGCCTTGATCGCCTGAAGATCGCGCGGATTCGACTTGCTGATGTGTTCGATCACCCAGCGTCGTTGTCCAATCGGATAGCGCTTGGCGACACGCTCGAGGATAGGAACCACCTCATGCAGCTTGTCGGACGCCAGCGTATGCAAGCGCAAACCATATTTGCCCGCCAGCATGCAGATCTCTTCGTAATCGGCCGGCGAATTGACATTCGGTAAACCGCCACCCCAACCGATGTCCCCCATGTTTTTTCTGAGCAGATCATTGAACTGCAGATTGCCGCCATAGCCGACAAACACGCCGGAGATCTTCAGCATGTCGTCGCCGAAGCCCTGACCTCGCGCCCACGGCATCCAGTGGCGCATCGCGTATTCCGCTTCCGACGTCCCGAGCCATGCCGGGCTGAGCACCAGGCCGCTCCGCAGCGACAGTTCCTTGCGCTCCCATAGTTCGCGAAATGACGCCACGACTTCGGGCGCACAACCGTGTCCCTCGTAGACGCTGGTCGTCCCCTTCTCGTGATACATCGGCAATGAGCGGCGCAGGCCCTCGATGCGGTCGTCGAGCGTGAACCGCGGTGTCAGCGGAAGCAGATCCGGCTCCGCCATGCGCATGTAATTGCGCTCGATAATGATGCCGGTCGGCTCGCCGGATGCATCGTGGAGAATCTCGACGCCGTCGACGCGCGGCTTGGTGGTCCGATCGATCCCGTTCAGTTTCAGCGCAAGACTGTTCAGAATCATGAAGCACGGCGGCTCACCCCAAAAGCCGCTCGGACTTGTGATGTAGACCGGATGATCGGGCGCGACACTGTCGAGATCGCGCCTGTTGGGGAGACGGCCCTCGGCCAGCGATTTGTCCGCCCCCCAGTAATAAGGCGGTTCGCCGATCGGCATCGTCACCACCCATTCGCCTTGGGGCGTCCCGACAACGAGCGCACGGATGCGATCGAGGATGTCCTTGATGGATCGCGCACCCTGCAGCGAGGGCCGGATGGTCTTCAATCCCAGACTGTCCGAATGCGCGTGGGTATCGTTGAAGCCGGGAATGATGGTGTTGGCACCGAAATCATGCATGCGGGTGCCACTTCCGCGCAGCTGCATGACGTCATCGCGGCGGCCGGCAAAGAGAATGCGGCCATCGGCGACTGCAACGGCATCGGCCTGTGTGTTTGCCGCGTCGAGCGTCAACACATTGCCAAGCAAGATGCAGTCGGCCGTTCCGCCCTTATATGTCATCGCATCTTCCGGCGCACCATTTGGAGCCCAACGCCCCAATTCCAAATTCATAAAAACATGTACTTTTTATAATTTTATTCTTCTGTCGTCAAATGTATAGAATATTATCCGACTTCTAGTCGCGCCGCTTCTGCCGCTATTGCGGGCAATACCCCGCGAAGAATTAGTCATTATGCTTGCGCGTAATGCACGGCAGAAGCGGCGGGACCA
>WNFK01018935.1_pt2 | contig 11816 bp, 10 predicted proteins | sample 5400281 | NCBI WGS metagenome assembly WNFK01 (sample SAMN13153350, study PRJNA577476) | soil metagenome | isolation source: 20 cm soil on Douglas fir-dominated hillslope | place: USA:California | collected 2013-09-17
CCGCCTCGCCGAGCCGGTGCAGGAGCGCTGGGACGAACAGGACCGAGGCGCGGAACTGCCTGGTTATGTCGGCGGGAAGTATCGGGCTGGTCAACTCCGAAGCGTCGACCACCAGCGTCCGTTCCACTTCATGGAACTTCACCATCGCACCGACCGCCTGGGCGAGCTCGACGGCGCGGCGGACGTCCTCGATTACGGGAACATTCCGCAGCACGGTGCGTCCCTTCTCGGCGAGAAGGGACGCGGCGATCATCTTGAGGGCCGCGTTCTTGGCACCCTGGACGAAAACGGTTCCCTGGAGAGGGCTGCCGCCGACGACGCGGTAGCGGGTCTGGTGACCGCTGCTCATGAGGCTGGAACTCCTGTCCCTGGGGGGTGGGACATCATTATCCCGGCTCGAGGCATATGCTCTGCCCTGATACGGCAAGCTCTCGACCGGAGCTGACATCACCGTTCCGGCCGTCTCGCGCGTAGTCCAGTATTCCACTGCTGGCCGACCCCCCGGACGATGACGACGCCGATACATAAGGTAACTGACTCCGTACTACCCGTAACTGGCGGGCCTGCCTGCCTTACCTTCCTAATCGGGCCAGGTCAGACCGGTGATCCGCTCGTATGCCTGCATGTATCTTTCCCTTGTTCGCTCGATTACACGGTCGGGAAGCGGGGGCGGCGGCTGTCTGGAGTTGGGGTCCCAGCTAGATTCCGGCGAGAGGAGCCAATCTCGCACGTACTGCTTGTCGAAGGAGGGCTGGCTTCGCCCGGGCCGCCATTGATCGGCCGGCCAAAACCTCGATGAGTCCGGCGTGAGCACCTCGTCGCCGAGCACGAGGGTTTCGTGGGCGTCAAATCCGAGCTCGATTTTGGTATCGGCCACGATGATCCCCCGCTCGGCCGCCAGCCGCGCTCCTCGCTCGTAAACGGCGATCGTGATCCGGCGCAGCTCAGCGGCCAGCTCGGCGCCCGCCGACCTGGCCAGCTCGGCGAATGTAATGTTCTCGTCATGCGCGCCGCGCGGCGCCTTCGTGGCTGGGGTGAAGATGGGCTCGGGCAGTCGCGACCCCTCTTCGAGCCCGTCAGGCAGCGCGATCCCGCAGACCCGGCCGTCTCGCCGGTATTCGGTCAGGCCCGACCCGGCAAGGTAACCGCGGGCCACGCATTCGGCCTGAACCATTCGCAGCGGCCGGACCGCCATCGCCCGGCCGGCGAACTCCGGGGGGACCGGAACGTCGGCCGGAGCCTGGACGAGGTGATTGGGCACCAGGTCGGCCAGCCGCTCGAACCACCACAACGAAAGCTTGGTCAAAACCTTGCCCTTGTCGGGGATAGTCGTGTCGAGCACAAAGTCGAAAGCGGAAATCCGGTCGGTCGCCACCAGAAGTAGCAAACCGCCGTCCGTCTGGTATAGCTCCCGGACCTTGCCCGAGTACAGATGCTTCAGCATTCCCGCGGCACTGCCATGGCAGGGTCAAGCTTTTCCAGGCGGTCGAAGACCACGCCGAGCCTGGCGACGTATCGCTCCGGCCGGAAGACCTCGTCAAGCCGTGCCTCGTCAATGCGCCGGTCCAGCCTGGCCGCGCGGGCGGCGAGCGTCTCGCGGAATGGCCTGCCAGTCTCCCAGGTCGCCATGGCGGCCTGCTGGACGAGCGAGTACGCGTCCTCGCGCGGCATTCCCTCCTCGACCAGTTCGAGCAGCACCGCCGACGAGTAGATCAGCCCGCCGGTCGCTTCGAGGTTCGCGCGCATCCTGGCGGCGTCCACCTCCAGGCTGGTGATCAGGCCCGTTGTCTGCTCGAGCAAATAATCGGTGGCGATCGAGGCGTCCGGGAGCGCGACCCGCTCGGCCGAGGAATGCGAGATATCGCGTTCGTGCCACAGCGGTATGCCCTCGAGCACGGGCACGATCTGCGCGCGCACGATCCTCGCCAGGCCGCTGATCCGCTCGGACCGCACCGGGTTCTTCTTGTGCGGCATCGCCGACGAGCCCTTCTGGCCTGCGGTGAAAGCCTCCGATAGCTCCCTGACCTCGGTGCGCTGGCCATGCCTGACCTCGAGCGCGACCGCCTCGCAGACCGACGCGATGATGGCGAGCACGCTGACCCACTCGGAGATCCCGTCTCGCAGCACGACCTGGGTCGCGACATCGGCAGGGCGGAGCCCCAGCCTATCCATGACGGTGGCCTCGATGGCCGGGTCGATGCTGGAATAGGTTCCGACCGGTCCTGACAGCTTGCCGACGGCTACTGCCGTCCTGGCCCGGCGCAGCCGCTCGCGGCAGCGCGCCATCGCGAACGCGAAATCGGCGACCCGGTGACCCCACACGTCGGGCTCGGCGTGAATGCCGTGCGTGCGCCCCGGGCGCAGCGTGCCGCGATGCGCGAGTGCGTGCTCCCGCAACGCCGCCGTGAGGGCGGCAGCCCTGCCGATCAGCAGGTCGGTCGCCTCGGTGAGCTGCAGCGCGAGCGCCGTGTCGAGCAGGTCAGAGGAGGTCATGCCGAAATGGACGTAAGCGGCCGCCTCGCGCGGCGTCGTGTTGTCGGCCCAGGCGGTGAGGAAGGCGATCACGTCGTGGTTCGTGACAGCCTCGATCGCGGCGACCGCCTCAGGCGTTGGCGGCGGAGCGGCCCGGACTGGCCCGACGCTCCTGGCGGGAACTATTCCAGCCGCCGCGTTCGCCTCGAGGACGAGGGTTTCGACCCGGCACCACAGCTCGTACTTGTGCGCCTCGCTCCAGACCCGGCCCATCTCGGGCAGCGTGTAACGCTCGATCACGGACTCATTCTCCCGCAGCCTGATCGGGGGTGACGTCAGGCCTGGCGGGACCGCCGCCCTGGCCGCGGGCTTCGGTCACGAGCATGACGACAAGGCCGGCCGTCATCAGGCCGAGCTGTGCCTCGATCGCGACGAGGGCGCCGAGCGGAACGGTAGCCAGCGCCAAGATCGCGGCAGCGAGCCGGAGCCGGGTCGGCCCGGTACCCAGCGCGGCCCTGAACGCCGCCGTCCCGCCGATGAACGCAGCTGCGCCGATACCCAGGGCTAGCGCGGCCGGCAGGCTATGACCGATCGCATCGGTCACGGCGGCGGCGTGGTGGACCGCCTCCGGCCCGCTGCTGCCGGCGGCCCGGCGGACCGCCTCGGTCACGCCCGCGGCGGCGAATCGACGGCGGCCCACATGGCCTGCTCGCCACGCTCGTCGTCGCCGCTGCCGAAGTACATCCACCACAGCGCGACGGACAGTGCGAGCCCGGCCACCGAGGCGATGACGAGGTTGATGCCGACGCGCAGCCCGATCGCTCCCAGCCCGATCGCTGCGACCGATTCGCCGATCGCGACGATGACGAGCGCGCCGTGGCGCTCGGCGAAGTGGCCAGGACGGATCTCGAACCGGCCGCCCAGCCTGACGACCAGCGGCGCGCCGGCCTGGATCACCAGCGCGGCCACCCAGAGCGCGTATCTGGCGATGCCGCTGGTGAACCCGGCCGCGATCACCAGCAGCGCTGACGTCACGTTGAACGGCGCGATCCGCCAGATCTGCCTGTTCACCCGGGCGTAGAGGACGGCGTGCACGAGCACGACAAGCAGATAGCCGAGCCCGAATGCGACGCCGTCACCCCCGAACGCCTGCGGGATGGCCAGCCCGACGATCAGGAAGCCGGTCATGCCGAAGACGAGCAGCAGCCGTTCTGGGTTGCGCGCGGGAGACCGCGTGTTCGTCAGCCAGGCGTATCCGCCGTACATCCACCAGAGCAGCCCGAAGATCAGCAGGACTCGCAGCACGCTGGTGGCCCAAACGTGGGTTTTTCCTGGGGTGAGGACGACGGCGAGCTGGGTCAGCGTGAACGCGAAGATCAGGTCGAAGAAGAGCTCGAGCGTGGTGACCCGGATCGGCTGGTCGCCGGCGTGCTCGGTGGCTGGCGTCGTATCGTCGCCCTGGAGCGCCTCTGGCTCGCTGCCGGTCATCCGGCCGCCGGGGCGGCCGGACGCTGCTGAGCGGCGATGTCGGTGCGATACCAGCCGCCGCGGAGGCGCACCAGGGCGGCGGCCGCGTAGGCCGCCGCCCTGGCCTCGGCGGTGTCCTGACCGAACCCGACAACGTTGAGCACCCGCCCCCCGGCGGACCTGAGAGTTCCGGCTTGCATGACCGTGCCTGCGTGCAACAGGTACGCGCCGGGAATTTGTTGCGCCTCATCGATGCCTTCGATCCGATCGCCGGTCACCGGCCGAGCCGGGTAGCCTTCGGCGGCGATGACGACGGTGACGGCGGCGCCGGCTGACCAGCGCGGCTGGCTCGCCCGCGGCAGGTCGCCGTCGGCGGCGGCAGCAAGCAGGCCAGCCAGCGGGGTGGCCAGGCGGTCGAGCACGACCTGGGTCTCGGGGTCGCCGAACCGGGCGTTGAACTCGATCACCTTGATCCCGCCGCTGGTCAGGGCCAGGCCGGCGTACAGCAGGCCGCGGTAGGGCGTGCCGCGGCGGCTCAGCTCGGCAATGGCCGGATCGATTACCTCTGCGACCGTCCGTTCGGCCAGGTCGGCGGGCGCCCACGGCAGCGGCGCGTAGGCGCCCATCCCGCCGGTATTGGGACCGGTGTCGCCCTCGCGGGCGCGCTTGAAGTCCTGTGCCGGGAGCAGCGGGACCGCGCGCAAGCCGTCGGCGAGCGCGAACACCGAGACCTCGGGGCCGGCCAGGAACTCCTCGATGACCACCCGGCCGCAGGCCCTGGCGTGCTCGGCCGCCGCGCGGCGATCGTTAGTGACCACGACGCCCTTGCCGGCCGCCAGGCCATCGGCCTTGACGACGTACGGTGCGCCGAACTCATCAAGCGCCTGGCCGACTTCTGCTTCCGATTGGCAGGTGCGGGCGGCGGCGGTCGGGATGCCGGACGCGAGCATGATCTGCTTGGCGACTGACTTGGAGCCCTCAATCATGGCGGCTGCGCGATCGGGGCCGAAGCAGCTGAAGCCGGCCTCGCGCAAGGCGTCGCCCACGCCGGCCATCAGCGGGGCCTCAGGTCCGACCACGACCAGGTCGGCGGCGATCTGTCTGGCCAGCGCGGTAACGGCCGCCGGGTCTGTAAGCGAGACCTGATGCAGCTCAGCGTGCCGGGCGATGCCGGGATTACCCGGTGCCGCGTGCAGTTCGGCCACGTCGCTGTCCCTGGCCAGGGCACGCGCCAGTGCGTGCTCGCGGCCCCCTGAGCCCAGTAGCAGAACGCGCACGCGGCGAGCCTAACCCGCCGGCCTGGCCCCCGCGGCCGAGCAAGGCCCGGTTCGCCCTGGTTCGGCGTTACCGCGCCGCAGTCAGATCAGCTCGCGCAGCTGCAAGGTCTGGTCGCGCCGCGGGCCGACCCCGACCGCGGCGATCGGGGCACCGATCATGTCCTGCAGGGCAAGCACGTAGGCGCGTGCGTTGGCGGGCAGATCCGACAGTTGCCTGCCGTGCGAGATGTCCTGCCACCAGCCGTCGAGGTACTCGTAGACCGGCTTGGCGTGGTGGAACTCCGTCTGCGTCATCGGAACCTCGTCGCGGACGACGCCGTCTATCTCGTAGCCGACGCAAACCGGAACTTTCTCCAGCCCCGAGAGCACGTCGAGCTTGGTGATGAAGTCGGCGCGGCCTTCCCGTGGTCACGCCGTATTCCCCGCCGGCCTTGCGCAGCCACTCGCCCTGTTCGTCGGTCAGTTCGGTCGGGAACGGCCCGGCGCCGACTCTGGTCGTGTAGGCCTTGAGGATGCCCAGGATCCTGCTGATCCTGGTGGGCCCGACCCCCGAGCCGACGCTGGCGCCGCCGGCCGTGGGCGACGACGAGGTCACGAACGGGTACGTGCCGTGATCGACGTCGAGCAGGGTTGCCTGCGCGCCCTCGAGGAGGACGACCTTGCCGTCGTCGAGTGCCCTGTTCAAGATCAGGCTGGTGTCAGCCACGTGACGAGCGAGCCGGTTGCCGTAACCGACGTACTCCTCGCAGACCGCCTGAGCGTCGATGCCGCGCCGGTTATAGACCTTGGTTAGTACCTGGTTCTTCTCCCGGAGCACGAGCTCCAGCTTCTGGCGCAGGATCGCCGGGTCGAATAGGTCCTGGACCCTGATTCCGACCCGGGCTGCCTTGTCGGCATAGGTGGGCCCGATGCCGCGCCCGGTCGTGCCGATCCTGGCACTGCCCAGGTATCGCTCGGTCACCTTGTCCAGCGCGACGTGGTGCGGCATGATCAGGTGCGCGTTGGCGGAGATCAGCAGCCGCTCGCAGGAGACCCCCCGGGCTTCGATCCCGTCGATCTCATCGATCAGCACCGCCGGGTCGATGACGACTCCGTTGCCGATGACCGGCGTCGCGTGTTCGGACAGGACTCCGGAAGGCAGCAAGTGCAGCGCGTAGCTCTCGTCGCCGATGACGACGGTGTGCCCGGCGTTGTTGCCGCCCTGGTACCTGACGACGTAGTCCACGCTGTCGCCGAGCAAGTCGGTCGCTTTGCCCTTGCCCTCATCGCCCCACTGGGCGCCAACAATCACGATGGCGGGCATGGGTACAGGCTAGCGAGCGGGCCATCCGGGGCCGGGGAACCGGGTTCGATCTTCCGGCCGCGTGATGCGCCCGTCGCAGCCGACGGCGGGTCGGCAGGGAAAGGACCAGCTATCCGGCGCCGACCGCCGGTTGGCCGGGAAGCGACCGGCCCTCGGTCGCCGACGGCCGGAGCGATCTGCCAGCCCACGGGCGCTACTTCCCCTCGAGCGCCTCGGCCGCGGTTGGGCTCGAGTCACGCAGGAACTCCCTGATCCGCTTGACCTCGTCCTCCTCGCCGATCGCGGCGGCCGCCGCGCCGAGAAGATGAAGGGCGCGCAGGAAGCCCCGGTTGGGCTCGTGCTCCCAGGGAATCGGGCCATAACCCCGCCAGCCCGACCGGCGGAGAAGGTCGAGGCCGCGGTGATAGCCCGTTCTGGCGTAGGCGTAGGCCGCGACCGGGTCGCTGGCCAGCGCCCGCTCGGCCAAGGCGGCCCACGCGGCGGTGTAGGCGGGGAACCGCGCGGCGACCGACGACGGGTCTTCGCCGTCGGCCAGCGCCCGGGCCGCCTCGGTGTTCTCGGGCAGGTACGTGGGCGGCGGCGTGGGCTCAGCCAGCAGGCTCTCGTGTGTCATGCCCCTATCCTGCCGCCTGCCGGGGTGGCCAAAGAACTCCGCACGGATTGGGTGACCACAAATCGGGCGAGTCGGGCGCTGCGGTGACTGAAAGCCGTCTGATGTCACTAGCGGGTGCCATGCTGGCCGACGTGAGCCGATCCCAACTGCCCGAATCAGGCCGATTCGTCGGTATCACCACCACCGCTGAACTCGCGGCAGCTGGTATCACGGACGCCAAAATCAGAACACTGGTCAGACGCGGCGTTCTGACGCCTGTCTGCCGGGGGGCTTGGGCTCGTGCGGATCTGGCTGGCCGCGCGAAGGCTAAAGGAGCGCGGGGCGAACGGCTGTTATCGATTGCGGCGGCCGTCGCGTTAGCCGGGCACCGAGCGGTAGCAAGTCACCATGATGCCGCCGTTGTACATGGGCTGGCCTTGCTTGACGCCCCACCGGCGGGCGTCTTCGCGGTCAGCCGGCCACCTGAATCGCCCGGCAGCCGAACTGGCCGCCCTGGCGTGAGGATGCACAAGCTGCCACTTCCGGCCCGGCACGTGACGATCAGAAACGGGATTCCCGTCACTACTGTGGCCAGGACAGTGATCGACTTGGCAAGGACCTTCCCATTCAGGGCGGGCGTCGTCGTCGCTGATTCAGCGCTGCGCGCGTCCCAGACGTCCAGGGCGGACCTCCAGCGCGTGATCTGGGACTGCTTCCGATGGCCGGGCATTCAGAAAGCCAGGAGGGTGGTCGCCTTCGGCGATCCACTGAGCGAGTCGCCGTTCGAGTCGATCGCAAGGGTTGCGTTCCGCGACGGCGGGCTGCCGCCACCGATGCTGCAGGTGTGGATCATGGGCAACGTCGGCGCGATCGGCCGCGTTGACTTCCTGTGGGACGAGTACCGGACGATCGCCGAGGCTGACGGGGCGATCAAGTACGCCGACCCAGACCGTGCCAGGCAGCAACTGAGGCGCGACGCAGAGCTGCGACGCGCCGGGTATGAGGTTGTTCACTTCACCTGGCGCGACCTGGCCGCCGCGCCCGACCAGGTCATTCAGTGGATCCGAGCAGCGTTCGGCCGCTCGGCAAGACTGGCGATGCCGCGAGGAGGTCAGGCCGGGTAGCGGAGCCGTCGCGTCCGTCGCGAGGGCCGAATACCTCGAGCGCCTCGGCGTCGCCGGCGGTCGACCTGACGAAGTACTCGGCCCACTCCCGCACGTCCGGGTAGCTGGACTCGGCCACGACGCGATCGCGTGCCCGGTCGAGGTCGAACTCGGTGACCCGGAGATCGGTTCCTGGCCCAAGCATCGCCCAGTGCGCGCCCGCCCCGCCATACGGCATTCCGATGCTGCCCGGGTTGACCACGAGCCGCCGGTGCGCGAGCCGGGCAAACGGCATGTGAGTGTGGCCGCACACCACGGCGCGGACGGAGTCGTCCAGGCCGCTGAAGACCTCGGCCCACCGGCCGAGCCGGGAGTCAACGAGCACGACCTCCTCATCGTCCCGCGGCGTCGCATGGCAGAAGACGACCGAACCGAGCCCGCTGATCTCGACAGTCGCCGACAGCGGCAGCCCGGCAAGCAGATCCACCTGGTCGTCGCGCAATTGCTCGGCGGCCCATGGGGACAGCCCGTCGGGGACAGCGGGGCTCTTCCCCTTCCGGCACTCGACAAGCACCCGGTCGGCGTTGCCGCGGATCCAGACCGCGCGCTCTCCGAGCCCGGACAGCACGTCGAGGGTCTCGGCCGGCTGCGGGCCGGTCGCCAGATCCCCGGTGAGCGCGATCAGGTCGGCCGCGGCGACGTCGGGCTCGGCGAGCACGGCCTCGAGCGCCGGGAGCACGCCGTGTATGTCGGACAGAACCGCGACCCGCACGCAGCGGCCCGGCCTAGCCGAGTTTCTTGCCTGCCGAGAGCAGGTCCTCGCAGGCGCGGACGACCCGGGCCGCCATCGAGGCCTCGCCGGCCTTTCCCCACGAGCGCGGATCGTAGGCCTTCTTGTTACCCACACCACCGTCGACCTTCAGCACGCCGTCGTAGTTGACGAACATGTGACCGGCCACGGGGCGGGTGAACGCGTACTGGGTGTCGGTGTCGACGTTCATCTTCACCACGCCGTAGGAGATGGCCTCGCGGATCTCCTCGAGCGCCGAGCCCGAGCCGCCGTGGAACACCAGGTAGAACGGCGCCGGCTGGCCATAGGCAGCACCCACGGCGTCCTGGATCTCCTTCAGGATCGACGGCCTGAGCTTGACGTGCCCCGGCTGGTAGACCCCGTGCACGTTGCCGAACGTCGCGGCGAGAATGTACCGGCCCCGCTCACCGAGCCCGAGCGCCTTGGCGGTTTCGAGCGCGTCTTCCGGCGTGCTGTACAGCTTCTCGGTCTTGGCGCTGGCGCACTCGGCCAGCAGTTCGGCCGCGATCCGCATGTTCTCATCGAGCGGCACAGCCGAGCCGTCCCACATGTGCGACTGGAACAGCGGCTGCTCGCCGCGGGCGACGCGCTCCTTAGAGATCTGGATCAGCGGCCGCATGTATTTGTCGAGCTTGTCCTTGGGGCAGTGGTCGGTATGCAGGGCGACGTTGACCGGATACTTGGCGGCGACAGTATGCGCGAACTCAGCCAGCGCGACAGCCCCGGTCACCATGTCCTTGACCGACCCGGACAGGTACTCAGCGCCGCCCGTCGACACCTGGACGATGCCGTCACTGCCGGCGTCCGCGAATCCTGCCAGCGCGGCATTGAGCGTCTGACTGGATGTCACGTTGATCGACGGGTAGGCGAAACCTTGCTCCTTCGCGCGGTCGAGCATCTGCGCGTAGATCTCCGGTGTCGCAATAGGCATGTCAGCCGCTCCCTCTGCTCGGGTCTGCGCCCCCAGTATCTCGCTATCCCGGCCCAGGGGCAGCAGGTGCCCGCCCGATGCGGCAGGTGGTCACGCCTGCCGGGCGGGGCTGCTAAGGCCGGGTAGGGCCTGGTGACCCCGCGCCCTGCCGACCAGTGGCGTAGGCCGTCTTGGGTTAGCCCAAACCGAGTTCGGCGAGGTCGAACGCGGCGCGATACGTCAGTCCGCGCTCCTCGATCATCGGCCGCGCTCCCCGGTCGACGACCACGGCGACGCCGACGACTTCGGCGCCTGCCTCGGTCAGCGCGTCGATAGCGGTCAGGACCGACTTGCCGGTCGTTGATGTGTCCTCCACCGCAAGCACAGGCAGCCCGGCGACGTCCGGACCTTCTATCCTGCGCTGCAGGCCGTGCGGCTTGCCCTCCTTGCGCACGATGAATGCGTTCAGTGGCCTGCCTCGCTCCGCAGCGGCGTGCATCATCGCAGCCGCGACGGGGTCCGCGCCCAGGGTGAGGCCGCCGACTGCGGCAAAAGCCAGGCCGTCAACAAGGTCAAGCATGACCCGGCCGGCCAGCCGAGCCGCGGCTCCGTCAAGCAGCACCCGCCGCAGGTCCACGTACCAGTCAGCCTGCTGACCAGACGACAACGTCACGGCTCCGTGGATGACCGCCTTCGCCTTGATCTGGTCGAGCAGTTCGCTCCTGTCGCTCACGGCTCAGAGCGTAACCGCAGCGTCAGCCGCGCCATGCGGCCGGGCGAGGTGTCCCCTCAGTCACATGAATCGCGGTAGGCCTTCGGCGTCGCACTCGGACTGGTAACGTCATACCAGTACATTCCGGCCGACATTGCTGTGCGTCCGAACCGGTCTGGTTGGCCGCGATCATGCGGAGATCATCCGGAACGGAGCGCTGCGATTGCGCCAGCCGAATTGCCAGCAGAACGCCAGCCGTGCTGTTTAGCCAGACCGTCCTGCCAGGCCTGTGATCTGCGCTATAGGTCACGAAGGCCGCAAGGCGCTGGTAACGTCTCGCGTCAGGGGAAAGGATGGTGTGGCGTGGATCGCTGTGCGCTATTCGTTGACGCAGGCTATGCGCTCGCAGATGGCGCCATGGCCGTTCATGGCACGCGCCGTCGGGACTCCGTCTCGTGGGACCACGCCGGCCTGCTCAAGCTTCTCGCCGGATTGTCCAGAGACCGCACCGGGCTGCCGGTACTGCGCTGCTACTGGTACGAGACAGCCGAGGGCGGCCGCACCGCCGAACATGACGCACTGGCCGAGATGCCCGGTCTCAAGCTCCGCCTCGTCAACACGAGGCCGGGCAGGCGCGAGGGCATAGAGAGCCAGCTACGCCGCGACATCGTGACGCTCGCCAAGAGCGGCGCGATCGCCGACGCCTTCATCGCCAGCGCTGACGAGCACCTCGCAGAGATCGTCGCTGAAGTGCAGGACCTTGGCCTGCGGGTAGTTGTCCTGCACATCGCGTCGGACGGCGGCTGGACCATTCCACAGCCGCTGCGCCAGGAATGCGACGACATCGTCGAGATCTCCGGAGTACATCTAAGGCCGTTCGTTGACCTGATCCAGGGAGCTGAGCCAGCGACCTCCGACGAGCAATTCGCCGGGGCAGGCTACGGCTCGCATGCGAGCGCCAACGGCGACGGCTCGATGACGGGTGCGATGCGGCACAGCGGGCTCCCCGCTGCGGCGCTGCCCGCTCCGGCGGGTGCGTATCAGACGCCGGTCAGTTCCGATTACGGTTCCGCGCAGCGCTACGCGAACACCGGATCGATGCAGGCGGATGCGGCTGGAGCGTACCGGCTCGCCGGCCAGGCCGCCGACGTCGGCGTGCGGTCTGACCA
>WNFK01192929.1_pt1 | contig 11813 bp, 10 predicted proteins | sample 5400281 | NCBI WGS metagenome assembly WNFK01 (sample SAMN13153350, study PRJNA577476) | soil metagenome | isolation source: 20 cm soil on Douglas fir-dominated hillslope | place: USA:California | collected 2013-09-17
GTGGTGCCCCTCGCGCACGCGCAGAACCTCAACGAGCTGTTCAGCAGGGTCAATCCCTCCGTGGTGGTGATCCGGGCGAAGGGGCGCGACGTGAGCAATGTCGGCGTCACCCGCTTCAGCGAGACGGGCTCGGGCGTGCTGGTCACCGCGGATGGCAAGGTGATGACGGCCGCGCATGTGGTGAACGCCATGGACGAGATCACGGTGGAGGCGGTAGGGGGCGAGCAGGTAGTGGCCCGGGTCATCGCCTCAGAGCCCGGCGCCGATCTCTCGCTTCTTCAGCTCGAGCGGGTGCCCACGGACATGAAGGCGAGCCCCATGGCGGATTCGCGCACGGTGAGGGTGGGCGACCAGGTCATGATCATCGGCGCGCCCTACGGCCTGTCCCACTCGATGAGCGTGGGATGGATCAGCGCGCGCTGGCCGCCCAATACCGTGTACAAGAACATGCCCCTGGCCGAGTTCTTCCAGACCACGGCCACCATCAACACGGGCAACTCCGGCGGCCCCATGTTCAGCATGGCGGGTGAGGTCATCGGCATCGTCAGCCACAACATCTCGAAGTCCGGGGGCAGCGAGGGGCTGGGCTTCGTGGTCACCATTAACACGGCCAAGAAGCTGCTCCTCGAGCGCAAGTCTTTCTGGAGCGGCACCGACGGCACCATGCTGACCGGGGATCTCGCGGCCATCTTCAATCTCCCCCAGCCCGCAGATCGCCACCATCGGTGGCCAACAGATCGCCGTGGGCGGCGATGTCATCCTCTCCGTGGACGACATGCCTGTGGGGTCGGAGGACAACGTGGAGAAGATCCGGAACCGGCTCGCCGCCGAGCCTTCGGGGACGTCCTTCAAGATGAAGGTGCTGCGCACCGGCAAGATCGTCGTGCTCGTCGGCAAGACCCCGTAGCCCGCTCCACCCTGAGCCCGAGCAGATTTCTCGACGGGCCGTTTGACTCACCCCGATACCGTGTGGGATCATAACCCCGCGTCATGAAAGTCCATTTCACCACTCTCGGCTGCCCCAAGAACCAGGTCGACTCCGAGCTGATGCTGGGCATGCTCGCCCGGTCCGGTCACGAAATCACCGACGTGGCGGAGACGGCCGATTGCCTTGTCGTCAATACCTGCGCCTTCATCGATCGCGCCCGCGAGGAATCGGTGCAGACCATTCTCGAGCTGGCGAAAGTCAAGGAAGCGGGACGGGCGCGGGCGCTCATCGTGACGGGCTGTCTCACCCAGCGCTACGGGGGCGAGATCCTGAGCGAGATTCCCGAGGTTACGGCCATCCTCGGCACCTCCGAGCTCGACAAGATCGTGGCCCTCGTCAACCAGGCCGACGGCAGGCAGGACTGGGTGACGAGCGCGCCGCCCGGCTACCTGTACGATGCGACCACCCCGCGTCTCCTCACCGCGCGCGTGCCCTACGCCTACGTGAAGATCGCCGAGGGCTGCGACATGGGCTGTACCTTCTGCGCGATCCCCCAGTTCCGAGGGGCGCACCGGAGCCGGCCGCTCAAAGACATCGTGGCCGAGGTGGAAGGGCTGGCGCGCCAGGGGATACAGGAGGCGATTCTCGTCTCCCAGGACACGCTCGCGTATGGTCGCGAGCTCTCCGGCAACGGTGACATCGGCGATCTCCTCCTCGCCCTTTCCGACACGCGCATGCCGTGGATCCGCCCCATGTATCTCCATCCCGCTCACGTGAACGATCGGCTCGTAGACAAGTGGGCACGCGCCCGCATCGTGCCTTACCTCGACATGCCGGTCCAGCACGGCGACGACGCGATCCTGCGCGCCATGCGCCGCGCAGTGACGGCACGCCGCATGAAGGACATCGTGGCGCAGTTCCGCGGCGCCATCCCGGGGCTCACCATTCGCACCACGGTGCTCGTGGGCTTCCCCGGCGAGACGGCGGCCGCCTTCGACAATCTTCTCGCCTTCGTCGAGGACGCCGCCTTCGACCGCCTGGGCGTGTTCACCTACTCCGTCGAAGAGGGTACGCCCGCCGCCACCATGCCCGACCAGGTCCCCGCCGAGGTGATGGCCGAGCGCGCCCAGCAGGTGCAGGAGCTCCAGGATCGGCTGGTATGGACGGCGGGACAGGCGCCGGAGATCGACGGCGTGGTCTACCTCCGCAATCGCAAGCTCACGCCCGGCCGCTTCGCCGACGTTCGCATCGTCGAAGTCGACGGTTACGAGCTCGTGGGGGAATAGGCGATCCGCCCCGCGGACCGCCTGGCCTTCGCGATCGCCAGTGGCGGAGGTGCCGGCTACTTCCCCGTGGCGCCGGGAACCGCGGGAAGTGCAGTGGCTGCGGTCGGCCTCTGGCTCATTCCGTTTTCCCGCCTCGGCTTCTTCGCCACGCTCGTGGGGGTCATCGTGGCGGGCGTGTGGGCCTCGCACCACGTAGAGGTCCTGCTCGGCCGCAAGGACCCCGGCCTCATCGTCATCGACGAGGTAGCGGGCATGATGGTGTCGGTGGCCCTCGTGCCTAGGAGCATTCCCGTCCTCATCTGCGCCTTCTTCCTCTTTCGGCTGTTTGACATCTGGAAGCCCTTTCCCGCCCGCGAGTCCCAGTCACTCCACGGAGGCGCCGGGGTCATGGTGGACGACCTCATCGCCGGAGTGTATGCGCTCGTGCTGATCATGGGCGCGCGGTTGCTCCTCGGGTGGCCGCGGTGACGGCCGCCCACGTGCTGACGGTGGTGGAAGCCGGGGCGGACGACCGGGCCGGGCGCGACGTGGCGCGCGCGCTGTCCGCCGACGGCGTGCTCGTCGTCTCGCGTCAGGTTGTGGATCCGAGCGAAGCCGCACTCGAGGCGGCGCTGCGCGGCGCCCTCGAGACGCGAGGCGGCCTGACCGTCGTTCTCGCCAAGCCCGGCGGATCCGAGGGCGAGCTGGTGCCGCGCGTGGTCGGTCGCCTCACCGGCGCGCGGCTCGCTCTCAACGAGCGACGACTGGCCCTGATCGAGGCCTCGTTCTCGCAGCGTGGCCTCGCCATGCCGCGGCGCCTGGATCGCTTGGCTCTTCTTCCGCGCGGAGCCGAGCTGCTCGCCGCGGCGCCCGAAGGCTCCCACGGCTGGACGCTCGCAGGAAAGCACGGCTCGCTCGTGGTGCTGCCGCTGGATGCGCCGGACCTCGCCAAGCTGACGGGTGAGATGCTCAAGTCGCTGCCCGGCCTGGCGAGCGGTGACGGACAGGTGTTGCGCGTGCTCCTGACCACGGGGCTCTCGGCGGCCGACGCCGAGGACCGGCTGGGCAAGTGGCTGGGGAAGGAAGGCGACGTCACCGTTTCCTGCGCGCCGGTGGGGGCCGACGTACACGTCCGGCTCCTCGCGCGTGGGGCCACGCGGGCCCTCGCCTCGGTGGCTCTCCAGCCCGTGGAAGCCGAGGTGCGCGCGGCTCTGGGCGCGGACTGCTACGGGCAGGACGACGATCTTCTCGAAGCGGTGGTGGGAAAGCTCCTCCTCCGGCGCGGGTGGATGGTGTCCGTGGCCGAATCCTGCACGGGCGGGCTCCTCGGCAACCGGCTGACCAATATCGCGGGCTCCTCGCGCTACATCGAACGTGGCGTCATCGTGTACTCGAATCGTGCCAAGGAAGAGCTCCTGGGCGTGCCCGAGTCTCTCCTGCGCGCCCACGGCGCGGTGAGCGAGCCGGTGGCCCGGGCCATGGCCGAGGGCGTCTGCCGCATCTCGAGCTCGCCCTGCGGCCTCGCCGTGACGGGCATCGCCGGCCCCGACGGCGGCAGCGCGGAGAAGCCGGTGGGCACCGTCTATGTCGGCTGCGCGACCCCCGAGGGTATCGAGGTGCGCCGCTGCCGCTTCGACGGAGATCGGGTGGCCATCAAGTGGCAATCGTCCCAGACGGCGCTCGACATGCTGCGCCGCCGGCTCGAGGGGTGATGCCGCGCGCCTTCATCGCTCTGGCCCTCGGGGAGCAATCCAGGAAGGCGGTGGCGGCGCAGATCAATCGCCTGCGTCCGCTCTCCAAGGCCGTCACGTGGACACCGCCCGCCAATCTGCACCTCACCCTGCGCTTCCTCGGCGACCAGACCGACGAGCAGCTGAGCGAGGTGCTGCTGGCCCTCCAGGAGGCAGCCGACGGGGTGCCCGGCTTCACCATGGGGCTCCGGGGCCTCGGGGCGTTTCCCGGTTTCGAGCACCCGCGCACCATCTGGGTCGGCGTCTCCGCGGGTGCTCCCGAGGTGAGGGATCTCCAGGCTCGGGTGAGCGAGGCGCTCGAGCGGCGGGGCACTCCGGCCGAGCCGCGTGCCTGGCAGGCGCATGTCACCATCGGTCGCGTGCCGGTCCAGAAACGCTGGCGCCGCGAAGGCATGGCCGACATCCGCTCGGGTCTGATCCGGGGCGGCGCGACCACCTTTGGCAGCACGCACGTCACCTCGATCGAGGTCATGCGCAGCGATCTTCGCCCCTCGGGCCCCCGCTATACTCCCATCGCCTCCGTGCCCCTGGGGTCGGAGTGAGGGGCCGCGTCGCGTATCCCTTGTTGGACATTGACATGCTGCGCGAGCGGGTCAGGATGTGTGTCGAGGACCGCGTTGTTTGACTTTGTGGCTGGGGCCGTTCTACGATGATGAAACTGCATGTCGAATCGGGCGTTTTCACGCCTCGAAGGAGAATCCATGGCTGAAGTAGCAAAGAGCGATCGACGGCAGGCCCTTGACCTCGCCATTGCGTCCATAGACCGGCAGTTCGGCAAGGGCGCCATCATGCGCCTCGGTCAGGGCGGCGTGATGGACGAGATCGCCACCATCCCGACCGGCGCGCTGGCCGGGTCACCGAGATCTACGGCCCGGAGTCCTCGGGCAAGACCACGCTGGCTCTCCACATCATCGCGGAAGCCCAGCACATGGGTGGCACCGCCGCCTTCATCGACGCCGAGCACGCTCTCGACCCGATCTACGCCAAGAACCTCGGCGTCAACACGGACGAGCTGCTCATCTCCCAGCCCGACACGGGCGAGCAGGCCCTCGAGATCGCCGAGACCCTCGTGCGCTCGAATGCCGTGGACGCCATCGTCATCGATTCGGTGGCCGCCCTCGTGCCCCGCGCCGAGCTCGACGGCGACATGGGCGACTCGTTGCCGGGCCTGCAGGCACGCCTCATGTCCCAGGCGCTCCGCAAGCTCACCGCGGCCATCTCCCGCTCGGGCGGCGCGGTCATCTTCATCAACCAGATCCGCGAGAAGATCGGCGTGATGTTCGGCTCGCCCGAGACCACCACGGGCGGTCGCGCGCTCAAGTTCTACTCGACCATTCGCCTCGACATCCGCCGGCAGGAGACGATAAAGAACGGCACCGAGGCCATCGGGTCGCACACCAAGGTCAAGGTGGTGAAGAACAAGCTCTCGCCGCCCTTCCGCGAGGCGGAGTTCGACGTGATCTACGGCGAGGGTATCTCCAAGGAAGGCTCGGTCCTCGACGCCGCCGTCGAGCAGAACCTGGTGGAGAAGTCGGGCACTTGGCATACCTACAAGACGGAGCGAATCGGGCAGGGGCGCGAGAACGCCAAGAAGTACCTCAAGGACAACCCCAAGGTTCTGGCGGACCTCGAGACCAGAGTGCGCGCGGCCCTCGGTCTCAAGCCGTCCGGCGGTGCCCCGGCGCCGGCGGAGCCGCAGAAGGCCGCCAAGTAGGAGCCACGAGTGGACTTTCTCCAGCTTCTCACCGAGTGCGTGAAGCGTAGCGCCTCCGACCTGCACCTCAAATCCGGCTCGCGCCCCATCTTGCGGGTGCACGGCCATCTCGAGACGCAGGATGATCTGCCGCCGGTCACGCGCGACTTCATGCGCAAGACGGCCATGAACATGCTGGGGGAGCTCCGCTACAACGCCCTCATGGAAGGCGAGGAGATGGACCTCGGCCACACCGCGCCCGGCATCGGGCGCTTTCGCCGTCCTTCGCCACATTCCCGAGCACATCCCGGCCTTCGAGGGCCTGCATCTGCCCAAGGTGCTGGAGCGCCTGTGCCAGGAGCGGCGCGGCCTCATCCTCGTCACGGGCATCACCGGCTCCGGCAAGTCGACTACCCTCGCCGCCATGCTCGATTACATGAACCGGACGCGCAACGACCACATCGTCACCATTGAGGATCCGGTCGAGTTCGTGCACGAAGACAAGAAGTGCGTGATCAGCCAGCGCGAGATCGGCCAGGACTCGACGAGCTTCGCTCAGGCTCTGCGCGCGGCCCTCCGCCAGGACCCTGACATCATCCTCGTCGGTGAAATGCGCGACGCGGAAACCATGGAGGTGGCGATCAACGCGGCGGAGACGGGCCATCTCGTGCTCTCGACCCTCCACACCCTGAACGCCACGGAGACGATCAACCGCATCATCTCGATCTTCCCGCCCCATCAGGAGGATCAGATCCGCGCCCAGCTCTCCGCGGTTATCCAGGGCGTGGTGTCCCAGCGTCTCGTCGTGCGCGCCGACGGCAAGGGGCGCGTGCCCGCGGTCGAGGTGATGATCATGACCGGGCTCGTGCGTGAGTCCATTCGCGAGAAGGCCAAGACGCCGCAGATCCCCACGGTCATTGCGGCGGGCCAGGCGCAGTACGGCATGCAGACCTTCGACCAGTCCCTCCTCGGGCTGTACCGCGAGGAGCTTGTGACCTACGAGACGGCGCGCGACGCCGCCACCAACCCCGACGACTTCGATCTCAAGGTCAAGGGCATCTTCTCCACCGGCGAGATGACCTGGGAATCGAGCAGCGATGGGGGTGAGGCGAGCAAGCCGGCGGGGGCCAAGTCGGTGTTGACCAAGCCCCCGGGCGTGGCCAAGCGGGCCTGAGGCCGTGCCGCCGCGGGGCCGCCGCACGGCGCGCGGCCCCCGGGAACGGCGGGAGCTGGACGCGAAGGCCGCCAAGCTGGCGGCCTTCGAGCTTTTGGCGCGCAAAGCGTGGAGCGCGCGCGAGCTGACCTCCCGCCTGAAGCGCCGGGGCGCCCCCGATGAGATCGCGCGCGCGGTGGTGACGGAGCTGACCACCCGCGGCTATGTGGACGATGTGTCCTTCGCGCGCTTCTGGGCCGAATCGCGCGCCCGGGGCCGCCGCATCGGCAGCCGCCGCCTCCGCCAGGAGCTCCTCCAGAAGGGTATTCCGCGCGATCTCGCCGCGGCCGCCGTGGCCGCCGCCTTCGAGGAGGCGCCTGAGGCCGAGCGGTGCCTGGAGGCCGGCCGCCGACGCCTGCCCGCCCTCTTGCGCCGGGACGGCGAGCGGGCCGCCCCGCGTCTTCGCGACTATCTCCTGCGCCGTGGCTACCCGCCGTCCCAGGTGATGCGGACGGTGGCCGCGCTCACGGGGGCACGCCCCGACGGGTCCGACGAGACTTCCTGACCCCCGGTATAATGGCCACATGACCATGACCGGATCCGAGCTTCGCCAGAAGTTTCTCGACTATTTCACGCGCCACGGGCATACCGTGGTGCGCTCGTCGCCTCTCGTGCCCGCCCAGGATCCCACCCTCCTCTTCACCAACGCGGGGATGGTGCAGTTCAAGAGCGTCTTCCTCGGCGAGGAGCAGCGCGCCTATCAGCGCGCGGTCACCGCCCAGAAGTGCGTCCGGGCGGGGGGCAAGCACAACGATCTCGAGAACGTCGGCCGCACCGCCCGTCATCACACCTTCTTCGAGATGCTGGGCAACTTCTCCTTCGGCGACTATTTCAAGGACGACGCGATCACCTTCGCCTGGGAATTCCTGACCACCGACCTCGGCCTGCCCAAGGACCGGCTCAAGGCGACGGTGTTCACGGACGACGACGAGGCCTACGGGCTGTGGAAGAGGATCGCCGGCCTCGGCGACGACCGCATCCTCCGCCTGGGGGAGAAGGACAATTTCTGGGCCATGGGCGATACCGGCCCCTGCGGACCCTGCTCCGAGGTGCACTTCCACCAGGGCGACCACATTCCCTGCGGGGAGGAGCAGGCCGGGCGTCCGTGTCTCGGACCGGCCTGTGACTGCGACCGCTGGCTGGAGATCTGGAATCTCGTCTTCATGCAGTTCAATCGGGCCGCCTCCGGGGAGCTGACGCCGCTGCCCAAGCCCTCCATCGACACGGGCATGGGGCTCGAGCGCATCGCGGCGGTGGTGCAGGAAAAGCAATCGGACTACGACACCGATCTCTTCCGCCCGATCATCAGTCACGTCGAGCGCATCGCCAAGCTCCGCTACGGCGCGGACGCCGACCACGACGTGTCCATGCAGGTGATCGCCGACCACGCGCGCACCGCGACCTTCCTCATCACGGACGGGGTGACGCCCTCCAACGAGTGGCGCGGCTATGTCCTGCGCCGGATCATGCGGCGGGCCATGCGCCATGGACGCATGCTCGGGCTCACCGAGCCCTTCTTGTGGGATGTCACGAAGACGGTGGTGGAGACCATGGGCCACGCCTATCCCGAGATCGTGGAGGCGCAGGCGCGGGTGGAAAACGCCGTGAAGCAGGAGGAGGAACGCTTCGCGGAGACGCTGAGCCTCGGCATGGCCAAGATCGACGAGTACATTCGAACGCAGGGACGCAACGTGCAGGTGGGTGCGTCCAAAGTCGTCGATGGTCAGTTCCTCTTCACGCTCTACGACACACACGGGTTTCCGACCGATCTCGCCAAGGAAGTCTTCGAGGACAAGGGCTGGGCCGTGCCCGCCGAGGCCATGGAGAAGTTCGAAGCGGAGATGGAGGCGCAGCGTGCGCGGGCACGGGCGGGCGCGTCCTTCGGTGGCGCGGCCGAGGGCGACGGCTCGGTCGAGATCTATCGCCAGCTCGCCGCGCAGCTGCCCAAGCCCCAGTTTCTCGGATACACGGAGATGGCCACGCCCGCGCGCATTCTCGCCTTGGTGGCGGGAGGACGACGGCTCACCGAGGCGAGCCAAGGCCAGACCGTCGAGGTCATCCTCGATCGCACGCCCGCCTATGCGGAGTCAGGCGGACAGATGGGCGACACCGGCGCCATCATCGGGCGCGACGGACAGGGGACCATCGAGGACACGTACTATCGCGGCAGCCAGATGATCGTGCACCGCGTGCGCGTGATCCAGGGCACCCTGCGCGAAAACCAGGAGGTGGCGGTCTCCGTCGAGTCGCGGCGGCGCCAGGGGCTTAAGCTCCACCATACGGGCACCCATCTCCTCCACGCCGCGCTCCGGAGGATTCTCGGCACCCACGTGGCCCAGGCGGGTTCCCTGGTGGCTCCGGATCATCTGCGCTTCGACTTCTCCCACGGCGCCTCCGTCAAGGACAGCGAGGTGGCGAAGGTCGAGGACCTCGTCAACGAGCACGTGCAGGCGAATATCGTGGTCACGCCGGCCGAGATGGATCTGAACGCCGCCCTCCAGAGCGGAGCCATGGCGCTGTTCGGCGAGAAGTACGGCGATCGCGTCCGCGTCATCCGCATCGGCGATTTCTCCACCGAGCTGTGCGGGGGCACCCATCTCGAGGCCACGGGACAGATCGGGCTCTTCAAGGTCGTCTCCGAAGGCGCGGTGGCCTCAGGGGTGCGCCGCATCGAGGCCGTCACGGGGGAGGCCGCGCTCCGCCACGTGGGCCAGGAGGAGGCGGCCCTCCGTGAATCGGCCGGTCTGCTCAAGATCCCGCCCCTCGAGCTGCCCCAGCGCCTGCAGAAGCTTCTCGACGAGCAGAAGCAGCTCGAAAAGCAGCTTCGAGACCTCGAGGCCCGCGTGGCCAAGGGGCGTGCCCAGGAGCTGGCCGCGTCCGCCAAGGTGGTGGGTGGAGTGTCCGTACTGTCCGCGCGTCTCGACGGCCTCGACGCCGACGGGCTCCGCTCGGTCATGGACACGCTGCGCGAGCGCATGAGCTCCGGCGTGATCGTCCTCGGGTCTTCCATGGACGGCAAGGTCACCTTGATCGCGTCCGTCTCCAAGGACCTGACCAAGCGCATCCAGGCGGGCAAGCTCGTGCAGGAGATGGCGCCGCTCGTCGGCGGCAAGGGCGGTGGCCGTCCCGACCTCGCTCAAGGCGGCGGCTCCGACGCCTCGCGGCTCGACGAGGCTCTGGCCCGCGTGCCTGCGCTCATCGAGCGCTCGGGAGCGGTCTAGCCCCGCCCTCGCGGGGACCCGACCGGAACATGGCCGCCGCGCGCGGAACCGTACTCATCGTCGATGACGACCCGGTGAGCGTCGAAGTGCTCGGTGACTATCTCACCCGGAAGCAGTTGGGCGTCGTGCGCGCACACAGCGTCGACCAGGCCCTGGCCGAGCTCGACAGCGAGCGGCCCGAGGTCGCGGTGGTCGGGGTCCGGCTCGGCGACACGGGCGAGCTCGAGGCGATCAAACGCATCCGCGAGGTGAACGTGCACGTGACCCTGCTCGCCACCGCCGCGCCCGAGGACGGCCATCTCGCCACCGCCGCCCTCGGGCTGGGCGCGGCCGACTATCTTCTCAAGCCGATCGACTTCGACTACCTGGGCCGCGTCATCGAGAAGGCGCTGACCGCGGCGGCGCCCATCATGGGTTTCGCCGAGGTGACGCCCGAGCCGACCGTAAGCTCGCCCCAGACGCTTCTCTACACCCTCGCTCTCGAGGTGTTCCGGGCCACCCGGCCTCTCTCGCTGGAGGCGCGGGCCTCGGTGGGGACCGCACTCGAGCAGGGGGCGCTCCAGGCCATGCAGCGTGGGGTGAGCGGCGAGAAGGCCGAGGTCATCCGCGCCTTGAACCAGGTGCGCACGCTCATCCGCTTCTCGAAGGATCTGGGTGATCTCGACGCGGCGACCGCCACGCGCCTCGAAGACTTCATGGGACGGGCGCGTCGCTCGGTGGGACTCTCGTAGCGACGCTCGCGCCACCCGCATCTCGCATCTGGAGGACGCCTCGTGGACTCCGCTGTGCTTTTTGATTTCGGGGGCACCCTCGACGCCGACGGGATAGCGTGGAAGGAGCGCTTCCACCGTCTCTTCGAAGCCGAAGGCGTGATGGTGACGCCGGCGCGGTTCGATCCGGCTTTCTATGCCGCGGATGACGCGCTGGTGGGCACGGTGCCGACCACGCTGTCGCTCGACGACACGGTGCTCCGTGTCGCCAACGGCGTGGCGGCGGCGCTCCGTTCCGAGGACGCCACGCTGGGCGCGCGCGTGGCCGCGCGGTTTCTCTCGGAGGCGCGCGCCCGCTTCGAGGCCAACGCGCCCGTGCTCGAGCGGCTTGCCCAGCGCTACCGTCTCGGCATTGTGTCCAACTTCTATGGCAATCTTCCGACCGTATGCGATAATGCCAATGTCCGACGGTATTTTGGCGTCATCGTAGACTCTGCGCAGGTCGGGTTTCTGAAGCCTGATCCGCGCATTTTCCTTGCCGCGGTCGAGACGCTGGGCATCAAGCCCGGTCGCACCGTCATGGTAGGCGACTCACTAGCCCGGGACATGGCGGGGGCGCGAGCGGCGGGGATGGCGCATATCTGGCTCGCGCCTCATCCGGCGCGCCAGGGACCGCCGTGCTGCCAGGAAGATCGCGTGATTCAATCGCTGGCCCAGGTGGAGGAACTGCTGCCGTGACGTCGGAACCAGGGCTGTCGGGCGGCATCATCGCAGCGGGTGACGGCAGCCGCCTGAGACAGGCGGGCTGGACGGTGCCCAAGGCCATGGTCCCGGTGGCCGGCGTGCCGCTGATCGAGTCGACCATACGGAACTTCGTGGCTGCGGGAATCTCGCGGCTGTCCATCATCGTCAACGAGCAGGAGCGGGATTGCGGGGCGTGGGTCATCGCGCGATTCGCCGAGCTCGACCTCCGGGTGATCGTGAAGACGACGGCCTCCTCCCTCGAGAGCTTCCGGGAAGTGACAGGCGCTC